>FYBJ01001516.1_pt1 | contig 39000 bp, 34 predicted proteins | sample 1134611 | NCBI WGS metagenome assembly FYBJ01 (sample SAMEA104116008, study PRJEB20421) | marine metagenome | isolation source: marine
CGGGCACGGGTGAAACCCTGTTTGCATCGGGAGAGAAAAAAGTTCTTATATTTTGACCTGTTGCAGGTGGCTCACACGAAAGTGTGGGCTTGTGTCTATGGATCGAAAACCATTACGAGGACCTCCCGACCGCAAAAAAGAAACTGGGAGTTCTTAAATGAAACGTTACAGCAAGCTGAGCCTGACTGCTCTGGCGGCGAGTGCAATGATGGCTCCGGCAGCCTTTGCCGAAGAGTTCATCACCATCGGCACCGGCGGCGTGACCGGCGTGTACTACCCGACCGGCGGTGCGATCTGCCGTCTGGTGAACAAGGGTCGCAAAGAGCACGGCGTGCGCTGCTCGGTCGAATCCACCGGTGGTTCGGTCTACAACATCAACACCATCCGCGAAGGCGAGCTGGAATTTGGTGTGGCACAGTCCGACTGGCAGTTCCACGCCTACAACGGCAGCTCGAAATTCCAGGACGCGGGCAAGTTTGAAGACCTGCGCGCCGTCTTCTCGGTTCACCCCGAACCCTTCACTGTTGTGGCTCGCGCCGACTCGGGCATCACCAACTTTGACGACCTCAAAGGCAAGCGCGTGAACATCGGCAACCCCGGTTCCGGTCAGCGCGGCACCATGGAAGTGGTGATGAACGCCAAAGAGTGGACCATGAAAGACTTTGCTCTGGCGACCGAATTGAAAGCGGCCGAACAGTCGGCGGCTCTGTGCGACAACCAGATCGACGCGATGGTCTACACCGTTGGCCACCCGTCAGGTTCGATCCAGGAAGCGACCACCGCGTGTGACTCGGTTCTGGTGAACGTGGATGGCGCAGGCATTGACCGTCTGGTCGACGAAAACTCGTTCTACCGCAAGGCCACCATCGTGGGCGGCACCTATCGCGGCAACCCCGATGACACCAAAACCTTTGGTGTGGGCGCTACCCTGGTGACTTCGGCCAACGTGTCGGACGACGCGGTTTATGCGCTGGTGTCCGGCGTCTTTGAAAACTTTGACGCCTTCAAAAAGCTGCACCCCGCGTTCGGCAACCTGAAGCCCGAAGAGATGATCAAGGACGGTCTGTCGGCGCCGCTGCACCCCGGTGCCGTGAAGTACTACAAAGAAAAAGGCTGGATGGAATAATCCGCCAAGCCAAAGGAACGAGGCGCCAAGGGGCGCCTCGTTTCACACCCGGGCATGTCCCGGGCCAAAATAAAAAACTGCCCAGTCATCCATTCTGACACGAGGCGGTTGGACAGGGAGATGATCTATGGCCTCTGATACTCAGGGTGGCACTCAGGGCAATCGTCCGCTTACCGAAGAAGAACTGCAGGATCTGGTCGCATCGTCTGATGCGGGCGCCCGTGATCCGGCTGGCAATGTGGGGCTGTTCCTGGCCATCGTGGCCGTGATCTGGTCCGTGTTTCAGGTCGTGCTGGCCTCGCCACTGTCGAACGTTCTTTTGCCGGGCAGCGTTGTTAACAATTCACGCCAGATCCATCTGGCCTTTGCAATGTTCCTGGCGTTTGCAGCCTATCCGGCGCTCAAATCCAGCCCTCGCAATTACATCCCGATCCAGGACTGGATCATGGGCATCGTGGGCGCAGGGATCGCGCTGTATGGCTATATCTTCTATCAGAAAATTGTCGATTCCGGCGGGTTGGCCGACAACGTGGACAAATGGTTCGCGCTGGCCGGTCTGCTGTTGTTGTTCGAGGCCGCGCGTCGTGCGCTTGGCCCGGCCATGGCGATCATCGCGACAATTTTCCTGGCCTATGTGTTCTTCGGTTCGTCCAGTTGGGTACCCGAAGTGATCCAGTGGAAAGGTGCCAGCCTGAAAAAGGCGATGAGCCACATGTGGATCACGTCCGAGGGCGTGTTTGGCATCGCCTTGGGTGTTTCCACCAAATTCGTCTTCCTATTTGTTCTGTTCGGTGCCTTGCTGGATAAGGCCGGGGCAGGGAACTACTTCATCAAGATGGCCTTTGGTGCGCTTGGCCACCTGCGTGGTGGCCCGGCCAAGGCCGCTGTTGTCGGCTCTGCCGCAACCGGTTTGATCTCGGGTTCGTCAATCGCCAATGTCGTCACCACCGGCACCTTCACCATTCCGCTGATGAAGCGGGTGGGCTTTTCCAGCGAACAGGCCGGCTCGGTCGAGGTTGCCTCCTCGGTCAATGGTCAGATCATGCCGCCGGTCATGGGCGCGGCGGCCTTCCTGATGGTGGAATATGTGGGCATCTCGTATGTCGAGGTGATCACCCACGCCTTCCTGCCTGCTGCGATTTCCTATATCGCGCTGGTCTACATCGTGCACCTGGAGGCGGTGAAACGGAACATGCCAACGCTTGGCAACCGGGTCGTGTCGATGGGGCGTACCATCGGTGGCATGGCGCTGTTCTTTGTCGGTTTCGCCGGGCTTTGCTATGGCGTTCAGTACCCTGTGCAGTTCGTCATTTCGATGATGCCGGGGGCATCTGGTCTGGTGCTGTCTGCGCTGATCGTTCTGGCCTATATGGCGTTGCTGTGGCTCGCGTCGGGTGTTGATGATCTGGTGCCGGATGATCCAAACGCCAAAGAGGTCGAACTGCCCGTGGTGTCCGAGATCTACAAGGCCGGTCTGCATTATCTGCTGCCGATCATCGTTCTGGTCTACTTCCTGATGATCGAACAGAAATCTCCGGGCCTCTCGGCGTTCTGGGCGACAGCACTTCTGTTTGTGATCCTGCTGACACAAAAACCGCTCAAGGCGATGTTCCGCGGTCAGACCAACATGGGCGCGACCTTTATGGAGGGCGTTGGCGACCTGTGGCAGGGCCTGATTGACGGCGCGCGCAACATGATCGGTATCGCACTGGCCACGGCCACGGCGGGCGTGATCGTGGGCACCGTGACCTTGACAGGTGTGGGGCAGGTGATGGCCGATCTGGTCGAGTTCTTGTCCGGCGGCAACCTGATCCTGATGCTGGTGATGGTGGGTCTGCTTAGCCTTGTTCTGGGCATGGGCCTGCCGACCACGGCGAACTACATCGTTGTCAGCTCGTTGATGGCGGGTGTGGTTGTGGAACTGGGCGCGCAGTCGGGACTGATCGTGCCGCTGATCGCCGTGCACCTGTTTGTGTTCTACTTCGGGATCATGGCGGATGTGACACCCCCTGTGGGGCTTGCAAGTTTCGCGGCTGCGGCTGTTTCCGGTGGTGACGCGATCAAGACTGGTTTCATCGCCTTCTTCTACTCGCTTCGCACCGTCGCCCTGCCGTTTGTCTTCATCTTCAACACCGATCTGTTGTTGATTGATGTGACGTGGACACAAGGGATCATCGTGGCCATAGCGGCGACGATCGCCATTCTGGTCTTTACTGCCGGAACCATGGGCTATTTCCTGACCAAGAGCCGCATCTATGAAAGCATCGCTCTGATCCTGGTGGCCTTTGCACTGTTCCGGCCGGACTTCTTCATGAACCGCATCTCGCCCGCGTTCGAGGCCATTGAACCAGCGGCCTTTGTGCAGGCGGTGGGTGAGGCCGAAGAAGGCAAGGAAATCCGAATGGTCGTCAGCGGCCCGGATTTCGACACAGGCAACACCAAGGAAACCACCCTGGTTCTGACGGTCGGCCCGGAAGCGGATGGTGCAGCGCGCGTCGATGCCTTTGGCCTTCTGCTGTTGGAAGAGGACGGTGTGGTGAAGCTGGACGAGCCGATGTTTGGATCTCCCGTGGCATCAAGCCTGGAGTCGTTCGACTTCTACGCAGATGACCCGGTTCAGATCGCTTCGATCCAGGCACCAGCGGAACAGCCGTTCAAAGAGCTGATCTATATTCCGGCACTGCTTCTTCTCGGTCTGATCGCGATGCTGCAACGTGGCCGTGCCGCCAGGGAAGGAGTACCCGCATGAGCAAGTCCATTCTTTGTGCAATCGACATCAGCAACGGTGAACACGATGGCCCGGTTCTGGCTCGCGCCGCCAAGCTGGCGGATATGGATGGGGCCAAACTGGACGTGGTGACGGTTCTTCCCGATTTCGGCGAAAGCTGGGTGTCAGGGTTCTTTGAGGCTGATCACCACGAGAAAGCCGTGCACGATGCCGGAGAGCACTTGCAACGCTTGTGCATCGACACTCTGGGCGAGGATCGGAACGAAGAAATTCGTCACGTCGTTGCCACCGGCACAGCCTATCAGGAGATCCTGAAAACGGCCGAAGGCGCAGGCAGCGATCTGATCGTGATCGGTGCCCACAAGCCGGATTTCAAGGATTACCTGCTAGGGCCAAATGCGGCGCGTGTCGTGCGCCACTCGCAGGTCTCGGTCTACGTGGTTCGGTAACGCGGAACATTGAGATAGAGGGCTGCGCCCTCCCTGGGGGGAGGTCGGGTGCGGCCCGGCGGTGCCGGGCCAGATGGCCGCTATCGACAAGAAACAAAAAGCCCCGCTCGACGCGATGTCGGGTGGGGCTTTCATTTTGTTTTCTCGCTCGAATTACTCGAGGTTTTCCGTCGACAGATCATCCAGCTTGGGCATCAGGTCCAGCAACTCGCGGGTATATTCCGTCTGCGGATTGGCAAAGAGGCTTTCCGTGTCCTGAATTTCGGCAATCTTGCCCGCCTTCATCACAGCCACGCGGTCACACATCTGGCGCACCACCGGCAGGTCGTGGCTGATGAACAGCATGGTCAGTCCCAGGTGCTCTTGCAGGTCCTTCAGGATGTTCAGGATCTGCGCCTGGATCGACACGTCCAAGGCACTGGTTGGCTCGTCACAGATCAGGAACCGCGGCTGCGTCGCCAACGCCCGTGCGATCGAAATCCGCTGACGTTGCCCGCCCGAAAACTCGTGGGGGTACTTCATTGCGGCTGACGCACCCAGACCCACCTGTTCGAGCAGATCGGTCACGCGTTTCTGGATGGCGTTGCCCTCCATCAACTTGTGATGCCGGATCGGTTCCGCCACGATCTCGTCCACCCGCATGCGAGGGTTGAGTGACGAAAACGGATCCTGAAAGATCATCTGGATGTCCTGGCGGTAAGCCTCCTGAGTGGCCTTGTCACTCAGGTTGCTGACGGTCTTGCCGTCAAAGATGACCTCGCCCTCATCCACCTGATACAGCCCCGCGATCATCCGCGCGACAGTGGACTTGCCCGATCCGGATTCACCCACAACGCCAAAAACTTCACCGGGTTTGATGTCAAAGCTGACCTGATCCACCGCCGTGAAATACTCACGGCTCCACGGCAGCAGGCCGCGTTTTTGCAGGAACCGTTTGGTGATACCCTGGATCTCATAAAGGGGCTTGGACGGGTCGTTTTCCACCTTGGGCCAGTTGCGCGCCAGATCCTCGATCGCAAAGCGGGTTTCGCGCCCGCCATAGCTGATCTGCGGGAAACGGTGCAGCTTGAGCGTCGGGCGCGGAACTGCAGCGATGAGCGATTTGGTATAGGGATGCTCTGGCCGTCCCATGACCTGCTCGGTGGGGCCGCTTTCGACCACTTCGCCGGCATACATCACCGTCACCACATCCGTGGTTTCGGCGATCACGCCCATGTCGTGAGTCACGAGGATGACGCCAACCTGACGCTCGCGTGCCAACTCCTTGATCAGCTCAAGGATCTGCGCCTGAACCGACACGTCCAAGGCGGTCGTGGGTTCATCCGCGATGATCACATCCGGCTCGGAACAGAGCGCCAGAGCAATCACCACACGCTGACGCATACCGCCCGAGAACTGATGCGGGTACTGGTCCAGCCGTGTGTCCGGGTCGGGAATGCCAACACGGTCAATCAGATCGCGGGCACGCCCAACAGCCTGAGCATCCGACACGTCGTGATGTGCCTGAATGGTCTCGACCAGCTGTTCCTTGACCGTGAACAGCGGATTGAGAGAGGTCAGCGGGTCCTGAAAGATCATCGAGATCTTCTTGCCGCGCAGCTTGCGCATGGCGTCGGCATTGAGTCCGCTTATGGTTTCGCCCTTGAAGACGATGTCGCCCCCGGTGATGTGGCCGGGACGTTCCAAGAGGCCCAGAACAGCGGCCCCGATGGTGGACTTGCCAGCCCCGGATTCCCCGACCAGACCATGGATCTGACCGGGTTCGACGGTGAGCGACGCTGCATCGACAGCGCGGAACACCTTGCGACGGGTCGGAAACTCGACCGTCAGTTTGTTTATGTCTAGCAGGGTCATCGTAGCTTCGGATTCAATGCGTCCCGGAGCCAGTCTCCGAGCAGGTTGATGGACAGGGCGAGGGCCAGCAGGGTGATCGATGGGAACAGCAGGATCCACCATTCACCGGAAAAGAGATACCCTTGACCAATGCGGATCAGCGTCCCCAGCGAGGGTTGCGTCGGCGGTGCACCCACACCCAGAAAGCTGAGCGTCGCCTCGGCGATGATCGCCAGCGCCAGCGAGATGGTCGAGATGACCAGCACCGGAGACAGCACATTAGGCAGCATGTGGCGGAACATGATCGGAATGGGGCCTCGGCCAATCAGGCGTGCGGCCTGAACGTATTCCTTGTTCTTTTCCACCAAGGCGGCACCCCGCACAACGCGGGCAAACTGTACCCAGTCCGACAGCGCAATCGCCACGATCAGCACCCAGATCGCCATCTCATTGCGATACTCGGGTGGGGTGATCCCCTTGGCGATGCCAAAGATCAACATCGCGACCAGAATCGCCGGAAACGTCAGCTGTACGTCTGCCACCCGCATGATCAGGGTTTCGGTCCAGCCCCCGACATACGCCGCAACAAGGCCAAGGATCACACCAATGATCAGCGCCAGCATGACTGCAGAGATGCCCACAAAGAGCGAGATGCGCAGGCCGTACAGGATGGTCGAGAACACATCGCGGCCCTGGTCATCTGTGCCCAGCAGGAACGTCTCCTGTGTAAAGGCATTGGGTTCGCCCGGCGGGGTAAACCCGTTCATCAGGTTCAGCGTCGCCGGGTTGAACGGATCATGCGGCGCGATCAGCGGCGCAAAGAGCGCGGCCAGCAGCAGGATTGCAACTACCAGCAGGGCAATCATTGCCACCGGTGAATGGCGGAAGGACCAGACAAAATCGCTGTCCCAGAAGGTGGCGAGCCGCGACGGCGGCTTGGTTGCGGGGTCTTTGGTCATATCGCTCATGCGGTCCTCCCATCCACGCGCAGGCGCGGGTCGATGGCAAAGTATAGAAGGTCGACGATCAGGTTGATGCCCACGAACATCACGGAAATCAGCATCAGATAAGCAGCCATCACGGGGATGTCGACAAACTGGATTGCGTTGATGAACAGCAGGCCGACACCGGGCCACTGGAACACGGTCTCGGTGATGATCGCGAATGCGATGATCGACCCCAGTTGCAGACCCGTGACCGTGATCACCGGCACCAGGGTGTTCTTCAGCGCGTGGCGGAAGTTGATGGCGCGTTCCGCCAACCCGCGTGCACGGGCAAAACGGACATAGTCGGCACGCAGCACCTCAAGCATTTCCGAGCGTACCAGCCGCATGATCAGCGTCATCTGATACAGGCCAAGCGTGATAGATGGCAGGATCAGTGCCTTGAGCCCCGAGGCCGTCAAAAAGCCCGTTGACCAGCCGCCGATCTGGACCGTCTCTCCCCTGCCGAAACTGGGTAAGAGGTCCAGTTCGACCGAGAAGACGTAAATAAGCAATATCCCTATGAGAAAGGTGGGCAATGAGACACCGATCAAACTGAGCGTCATGATCGTATTTGCGGCTATGCCGTTCCTTCGGATCGCGGTGAAGACGCCCAACGCGATGCCAAGCGTGATGGCAAAGAACCCCGAGACAAGCGCCAGTTCCAGAGTCGCAGGCGCGCGTTCGGCGATGATGGTCGAAACCGGGCGGCCCTGACGATAAGACACGCCAAAGTTGCCTTCGACGGCGCCTTGCAGGAACTTGAAGTACTGCACCGGAAACGGCTTATCCAGCCCCAGATCCGTGCGCAGACGTTCGATGTCGGCCTGGGTGCGTTCCTGTCCCAGCATGTTGTCGATGGGATCACCGACAAATCGGAACATGGAAAAGGCGACCAACCCCACCACCAACAAAACGATGACGGATTGGAACACCCGCCGAATGATGTATGCGAGCATAGTTTTTCCCCTTGCGCGTTTTTCGCCCGACCCATGCCGTCTGATGCGGCGGTTTGTGTGTGATGCGTGACAGGATCACGCAACCGAGGTCTCAGGCTGAAACGCTTTGATACCCCCTCTTTGCAGGATGCGAGGGGATGGTCAAGTTGTCGCAGGGTCATAAGGTGAAGAACGTGGCCTGTCTTGTCCCGTGCAGCCTTGAACTTCCAGGGACAACTGAACACCGGGACGACCAGGCTTGTCGTGTTTTGCACGCACGGCCGGCCCAGCGGCGATATTGCGAAGGTTGCCGACTTCGAACACCATTGGCACCATGCCGGGAAATCGCAAAGGGGCTGAATGTGATCAAAAGAAAAGCGGCGTCAGAGGGGCATCAGTCGATTACACCCTATTTCACGGTCGTCGATGCCGACAGGTTGATCGAATTTCTGGTCACCGCATTTGATGCGGTTGTGACCAAGGAATCCAGATATGATGACAATCGAATCCAGCACGCCCGCTTACGAATTGGCAATTCGCTGATAATGCTGAATGAAAGCACCCGTGACTACCCGGCCAACATTTCGCAGATGCATCTTTATGTGGGCGATACCGACAGCGTTTATGCTGCGGCGTTGCAATTGGGCGGGACGTCTCTGATGGAGCCCAATTGTCGACCGCACGGGGATCGAATGGCCGGGATAACGGACCCTTGTGGTAACATCTGGTGGATTGCCACACCGGGTTCGCAGACGTGAATCCGGTGTGTATGTGATCTGGCGGCATCGTGCTTCAGGCCGAGATAATTGCTCTGTAAATCAGATTGCCTGACCGGCAAAACCGGCCCGAATGGGCCGGGTCAGGGCGTGGGGCAGGCGGTTCAGTTTACCGTAACCCACCGCAGGATAAAGAAGTTGTCGGGCCGCTGCGTCAATTCGATGTACTTGCCGGTGCCCCAGACCAGGGGCTGAACATACAAGGTCACATAGGCTTGTTCATCCTGCAGGATCTTGACCACCTCATCCAGAAGAGCCTGTCGGGTTTCGGGATTGATCTCGGACTGGATCAAGGGCAGCAGCTCGTCGATACGTGCATTGGAAAACCCGCCAAAGTTCCAGCTGCCCAGTTTCCTGTCCGGGTTGGGCGTGGTCGCAAGGAAGCGAATCGGATGTTCGGCATCGAATGTGCCCGGCGACCAGCCCAGCAGGTACATATCGTAATTGTCTTCGCGCAGTTCGGGCCAGTAGTTGCGAACCGGCATGGCGTCGAGTTCCGCGGTCAGCCCGATCTGAGCCAGCATGCTGACGACGGCCTGACACACGGCCTCGTCATTGAGGTAGCGGTCGTTGGGGCACTTCAACCCGAATGAAAACCCGTCAGGATAGCCCGCCTCGGCCAGCAGTTCTCTGGCCCTGGCTACGTCAAATGGCGGACGCTCAGACAGCACGCGTGAATAGCCGTTCATCGCGGGGCTCACCAGTTGCGAGGCCTCTTCGGCATTGCCTCGCATGATGGTGCGCAGGATGGCCGGGACACTGATGGCATGAGCCACCGCCTTGCGCACGCGGGTGTCTTTGAACGGGTTGGGCTTGCCCTGATCGGCACCGTATTTCAGCACGTCGGCCTCATGCGGAAAGCCAAGCATGATCACGCGCGCCTCGATCCCCTTGATTACGGTCACATCAGGAGAGGTGGACAGACGTTCAGCGTCCTGGATGGGGACAGGGTTGATCATGTCAACATCGCCCGACAGCAGCGCCGCCACGGCGGTCGCGGGGTTCTGGATCGGCGTGAATTCGGCGCGGGTGATATTGTGCTCGGTGTCGCCCCACCAGCCCTCAAACGGTTCCAGTACGGTGCGCAGGCCCGGTTCGCGCGCGGTTACTTGAAACGCACCGGTGCCATTGGCATTCAGCGTCGCATAGTTGCCGTTGTCCTTGTCGGGCAGGGCGGCCTCGTTGGCCTGGGTCCACTCACTGTCCATGATCATCCAATTCGCGATGGACGACGGGAACAACGGGTTGGGTGCACCGGTCAGGAAGTCGATGGTGTAATCATCGACGATCTTCACGTCCGAGACAGGCGCAAACCAACTGCGGGTATCAGCCGCCTCGCTAGAGGCGCGCTGATAGGAAAACAGCACATCCTGCGCATCAAAAGCGCTGCCATCCTGAAATGTCACGCCTTGACGCAGAGTGAACCGCCAGCCATCGCCCTCTCCAATCGGCTCCCATCCCGTGGCCAGGGCCGGTTCAACGCGCATGTCTTTCCCGCGCCGCACCAGCCCTTCGTAAACGTTGTTGAGAAACCCCAACACCGGGGCAGAGTTCACAGCGTGTGGATCCAGTGTCTGAGGATCCGTCGTTGACGCCCATTTGAATTCCTCGGCGTGCACTGTGGTTGCAGCGGCCAGTGCGATGGCCCCCACGGCAAATGCGCGGAACATGGCAATCTCCCTGATTAGTCTTTTTCGTGTCATCTTTTTGGCAGTTTGACCCGTTTGCCGAGAAAAGCAACGACAGGCATGCGATGTTGATTTGTGCCGGCAGCCTGCGCAGACTGTGTATGTTGCCATATTTCAAAGGATTGGATCCATTTCATGATCAAGGATCATTACGGAAACGACCTGACAACCGGGTCACAACAGGCGCGCGATCATTACGACTTGGGCGTCGCGAGCTTTCTGGCAGCCGGCTATGATGCCTCGGGCCACTTTGCGAAATCGGTAGAGGCCGATCCGGGATTTGCCCTTGGCCACGTCGGCCTGGCACGGGCCCGGATGATGGAAGGCAAAATGGCCGACGCAAAAGCGTCGATGGCCACATCAAAATCCCTTGCCGACGGGACGACAGACCGGGAGCAGGCACATCTGAACGCCTTCGGGTTGTTGTTTCAGGGCGACCCGGCGGGCTGCCGTGCTGCGGTCAAGGCGCATGTCCAGGACCACCCACGCGATGCCATGGTGGCCCAGCTGTGCAGCAGTGTGTTCGGCCTGATCGGTTTTTCCGGCGAGGTCGGACGCGAGGCGGAGCTGCTTGCCTTTACCTCGATGCTTTTGCCGCATTATGGCGAGGATTGGTGGATGATGGGCATTCACGCGGTTTCACTGTGTGAGACGGGGCGGCTTGATGAAGCAGAGGCGTTAATGGAGCGGTCCCTGGCTCTTAATCCTCGCAATGCCAACGCGGCGCATTTCAAGGGGCATACCCTGTATGAGTTGGGAGAGACACAGGCTGGTCTCAGCTATCTCAAAGGTTGGATCGAAGGGTACGACAACCGAGGGATCTTGCACGGGCACCTGAGCTGGCACATCGCGCTTTGGTCGCTCCATTCAGGTGACATCGACGACATGTGGTCGCGGATCGATGCGGGTGTCGGGCCCGGAGGATCAATGGGTTTGCCGATCAACACCTTGACGGACACAGCCGCGATCCTGCATCGGGCGGAACTTGCCGGTATTGCAGTCGCGCCAGAGCGTTGGGCCGAGATGAGCGACTATGCGGCCAAATACTTCCCTGAAACCGGACAGAGTTTTGCAGACATGCATGCCGCGCTTGCCCACGCCATGGCAGGCAATGGCGACCGGCTGGCGCATATTGCCAACACGGCGAAGGGGTTTGCAGCTGATCTTGTCGGTCCGGTGGCACTGGCCTGGGGCGCGATTGCGCGTCAGGATTGGCAAGGTGCGGTCGAACATTTGATTCCGGCTCTGGCACAGACCGAACGTTTCGGAGGAAGCCGGGCACAACGTGACCTGATCGAGCTGACTTATGTGAACGCGTTGATCAAGCTGGGCAGGGTGGAAGAGGCCAAACATACGCTTCTGATGCGGCGGTCGGTCTTGTGCGAAAACGCTCTGGTCGCAGGTCTGACCTGACAATCAGGGACTGGAAATGAAACAGGGCGCCCCGGATCGGGGCGCCCTGCCGGAATTTTGTGGACCAAACTTAATTCAGGGTGAAGTACTTGAACTTGGCTGTGTCGTCCGGCGCCACGATCGTCCCGACCTTCGAGTTCATGCCCCAGTTCAGAACCTGGTGGTGGATCGGGATGTAAAGCTGTTCGTCCTGAACGACCTGCCAGATCTCGTTGATCATCTCATTGCGTTTGGGCAGGTTGGTTTCCGACGCGAGCGCCACGATCTTGGCGTCCAGATCGGCGTTGCCGTAGCGCGTGCCGTTCCACGAGCCGTACTTCTCGCCTTTGGTGTGGGTCAGGAAGTTGAAGATGTATTCCGAGTCATATGTCGGAACGCCCCAGCCCAGCATGTAGAAGTCGGTTTCCAGGTTGTTGATCAGCGGGAAATGCTGCGCCTTGGGTTTGGCATCCAGGTTCACGGTGATGCCGATCTGCGCCAGCATGCCGACAGATGCCTGACAGATCGCTTCGTCGTTGATGTAGCGATCGTTCGGGCAGTCCAGCTGAATGCTGAAACCATCACCATAGCCAGCTTCGGCCATCAGCGCCTTGGCGCCTTCGATGTCGGTCTTGGACGAGCTGTCCATTTCTTCGTTCCAGCCGTTCACGAACGGCGGTGAGATCATGCCGGCAGGAGCCGATTGGCCACGCATCACGACCTGCTTGATCGCATCGCGATTGATCGCCATCGACATCGCGCGGCGAACGCGCACGTCAGCCAACGGGTTCTTGCCGTCGACGTTGTCGTTCTTCAGGTCCGCATCGCCCTGGTTCATGCCAAAGAAGATGACGCGGTTCTGGGGCGCGGTGCGCACGTCCAGACCATCGGATCCAGCCACACGCTCGAGATCCTGAACCGGAACGTCCTGGATGAAATCAACTTCGCCCGACAGCAGGGCCGCAACACGGGTCGCCGCGTTCTGGATCGGGGTATAGATGATCTCGGTCACTTGCATCGGGAACTCATCTTTGCCCCAATAGTTGTCGTTGATCTTCATGACGGTTTTCACGTCGGGTTCGCGGCTGACCAGCATGTAGGGGCCGGTTCCCATGGCGTTCTTGGCTGCGAATGTGTCTTCGCCACCTTCATAGTCCTGCACCTTGACCGCGCCGTTTGCTTCGGCCCAACCCTTGTCCATCATGAACATGTTGGTCAGGTTGTTCGGCATGATCGGGTTCGGACCATCGGTTTCGATTTCGACAGTGTATTTGTCGGTGGCGCGCACCTCTTTGACCGAAGCCAGCAGTTCCTTGTAATCCGAATCCGGTGTCATGGCACGGTTCAGCGAAAACACCACGTCTTCGCTGTCGAACTCGGATCCGTCGTGAAAGGTCACGCCTTCACGCAGCTTGAACACCCAGACATTCGGGTTGGCTTCGGACGGACCCCATTCTGTAGCCAGGGCAGGCACCATCGCGCCAGTCATGTCGCGCATGACCAGCGGTTCCATGATCTGATGCGCCAAGGCCGAGGTCGGGCCTTCGTTTTGCGCATGCGGGTCCAGCGTCAGCGCGTCACCCGCGCGGGCCCACCGCAGCGTCTCGGCCGATACGGCGGACGCCATCAAAGCAGTCGCACTTGCGGCGACCAGAAGATGTTTGAGTTTCATCGTTCTCTCCCAATTTATTGAGCCTGCGATTCTGATGCCGCAGGCGTTTGGACCTTGCCGGTCCTCATGGGGTGTATCATCCAAATCCTTGAGCGGGTTGCAACGGTTGTCTGCAACTTGTCCTTGCGTCAATTGATGGGAATTTGGGGATCAAGGTGACAGCCAGCCGCCTTTCCATTTGTTTTCTTTGAAGAATTCTGCGCGCCAATGTCCATCTGGTGACAGGCAAACAATATCGATATGAGACAAGCTAATGGTGATTTTGGCGAAATTCTGGATATCCGGGTGCACGTCCCAGGCGTCGGGTGTCGCAATTTTTGTGCCGGGTGGGGGAACATGACCATAGGCCTCGCGCATATGGGGGGGCACAGTTTCCCAATGTCCGCGGATCGGTTCGCCGCTGGTGATTTGCGCATGACCAGACAGACGCAGCTGAACCAGATGGTCAGGTGCCCAGAGATGCAGGGACACAGCGTCGTTTGCGCTAAGCTCCGCCACCTTGTGCGATCGCGTATCGGTGAAAAGGCAAAGGGTCGCCCTGTCTGCATCCATTTCGCGCAGAACCACGGTGCGCAACCGCGGGGCGTTGCTTTCATCGATGGTGGCCAAAGTCACAAATCGCAGCGGCGAGCGATCCTCGGCAATGGCTTGCTGCAATATGGTCCAGGCCTGGGTCCAGGTGGTGTTCAAGTTGGGGTCAGTCATATCCCGTCATCTCCAGATATCCTTTGCCCTGATGCGACCCTGTCACGCGCACGGGGCCTTCCCAATAGGAGAATGTCGTGCCCATCCAGGCCGATGGATTCAGCGCTTCGACTTGAATATCCACGTCCTGACCGGGGAGCCGCAGTTGCCAGCCGATTGGCACGCGCCGTCCGGTTGTCTCGTCCCACGTCGTCGGCTTGGCAGTTACATCCCCATTGCCGATGGGCGTTGCGCGGCCGTCCGGCGCGATCCATGTTCCGGAGGTGAAGAAATCGCTCTCTCCCCGCAACCGAAACGCCATCAGGCGGTCGCCGCTGTCAAATGTGAGCGAAAACCAGTCCCAGCCTGATTGATCCTCGGACAGGGGTTGGGATGACCATTCGCGATCAAGCCAGGCCCAGCCTGTGACCGGCATCGGACCGCCTGTCAGGTCAAGCGTGCCACTGACCTGATAGGCGGGTTGCGAGTAATAATAACTCGCTTGCCCTGCGGCGGATTTGACAGAATAGCCCCGGTCGCCATGGGCCACCAGCGGGCCGGTGGCCGTGAGGTTCAGGTCGTAGGTGAATTCAGCCCCGCTGGCACGCAGGTTCAAGGTGTCGAAATCAGGGCCTGCCATCTGCCAGTCGTCGATCCAGGCTTCAAAGGGCTGCGCGGTGACGCCTGCCTGACCGATGCCGCCGCGCGCAAAGCGTTCGTCAAAAAAATGCGCATCGGGCGTTGTGACCGCCGCGTGTCCCATCCAGAGTTGCGGACTTTGCCAGCCGTCTCGGTCAAAGGGGCGTAGCGCGCTGCGAAAGAGCGTCCATTGAATGCCGTAATCACGCCCGTCTGCGCCTGTCAGATTGGCGGTGACATACCACCATTCGATGCGGAACTCGGGGTGGGGACCGTGGTCCTTGGGGAATTCCAGTTGGGTGCCCCGCTCAGGCACGGCAAACCCCTCGGCGTTGGTGCCAAGGCCCGCAAACCCTTGGGCACTGGCCACACCGGGCAAGACCAGAAGGAAAGCAATCAGGAACATCCTAACGTTCATGTGCAAACACCTTGAGCAGATCCGAGGGCGGTACCTGCAACAGACGCCGGGCAGGCAGCAGCCCGGCCAGCAATGCGGTGAGCAGCGCCAGCGCGCCAAGTTTGGCCCATTCAAGCGGAAAAACGAACATCGGCAAGCGCCAACCAAAGGCCTCGACATTGATCACCGCCAGCAAGACCCAGGCCAGCATCAGTCCCAAAGGCAGGGCAAGCATCGTGGTGAGCGCCGCCAGGATCACGCTGCGCAACAGCTCCAGCCCTGCCAGCTGCCTGCGCGTGATGCCCATGGCCCAAACCGGGGCCAGTTGTGGCAGGCGTTGGGTCCACAGCGTCAGCAGGCTGGTGAAGATGGCAAACCCCGAAACCCCGAGCGTCAGGATATTGAGCGCACCGGTCACGACAAAGGTCTTGTCGAAAACCTCTATCGAGCGGGCTTTGAGGCTGGCCTGATCGATCAGGGCGCCGGGGGGCAGGTCAAAGGCGGTGCGCAACCCCTGGGCCACGACGGCGACACGATCAGGGGGCAATCGAATGCCAAAGCGCGTGTTGGGCACTTGCAGGCCAAAACGGGGCAGTTCATCAATCGACAAGATCGCCTGAGCAGTTGGGTTGCCATAGTCGGAATAGACACCTGCAATCGTGTAGGTCAAACCGGGGGGCAATGTCACGCTCTTGCCTGGCCACAGATCATTGCGACGCGCCATCTGCTCATTGATCAGGATGGCCCCACCTTGCATGACGCGGTCCCAGACGCCCTCTGACGGGGTCAGCAACGGCCAATGGTCGCGATAGGTTTGGTCATCGACAACGCCATACACAAAGATCGGCCTGCCCGCGTGTTCCATCTCAAGCGATTGGATTGGAAGCACACGATCGCTGCGCTGGCGCAGCCATCTTTCTATTTCGGTTCCCTGGGCGTCGTCTCGTGCGGTAACGTACAGTTCGGATGTCAGGCGTTGGTCCAGCCAGCCGGTGAACGTCAGGCGAAAGCTGGACACCATGGTGCCGACACCGATGTTGGCAGCCATTGCCAATAGAAGTGCCATCAGCGCCAGCGACAGGCCCGGAAGTTGGGCTTTCATGTCGGCCCAGACCCAGTCCGACAAGGCGGTTTTTGCGGTTCGAGCCCCCAGAGTCAGGAGATGGAACAACAGGAACGGCAGGCATAATGCGGCGCCCATCAACAAACCGGCCAACAGCGCAAACCCGGCGATCAACCCGTCGCCCAACAAAACTGCGATCAGCCCCAGTCCGACAAGTCCCAATCCCGCCAGCGCCAGCCGCGCCGCCGCACCTTGGGTCTGGCCCGACCACGCGCGCACGCCGGGCGCCGACAAGAGCGGCATGCGCGAGAGTTTCCAGAACGCCTGTCCACTGGCAGCTGCCGTTCCCAACAACGCCATGCCAAGGCCTGAGACAACCCATTCCGGACGAATGGTCAAAGCCCCGTCCACCGGTGCGCCATACAGGCCCCGCAATGTTGCTGCGACATCCGGCAAAAGGGCGCCTGCGATATACAGGCCAAGGATCAGACCAAGAGCACCACCGATCAATGCAAGAGCCATCAATTCCGCGACCAGCAGACGACGCAGGTGGCGGATCGGTGCGCCCAGGGCGCGCAGGGTTCGGATCATCGGACGGCGTTGCTCGAATGCAAGCCCGACTGTCCCATGCACGATGAACAGCCCAACCGCAAAAGACAGCAGACCAAAGGCGGTCAGATTGAGATGAAAACTATCTGTCAAGCTGGCTATGCCACCGTCGCCCTGCGGCGAAATCTGCCGAAGGCCAGGGGCGATCTCCTCCAGTGCTGGCACGCCCTTGGGTTGGTTCGGCAAAACGACCAGATGGCTGATTTGCCGGGGATTGCCCAGCAGAGAACCAGCGGTTCCAATATCAGTCAGCACCGTCCCCACTGGTACCTGATCGCTTTCGATTACGGCTGGCAGGCCGGGGACCGCCCGCAAGCGCTTGGCCAGAGAGGCACGCGCAAACAGACGTCCCGGCGCGGTCAGGGCGTCAACGGGCGCGATCCCTTGAACTTGCGAGGCCTGGGCGATGGCGGGCAGGGTGGGATAGCTCAGCAAGTCCACACCCAAAAGATCGACCCGTCCCCCAGCCAGGGCCAACCGGCCTTCGCGCACGGCGGCCACCTGCCACCCGGCACGGCGCAAGACAAGGTATTGAGCCAGGGTCATAGGCCCGGATGGATCGACGATCCGGGGCAGCGACCCGGCGGCCAGTTGCTGCGTCGCACTGGCATAGTTCGCCCGCGCCTCGGTGTTGATCGCCTGCACCGCTGACCAGAGCGCGGTTGCCAGAGCAATTCCACTGAGCAGCGTGACCAGTTGCAAAGGGTGGCGTCGCCAATGTGACCAGATGGCCTGCAGGATGGTGCCTGTCATGCAATCTGCCCTTGCCGCAAATGCACCTGACGGTCCGCACGCTCGGCAATGGTTGGGGAATGGGTTACGAGCAACAGGGCCGATCCCGCGTCCCGAACCAGTTCCAGCATCAGATCCATGACCGCGGTACTTGCGATTTCGTCCAGGTTTCCGGTGGGCTCATCTGCAAGCAGAAGGGGCGGCTTGAGGGCCATGGCCCGCCCGATCGCGACGCGCTGTTGTTGCCCGCCAGATAATTGCTCGGGCATGCGATCCAACAAGTCGCTCAGCCCCAATCGATCGGCCAGTGTCTTTTGCCAGATCGGATCAAGGGCACCGGACAAGCGCGCATGAAAGTTCAGGTTCTGTGCTACGGTCAGAGAGGGGATCAGGTTGAAAGCCTGGAACACCAGAGCCACCCGGGTGCGCCGCAGTTCAGCCCGTCCAGCATCATCGAGCCCCGAGTACCGTGTCCCGTCCAGCGTGATTTCGCCGGCGTCGAAATGGTCCAGCGTGGCCACAAGGTTCAAAAGCGTGCTTTTGCCGCTGCCGCTGTCGCCCGTCAGGGCCAATGTCTCACCGCGATCCAGCCGCAACGAAACACGGGACAGAACGGGACGCCCGCCGGGATAGGCTTTGTCAACGTTTTCAATGGACAGAAGCATTCTGGTGGTCCCGGACTTGGCATCTTTTCTCCACCATACTGTGGCGCGGATCCAAGCGGTGTCCAGTCAGCAGGTGCCAATAGCAACCTTCCGCCGCACCTATAGGGCAACGGATTGACCCGACATTAAATTTCCGACACCAAGAGGGTGCCAAAATGACAGGAGAGGCACAGTGACATTAACCGAGCAGATCTTATGGGGCAGCCTGGCCTTGGGGGTATGTTTCGCGGTGGAAATCGCACTGCTCGTTGTCTGCAATCTCTGGCTGGAAAAACTTTCGGTCAAGATGACACGAAACCTGGCCGTGATCCGTGCCGGAACGCTGATTGCCGTGTCACTTGGTGTCATTGTCCTGGCGCACACCATTCAGGTCTGGATATGGGCCGGAGCCTGGGTTTTTGGCAATGTGATGCCTGATTGGAACTCGGCGATTTATTTCTCGCTCGTGACATATACCACCCTCGGATATGGCGACATCGTTTTGGGGCCTGATCTGCGCATTTTTGCAGCTTTTGCATCCGTGACCGGGCTGTTGGCCTTTGGCCTGTCCACAGCCTATCTGGTGGCGATGATGACACGCATGTTCGAACGCGACGGCATGATCTAAAGGATCGGAGAAACCAGTCGGGCCAAGGGCGCGCCATATCGCACAAATGCGGGTTGCAAGGCCATGGGTTTGGTCAGTTCATAAGAGTTTTCAAAGTCGGTCTGGAACATTTCGTCAACGTCCGCCGCAATACCTTTGTCAAAAAACAGCGCCATTGCCTCGAAATTCAGACGGAAGGATCGGTTGTCAAGGTTGGTCGTGCCGACAGCCGCCAGCGTGTGATCCACGACAAAGGCCTTTTGGTGCATGAAACCGTCCGTGTAACGATAAACCTTAACCCCGGTCTCCATGATCTCGTCGAAATAGGCGAATGCGGCAAGCCATGGCATCTTGTGGTCGATCACGTCCGGCACCAGCAGGCGCACGTCGACGCCGCGCATGGCAGCGTTGGTCAGAGCGGTCATGACATCGATGTCCGGCACAAAATACGGGGACGCCAGCCATATCCGCTCTTGCGCTGCGGCAATCGCGGAGAAGAACAACATAGAGCCGGTTTCAGTCGTGTCACCGGGGCCTGTGGCGACGATGACGGCATTGGCGTTGTCATCGACATCGGGCGCTTCCCAATTCAGCGCGTCCAGCAGATCCTCGTCACGGGCCCAGTGCCAGTCTTCGACAAAGATAAGTTGCAACTGGGAAACGATGGGCCCGGATATGCGGATATGAGTGTCACGCCATCGGCCAAACCTGGGGTCAAGGCCCAGGTATTCGTCGCCGACATTGTGACCGCCAATAAATCCGGTGACGCCGTCGATGACCACCGTTTTACGGTGATTGCGATAGTTCAGCTGGAACCGGTACTTGGGTCCGCGTTGATCGGCGGGATCGACCACATCGATGCCTGCGTCGCGCATGTCCGCCGAGTATGAGGTGGGCAGGTGATAACTGCCTACGGCATCCGTCATGAACCGCACCTTGACCCCGCGCCTTGCTGCCTCGATCAGCCTGGCTTGCAGCCGCATTCCCAAATCGTCAGCCCTGACAATGTAGAACTGGATCAGAATGTAGTGCTGCGCGGTGTCAATCGCGTCAAAGATCGCGTTGAAGGTTGCCTCGCCATCGATCAGGAGGTCGGCTTCATTGCCTTTTAGAACCGGCAGGTTGGCGATGGCCTCAAAAGGTTTGACGTTCATCGTCAGGGTTTCCGGGGCAGGGCGGATGTGCTCGGAATAAGCCTTGATCCCCTGCACGACGCGCTCACTCTCACGGCGCGCGATGCGATATCCGGTGAACCGGTGGTGGCCCAAAAACAGATAGAGCGGTACGCCCGCCCAGGGCACGGCCAGCAGGAACACCACCCAGCCCACGGCCCCTTGAGGCGTGCGTGCGGTCTGTGCCGCTCGGACTGCGCAAAAAATGGCTGCGACGTACAAGAGGAGAACAGTCAGTGCCACCAAGAATGCCCACATTCCGTCTGCCTCTCTTTTGGCCGCCCTAGTTCTGGCCGCCTTGGTTCTGGCCGGTGTAAATCCGCTGCCAATCCTGCTTCATGTCAACAATAGTCCACCCCAAGTCGGGGCCCTTGTCCAGCCCGTCGACCAACCGCCCGATGGGACTTTCGCGGTCATAAGCGTATTCGCGGTCCGCGTCGGTGTGATGCACGATCAGGCCAAAGCGGGGGCCGGCCCCGGCTGTGGTCCACTCCAGCATCGCAAAATCTCCGTCCGAGTTGCCGCCCGCAAAGATTGGACGCCGCCCGATGGTGCGTTCGATGTTGATGGGTTTTCCCTCCTTGTCGTCGACAAAGGCGATGCCGGGGGCCTTGGTGATCATCGGCGCGCCGTCGACAATGGCGTATTCTGTATTGGTGTAGGTGCCCAGCACCTGCTCGGGGGGGATGCCATAGGCCTCCTGAGCAAAAACACGCATGAAATGGATGCCGCCGCCTGAGACGATGTAGGTCTTGAACCCTTCGTCCCGCAGGTAGCGCAGAAGCTCCACCATGGGTTGATAGGTCATTTCATCATACGGTAAGCCAGTGTCTGGGTGCTGCGTTGTGTCCAGCCACCGGGACACCTCTTGCTGAAACGCGTCGACGGTCATGCCACTGTGCGTGGCGTCCAGGATTTCAAACAGGGCGTCATGCCCACCGGCCAGAACGGATTCCAGATCACCAGAGGCAGCGGCCTTCAGGATGTCGCTGTCCAGAATGCCGGGATCTGTTTCGGCCAGCAGTCGCAGACGATCAATGGCAAAGATGAACTGGAAATAGACCGGCTGTTCGCCCCACAGCGTGCCGTCATTGTCAAAAACTGCAATCCGGTCCCCTGGCGTGACATATTGATCCGAGTCCGGGTCGGTGACGGTTTCCACAAAGGCGAGGATTTCGGACTTGCTGTCCGTGGCAGACCAGGATGGCAAAGGGTCGGCCATCGCGGTGGCGGCGGTGAACAGTGCGAGGGCAGAGGTCAAAGAGCGAAACACAACAAACATCCTTGGAAATCAAATAGAAAGAAACAAGGCCCCGGAACGCTCCGGGGCCTTGTACGTGATACTGCGCTTACTTGGAGCCGACGCTTTTCAGGATCATTTCGGACGCATCGCCGATGGTGAAGCTGCCGGGTTTCTGACGCGGCGGGAACTCTTCGAACGTGGCCAGGAAGTTGGCTACATAATCCGCAGCCGGAAGCAGCAGGTAGGCACGATCAATGTACCAGTCCCAATAAGTGTTCGAAGTGATGTTCGAACGCTCATAGGGGTCCCGGCGCAGGTTGAACAGCAACGGGATGCGCAACTCGGTCCAGGGCTCGGCCCAGGCACGCAGGGTCACCGGATAACGATGCTCCAGGAAGATCGCTTTCCAGTCGTTGTAACGCAGCGCCGTCAGGTCGCCGTCATCCGAGAAATAGAAAATTTCCTCGCGCGGGGCGCTTTCTTCTTCACCCAGCAGATATGGCAGTGTGTTGTAGCCGTCCAGATGCACCTTGTACTCGCGACCGATGGCCTGAACACCGCCAGCTTTCAGCTGTTCCTTGATGTCTGATACACCGGCCATCGCCATAAACGTCGGCAGCCAGTCCATGTGGTGCATGATCTCGTTGGACACGGTGCCCGCGTTGATCTTGCCGGGCCAGCGCACCATCGCTGGAACACGGAAGCCACCTTCCCAGTTGGTGTTTTTTTCACCACGGAACGGGGTCATCGCCGCATCGGGCCAGGTGTTCATGTGCGGACCGTTGTCGGTGGAATACTGAACAAAGGTCTTGTCGGCGATGCCCAGCTCATCCAGCAGGTCCAGCAGCTGGCCCACATGCATGTCGTGTTCAATCATGCCTGCAGTGTATTCATCTGCCACGCCGCCGACGATCTCGTTGGCCTGCGCCCGCATCTCGTCCTTGACGTGGGTGCGGAAGTGCATGCGTGTGCCGTTCCACCAGACGAACCACGGAACGCCCTGTTCTTCTTTGCGTTTGATAAAGTCGATGGCAGCCGCCAGCGTTTCTTCGTCCACGGTCTCCATCCGCTTTTTGGTCAGCGGACCGGTGTCTTCGATGGTTCCGTCAGATTTCGAGCTGATGACCCCGCGTGGCCCAAAACGTTCGCGGAACTCGGGGTTCTGAGGATAGTCCTCGTTTTCGGGCTCTTCTTCGGCGTTCAGATGATATAGGTTTCCAAAAAACTCATCAAATCCGTGGTTTGTCGGCAGCATTTCATCCCGGTCGCCCAGGTGGTTCTTGCCAAACTGACCGGTGGCATAGCCTTGCTCCTTGAGCAAACCAGCGATGGTTGGGTCCTCGACTTGCATGCCCTCGGGTGCGCCAGGCATGCCGACCTTGGACAAACCAGTGCGGAACACCGACTGACCAGTGATGAAGGACGAGCGGCCAGCTGTACAGGATTGCTCGCCATAGTAGTCGGTAAAGATCATACCTTCTTGCGCGATGCGATCGATATTGGGGGTGCGGTATCCCATCACGCCCATTGTGTAGGCGGAAATGTTGGATTGACCGATGTCGTCGCCCCAGATCACAAGAATATTAGGTTTCTCCCCGTCTTGCGCCATGGCCGATCCGACCGTCAGCACCAGCGCGGCCGAGGCAGCGGACAGGTAGGTTAAACTACTTCGAAAAAAGTTCATGTGTGTCTCCTCAAATGAACAGAATACTAGGTGACGCGAAGCCGAACGGGTGATGAATTAGGGTTCTTGACCAGTTCGGCCACAGAGGTTGGTTAAATCTGAATGTCTCAATTTGAGTTCAACCTTGGCAGAAATCTCTGCTTGTTCAATGTCAAATAACTGTTCCGATTAGATTTTCTGAGTTTCTTGAAGCTTTGCGCGAGAAACCGCCAATCGGCTTGTGCCTCTTTCGAGCGCTCTCCATAAATATTCGACCCGATGGCAAGCAGTGCATTTCGAAACTCGGACCAGTCCGACGGTGTCAGAGTTGAAGAATGTACGGACCAAGCCGCGATGGCAGCATACGTTGCGTTCAGATCGTTTCTGCCGATCGAGCGACGTACGCTCCGGGCCGCCGCGAATTCGGTTGACCGCCCCCAGATCAAGGCGTTTTCCCAAGTCTGTGAAATTCCGGGAGAAAGGCGCAGCAACATCAGCCAGACAAGCCCAAGCCCCCCCATTGCCACGGTGCCCCATAATCCGATTTTGCGGTAATCCGGCGGCGGAGGTGGGGCCGGGGCCAATGTCAGGGAAACCCCTTCGACGGCCGCGGTTCGGATGGATCGAGATTTGGTATCGTACCATTCAATTCGGATCGCGGGCAATTCAGCCGCGCCGTCAGATTGCACAAGATATGTTACCGTTTCACGTCGCGCGCCCGACAGTTCTCCACGCTCTTGCGAAGACGTTACACGCGGCTCTTTCGGATAGGCTCGCAACGTGGTCGTATCAATGGCTGGAACCAAGGCCGGGATCAGCACCGGCGTTGTGCCATCAATGCGGGCGGTGACGATCCGGGTAACAGCGTCGCCAACCCCCAAGTCGGTTTCACCCTGGATCTCCTGTTCCAGGGTAAAGTCGGCGGCGATAACTGGAGGTTTCAGTCCCTGTGCGGCAACCGGAACCGTGGCGGTAAAGCTTTGTGCTGGCATCGCTGCCTCGGTCTTGACCGGTGCATTGGTATCGGGGTCGGCATAGGTCAGAGACAGCGTCTGCTGAGGTATTTGGAACGATCCTGCGGCCAGTGGGTACAGGCGGTATATCCGAATTGTTCCCGAAAACGCGGTCCCGTCCCGCCGTTCGCTGGTGGGCGTTGTGGCCCGATCCGGCAACCAGACCATAAGATCGGGAAGTTCGAAGGTCGGATAGATCGGAGGTTGCGGCATGTAAGTTGGCACCAGCACCTTGATCTGCAGCCGAATGGGCTGACCTACGAGGACCTCGGTTTCGGACAGTTCAACCTCGACAATGGGGGCGACGTTGGCGGATTGCCCGGTTGGGGGGGATGCGGGCGCGGCTTGCGGATGTGTCGGGGGGGAAAGCTGCTCGTTGCGAGGTGTCGGGTACAGCGTTCCTTGCGAATAGGCTGCCGTGAACAAAACATAGAGCAACGGGATGATCGCAACTGTGAGTTTCATTTTGCAGCCTCTTGATTTTCATAAAGAAATCGGCTGCGCAAGAACTTGGTCATGTCCGTGTCGATGCTTGAAATCCACTGATCTGCCGTTCGAGGGGCAGCGTCTTGGTCCGCGAATTCCGTGGTTGTGTCTGCTCCACGTTGTGCGTCGTTGTCAAAAACCACATCGTCGGCACCAACTCCGTTTTCCTCTCCGGTATCCGATTGCTCGCGCGTGGTTTCCACGTACGTCAGGATCTCCTTGCTCAGGGTCAGGTTGTGCTCGGCCTCGGGCCAGTTCGGGCGCAACTCAAGCGCGCGCTCAAAACTGGCAATGGCGGGCCGGTATTCGCGATTTCGGATGCGGGCCATGCCTTCGGCAAAAGCGGCCTCGGGCGTGGATTGGGTGGCAAAAATTGTTGCGGCGTCAGCGTATTGACCGGCTTTGTATTTGGCATAACCGGATAGATATCGGTTCTGGAACAGGTCCCCGGCGGCTGCGTACTCCTTGCGATTCATCGCGATCTGCCCTTGTTGGTCAGGCGTCAGAAACCAATCCTGCCACCCTTCGGCGCGGGCTTGGCCTGATGCGCTCATCAGAGGTAAAAGCAGCAGGGCGATCGCCCATTTCATTGTCCACCCACGCCGGAACCAAAGCAGAACCAGAAGCGCGGCGGGAAGGGCCAGTAAACGCCCGCGGTCCTGCCATTGCAGCCGATCATCCTGTCCCAGGGCTGCGACATAGGCCGACCTGATCGCCCGGTCGAGCTGCGCCAGATCACCGTCATCTGCCGTCATCCGAACCACGGCAGCATTGGGGATGCGCTCCAACTGCGCAAGGGATTGATCCGGGGGCAAGGCGGTCAAAAAGATCAACTGTGCGTCCGGGGCATCGTGGGTTTCAAAAAGCTTTGCCTCGCCCGGGTCCATGTCATCCAGGACGAATAGAACCGCGCCTTGGGTTTCAGCATCCGCAAGAATGCCCTGTGCCACGGACAATGCGTCCGATGCGCTGTCGCCTTCAACCGGCATGGCCTCTGGTGTCAGCCCCTCTAGCAGGGGGCGCAGGATATTGGCGTCTTCAGTCAGCGGTGCGACCCGGTGGGCAGATCCTGCATAGGCAACGAGCGCCGTGCGCGCACCTGCGCGCGAGGCAATCAAGTCGGTGATCTTGAACCGCGCCCGCTCCAATCGACTGGGCGCGAGATCCGCCTGTTCCATGCTCGGGGTGACTTTGAGAGCCACGACCAGCGGTGCGGTGTCCGCGATGAGCGGGTTGGGCCGTTTGCTCCATGTCGGTCCGGCGCTTGCCAGGGCCAAGAGCACCCCGACAAGAGCAAACCCGTCTATGGGGTGCAGACGCCGGTGATCGCGTGCACCCACGCTGAGCGCTTCGGCCAGATGTGGGGCAAGACCAGCGGTTTCGGTGGTTGGGCCGCCCACATGGCGACGTACCAGGTACCATACGATCAAAACCAGCGGCACGGCGATCAGCCAAAGAGGACGCAGAAAATGAAACAGAGACAGCGTATCAGGCACGGCGCGTCTCCCGTTTGCGAGCGCCAAGATGCAGCAGGGTTGTCGTCAGCAGCACGATGATCAAGGCCAAAGCCAGGGGAATATGAGCAAGGCTGGTCCTGGGGCGATAGCTTGTTGTTTCGACCGTGCGCGGGTTCAGCTCGTCGATACGCTGATAGATCGATGCCAGTGCCATTTGATCGTCGGCATAGAAAAATTCACCACCCGTGCGACTGGCGATATCTTCAAGAATGCCAAGATCAACCCGTGCTTCACCTGTTGCTTCGGGATCGCCCACGCCGATGGTGTAGATCGTGACAGCTTCGTTTGCGGCGATCGTAGCGGCGTTCACCGGTGTCATCGTGCTTGAGGTGTCGCTGCCATCGCTGAGCAGGATCATCAGGCGTTCCTGGATTTCGCTGCCCTGAAAGGTGCGGATCGCCAGACCAATGGCATCGCCAAGCGCGGTGTTTGGTCCCGCCATGCCGACCTTTGTTTGATCCAGAAAGCCGTTGAGGCTTTGCAGATCTTCGGTAAAGGGTGCTTGCACAAAGGCGCGGGTGCCGAAGACGATCAGCGCCATGCGGTCGCCGTCGCGTTCTGTTATGAAGGGGCGAAGGACGTCTGTAACGGCCTCCAGCCGTTGTTTGCGGTTGCCGTCTTGAGAAATGAAATCGCGCTCGTCCATCGAGCCCGAGATGTCGAGCGCCAGAACCGTGTCGCGGGCGGCGTTTTCGGTTTCAATTGGTTCGCCAAGTCGTTCGGGACCGGCCAGTGCGAGAACCAGCAATGCCCAAACCAAACAGACGGCTATCATCTGCAAGGTGCTGCGCCGCAAGATCAGGGCGCCATGTTGTGCCTCGACGCCCGCTGCTTCGGTGAGGCTGCGAAAAAATGGAACGCGGGTGGCGCGGACACGATGACGGTGCGGTGGAGCAAAGAACCAGATCAGCAGCGGCAAGGGCAAAAGGAACAGTGCGAAAGGGGCAGAGAGAGACAGCGTCATGACGGCCCGCCCCCGTTCTCGTGGTGCTTGATCCAGTCGCGGGCAAGGTCCGTTGCCTTGGGATCTGCCGATGAGCCACAATACGGGGCTTTCAGCAGGGCTTGGCCGGTTGGCGAGGAAAAACCGCTGCCACCGTAGCTCTGATTCAGAAAGGCGGCCCACTCGGGTCCCGTCAACCCGGCCACCTGGGGACGCGGAAAAGAGACCAGCGCCGTACGACGCAGGATTTCGGCAATGGCAGCGCGATCGTCCCCCACATGTGAAAGCTCGGCCAAGGCCGCGCGGCGATGTGCCGTGGCCAGCCGGTGCAAACGCCAGCGCCAGGCGAACACGGCCAGCAAAACCAACAGAACCGCGGCAAGAGCCAGCCAGCCTTCGGTTTGCGGATACATCGGGACAGAAGGTGGAACCGGTACTGGTTCCAGTTGGTCCAAAAGGTCAGCCAGAGATGTCGTATTCTGTGTCTCATTCATCGCCCGGTCCCCCGCAACCCAAAGAGAACCTGCATCTGCGACAGGGCTGAACGCGCGGTGCCGAGTTCGACCATCGGTATGCCATAACGGCGCGACCAGTGGCGCAGGGTTTCCAGCCGATTGCGCAAGGCGGATTGAACCCGTTCGTGAACCTTCGGATCGCTGGTGTTCAACTCGGCTTGCGATGTGCCGTCCGAGATCGACAGGCGCAACCCCGGAGGCAAATCCTGCGCCGAACTGTCCGATACGTTGAACAGGATCAGGTCGTTGCTTTGCGCCAACCGCCGCAACAGGGGTTCGGAATTCTCATCCAGACCTGCGAAATCTGAAAAAATAGTGACCAGATAGTTGGTTTTTGCAAAACGTGTGGCCTGCTTCAGTACTGCATTCAGGCTCGGGTCCTCGTTCTGTTTCAGATCGGCGCTCAGCATCTGGTTGGCCGATGCAATGGAATTCAAAAGCCGGTCCAGCGCGCGTGTACGGCGTTCAGGGCGATGTTCGCCGATGCGCCCCGGCGCCAGCACCAACCCGCCCAGCCGGTCGCCTTGGGCAAGAATACGGTGGGCCACGACAGCGGCCGCCTCGGCCGCGACCACGGATTTCATGTACTCGACCGAACCAAAGAACATCGGCATGCGCTGGTCCACGATCACCATTGCTGGTCGGTCTCGTTCTTCGGTATAGACGCGCACATGCGGCGTGCCGGTACGGGCCGTCACCTTCCAGTCGATTGTGCGGATGTCGTCGCCGGGCAAGTAGTCGCGCAGTTCCTCGAAGTTCAGCCCACGCCCGCGCAGCCGCGAGGCGTGGCGTCCGTTAAGGACCGAGCGCGCGGGCTGGCGGGGCAACAGGGATATGCCGCGCGACAAAACCCCCAGCTTGCGCAGCTGGTCGGTGGTGGTGTGAACCCGCAGGTCCTGTGTCTCATGTGCCTCCATGGTCTGGCCCTCAGGGCAGAGCGACGGTTTTTAGCATCTCGTCGGTGATATCGTCGGGAGTCTTGCCGTCCCCCTGCGCCTCGAAGCTGAGGGCGATGCGATGGCGGAAGACATCATGGGCGATGGCGCGCACGTCAATCGGGTCGACGTAATCGCGACCCTGCAACCACGCGTGTGTGCGGCTGCATTTGTCCAACGCCAACGAGGCGCGCGGGCTGGCGCCGATTTCGATCCAGCGGGCCAGATCGGCGCTGATGGCCCTGGGCGTGCGGGTGGCATAGACCAGATCGGCCATATACCGCTCGATTGCGTCCGAGACATGAATCTGGCCGATCTCCGCGCGTGCCTGGAATACGGCGTCCTGTGCGATGGCGGCAGGGTCCGGCGCGCCCCCAACGTCGCTGCCACCTGTGGCCGCGACCTCTTCGCTACGGACAAGCCGGATTACCTCGACCTCATCTTCGACCGGGGGATAGGTGATGTTCACATGCATCAGAAACCGGTCCATCTGGGCTTCGGGCAGGGGATAGGTGCCTTCCTGCTCTATCGGGTTCTGCGTTGCCATGACCGTGAACAGCGGTTCCATCCTGTGGGTCTTGCCCGAGACAGTGACCTGGCGCTCTTCCATCGCCTCGAGCAGGGCGGCCTGCACCTTGGCCGGCGCGCGGTTGATTTCATCCGCCAGCACGATATTGGCAAAGATCGGGCCGGGTTCGAACCGAAACATGCCGCCCTGATCGGTCTGGGTGTAAACCTCGGTCCCGGTCACGTCCGAGGGCAGCAGGTCGGGCGTGAACTGGATCCGGCTGAATTTGGCATCCAGGTTTCTGGCCATCGCCTTGATCGCGCGGGTCTTTGCGAGACCTGGAAGTCCTTCGACCAGCAGGTTGCCGTTGGCCAGAAGGCCGATCAGCAGGCGGTCGATGACATCTGTCTGGCCAATGATCGACTGACCCATGCGGGTCTTCAGGTCCAAAATCTGGTTTCGTGCACTCATGACATGTCCGTTTCGGCAAATTTTGAAAAACTACTTGTCCTTGGATTTCAGCAACAACGACAGCAGCGGGCCGATCAGGGCGGGCAGTGCTGTGCCCAGGGGATCGCGCGCCATGCGGCTGACGTTCCGGGTAAGTTCGCGGGCCTCGTCGGCAACCTCGTTCAGGTCTGCCTCGATTTCGGCCAGAGCCATGTCGCGCACTTCGGTTGCGGGTTCCAGCTCTTTCTCGGCGCTCATACGGGTGGCGACTGCCACCAGCACCAGAGCCGCCAACGCGTTGCCAAGGGCCACGATCAGGGCGGCGAAATGTTTGGCCATAAGTGTACCAAGCGCGTAGAAAACCGCGACGTTGAGCATGATGATGGCGATACCCATCACAAGCCCGGCAAAGGCCATCAGCCCGGTTTGCGTTCGCAAAACGGCCATCTGCCGCCGTGCGATCAGGCGCTCGGTGCGAAAAAGGATCGTCAGGTTGCGGCTGATCCGGTTCATGATTTCGGTCTCCCTACGACTTGGACAGTCGGCCCAGGGCAAATCCCAGGCCAAAGGCCGCAACAGCGGTTACAAGCGGTTACTTTTCAGGCATGTCGCTCAACTCGGCTGAAAACTGTTTCCACAAAGCGTCAATATCCTCGGTGCTCACCCCGTGTTCCCTGAGTAAGGCAGAGAAGGAGGACTGCCCGTCAGCTTGTTCGGGCTCGGTTACGGGTTCTGGCTCTGGTGTGGGTTCTGCCTTGGCCAGTTGGGACTTGAGAGCGGCCAGTTCGGCCTCGAGTTGAGCTTTGGTCGCCATGATATCACTCCGGTGCTTTGGGCGCGGCTGTCAGCAACTCCCCATCCTTGGACATGAGAATGGCCACGGGTCTGAGGGCGGGAATGTGACTGAAGATGATCAGGATGCAAACGGTCAGCGGAACGCTCAGAAAGGCGCCAATCACGCCCCAGATCGCGCTCCAGAATGTGAGCGCAATGATCACCATAAAGGTCGACATGTTGAGCGACCGGCCCAAGAGCGCAGGGTCCAGAAAGTTGCCAACCAGGAATTGGACTGACCCGCAGAACAGCACAATGACCAGAAACGGCGTGATCGTGTCGAACTGCACAAGCGACACCATTGCCGGAAACACAACCGCCACGATCGAACCGATGGAGGGAATGAAGTTCAGAGCAAATGTCAGCACGGCCCAGGTCTCGGCATATTCCAGATTGAGCCAGCGAAAGACGCCATAACTGATCAGCGAGGTCAGGACACTGACAAAGGTTTTGACACCGACATAGGCTTGCAGGCTGTGCGAGATCGCCGCCATCATCGAAGAAAGTTCGCGCCCCAGTTCCACGTCATTGGCGGCAAGGCGCAGCTTGTCGCGAAAGATCACTCGCTCGGCCATCATGAAGGAAACGTAAAGAGAGATCAGCAGAAAGGTGTTGAGAAAGGACGTGGCCCCCCCGAAGGCACTGCGCGCAACGATGGTCATGTCGATATCTATCAAATTGTCGCGAATGAATTTTGTCACATCATTCCCGACAAGCATGACAACGCGGTTCACTGCCGTGTCGAACTGACTTTCATACGTTGGCACGGCACGGGCAAACTGCGTGGCTTGGTTGCCAAGGACAAACATCACCGCAAACAACCCGGTCAGCACCACGGCAACGCCGATCAGATTGGCCAGCCACACCGGAACAAGAGCGCCTGACACCCGGTCCGCGACCGCGATGATCAGGACATAAACCAGCAGGGCGAGCGTCAGCGGGATCAGGAACCCTGAGCCCATGTACAGTCCCCAGACGATCAAGCCCGTTATGATCGCGATATCACGAGACGTGGACAGGCGCGGGCGGATCGAGCCGACGGGGGCAGGGTCAGGAGGCGTCATGGCCGGGTTTCAGTCCTTGGATTGCTTCATGCGATCAAACGCCGCTTTCATGCGCAGGCCCAATTCCCTGGCAGCTTCTCCGACCTCGTCCGCGGATTTGTCCAACTGCGTTTCGCGCACAAATTTGTCCCAGTCCGAAACAAGGCTGTCCCATTCATCTTCGGCATCCTTGCTCGCAAGGTGAAGCTTGACCTCCAGCTCATCGCGTTTCTGTTTGAGATCGGCCACCCAGTTGTCAAATTCTGACATCGTGCTCTCCCATGGGAATCGTTTGTGAAAATAATCTTGGAATTCTGATATGATGTTGCATCGCGCGCGTATAAAATGCAACTATTCCCGTGCGTTATCGAGTTTGCTTTAAGGCGCGGGGAAGACAGGGCATGATCCAATCAAAACCGAACCTTGCCGAAAACTGGCGGTGGCTGGCCCTCATTCTGATCACTTTGCTGATCACGGCTGCTTTTGTGCAGATGACTTTGGGGTTCATGGTTCCGCTGGCCCTGGCTGCGATTACTGCGGGCATGGCGCAGCCGATGAACCGGAAAATCGTGGCCCTTCTGGGCGGGCGTCGCAACACAGGCAGCCTGATAACATTGCTATCGTTGATGTTTTTGGTGATCGCACCCTTGTTCGCTTTGATCTTTCTGGCCATCAGCCAAGCCAGTTCATTGGTCAATAACGTCAGCAATTTCGCCAGTGACCTGTCGACCGACCCGACGACCTATACATTGCCGGGCTGGGTGCCGTTCGAGGTGGATCTTGAAGATCTGCGCCAGAAAATCACCGAACGCATGGGCACAATCCTGCAAGCCGTCGCGCGGTTCTTTGTGGCCTCGGTCGGTCAGGTGACGGTTGGGGCGGCGGCATTTTTCCTGAGCCTCTTTGTCTATTTCTATTCGCTGTTCTTCTTTTTGCAGTTTGAAACCCCGATCATGGTACAGGTGCTGCGCTACACGGGTTTGCGCCCAAGAACGCAAGCCAAACTGCATGAACGTATCGTGTCGGTCAGCCGCGCCACGATCAAGGGCACCCTGTCGATTGCCTTCATCCAGGGTGTACTGGGCGGCATCAGTTTCTGGATTGCAGGGATCGATGGAGCCGCATTCTGGACGGTGGTTATGATGGTTGCCGCTGTCCTGCCGGGGCTGGGTGCGCCGGTGGTGATTTTTATCGGGGCCGCCTATCTGGCGATTAACGGGGCGTATGTGGCTGCCGCCGGTCTTGCCCTGTGGGCGGGGCTGGTGGTGTCGACCATCGACAACGTGCTGCGTCCGATCCTGGTTGGGCGCGATGCCAAGCTGCATGACGTGATGATCCTGATTTCGACGCTTGGGGGGCTCGGCCTGTTCGGCGCATCAGGCCTGGTGTTGGGACCGGTGCTTGCGGGGCTGTTCGTGACCATCTGGCATACGCTGGCCGAGGCAGTCGGCAACACCGACGCGCTGGAGGGGGAAGATGACGAATCCTGACCTTGCGCCCGACGCCCTGCTCGGGGGTATCCTGTCCGAATGAACCTGCTTGCGAACCCTGCCATCCCGGACCCGATCCGCGCCTTTGGGCTGGCCCTTTTTCGCTTTGCGGAAAAGGGCGGCTGGGTGATGAGCAGCCATGTCGCCATGTCGATGATGCTGGCGCTGTTTCCCTTTATCCTTTTTGTCGTGGCTCTGGCGGGGAGCCTGTCACACGACCTGATCACAGAGGATCTGATCGAGCTGATCTTTGGCACCTGGCCCGAAGCGGTGGCAGGCCCGATAGAGACCGAGTTGCAGGCCGTTCTGGCCGGCGCAAGCACGCAGGTGATGACCGTCGGAGGCTTGCTGGCGATTTACTTTGCCTCAAATGGCGTTGATGCGGTGCGCGAGGCGATGACACGGGCTTATCATGATGTCGACATGCGCCCGTTCTGGCAGGCGCGGTTGCTGTGCATTGCGCTGGTCGTAGCCGGTGGCGCGATCCTGATCATCACGGCCGCGATCGAGGTCGTATTTCCGATTTACGCGACTCTTGTGGCCGAGGCCATTCCCGGAGAGACGCCAACCTGGGTGTCAAAGGAGCGGCTCAGCTGGATCTTTATCGTGGCGATACCTGCGGGCGGGGTTTTGGCCTGTCACATGGTTCTGCCCGGGCGTCGGCATAGCTTGATACAGATCTTGCCCGGAGTGCTTCTTACACTTGCGCTTTGGGCTGCCGCGGGATGGGGGTTTTCTTATTATCTCGGTAAGTTCGCGGTCTACAGCGCAACCTATGCGGGCCTTGCCGGAGCCATGGCGGCCCTTATCTTTTTGTATCTCAATTCAGCAATCCTGATCCTGGGGGCCGAATACAACGGTGCCCTGATCGATCTAAGGGCCGGTGGCGGGGCAGAGGATCGCTTTTGACTCATGCCCATTCCTCCGATCATTCAAGAAAGTCAGTTTGTCATGAAGAAATTCCTTGCCGTGATGTTGTTTGTTCTCGTGCCTTTTGGCGCGCTGCAAGCCCAGGAAGCACCCACTTTCGTGGGGTCAGAAGCCTGTCTGGATTGCCACGAGGATGAGGCTCGAAACTGGGATCGTTCGCACCATGCCCAGGCCTGGATGGCACCGACTTCCCAATCGGTGAAAGGGGATTTTGATGGGACCACATTCACCCATGACGGGATGACGGCACAGTTTTCGACCGATGGCTCTGGCTATTTTGCAAGGATCACCGAAAAGGACGGGGTTACAACCGATTACAAGGCCCATTCCGTGGTGGGAATAGAGCCGTTGCAGCAATATCTGTTCGAGACCGAAAAGGGGCGCCTGCAGAGTTTTGATGTCTTCTGGGATACCGAGGGTGAGAAATGGGGGCACCTCTATCCGGATCAGGACCTGCCGCCCGGTGACGGGCTGCACTGGACGGGCCCCTATAAGAACTGGAATGCGCGTTGCGCTGAATGCCACGCAACCGATTACGAGCGAAACTATGGCCCTCGTACCCGCAGCTATCGTTCGACGCAGGCTGAGATCGGGGTGGGATGCGAGGCCTGTCACGGTCCGGCCTCACGCCATATCGAATGGACCACAGGCAAGACGCCGCCAGCGGACCTGACAGCCACCGGGTTCACCATGGATTGGGACGAGGGTGAAGCCGCGATCCAGCAATGCGCTGGCTGTCACTCGCGCCGTGAAGCTTTTGAGGACGGCAACCCTCTGCCTGGCACGCCATACCACCAGAGTTATGCGCTGAGCCTGCTGCGGCCCGGGCTCTATTATCCCGATGGACAGATTTTGGACGAGGTTTATGTCTACGGTTCTTTCCTTCAGTCCAAGATGTACGCCAAAGGTGTCACCTGCGTGAACTGCCACGAGCCGCACAGTGGCGAATTGAAGGCTGAAGGCAATGCCATTTGCGCGCAATGCCATTCGCTGGCTGGCAATCCAGAGTTCCCGAGCCTGCCGCTGGCTGATTACGACAGTCCCGAGCATTACCGACACGAGCCCGACAGTGAAGGCGCCCAGTGCCGCAACTGCCATATGCCCGAAAAGACCTATATGCAGGTCGATGCGCGCAGCGATCACAGTTTCCGCATTCCGCGCCCTGATCTCTCGGCGGAAACCGGTGCGCCGGATACCTGCACCACCTGTCACGAGGATAAAGACCCGGCTTGGGCCGCATCCCGCATTGCCGAATGGTTCCCGGACGCCAAGAACCGTCAGCCACACTATGGATCGGCGTTTGCACTGGCACAGGTCAACCCGATCCGGGCGTCTGGTGATCTGTTGGGCATCGCACTGGACGAGAGTCAGGCAGGTATCGTGCGGGCCACGGCGCTCTATCTGTTGCAAGGCGCGGCCTCGACTGATCTGGCGGGACAGACTGCGCCCTTGCTGACGGCGTCCGATCCCCTGGTCCGTGCCAGTGCTGCCAGTTTACAGCAGGCTGCACCACCTGAAGAGCGGCTCGAACGTTTGATGCCGGTTCTGGGGGATCCTGTGCGCTCGGTCCGGATTGCCGCGGCCAAGGCGGTGTTGAACGTGCCGCAATCTGCCATGACCCGCAGCCAGCAGGCGATGGTAGGGGCAGGGGTTCAGGACTGGCAGATGTCGTTGCGAACGCGACTGGATTTTCCTGAAACGCATCTGGTTCTTGGCGGTCTGGCCTTGACCATGCGAAACGCGCAGGCGGCTGAACGGGCCTTCCGCGAAGTGGTCGAGATGGACCCGCAGCGGGCCGAGGCCTGGCCAATGCTGGTGCAATTGGCCCATATCAATGGCGGGCCGCGGGCAGCGCGACGCGTCTTGAAAGAGGCATTGGAGAAGGTGCCGGGTGATCCGTCCTTGCTGCAATTGCAAGAGGAGCTTTCGCGGTAAGGGGCCTGAGAAGGCCCTGATGTTGCCTAAAATCGTGCTCATTCTTTGTTTAGCTTTGGCTGCCATGGTGCCTGAGAACTGCCCCAGTTGCCAAAGAGGATGAGATGTTCGAATTTGCCCGCACGCCAGACGGCTTGCCGGTGGTTCCCGTGGATCCACCGCCGCCAGAATCACACGACCACAGCCGTCATGCACGGTTGTTCGAACTCCTGCGTCAGCAATGCCTGTCCAAACGCGTGGCGCAAAGGATCGAGCGCAAGACATTTGTGCGCGTCACCAAAGGCGACGGGCTGCTGATTCAGAACATGGCAAGCGCCTCGTTTCAGGCGCAAAAAGCGGGCTAGGGATCAGCCTCGGAATCCGGTAGCAACCACAAATTTTTCGGAACTGTCGGACCGGGACGAGGGTGGTTTGACGTTGGCCACCTTGGTGAACTTCTGCTTGAGCAGTTTTTGCAAGTCGCCTTCGGCCCCACCGGCCAGAACCTTGGCCACAAAGGTTCCGCCCTCTTCGAGCACGTCAAAGGCAAAATAGGCAGCTGTTTCGCACAACGAAATGATCCGCAAGTGATCGGTTTGTTTGTGGCCGCTGGAAGCGGCCGCCATATCCGACATCACGACATCCGCTTTGCCGCCCAGCCATTCCTTGACCTTGTCGTCGGCACCATCGTCCATGAAGTCCAATTGATGTATCTCTGCGCCGGCCACCGGCTCGACCTCTTGCAGGTCAACGCCCAGAACGGTCCCGATGCGCTTGCCTGACCGCTCGCCCAGCGCGTTCACCCGCTTGACGGCAACTTGCAGCCAGCCGCCCGGCGCACATCCCAGATCGACCACCCGCGCGCCCGGCACCAGAAAGCGGTATTTCTCGTCGACTTCGAGGATCTTGAACGCGGCCCGCCCCCGATACCCTTCGGCCTGCGCGCGTTTGACATAAGGGTCGTTCAACTGCCGCTGCAACCAACGTGTCGAGCTGAGTTTGCGCCCGCGTGCGGACTTGACCTTGACCTTCAGGTCGCGCTGTCCACGCCCCGAGGTGTTCTTGCCATCAGGTGTCTTTGCCATGCGGGGATACTCCGAAAAAGATGCGCGATCACTTACAGCTTAACACACCCGGCTTCAACCGGATCAGAAGGGCCCGTCTTCCAACACGCCGTCGCCGCTCATCTGTGCATAAAGCAGCCCCTCGCGCAGGCCCCGATCGGCAACCGACAGCCGGTCGGTGGGCCAGCAACGCAAGAGAGCCTGCAAGATGGCCGAGCCGGACATGATCAGCGCTTGACGGTCCTCGCCAATGCGCGGATCGCGGCGCCGACCCACTGGGCCAAGCTCCAGATAGCCGCGGATCACCTTGTCGATTTGGTCGGACGTCATGCGCAGCCCGTCGACCTTGGTCCGGTCATAGCGTTTCAGTCCCAGATGCGAGGCGGCAACGGTCGTTACGGTCCCGCTGGTGCCGACGATCTGGAACCCCTCGCGCACCTGTTCATTCTTGTAGGGCGCGAAATCAGCCAGGTTTTCCTCAAAGAACCAACTCATCAGGGCAAAGCGGGCGGCGTCATCTTCGACGTCGTTGAACTGATCGCGCAACGTGGCCACCCCCAGCGGAACGCTGATCCAGTCCACCACCTTGGCGGCATTAAACGGGCTGTCAGCGGAATGAAAGCCCGCGTGCAACCGCGTGATCGAGGCCGGACGGTCGCGGCGCGGTACGGATGACAGGTCGATCCACACCAGTTCGGTCGAGCCGCCGCCAATGTCCACCACCAAGAGTTGCTCGGTCTTGGTCGACACCAGTGGCGCGCAGGAGATCACAGCCAGGCGCGCTTCCTCCTCGGGCAGGATGATTTCCAACGTCAGACCGGTTTCGCGTTTTACCTGTCGGATGAAGTCGCGCGAGTTCTTGGCCCGGCGGCACGCCTCGGTTGCGACAAGGCGCATCCGCTTGACCCTGTTGCGTTTCAGTTTTTGCTGACAGATACGCAGTGCCTGAACGGTACGCGCCATGGACGAGCGGGACAGCCGCCCCGTTCGTTCCAATCCGGCGCCCAATTGCACCGACTTCGAAAAACTGTCGACCACATGAAAGCCGCTGCCCTTGGGTTGGGCAATCAGCATGCGACAGCTATTTGTGCCCAGATCCAGCGCTGCATAGAGCCCATCCGGATCCGGCCGTTGAGGCGCGGGGGTTTCGACCGCTTTCGGGAACGCGCCCGCACCTTTGGGACGCTTGGGCGCCATGACTTCACGCCCTCCGATTTCGAGTTGATCCGACCCTAGGCGGCGCATCGCTCACGCGCAAGCGAATTCACCAGACAGTTGATTGCATCTGTCACATCGGCATCACATATCCATGCGAGCAAAGCGGCAGGAATTCCATGTTCGGGATTCGTGGAAAAACTCAGCAAGCCAATTCGGAGCACGCTATGACACAAGACCATGATCTGTCGTTTGACGACTTTGACGAAGCCGTAAATCCCCGCCCCGAAGGCTGTGATTTCGACGATGTGGTTGAAGAGGCGCTGAGTCGCCGCGGGTTCCTGGGCGGCGTGCTGGCGATGGGCGGTTTTGCGACCCTGGGTGGCGCAGGTCTGCCCACCGGCGCCATGGCTGCGGGCAACCGCTTTGCGTTCGATGCTGTTGGGGTGTCAACGGCAGATAGCGTTGTTGTGCCAAAGGGTTACACGGCCAAGGTTGTCATGCGTTGGGCCGATCCGATGTGGTCGGACAGTGTTGCCTTTGATCCCGAAAGCCGCGGCTCTGCTGAAACGCAGGCGCGCACGTTTGGCGACAACACGGACGGTATGGAAATCTTCCTGCACGAAGGTCGCACGCTGATCGCCATCAACAACGAATACACCAATCGCAAGATCATCTGGGGCAACCGCGAAGAGGGCAGGTTCGCCAACGCCGACGACATCGAAAAGGGCATGTTGGCCCACGGTGTTTCGGTGGTCGAGATAGCGCATGACGGTTCTGGCTGGGGCATCGTGATCGACAGCCCGTTCAACCGCCGCATCACCCCGAAAACCGAAATGGTTCTGACCGGTCCCGCCGCTGGTCACGACCTTGTAAAAACTGCTGCTGACCCCTCGGGGACCAAGACGTTCGGCACCTGGAACAACTGCGGTTCGGGCAAGACCCCGTGGGGCACGTATCTGACCTGCGAAGAGAACTTTAACGGGTACTTCTCGGCAAGGGATGAAAACCACAAAGTGTCCTCGGAACTCAAGCGCTATGGCGTGTCTGCCAGTGACTGGGGCTACGGCTGGGCCAGCATCGACGAGCGATTTGACGTCGCGAAGACTCCCAACGAGCCCAACCGCGCCGGATATGTCGTCGAAATCGATCCGCGTGACCCGAA
>FYBJ01000016.1_pt1 | contig 38868 bp, 56 predicted proteins | sample 1134611 | NCBI WGS metagenome assembly FYBJ01 (sample SAMEA104116008, study PRJEB20421) | marine metagenome | isolation source: marine
GCAGGTTCAAATCCTGCCCTCGCTACCACATACACCGAAAGGGCAAAGCCGAAAGCGATTTCGGATAACCACGTGCGAGCTAATGATGTACGCAGATAGAGACTCACATGGATAGAAGGTCGCGCCCGTAATTCGGAGTAATCAATGCCGAAGATCAAAACGCTGAAGCCTCGGCTATCAGGTGGAAACACAGCAAGGCTCAGCACTCCGAGCAGGCCAACCTCGAGGCAGCGAGGCTATACCTACCAATGGGAGAAGGAGCGAGCTGAATACTTGCGGGAAAATCCGCTTTGTGTGATGTGTGAGGAAGCTGGAGTCGTGGAGCAAGCAACAGTAGTTGACCACATCATCCCTCACCAGGGAGACCAGGATCTATTCTGGGATAAAGAAAACAACTGGCAGTCTCTCTGTGAACACCATCATAACAAGCACAAGCAGCTTCAGGAAATTGCTGAAGGCTATCGGTAACATCAATCGGGCTTACTTATCCACAGGGGGGTCTGTATCTCTACAACCTCTCGCGCCCGTACCACCCCCCAACTCACGCGCAGAAAAAATTTTATTCAGGGAAAAGTTGTTAAGGTGCTGACGAACAAGAAACGCAGTTATTCCGAGGCAAGAGTCGCCGGAAAGAATCAGACGCAAGCCGCTATAGCCGCTGGATATGCAGCAAAAAGCGCGAGCTCAGCTGGTTCACGGCTTGAAAAAGATCCTGATGTTAAGCGCCATATAACCCGCTTGAAAAATGCTGCGAAGAAGAATGCCAGTAAAAAACAAGAAACCAAGAGCGACAAAAAAACAGGCGGTAATCAGAAGTCAAAGACCAGAATCACAGATCCTCGAGAAATTCTGATTAACGTGATGAATGACGAATCAGAGGATACAAAGCTTCGGATCGATGCGGCGGTAAAGCTAGATCAGATCGATAACAAGGGCGGCGGAGCAAAACCAAAGCTAGGCAAAAAAGAGCAGCAACAAGAAGCAGCTGAAGAAGTTGAAGAAAAGTCCAAATTCAGCACTGGCCGACCACCACTTCACGCGGTGAACTAGGTGAAGGATTGGTCTACTGCTTGTCCGCGGTGGGAGTCGCGGATCCGAAAGAGCCAATCGCTGATCCCGTTCAAGCCGCTTTTCCCGAAAGAAGCGAAAGAAGCTCTCTCTGTTTTCAATGAATTGAGAGTTGTTGATGTGCTGGGATCTCCCAAGATGGAAGACCTTGCAGACAAGTGGCTGATCGATTTCGTCTCAGCAATATTCGGCGCTTATGATCCGAGCAGCGGCCGCCGACTGATCCGCGAGTTTTTCCTGGAGATCAGCAAGAAAAACACAAAATCGACTTCTGCTGCGCTAATTATGCTGACAGCTCTTATTCGGAATTGGAGAAAATCGGCTGAGTTCTTGGTGCTCGCTCCCACGAAGGAAGTCGCAGACAACTGCTTCTTTCCAGCTCGCGATGCTGTAAAGGAAGATCCTGAGCTGGATCAATTACTCCATGTATCGGAACACACTAGAACAATCAAACACCGAACCACCAAAGCTATTCTTAAAGTGGTGGCTGCTGATAGCGAAGCGGTTTCAGGTAAAAAAGCGACTGGAGTTTTAGTTGAGGAACTTTGGCTATTCGGCAAAAAGCACAATGCTCAAAACATGCTGAGAGAAGCAACAGGCGGGCTCGCTTCCCGGCCAGAGGGTTTTGTAATTTATCTCACTACACAGTCAGATGAGCCTCCGGCTGGAGTATTCCTGGAAAAACTTACATATGCGCGAAAAGTGCGAGATGGAGCGGTTAAGAACCCTCGGTTTCTCCCTGTGCTTTATGAATTCCCGGAAGACATCATTGAAAGCAAAGATTATTTGGATCCAGAAAATTTCTACATGACAAACCCCAATTTAGGGAAATCTGTAGATTTGGAGTACTTGGTTGATGAGCTCGAGAAAGCACAAGAAGTTGATGAAAAGGAAGTTGTAAGTTTTTGCGCGAAGCATCTGAATGTTGAAGTTGGCCTAGCATTAAGATCCGACAGATGGCCAGGGGCAGATTATTGGGACGGCTGTAAAAACAAAAAGCTAAGTCTCGAGGTTTTGCTGCAAAGATCGGAAGTGGTTGAGATTGGACTCGATGGCGGAGGGCTTGATGATTTGCTTGGCCTTTGCATAGGTGGCAGAGACTCAGATGGAAAGTGGCTTCTCTGGCATAAAGCCTGGGCTCATCCCTCAGTGTTGAAACGCAGGAAGAAAGAAGCGCCAAGATTCAAAAACTTCCAGAAGCAAGGCGATATGAGCATCGTAGATAAAGTTGGAGACGATATTCTCGAACTAATTGTGATTATTCAGCAAGTGGTCAACACTGGCCTGCTGGACAAGGTTGGAATAGACCAGCACGCAATCGGTGCGATCCTGGATGCTCTTGTCGAGCTAGGACTAGATGAGAAAGAAGATATTGTTGGTATTTCCCAGGGATGGAAATTAACAGGCGCCATAAAAACGCTGGAGCGCAAGGTGGCAGCAAATCAAGTTGAGCACTCCGGTAGCAAGATGATGAATTGGGTTGTAGGGAATGCAAAAGTAGAGCCTCGGGGCAACGCGATTTTGGTAACCAAGCAAGCATCGGGCAGCGCGAAGATAGATCCACTCATGGCAACCTTTAATGTAGTGGAGTTATTATCATTAAACCCATCGGCAACTGGACGCAGTTTCTGGGATAAACGGAACGAGAACGCAGCATGAATTTTAAAACAATACTGGCAGCTATTCCTTCTGTATTGGCGGAGCTCTTTCTGGTAGTTGGAGCGGGCAGTGTTTGCTATGGCTTATATCAAATCTACGTACCATTGAGCTGGATCATCGGTGGTGTAATGGCGATCACAATGGGAATTCGACTGGAGAGAGCAAACAATGTTGCTGGCTAGAGCATTGGCGGGAGAGCAAAAGGCTATTACGCCGGCTGACTTGCACCTCGCGCTCGCTCACAAACAAACAGCGAGCGGAAAGAGAGTCTCCTTAAAAACCGCGGTCCAGGTATCTACAGTGTTTGCATGCTGCAAAGTTGTCGGTGAAGGGTTGGGGCAAGTTCCTTTACGGGTCATGCAAAATGAAAAAAGGAAGCGCACTCCTGCGACTGACCATCCAGCATTCAGGTTGCTCAATCGAGTTCCTTGTCCCTGGCTAACCTCATTTGAGTTCAGGGAATTAATTGCCTGGCATACCATGCTCGCCGGCAACTTCTATGCATTTAAGAATGTTTTCAATGGCAAGATCCTGGAGCTAATCCCCTTTGAGCCAAATACTGTAAAAGTTAAGCAGAAAGAAGATTATTCAATTGAGTATGAAGTTACGGGCCAAAAAACAGGAAGAGTTCAGAAATTTCCAGCTGAATCGATTTGGCATGTAAGAGGCCCTAGCGTCGATGGTGTGTTAGGTATTGATGTGGTCAAGCATGCTCGCGAAGCAGTTGGCCTGGCAATGGCCACCGAAGAAGCTGCAGGATCTTTACACAAGCATGGAGTAAGAACTTCAGGAATCTATTCCGTAGAAGGTAAGCTCGGCGACGATGGTTTCAAACAGTTGAAATCTTGGATAGAAGAAGAGCAGGCCGGATCTGGCAACGCTGGCAAGGCGCTGATCATGGATCGCGGCGCGAAATGGCACAACACACAGATGAGCGGTGTTGATGCTCAGTCATATGAAACTCGAAGATTTCAAATAGAAGAGATCTGCCGTTATTTTCGAGTACTTCCAATTATGATTGGGCATGCTGACAAAACAACGACATATGCAAGCGCTGAGCATATGTTCCTGCATCATCTTGTTCACACCTTGGCGCCCTGGTTCAAGCGGCTAGAAGATTCGATGAATCTGTGGCTTCTCGGCGAGAAGGATCTGGATCGCGGTTTCTATACCAAATTCAACGCACGTGGATTGCTGAGAGGTTCATCCAAAGATGAGAAAGATGTCTTGCTTGGTTATACAAATGGCGGGCTCATTACTAGAAATGAAGCTAGGGAAATTTTGGACCTACCAATCATGGATGACCCTAAGTATGACGAACTTTTAGAACCTAGAAACATCACCGGCAAAGATGATAGTAACTCATCCAAAGATGAGCCATTCATAAAGCCGGCAGAGTAACGGAGTAAAAAAAATGGAACGCATGGCTCGACTATCTTGTGAATTGCAAGAACTTAAAGCAGTTGAATCTAATGGCGAAATGATCTTCGAAGGTTATGGTGCAGTGTTTGGCAACAAAGATCATCATGGCGATGTTATCGAACCAGGTGCATTCTCAGCCTTTTTGAATGACGTTCAGAAAAAGAAGCAGCACTGGCCGGCTATGCTGTCTCAGCATGGCGGTTGGGGAATGACATCAACAGATTTCACTCCTGTCGGTGTATATACAGAAATGGCTGAAGATGGGAAAGGTCTCCGAGTAAAAGGGAAATTTGCAGAAACTGAGCGCGGCATCGAGTTATATAAACTTTCCAAAATGACGCCGCGGCCGGCTATTAGCGGGATGAGTATCGGCTACTTCGCCAAAGAATTCGAGCAAGGAACAAAGCCTACAGATCCTCGAAGAAAGTTAAAGCGAATAGATGTTATAGAAATATCTCTTGTTACTTTTCCGGCAAACCCGAAGGCCAGAGTTTCTTCGGTTAAAGGCTTGGAAGAGCTAACAACTGTAAGAGATGCAGAAGCGTTTTTGATCGAAGAATGCGGCATGCCTAAGAGCATGGCTGTTTCATTCATCGGTAAAATTAAAGGAATTGGTTCGGGGGATCCGGCCGGTCCTGATGACGATCTGGGGGATCCAGATGTCAACTTCAAGGAGATTTCTAATCTTCTTTCCAAACGGAGTGAGCTCTTTAGCTAGCTCAAAAACCCAACCAATTAGAAACCGCCGCCTGGCGGTTTTTTAGTTTATGGAGACTTAAAATGTCCGAAACAGCAACAGAAATTGAAATCAAAGACTTCAGCGATCTGCAGGCAGTACTCACTAAGCAGAACGAAGATTGGGGTGAGTTCATGCGCACCAATGACGAACGCTTGTCCAAGATGGCAAAAGGCGAAGATGTCACTGAGTTAGAAGCTAAGCTCGCCAAAATTAACGAAGCCTTAGAAGACACCCGAAAAGGAATGGAAGCGCTGGCTGCTATGAAAAATCGTCCTGCAAAAGATGGCGATCTGACCGAAGAGCAGCAAGAGCACAAAGATGCTTTCAATGTCTTTTTGAGGAAAGGCGAAGAGGGCGAGCTTGTGGATATCCAAAAGAAAGCACTTAACACTGGATCAGATCCAGATGGCGGTGTGCTGGTGATTCCTGAAATGGATATGGAGATCGATCGCGTTGCAACAACCATCTCTGCACTTGGCCGCTTATCCTCAGAAACAACAATCGGGACCAACAAATGGCGCAAGCGAGTCAAAACCTCCGGCCTGGCAATGCGTCGAGTAGATGATGGTTCTGGCGGTGGCGAAACCACTAATCCTCAATACGCTTTGATTGAAATCGAAGTGCACACAGCTGAAGTTGAGCCCTGGGTTCATAATGAAACCTTAGAAGATGCTGATGTGGATCTGGCCGCAGATCTAGCAGAAGAAGCTGCTATCGGCTTTGGAGAAGGCTTTGGAGCTGAGTACATCACTGGAAACGGTGTGGGTAAGGCTCGAGGCATATTGGCCTATAACACCGTAGCAAATGCAAGCTACGCATGGGGCAATGTTGGATACATTGCGTCCGGTGCGTCAGGCGCTTTCGCAGGTTCAAATCCAGCTGACAAGGTGATCGATCTGATTCATGCGCTTCGGCAGCAGTATCGACCAGGTGCGGCGTTTATCACCAACGACACAACTCTCGCTGTAATGCGTCAGTTTAAAGATGGCTCAGGATCTTACTACCTTTGGAATCCAGATCCAGCTGCAGGATTTGGTGGCCGCTTCCTTGGTCATGCTTGCGAGATCGATGACAACATGCCTGACATCGGCGCCGGATCACTTTCCCTTGCTTTTGGTAACTGGGCTCGCGCCTATAGGAGAGTGAACCGATCAGGAACGGCTCTGATTCGCGACAACGTAACCCAGAAAGGAAACACGTTGTTCAATTTCCGGCGCCGTGGCGGTGGTGGCATCATCAACTTCGAAGCATTGAAGCTGATGAAGTTCGCAACTTCCTAATCATAGCGACCCATTCACTGACTTTTAATTAAACCGAAAAAGAAAAGCCCGGTAGATCCGGGCTTTTTTATTCTGGAGAACAACTCATGAACAAAGATCTACACAACAATCTGCACCCTGTGCGAGCGTTGAGCCCTGTTTCAGTAGGCGACAATACAGCTCAGGTCAGCGAGATCATCAATCGGCAGGGTTTCGGCGCTGTTGAATTCTTGATTCTCTTGGGGTCAATTGCGGATGCTGATGCAACCTTCACTGTTTTAGTTGAGCATGGAGATGATTCTGGCTTGTCAGATGCCGCAGCAGTACCTGATAGCTTGCTTCTGGGAACGGAAACGCTGGCAGGATTCCAATTTGATGATGACAACGAAACTCGCAAAATTGGTTATGTTGGTAACAAGCAATATCTGCGAATTACCATCACGCCAGCGAACAACACTGGAGCTGCATTGATTGCAGTTGTGGCTGTCCTGGGAGCTCCTGGTTCCGCGCCAACCGACAACCCTCCATCCTAAGTTCTAACCGAAGCTATCCTTTAACTCATTGACAACCACCCCGGCCTTCGGGCCGGGTTTGGTGTGGAGACTATTGTGGAACTATACAAAATCTTAAAAACTTTCCCGGGCTCTCAAGATGGAGTCAAAACCGAAACCTTCGAAGAAGGATCTGAGTGCGAACTTTCTGATTACCTGGTTAGTTGTGTCGATCCTGAATTCATCGAGCTGATCGAATCAGATGAAGAAGAATCAGATGGCGACGCACTAACAGAAGAGCAAGCATTGGAAGCGGCTCGTGAACTGGTGGATGCTGACAAACAACCCGCTAAGGAAGTAAAAGCTCTTGTCATTGCGTTAGGCGGCGAGTATTCAGACAAGCCAACAGGGTTGGCATTCTTGGAAGAAAAAATCGCAGCAGCTGACGCTGGCTAATCTCTATGACTATAGTTGTCCAAACACCTCCAGCGATCGAGCCAGTAACGATCGCTGAGGTGATTACACGTTGCCGGATTGATTCATCGAATCAAGAGTTCGCACCAAGTGCGCCAACTGTTGCGCTTGCAGACCCTGCAGCTGCTGGAAATGTTGATAATGGGGTCCACCGATATCGATTGACTTTTGTTACTGCAGACGGAGAAACCGATGGCGGTGAGATCTCCGGAGCGGTGACTGTTGCTGATAGCAGTGTGAATGGACAAGTTGCTCTTTCAAATATTGAGCTCGGCGCTTCCAATGTCACTTCTAGGAAAATCTATCGAACGACTGCAGGAGGATCTGACTATCTACTTCTTGCGACCATAGCAGATAATTCTACAACTACTTACACGGACAATATTGACGATTCTTCCCTGGGCGCGGCCGCACCGACAACGAATACAACTACCGACCCGCTTCTCAATGATTTAATTGCGACCGCTAGAGAACAAGCTGAGCTCGAACTTGGTAGATATTTGATCACCCAGACTCTCGAGAAATACTACGATTCATTCCCAGAATTTTTTCAGCTACCTCCAATTCAGACTGTAACCTCGATAACTTATCTAGATAGTGATGGAGCAGAGCAAACGCTTGCGGCCAGCAATTATATAGTTGATTCGAAATCTATCCCTTCTCGAATCACAAGGGCCCAGTCTGTTACTTGGCCCTCAACCTATGATCAGGTGAACGCTGTGAAGGTGACTTTTGTAGCAGGCTATGGAGATGCTGCTTCTGATGTTCCTCAAAGTATTAGATCCTGGATGCTGACCCGAATCAAACATGATTTCGATAACCCGAATCCAGTCAAAGTTGGAACCATCGTTTCACCAATGCCTCATACATTTGTTGATGGATTACTGGATAAAGAAAAAGTCAGATATAGAACATGAGCAATCGGGCATTCAACACTCGCTGCAGAGTAGAGAGTCCAGCCACAGCCCAAGACTCTACATATGGAACTCGCGAGAAGACATGGGCTGTCTATGGTCATTTTTGGTGTGAGATCCAGGATCAACTCCCTAGCCGCGCTGAATCAGTAAAACTCGATGGAGAGGTTAGTCAAAATCCATCTAGGCTAAGACTTCGATACAACTCCGGAATTGATAGCAGCATGCGATTGATCGTCATCCGCAGAGGTGTCAGAACCACTTATCAGATTATCTCTGGTCCTGCAGAAGTTGGCGACAAAGATGAAGATGAATTCATGATTGAGAAAATTTCTACCGATGGCTAAAGATATCAATGTCAAAGGCTTGAAGGAGTTGAGTCAAACACTGCAGCAATTTCCAGTACAGATGGAAAAAAGAGTATTGCGCGGTGCGATGCGGGCAGGCATGAAGCCGATTCACGAAGAGGCTAAAGGAAATGCTCCAAGGAAATCCGGAGAGCTCGCTGATGGTTTGAAGGTTCGCACTAGCGCAAAGCGCGGAAAAGTTTCAGCCAAGCTGCGAGCAGAAGGCTCGCATGGATTTTTAGCAAAGTTTTTTGAATTCGGCGTGGTGGCGCACATTATCAAAGGGCCTGTAAAACTAGGAGACAAGGTTTTGAAAAATGTAAAGCATCCAGGAATAGATGCTCATCCTTTCATGCGGCCAGCTCTTGATTCTAAGTCTCGCGAAGCGGTCAAGGCCGCGGGCCTCTACATAAAGAATCGAATCTCTAAACTCAAACGATAAATACACCATCAAAGAAAGCAGGTGATCACAAATGGAAATAGTAGCGAAAGATAACTTTCCTAAAACGATAGACGGCGAGCCGGTAGGCCCTTTTAGCAAGGGCAAGAAATACACTGTCGATGATGAGCTCGGCCAAAAGATGATCGATTCAGCGATGGCTGAAAAGTATGTACCGCCTCCACCTGAGCCAAACCCAGAAAGTGAAGCGCAGAAGAGCACTGCTTCTCAAAAAAAACAAACTAGCCCAGCTCGCAAGAAAATAGATCCCAAGAATAAGTGATGTCAGGTGTAGCGATAATTCGATACTTGCTTTCGAATAATTTAAATTTGATTAGCCAGGTTCCTGCTGATCGCATCATGGCTGGAAATTTACCAAAAGATATTAGTTACCCAGCCATATCAATAAAGAAAATAAGTGGAGCGCAAGAAAACAATCTCGCGATGAATTCTGCCAGTTACCTGGTGGAACAACGAATTCAAGTTTCAGTAATTACGAAATCTTATCCAGAAATCGAACCAATACTCGCTCTGGTTCTAAAGGCCTGTCCATTGTCAAAGGGCGATGTGAATGGCACAGCATGCGAGGGGATTCTCCCTGATACAGAGGGTCCGGATCTATCCAATGACCAATTGAAGATCTTTCAGCAAAGCCAAGACTTCATGGTCAGCTTTATTCGCTCCACAACTTAAATCAGTTCTTTAACCAGGTTCACGCAGTGATGCGGGGCCAAACTCATCTGCAAGAAACTGGAGGTAAATCACCATGACCGCACGCAGATCAGCAGGGACGATCATATCGATCTCTGCAACAGCACCCGGATCCTTTGACCAGGCAGGCTATGAAGGTATCGGGGATTTTAGTGAACTCGGAGAAGTCACTCGCATCAACGGTTTCGGCCCTCGATGGAATGTCGATCCACACCAGCCGCTCAAGATCTCAGGGCAGCAACCATTGAAGACAAACCGCGATCCTGGAAGTGTTACTGTCGAAATGGCCTTGGATACTGACGATGCTGGCCAAGTCAAAGCTAAGGCAGCGCGAGACAGCTCTACCGCTGTTTACTCGATAAAGATCACCACTCCAAATGGTGACGATTATTATTGCCAGGTGGTTGTGACTGATTTTCAAGTTAATCCAGACGCTCAAGCTTCTAAGCAAATGGCGACGATGACAGCACTTGTCTACACATCGTCAACAGATGTTGATTGGGTTGAAGTTCTAGCTTAATCGGCTTTGGAGGGAACATGTCATTAACTGCAGTAGTTAAGGTATCCATCGAGGCCGATCAAAAAAGTCCTTTGGATCTAGCCGATGTTAGATTCCAGCCTTTAATCCAAGCCGTTCGAAATCTTGAGAACGGTACTGGTTTAAACCAGGTAAACCAACTTTTTACTGACCAACGCACATTGACTGCAAGCGCCAGTGAAGAACTAGATTTATCTGGCGGGCTGAATGATGCATTCGGTAATTCAATTGCTTTTACCAAAGTAAAAGGTGTCTTGGTCATTGCTGCTTCTGGCAACACCAACGATGTCAACATTACTAGACCAGCATCCAGTGGTGTTCCGATTTTTCTAAATGCTAGTGACGGAATGCCTGTTAAGCCAAATGGATTTTTCATGTGGACCGCGCCAGATGCTGGAGGTGTAACAGTCACAAATTCTTCCGCAGATCGAATAGCACTTGCAAACAGTGCTGGTGGATCCGCAGTGACTTACAACATCGCAATCATCGGCTCTGAATAGAGCTTAATCGAGCACCGGCCCGGCTGGCTCTGCTCTTAGCGGGCAGGCTGGCTGGGTACGGGCATATCAATCCCGCTAGGAGTAAATCATGGCAGATATCAAAAAATACGCTGTTTCACCAACTGCTGAACTGCATCTGAGGGATGCAGAAAAAAATCTTATGTACGCGCAACACGATGAGAATGGCCAGGGAGTCTCAGGAACTGAGATGAAAGCTGTTTTATATGGCCCAGCTTCTACTCAGTATCGAGTTGCAATGCAGAATCAGAGCAACGAGCTAGTGGACCTGATCAAGCAGAAGCAGAAAACGAGCAGGAGCATTGAAGACTCTCTCACTAAAAATGCAGAATTCTTGTCTTCAATTACGAAGGAGCTGAGAAACTTAGAGTATGGCGATGAGGCGCTTCAAGGCGAAGCGTTATTCATGGCGGTTTACTCGGATCCCGAGCTTGGATTCCTATCTGACCAGATTGCTGGATGGGTTCAAGAATGGGGAAACTTCTCGAAGCCTTCGGAGAAGAGCTAGAACTATTTGTTCAGCAAATGGCTTGGCTTAACACTCCGCCAAGCCGACCCAAAGGCAGCGAAGAAAAAGAACCTTTACCCTCTCGGGCTGAGTCAGACAAAGCAAATAACATTGAGTCAGACATTCCTCCATGCCATTTGATTTACTTGATTCAGATTCTCACAGAGATCGGCCCATGTCTTGAGACTGGGTTCGGCCTCGCAGTAATACCACAATCAGAAATTGCTTCTTGGCAATACAACAACGGCATAAACCTAGATGTCTGGGAAATTCAAACTCTCAGACAGCTCTCTTCTGTATATCGCGAGCAGTGCATAAAGTCGAAAGATCCAGGCTGTCCGGCACCATATACAAAAGGCGACATTGATGAACAGCGAAGGCAAGCGGTGGCAGATAGTTTTCAGAACTTTTTGTCCGGGCAATTTGTCGGCTGACATTTTTAAACTCATAGGAATCAACATATGAAAGCTGGTGTATTAGAGATCGAAATGATCACTAATGTTGCGCGTCTCGTGGGAGACATGGCAACAGCTCAGAATTCTGTTAAGACTTCTATGGGTAACATTGAAACCAGCATCGAGAGAGCAAAAAATGTAATTCTATCTCTTGGTGCTGGTGTGTCTGTTGGCATGCTGGTTTCAAAGTTTAAAGAAGTTGCAGTGGAAACGGAGATGCTCCGCGGTAGCCTGGTGACAATGACAGGCAGCTCTGAAAATGCAGGAATGGCATTTGATGCGCTAACGGACATTGCAAGAAGAACACCCTTCACGCTGGACCAATCGGTCAATGCTTTCATAAAACTTCGCGCTCTTGGTCTTGAGCCTTCTGAAAAAGCGATCCTATCCTACGGCAATACAGCCTCAGCAATGGGTAAAGATCTCAATCAAATGATTGAAGCTGTTGCTGATGCTTCGACAATGGAATTTGAGCGCCTTAAAGAGTTTGGCATTAAAGCCAGGCAAGAAGGTGAAAATGTTTCTTTCACTTTCCAGGGTGTCACAACTACTGTTGGTAAGAATGCTGAAGAGATCCAGAATTATCTGCTTGGCATCGGCGAAACAAAGTTTGGTGATGCTATGGCTAACCAAATGGAGCGGCTACCTGGCAAGCTTTCGAACTTGCAAGATAATGTAGATGCATTATTCAGAGCGGTTGGCGATTCAGGCGGCATCGATCTTTTTGGGACAGCAGTTGACCTAGCGAGCACAACCGTTTCTTCAATGACCGAAAGCGTGGATGATCTTATTGCGAGCGCAATCCTTGTTAAAGAGCAAATGGTTGTCTCGTTCGATGCGATTAAGCAGGCCGGGCAATCCTCCTTTAATGCACTAAGTGTTGGTGCTGGAGGCATGGTAGATACAGGAATCATGTCGCTTGAGTCTTGGCAGTTTGCTTTTCTTGAGACGTTCGATGTTGCAGGTGACAAAGGAATCGGTGTGATTCAAACCATTGTCAGGGCATGGAGCATTGGCATGGTCAACATCACTGCATCGGTGCAGAATTTCGGTGTCAATGTTGGATCCACGATCGACAAGATATCTTTGTTTTTTGGTATGAGCAGCAAGTCAGCTCTTGAGTTTGCTGAAGAAGTTGCAAAGATAAATATGGCGACGAGTGGGGCGCAGAGACAGATCCAGGCCGGCGCTAATGCAGCATTTGTGGAGCTAGACAAATTGCGCGATCAGATGATCGAGAACCGTCGAGAAACCGGCACCCTGGTTCACGAGTCAGCAACTCTTGCGGATGTCCTGGAAGTTCTCGAAGTACAGTCTGATGATACCGGCGATGCGATTCGCGGCATGACACAGAAAGAAAAAGACCTTATTGAAAAGCTTGAACAGAAGGTGCAGATGATAGGTCTCTCTGCAAGAGAGCAGGCTATTCTAAATCAGGTTACTAGGTTAGGCAGTGATGCGACTCAGGAAGCAATTGAGAAAGTCACCGAGCTTGCCGGCCGGCTACATGATGAATCTATTGCTCAGAAGGCGGCAGCTAACGAAGCAAATGTTCACAGAAACATGGTTGAAAACCTGCAGCGAGAATGGGCTAACTTAATCGACACCTTCATCGATGGCGAATCAGATATCGGAGACTTTTTCGATACATTCGCGAAAGGTATAAAGCGGGTGATCGCTGAAGCTGCTGCTGCAGATCTCGCCTCATTAATATTTGGGAATGGGTCAGGAGGCAATCTTGCCGGCATCTTCTCCGGAGCTTCTAACTTGTTCGGCGGAGGTTCTGGAGGTTCCTTTGGCAATATAGTCAGTGGTGCCGTGAGTGGCGCGAGCGGCGGATTGCTTAGCGGTTTGTTTACCAGTGGCTCAGTTCTTCCCGCATCTGGTGCTGGCAACGCTGCCTGGGCGAGTTTTTACGGTGCCGGATCAGGTGGTGGCGGTTTGTTCAGTGGCTTAGGCGCTTCGATTGCAGCCAATCCTTTGCTTTGGGGAGCCGGAGCTTTGCTAGGTGGCCAATTAATTCACAACGCGACTAATGATCCAGATGGGTTTCATCGAGCAATGGGAGGATTTTTAGGAGCCCCAACACCAGGCGCACCTCGAGGATCTACTTTCTCAGTTTCACCTTTTGCCAGTGGCTTCACTCCGATCGGATTCGCTGATGGTCCAACAACGATCGCTGACGCGACGAGGAATATCGACCAGTTCAGATTTCTGGATCAGACAATCTTTGACCTGGTTTCACAGATTCCTGGCGCAAGTATGAATACAAGTAGATCTACTTTTGGTGGATTTAATGTTGACGGAGTTGGAAACGGTACATTCTTCGGAGCTAGCCAGCGAACAACTGAAGCTCAATTTAGAGCTCAGCTGGATCGATTTGCTGGTCAACTAGGAAATCATATTGAAGGCCTTACACCTGATGCAATGGCACGTATTGCTGGCGCGAGCTCTGCTCAACAGCTGGTCGATGTCTTGGCTTCACTAACTGAGAGTGTTGATAAAGCATCTGAAACAAACCTAGCGATCGATCAAGGCAAAAAGCTTCTGACCGATCAGCAAAGATCTTCGATTGTTTCGAATGCCAGGAGTCTTTGGGCGAGCAGGGATCCGGAGTTCGCAGAGCAACAACGCAGAGAACGAGTTCAACGAAATCTACAAATGAGATCATTTGGATATAGCTTTGTCACTGGCGAGTGGGATGAAAGCTTAGGCGGCAGAAGGGCATATCTGGAAGCGATAACTGGCACTAGAAACAACGCATTAGCTCCAGAGGTTCCTATCGCAAGCGATCCTGATTTCAATGCTGCCATGCATGACTTTGTTGGCATTGTAAAAGATTGGCAAGGTCGAGGCCTGCCTCCGGAGAGAACGTAGCTATGGAATTGATGGAGTCGATTGCAATCACCGACTCGATGGTGACAGCGAACAATATTACTGAGCCTAGTGCTCGAGAGACAGCTCTCGCAAACTGGCAAGGGGAATATCTTAGCGCTACATCTTATGCAGTGGATGCATTGGTTATGGTGACAACCACAGCTAACGGAGCATCTGTTGCAAATCATGGTATCTACAAATCCTTAACCGCTAGCAACTCAGGCAACGATCCGATAACAAGCTCGGCGAATTGGGAATTTCAAGAATTTACTGACGCTTGGAAATTGTTCTCAGATATTCTCCAGGACCAATCTGAATTTGCAACGCAGATTGATGTTTCCATAAAACCAGGAGAGTTTTTTAACTCTTGCGCGTTGCTGAACATCGCAGACGCAACTCAAGGAACACTGGTTTCTCAACTAGATCTATCAAGTGGTCTTGACAATATCCTCACGTATACAGAGCAATTCGATCACGCTGCATGGGGTAAGGCTGGGCCGGGTGCTGGAAGTGCTCCAGTGGTGACTCCCAATGCAGGGATTGCACCTGATGGAGAACAAACGGCTGACAGAATTCAATTTGATTGTGGTGATATTAGCAATGCAGCAAATAGGTCTTATATTGTGCAATCCGGAATTGCTGTATCAAGCGGAGTCGATTACTCAGAGTCTGTCTATATCAAAGCCTACGATATAAGCCAGGTAGGAAAAACTTTGAGAATTGTGACAGAAGGTGCAATTGCTAGCTCAATAATTACTTTGACAGAGGAGTGGCAACGTGTTGCAGCAACTGATCAATCATCAACGACTAGCGCGAATTTCCTAATAGAAACCTGCGGCACATACACCGAGCAAACTGCTGATGTGTTGATTTGGGGAGCGCAGCTGGAGCAGGCCTCAGAAGCAACAAACTATGAACGTGTTGAGGCTGGCGGCAGTGCTGTTGAGCTGGTCTATGCGAAGCAATTCTCTCTAATCGATAATTCTCATGTAACAGATATAGACAAGTATTTTTTCGAACCGAGCAGAGTGTTAAAGAATCATTTCACAAATGATATTCCTCCTCACAATACAGCAACACTGACCGCGAAAATCGATTCTGGATCCAGCGCGAAGATTGGGAAAATCGCGATTGGCCTTTCGACCGACATTGGTGAAACATCTTCTGGCGCAGTACTTGGCATTTTAGACTTCTCGACAAAAACCACTGATTCAGCAGGACGCTCAGAAATAAATGCTGGATCCTACGCAGACACGGGAACAATTAATACAAAGCTTAAAACTTCGAATGCTGGGGCAGTAACGCGGAAGCTCCAAGATCTCCGCGCCACTCCTTCAGTATGGGTTGGGGATTCATTGCTGGCAGGCACCATTGTCTATGGGTATCCGAAGGAATGGAAAATGACCTATGAATCGGCCCTTGTTTCAAACCTTAGAGTAAATGTAGAAGGACTTGGTTAAATGAGCATACCAAATTTTACAGCGTTTTCAGGTACGCGCCCGAATCGAGATACTCAAACCGGACAACCGCTTGCTGAAAATTTAGACAATGCACTAGATTTCTTAATCACTTTCAACGGCGAAGTAATTGATCGCTTGGCTGGCTTCAACCAGGTTGCAACTGACGCAAACAATGCAGCGGCTTCTGCAGCAACAGCTTTGGCAGCTGCAAATTTTAAAGGAAACTGGAGTGATCAGTCCGGCGCTGCAGCGATTCCTTACTCTGTACGCGGTGCAGATGAAAAGTACTATATGCTGATATTAGCAATGAGTGATGTGACCACTCATTCACCTGGCGTCACTTCTGGTTGGGAGACTTACTGGGCTGAAATAAAGGTAGGTGGAGCAGCTACAGGCAGAACCGCTACCTCTACAGGCACAAGTGCTACGCTTGATAGTGGATCTCTTATATATGATGTTACAACAACGGCAGATGATCTGGTGATTTCATTGCCATCTGCAAGCGCAAACTTCAGTGAAGGGGCTTTGGCCGCTATCGTTTGCAATGCTGGTGATAAACCGTTCAATTTAGTTAGCAATGGTCAGGCTGTTTACCTGGCTAATCTTTTTCCTGGCGAAAAGATGTTTGTTTATTCGAAAACGGTTGCTGATGCAGATGGTACTTTTTTCGCTTACAAACAGCCGATAAATCCAGAGCTAACAGAACTGACACTTTTTGAATCAGGTAATGCTCAGTATATTAATTCATGTCGCATTGGCACTAATAAGTGTTTGGTGACTTTTGCTGATGCTGGAAATAGTAATCACCTTACTGGTGTTGTTCTCCGGCTTAACTCTAGCGGAGTTCTTGAGGCTGGTTTGCCGGTTGTCATTGATAATGAATCAGTGTTCAACAATGGTTGCTGCTCAACCGATGTGGATGATGAGGCTATTGTCGTTTGTCGTGACAGTGCTCAGGGGATGAACGCCCATAAGCTGACTGTTTCCGGTACAGTGATAACGGTGGAAGATACCAGAGATAACATCGCGACAAGCGTCCAAGGTGGAAGTGAATCCTACAATGTAAACGTGGTTATGATGTCTGCAGATACTTTCGTTTGCGGCTATAACAATGGCTCTGGCCATCCCGCTGCTATTGCTTTTACTACCACGGGGCATACGATAAATGCTCCTGGCTCTGCGGTCACTGGTGAAGCTGTAAACAGTAGAGCTGCTGAAGTTCGCAGAATTTCAGACACTGCTTTTACATTGTTGTGGAATTCAGGCACTTCCGCATTCTCATTGAAAGCTGAATACATGACTATTTCAGGCACTACCATTACGACTGGCAGTGAGGAGGCTCTTTCTACTGGATTGGCGCAAGTTGCTGAAGGCGTTGTTTTAGATAATGGGATTTTGGTCGCGGTGGCAACTGATGCTTATAGCACTTCAATGGAATTCACAGAGGTAACGACCTGTACAACAAGCGGTTCGATTAGCGAAGTTGGCGTAAAGAGATTTGATACCTGGCCTGCTGGGCTATCGGGATTCATCCAAGTCGCTAAGCTAACTAGAAATTCAGTTGTAATTGTTGAGGGCGAAACGAATACCAAAACATTCCATGTATCAGTTGTGCTTGTGGCTGATGATGGTCAAATGAAAATAGTTTTCAGCGATTTTGTTTCACCGCCCTCATCGAATGCTGAAACTCCAGATTACACTTTTCTGGATATTACATACATGGCTGACGGCCTTGTGCTTTTATCAGCGAGGTATCCCAATGATCTATCTAACTATGGATATTCTTCTCTTATCTCAATTCCGGAGCTTGTAGCATGATCTCGATAGTATTAGAAAACATTACTAATCGGCTTTTGTTTGTTGGTGGCATTCTCACTGAATCGGGCTATATAGGGAAAGGGTTTAAAGCTAACCAGTTTACAATTAGCAATGCTCGTCAAGTTGATATCGATGCATTGCCCGATGATGCTGTGATTGGTGTCTCGTCTTACAATGAGCTTGATGATGCATGGGTGCATCCAACAAGTGGCCCAGATTTTGAGAGCAAACTGGAAGCATTGAAAGAGCAGCGCTGCACCGATATCGATGCCAAGAGGGACGCCATCTTTTATAGCAATGTGCCTTACAACGCAAAGGAGATTCAGTTCCGAAACCACAATGATTTCATCCGGCTTTCTTCATTGATGGATGCTGTGCGCGATGGCGCTCCGAGTATCCAGGTGATCATGGCAGATAATTCTATCGAGACCATCCCAGCAGCTGATTACACAACTCTATGGACTAATGGCGTGGCGAGGAATAGCCAGGCCAGTCTTAATGCGAGAACTCTCAAGAATTCGGTGCTGGCTGCCACATCATTCGCAGCAGTGAATGAGGTTGATATCACCACTGGCTGGCCTATCTAGCTAGCCTGTTTTCCGAACCTGGTCTGAAAAGTCGATATCTTTTTCGAACTCAACAACGCCGGCATGCAATAGCATCAATCGCCAAGCCGCATAAGGGATCTCTCTATGTTCCCTGGATCCAGCAGGCTGCTTCCACTTCCTGATTGCCGGTGCTCCTTTATCTGTGCAGGCCACTCCTGCCAGCAATGCAGTCTTCTTCTGTGACCATCCAGCCAATACAATTAGCCCTGATACTTCTTCTGGTGTTGGCGGGCAATATTTTGGATCCGCGAATGGTCTCGCGCAATCTCGTTTTGCCAAGCTGGGCAATGTAAATCCAACCTGGTTGCTTACTTCGTAATTTGCTCTTGCTTCGGTCATGGTGGTTTCCTCTTGGTTTGATGGAGCAGGGCTGCTAAAGCAGCCCTTGTTCACTCATGCACTTCCATCCAGTTGCAGATACTAAGATATGATCTAGAACTCTCACTTCGATTGTGGATAGAGCCTCGACAAGTCTTTCTGTAATTCTTCTGTCAGCATGTGAAACTCATTCACTCCACTAGGATGGTTATGCATGAAGATCACAGCTGAAGAGCTATTATTGATTACAGACTTAACAACCTCGCGAGGGTAGACAGCAGCGCCGTCGATTGTTCCTCTGAATAATTCTTCGATGATTATCAATCGGTGCTGATTGTCTAAATGAAGAAGAGTGAAAACTTCATAATCAAGATTGCCGAATTGGATTTGACCATATTGGCCAGCAGATCTTGAGCTATTGAAAGTGTATGGAAGTCTGGTGAGTTTGCTCTCAATGATATCAAGAGCTTGATCGATCACTTGTTGTTCGCTTTCTGAATACATCATGGACTTACTCCAGTTTAGGGTCATGGGCTAATCCCCGACCATGTGTATAGTATCCGCCCCATTGGGGCGGAAGTCAAGTGTTTTCGATTCGACTTATGGGCTTCTAAGTTACTGTTTTATTTGTCCTGGTTTGTCGCGTTTGACCTGTTATGAAATACCCATATAAAAGAAGAAAGAAAGGCAGCGCGTAGCCTGCATTCAGTTTTATTTTGTATATGGCGGATAGGGAGTGGGGATTTTTTATTTCTTTTAAATCAGTAACTTGTAGAAAATTCGGCTTATTTTCGGCTTATTTTCGGCTTAAAATCTGCTCCATCTTCTCAACGGTATATCTCACCGCCTTCGCAAATTCTGTTCTGCTAAATGCATCTTTAAACTCATCGATAGCATGTCCCAGCCTAGCGCCTGACTCTTCGAGTCCGCCAAGCATGGTAAATTTCCTTTCTCTGATTATTGCTTCAGCAAGTGGTCCGACATTCTTCAACACGAGTTCATAGCGCCTGGCTAAGTTGGTCTCTTTGTCTCCTATCTGGCACCAGCCAGAAGCTGGCGCTTTAATGCAGCGAACTTCCAATGCGTACCCTTCCTCATCGGTCCAGAGCACTTCTTGTTCATCGGTGCCGTCTCTAGTGACAACATCACCTGGCATAAAGTATTTAGTCATACTATTGATACCCGAACACCGTTATTCGTACACATCAATTCGAGGCGATATGGCTTGGACAAATCTTCCAAATATTTTAATCCCATTATACGGTCTTTGGCTTTTGTGTTGAATCTGAGATCGTCCGAAGCAATAAGTATGGCCAACAGAGCGGACCCAATACGAAGCTCATTCGGAGAAAATTTATTCCGGAGTTCAAACTCTTCGACTAAATATAGAAGCTCGATGTAAATTGATTCTGCGGTTTCTAGTGAGGTGTTTCGGTGGTTCATTCCAGCTCCAGCATCGCTTTCGATTTCATATAGACAGGCTCATCTGGATTAAGATAGATCTTCGTTGTCTCTGGTTCTTTATGCCCCATAAGTGACTGAATCAAATCTCGAGGGAATCCTCTAGCTTCATACATTCTGGCACCGAGTGAACGCACTTCATGAAATGTAGGGTGGCGATCGGGATACAACCCGGAAGCTTTCACCGCCGTGGTAAAGTCCTTGCTCAACTCATTGGGGTCGATTGTCACACTATAGTTGATCATCTTCTGCCTGCAGAAAACTCTCTTTGTTCCAAGCTTCATGGCAATGAGCCGGCGCTTTTGAATCAGGCGATCGAGTTGATCATTAATCTCGATCTCGATGTGTACGCCAGTTTTACCTCGTTGAAATCTAAGTAGATTTCCTTGAATGTGCTTGTTTAGATTTAACATACAAAGCACCTGGCGCGGCTGCAAAGTAATCAAGGAAAACTCTGCAGCATCCTGCAGGTAGTCAGCACAGAGCGGGTGAATGATTTTGAATTCATCATAGTCTTTGATTCTTCTTCTTTTCCGCTTGCCTTGCCTTGGCATGATGATTCCATCTGCCACATTCGGCCCTCGCCTCAATCCCTTTCCAACTGCAAACTCATCAATCTGACGAAGCAATATAATTGCAAATCGCCGGCCTTCGCCTTTGAATAAATCTTCGACCAGGCTGTTGAAGAACAGCACATCTGTTTCTTGGTAGTAAGTATTTCCGCTATGAGATCTGAAACGATCGATTCTTCTTAGATTTTCGCTTTTGTATTTTGAGGACCACTCATAATCTGGCATTCGCTCTTCAACGAATCGATCCAGGACATGATTGAATGTCTGAGTGCTATTTGGGTTGAGGATCTTGTCGATGCGATTTCGTTGAACTGAGAGCTCAGCGTTGACTATTTTTGCCACTTCATTAGCAGCTTTCCAGTCTTGGCCGAAATGCTCGGCCTTATCCATGAGCGGATGCTTATATGAGTAATAAGTTACGCCATTGGCTTTAGTATCCGGTTTCACATACAGCTGCAGCTGTCGATTTCTCGCTCTTCTTATCTTTCCCACACTTCGCCCTCGGTTCATGTCAGCCGACACTCGCAAGAATCTTATCAGCTCTTTCATTGCCGGTGGAAGTGGGTGGCGGTTGGCCAGTGGCTTCAGCTGCTCTATCTCTCAGCACCCACCACCGGCCCAGGTAGAATTCACCATCGATCTCCTTCTTCTGAATTGCGCGGACTATCGTCCGATGAGCTGGCTGTGAGTCCGGCTCGAAGTGCTCATCTAAATATGCGGAGATTGTCTGTCGTCTTTTCATTTAGTCAGTTCTAGCAGGTGGCAGGCCATCCGATCCCGACTGAGTTTGCTGGGACTGGTCTAGGTGATTTAAGTGCTCGGAATGCTCAACGGTATCGATGGCACCAAAATGATCGACAAATTCCTGATCGAGCTCGTTTAGAATGACGGTGAGCTCATCCTCGCCCAGGCCGGCAGTCATGATTTCGACAAGCAAATGCTTCATGATCTGAGCGCCGGCAAAGAATGAATTTTTCAGGTCAGATCTGGCGGCTGCTGTGTATGCGTCTGGCATGGAATTGAGGCTGAGCTCATCCCAGGCCGACTGTACTCGATTCGAATTTCGCATAGTGTCGATCCTTTTGTGCTTCAGTTGCGTTGTCTGGTGGCTTCAGGAAGCCGCGTACATAGCTTCGAAAGTTACCTCTATACTCTGCTTTCGATCGCATACCAGCGGGCGGAGGGATCGAGCCCTCGACAACCTGGTCAACCAGTTTCAGTAGCCTCTGCATTGGGTGGTCCTTAGCTGGGAGCAGAAGCATCCATCTGAGCTTCTAGCGCCATGACTTCTCTTAAGCGGGCGGCTAGGCGGTCTGGAGATACTTCGATTGGATACTGCTCGCGCATCCAGGCTCGATACTTACCCATGAGCTCTTGCATGGATCTCGCAAAGAATGCGGCTCCTTTCACAGAACCGATGAACCATTCATCGCTAACTTTTCTAACTGTGAGCATGAGCACACTTGGGATGATTGGAGTAACTCGATCAGACAAACTAAAACCCTCATTTTGTTTATTGCCAATATGACGGGGGTCACGTTTAATTGACCTCCGCCCTGTAGGATTAGGTCTTACTTGCAGGGTTTCTAATGTATTCTCATAGCATACATATGTCAAATGCTGATAGCATACAAAACTGCCCACTGCATACGAAGAAGGAGGTAGCTATGGAAGATCGTAGCCATCTAAATCAGGAGGAGCCGGGTGACCAAGACGCTTATTGTGTACTTGTGTTGAGAGACAGAGGAGGAATGGGCTACACCATTAAAATGGTGGAGCAATGTGACAAATCTCGAGATGATATTGTTTCAGATTTGGAACAGGTAATTGCCGACTTAAAAGAGCAAGCCTAGCAACTTGCAGCGCCTAGGGTGGTCCATGCGCCACCTGCGGCAATGCTTGCAATATCGACAACTTCAACGGAATAGCCAGAACCAAGCCCGTTCTCACTGAGCACCTGGCAAACGTATCGAGCTAAACCATCGCGATTCGATTGATCATTAAGGACGCCAACTTTAAACATCGAGTCTGATGTCCAAATTGCATCTAAAACTGTAGGCTCGCTATCACCTTTAAAAAGCGCCATCACCAAATCCCTGGCGGGTCCTGCAGTATCAATTGGGGCAGGAGTTGCGACAATATTGGAAGGCGCTGAAGGAGTACTTGGCCCAGTGGCCATGGCATATATAGCAAGCCCACCCACCATGATCACTAAGATTCCAGCTAATCCCGCGCCTTTCTTCACTGGTGCTCCACACTGCGGACAGGCTTTCGCTTTTTTACTAATCTCTGCTTTGCAGTCTTTGCATTTAGTTAAAGCCATACCAGTTTCCTCTCTGCTATTCGGTGCGATAAGGTTCCAGGATATTGTCTATTGCTTCTCTGATTTCTGGTGGCAGCGCGGTGATTAAACGATTGTAATCACCACCACCGACCATATCGCCGGCACCAGTTTGTAGCCACACGGGATCCACACCAAACACTTTAGCAAGCGTTTCATATTTATCTTGTTCTGGCAGCTTGTCACCTCTATAGAGCTCACCAATAAATGCTCTCTTATAGGGCATGCCACTCTTCTTTTCGGCCTTCTCGAAGGATCCAAACTTACGTTGCTTTTCTGGATCCGCTCCCATTATTCCAGAGAACTGCATCGCCATTCTAAACCGGATAGCGAAGTCTCGATGCTTACCCCGGATCGGCGGAAGGCTCGGATGAAGAACCAATTCTTCTAGGGATTTCATGGGCATATTAGACACCAGATATTGTATGCTGTGAGCATTTGACTTATGTATGCTATCGGTATACATTTTCCATATGTCGCAGGAAAGCACCGATAGAACTCTTCTTACACAGGCTCTCTACCTGGCCAACAACAACCAGGCGGAGCTCGGCAGAGATATCGGTTACAGCCGGCAGTACATGAATAACTTTGTCGGCGGCAGACCCTTGACCGATGAGATCCGCACGAAGCTTTCCAGCTACATCGAAAAGACTAGGATCGCTAAACAGCAAGAAATCCAAAGACTCGGGCTAGGCCAGCACTAGCTTAATCAAAACCCAGCCGGCGTCAGCTAGCTGGGTTTTTATTTGACTAAATCTAGGTACTCAACGCCACTCAACAATCTTGAGCTGTGTTGAGAAGGACAGCGAAGTGATGAATCAACAGCAGTTGCATATACCTATTGAGATCACTCAAGGCGATGTCGCTCGAGAGAGTAGTTTCGGCGCGTCTCTAATTCTCTGTGCAAAAGTTGCAGGGCATGACATGGACAAAGAACTCCAGATGGAGCTCGGCGTTGACAAAGCCCAGTTTTCCAGATGGAAAAATGATGGCGAGGGCATCAACTGGGGGAAGCTTAAAACTCTTATGGAATTTTGCGGCAACCATGCGCCTGTGTTTTGGATGCTTCATCAACTTGGCTATGACATTTCATCACTAAGAAAGCTTGAGTCAGAAACAGAACGAGAATTGAGAAACGAGAGAGAAGAAAAGGAGCAGCTGCAGTTTGAGCTCAACACTCTGAAAAAACATTTAAAGATTTTGGAATAAAAATTCAGCGTGGCTTGTCCCCACGTCGAGCGAGGTCCTGCACCAGCAACTATCCACACTTCGCGCTGGAGAGCCTCAACCAAGCAATGAGCGCAAAGCCATTGCAAACAAAGTCCAGAGATTCCCGACTCGCGGGATAGGGATACCTGGCACGTTTAGGAAAGTAACAGAGAATTATTTAATGTCTGATATCGCGAAAGCTTGGGCTTATGAACATGTTAAGACTGGCAAACCACATGCCAAGTCAGTGCTTGTTGCGATTGCAGATGATGCTGACTCCGAAGGCTTCTCGGACATATTGCAAGAAACCCTGGTGATGAAGACCGAGTTATCTCTATCCACTATCAAGCGCTGCATTAAATTCCTGGAAAAGTTCCAGATCATAGTTGTTCTTAGAAAGCAGCTTGACGCACAGAAAAGACGCAATGAATACAGGCTGAGAATCGGTTATCGATTCGATTTGACCGGTGTAATTAGTCCAGTTGAGGCTATTCAGCAGCCAATGGCCACAGGTGTCACACAGACACCAATTGACGTTGAACTATCCAGCGAGTCAGTGCTGGCGTGGCCTCTGGAGGAGGAGATTCCCACAAGTGTCAGCGTGAACCCTATTGCTGAGAATGGTGTCAGTAGGAGCCCTGTAGAGAATACAAGTGTCTGCGAGACACCACACACAGCTCAGAGTGACCTGACACAGGTGTCAGCCGGACACCATTCTGAAGAAGAAAGGTGTCAGCGTGACCCCATACACAGTTCACCAGTGACCCATACTAACTATCTATCTACTACTAACCATTCTAACTATCTAGATAGAAAGGGTCAGAAGGAACCCATGACCAGAGATTGGTCTCCGTTGGATGAAACTTTCGAAGTTCTCCGCGAAGAAGGGATCACAGAAGATAGCGCGATTTCATGGCTTCGCGAGTTCAGGCTTTACTGGCTCGATCGCGGATCAAGCCGCGACGATTTCAATACCCTCTTTCTAAAACACTGCCGCTATCACGCAAAGCAACAAAGCGGTGAAAGCGAACCCACAGACATCAAGGACAAGGTAGCCAAGCGCTTAGAGCAATTGTCGGACCGCTCCTGGATGGACAGCTAGCAATCTGGAGACCAACACCATGATCAGAGACATGACAGATGATGAATTGGAGATTTTTCACATTGCACAGGAAGGCACCAACAGAAATCGCCTCACGGAGAGACAGAGAGACTTGATCGATGCGATAGCAGTTCGAACTGAAAGGCCAGTGCAGCCGAGCTTCACTGTTGATTATCGAGAGCAGCGAACACTCTACAACATCGGACTAAGGCTGCAGCAGCAAATTATAAACAAGCGAATGAGAACACGCACAGATGGATCTTCTACCCATGAGATCTGTCAGGCAGTCAAGGCAGCAAACGGCCTTTAATTTTACTTACCCGCTAGGAGAAACCAATGGCAGTAGTACACGACAATATCATGGCAATACACATCGATAACCTTACCATCTCAGATAAGAATGCGAGATTGGTAAAGCCCAGCAAGAAAGCCGACAAGCAACTGAAAGCCAGCATTTTCCAGAATGGTCTGATTCATAATTTGGTTGTATCGCCAGTGAATGGAGAGGGCAAGTTTGAAATACATGCAGGCGGCAGAAGATATAAAGCAATCGCTTCGTTGATTGAAGATGAGCTACTGGCTAAAAACACCCTCATTCCTTGCAGAGTAGAAGAGGATCCAGCAGTCATTGCAGAGATCTCGTTAGCAGAGAACACCATCCGCGCCGGCATGCATCCAGTCGATGAGCTCGAGGCATACCATAGGCTGCATGTTGATAACGGCTATGACGTTGAACAACTCGCAGCGCACTTCGGAAAATCAGAATCGAAAATTAGAAAGACGTTGGCACTTGGTGCTTGCCATCCAGATCTATTGGCTAAGTGTAGGGACGGAGAGTTCAGTGTCGATGTATTGAGAGCCTTCACTATTCAGTCTGACCAGGAAGAGCAGCTGCGAGTTTATGAATCTTTGTCTAAACAGGCTCATGGCATTTATGCATATAACGTGAGGGACCAGTTGCAAGAAAAACTCATCCCTGCAAAAAGCAAGCTGGTCAAATTTGTTGGCCTTGAAGCTTACAAAGAAGCAGGCGGCAACATTCAATCAGATCTATTTCACAATGAAGAATTTGTTGTTGATGCTGGCCTGCTAAATCACTTGGTTGATGAAAAGGTTGAAGCGATCCAATCTGAGCTGGGTGAAGAGTGGTCTTGGTTTGAGTTTAATGCAGATGCTTATGAGTATGACGTTAGCACTTTGCCAGCCTTACAGGGAGAGCTCACCGAAGAAGGCGAAATTCTGAAAGCTGAACTTGCTGACGTTGTTAATTCAAGACAAACAATTGAAGCAATCCCAGATGATTCTGAATCAGACGAAGAATTCGAAAAGCGAGAGCAAGCTTTGGAAACTCTTATGGATCGAGAGATGGAGCTGGAAGAGTCACTGGAACAAGCAGTCACCTTTACTCCAGAGCAGATGAAGGAGTCTGGTGTAATTGTTTATCTGGACCATCACGGCGAGCCCCAATTCAGGAAAGGTGTATTAAACAAAGAGCAGGCGGCAAAACAAAAAACATCGAAGAGCCAGACGGTCAAGCCAGATTATACGCCAAACCTATGTGGTGATTTAGAGATCTTCAAAACTGAATCTGCTCGGGTGGCATTAATAAAACAGCCAGCCTTGGCAGTGGAGCTCATTCATTTTGAGATCACTGTGCAGATGCTGAGAAAGTATGGTGGCGCGTGTTTGCTGATTGATCAAAAAGAATGCCGACAAGTCGATTCAAAGCAGGAAGTTAAAACATGCAAAGCTCGCGAGATTAGAAACGAGCTGCATGAAAGCTGGGTCGACCAGGTAGACCAGGACTGGTTGGCACTTCTTGATAAATGTCAGTTTGATAAAGCATTCACTGAGTATCTAGTTTGGCCAGACACATTGAAGAATTCACTTCTGGCAATTGCTGCAGCATCCAGCCTTGAGCCTGATAACGATTTCTCAGGATTCATTCTCATCTCTACCGATGTTCATGTCCGTGAGCATTGGGCTCCTACTGCAAAGAATTTCTTCAATCGCATACGGCAAGAAACACTTGGCTGCATTGCTGCAGAAATCATGGGTGATTCTTGGGCTGAAGCTAACAGCAATCTGAGCAAGAAAGAGCTCGCCCATGCTCTCGAGGAAAAATGCCAACCAGGAGGACCTGGCGCGAACTGGATCCCAATCCCAATGATTACTCAGCTAAGCGGCGAAGAAGAGCAATCTGAAACTGACCAGGAAGCTGTGGAAGACGCTGCCTAAAAAACTCCGATGCGGAAGGATGAAGAATGGCTGAAGCAATACCAGGATCGAACCGGGCTCGGCTACACCGATATCGATGGCAAAAAAGTAGAAGGGAGATCTTCAGAAGAGGATCTCTCCGTTGCCAAAAAGAAATCGAAGCCGAAGGTGTCGGCGGTCCACTCTATCCAGCAGCCGGCACCCGCACCATTCGAATTTGCTCCGGAAGTAGGCAAGCGAAAGAAGAACAAAACCGAGAGGCGATTCGAACAAGATTTTTTAATGCCGGCACACATCGACGGGAAGCTCAAGAAATATTACTTCGAGCGCTTAACTTTTCTTTTGGCAGATGGCACCAGGTATACGCCAGATTTTCACGGTTACTGGGAAAACGGAGTGATACAGATCTGGGAAATCAAGGGGCCATACATCTATGAAGATGGGAAAGTTAAATATAAGTGCGCGGCTGAGCAGTTTGTGGAGTTCGCTTTCCAGCTGGTTCAGTGGAAAGAGAAACGATGGACCACACTCCACAGCGCTAGATGCTGATCAAGCCGGCATGGTCAATTCTGAACAAGCTGTGGATTCCGTTGATAACTCTCTTATCGAAGACGCTGAAAAATTCCTTCTTCATGGGGCTAGCGATGAAGATTCTGTTGGCTTTTTTGAAACAAATGAAAAGGGCGAGTACTTCCCTGGATTGGAAGAATTTCTCGACGCCGGAGGCACTGTTACTGATGTTCCGGCACAACCCGCAGATCCAAAAATATTCGAACCAAAAGCGAAGCCAATAGAGAAGGCAGACAAACTTTCTAACTATGCAAAGGTGAGAGTTCCAAAAGGTGAAGGCCTTAGCAATCGGTTATCGATGAGCTCGCAGGACTTCACAGCAGTCGCTTCTGGATCCGGAAGTGATAGACCAACCTCAGAACAAATTCACGCTGCTCTCGCAAACCAAGGCCTCAGTGAATTCGAAGAAAAATTCATGCTCTATGTGTTCACCGAAGAAAAGCGTTATCGATCTGCAGCCTGGGCGCACTTAATGGAACGCGCTGCGGATATCTCAATTCGCGAGAATTGGAACGTAAGAAAAGATCTCATCATGGACAAGATGTGTCACACCATGCTCGATCACTTTCTGCATCCAGAAAAATACAAGTACACGTCTACCAGGGAATGGGCTGCCCACATGGGGCTCAGCTGCAACAAAGATTGGAGCCGGCGCTGGTGCTCTCGTTACAACCAGCTCATGGACTATGGCAATCAACTTTTAGCGAATGGCCAAGAGATCTTGGCGAGGAACTTCTGATGATTAAAAACAATTGGGGCTCAATGTCGTCCGGCGATCGCGTTAGAGAGATGCAAAAGGCGGAGGCACTTAGATGTGTCACCTACGGCATTATGGAAGACGGCGATGAATTCGCATTGCTCGACCAGGTTGCTGATGAATCTTCATTGTCGATTGCAGAAGAAACACACAAGGAAAGAATCGCGGAGCTTACGCACCAGGCGTTAGAAGTTTGCACCGCCAAACAGCAGGCAATAATTATTCGATATTTTGGGTTGGATGGTGAGCCACCGGAAAACGATCGCGAGATCGCAGCAAGAAGAGGAACCTCGCGGAATGCGGTTTGGATATCTAAGCAGGCCGGCCTTAGAAGAATTAAAAACTTCATGATCGAAAACGCAATCGATTTGGAAACTATGTAAATGAGCAAAGCAGATTACGTAAGAAGAGCGCCCAATGATGGAAAGCACGCTTGCCATTGGCCAGGCTGCAACGCGCAAATCAAGCCTGCCTTCTGGGGATGCTTCAAACACTGGAGCCTGATCCCGTACCCGCTCAAGCAGGCTATCTGGGATACATACAACCCTGGTCAAGAGATTTCCAAGAGTCCAACCCCAGCCTATTTAAAAGCTGCCAATGACGTAGAGCAATTCGCACAGCGTTACATCATAAGAAACGAGCATCCGGAGAAAATCACAGAAAGACTTTCGAAGATCCAGGAGAGCAGCAAACCACTCTCGGACTGGGAGAAGGATTTCATCTCAAAAATGACGGCGAAGCACTACGGCAACTTCACGCTAACTGACAATGAGTACCCAAAGCTGCAGGAAATATATTACAAAATCTCAGCAGCGCCAGCTAGGCGACTGAGAAATCCCGATGGCACTAAAGCCTATTAAACCAAGGAGAAAACAATGATCGACACTGAAAACCTGCCAGATGAGCTTGTTAAAGAACTAGCACTTAAGTCTCGAGGAAGCGAGATAAAGATGAGAATCAAGGAATGCATGAAGCCTGGCAAACACTATGACAAGAATGATTTGCTGGTTGCTCTGTGGAATGAGTACAAAGAAGTCTACAAGCGAACAAATCTTTCAACTGCAGTTAATGCAATGCTAAAGGCGGGAGATCTGGTGCGCGTTGAAAAAGGGTATTACGCGCTGGCTGAAACAGATACTGATGAGCTCGAAAGCGAAGAGGAAGAAGAATTTGAAACTGAAGAAGCAGCTACGGCTTCAGTCAGTAGCAGCATAGAACCCAATGCTTGCGAGTACTGCACCAGGCCAATCGAAGGTTTGAGTATCCATCACGACGGTAAGACATTCTGCAGTAGAAAATGCATCAAAGAATATGAAGATGAGCTCGAGTAATGGGGAAGGCAATCGAGCAAACGATCGGGAAATACCTGGTGGCGCTTCCACCGATCGAGGTCAAAGGCCGCAAGACTAAAATCTGGGAGATTCGTGGAACGGGAAATAAAGCAACTCTTGGTCAGATTTATTGGCACAGTCACTGGCGATGCTATGCGTTTTTTCCAGAGAGGTTCACGATTTTTAATGCTGAGTGCATGCTAGATCTATCGAAATTTCTGCAAGATGAAACCGAAAAGCAGAAGGCCGGATGGAAAAGCAAGCGGAGCCAATAGTGACAGCTGATATTTTAGATCTAACAAAGAAACTCGATTCATCAAAGGTGATAAAGCAAGTGCTGGATTTGATTCGAACCAGCAAGCTGAATATCACTTACGAAAAAGCGCTTCAGAGAGAAATCAGCTCCTTGTTCGATGAGAATGGCATTGAGCATGAAGCTGAATTCAGATTATCGGATGCCGACATTGTTGACTTCAAACTATCAAATGGCGTCTTTATTGAATGCAAATTGCGTCAGCAAAAAAGAGCAGTCTTTCGGCAGCTCGAACGCTATGCAGAGCATGAACAAGTGAAGGCAATCATTCTAGTAACAAATACCGCCATGGGCTTACCTCAGAAGATTAAGGATAAGCCGGCGTATTACTGCTCATTGGGTGCAGCATGGATTTAATGGCTACAAACCAGGACCTGGTGCAAGAGGCACCGATAAAAACTTATGGCACTCTCGAGCGCATCGTTTCGCAACACCATTTTTTATGGAAGCTGTCAGACCTTCCTCCTCATGTTGCGATCAGACTAAAGCAAGTATTTCCGCGCATCTCTAAGACTGATACTGGTCCATGGTTTTTCCCATGCGATGGACAACACGCTGCGGATCTGCACTGGTTTACTTCGAGATATCCAATGGAGATGGAGGAACTTGCGGTTGAAGTCTTAGCGAAAGAAAAAGATGAATATCAAGACCAGCAGAATGAGCTGGAATTCATTCTCAATCATGAATACAAGCCGGAACAACCTGCAGGTCTTAGAGAAGGACAAGCGTTAAGGGATTACCAAGGCCAAGCGCTGCAGCTAATAAAACATAAAGGAGCTCTGCTTCTCGGTGATGAGGTTGGACTAGGTAAAACTTACTCCGCGATTGGCGCTTCATTGTTGCCTGGAGCTTTGCCGGCGATCGTTGTCACCGAGCCGCATGTTCAAAAGCAGTGGAAAAACAAGATCGAGGAATTCTCAACGCTCACTTGCCATATGGTGAGAACCACAAAACCCTACCAACTACCCAGGGCAGACATATATCTATTTAGGTTTTCCAACATCTATGGCTGGGTGGACTATTTCCAGGGAATGGATTTTGGGCTAGTGGCATGGGATGAAATTCAGTCACTGAGAAGTGGAACCAGCACCAAGAAAGGCCAGGCCTCCGCAGTGCTGTATCGCAGATCCACTTACAAGCTCGGATTAACGGCGACACCTATTTACAACTACGGTGCAGAGATCTTCGAGATTTTGAAATTCATAGACCCATACGCGCTTGGCTCGCGGGGAGATTTTCTGCGTGAATGGACAAAGTACGAAGGAAAGCTTGTGGATCCAGTTGCACTGGGCACCTACCTGAGAGATCAGCATGTGTTCCTTCGTCGCCGCCGTGTTGATGTCGGCCGCGAGTTACCTCCTGTAAATCGAATTATTGATTACATCGCTTTTGATACAGGCGCTGTTGAAGACATTGAAGATCTAGCCAGGCAGTTGGCAATTAAAGCAACCACAGGAAGCTTCACTGAAAGAGGGCAGGCAGTTCGAGAGCTCGACATTCTAGTGAGGCACCAAACAGGAGTTGGCAAGGCAGCAATGGTTGCTGACTATGTTCGAATAATTCTTGAAGCAGGAGAGCCAGTACTCCTTCTTGGATGGCATCGCGATGTGTATGACATTTGGCTGAAGAAGTTGAAGGACTTTCAGCCGGCTATGTATACAGGGTCTGAAACATCGAGCCAGAAAGCGGAAAGCGAGAGGCGCTTCCTGGAAGGCGAAACAGATCTGATGATCATGTCGCTGCGATCTGGCGCTGGCCTGGATTCGCTTCAGGATCGATGCAAAACATGCGTATTCGGTGAGCTCGACTGGTCGCCAGGTATTCATCACCAAGTGATCGGCCGGCTGGATCGCGACCGCTCAGACGGTGAACAGAACAAAGTCATGGCCATCTTTTTGGTTACTGATGAAGGTTCAGATCCTCCAATGATGGAAGTACTCGGGCTGAAAGCATCCGAGGCACATCAAGTTAATGATCCGACAATCGGCGTACAACGCATCGAATCGGATACCACCCACCTTAGAAAATTAGTGGAGAGATACCTTGGGCAGAACAACAGCAGCACTTAATCAAATCGCATTGGAACGAAAGCGCCAAGTTGAAGAAGAAGGCTGGACGCTAGAGCACGATGATGAGCATGGCGGTGGCGAGATGGGATACGCAGCAGCTTGCTATGCAATTCCCTCTAGATACATGGTTGACCATGTTGATGGGTGTCCTACTTTTTGGCCTTGGTCAGATAGTTGGTGGAAGCCAACACCTGATGATCGCGTCAGAGAATTGGTTAAAGCTGGGGCGCTAATTGTTGCAGAGATTGAGCGAATTCAACGTGAATCAGGAATAACGGTCCAACTAGAAAGCTCGATCGAAAAAAGGATCGGCTTCTATATTCGCAACTATGAAAATCACATGGAAACAAGCCCTTCAATCCTGTACCTGGGAACTGAAGATTTCACAGATCTGGTTGCTGCTGTGCCTGACCTACATCGCGCAGATCCTAAGATATACCAAAACTGTACAGTGTTTTTGGTCGACGCTGAGCGGCACATCAACGCAGCGTAGGTGGTTCAGAATGAATAGAGAGCATACGACAGCGGTGGCAAGTGAAAAACAGAAAGAAGGCTTCAAGATCCGGAAATAACGATGGCATTTATCTACGAACAAGCGCCAGAGCATAGCCGCAGAATTGAAAACGGAGACGACTTTAGCGGCGATGCTTGGCGGCATATAAAAACCGGCCATTATCAGTTTGTCGGCATTGGAGTGGAGATAGAACAAGAGCAGAACCGGCCTGGGCTTTGGTACAAGGAAACTGCGAACGGCTTGGAACGAGTCAATTAGATAGCCACCAATTAGCAAGAGGTATTAACGTGAGTGAAGTAATAATTCAGCCGAAGCGGCCTAACTCTAAAGATTGGAAGCTTTATGACCTAACGAGAGTATATGCAGGATTTCCAGCAGAACGCTGGACTAGCTGCTTTGGTCACATTGCAGTAACGGGCGTAGAAACACCTGAAGTAGAAAAGCTTGGGCCGGAGTATCACGTTTCAATAAGTAAGAACGGTGGGCGCGTTTCTGCAGATGAAGTACCAGCCCTACTAAAACTGTTTGATATGGAAGCGGCGGATGAAGATAACCACACAGGCGGCATAGCACGACATTTTTGGATGCCAGTATCAGAGAAATTGCATGGATATGTTTGCCCATGCAAAGACACTGAACATGCGATTACCGAAGGCGATTTTGTGTGGAGACCATTGGAAACGTAATTGCCGAGAAGTGTTCTTACAACAAGGATTAACAATGGATATTAAAGAAAACGCTTTACTTATAGTTGATGAAGAACTTGGGGAATTGGCCGTAGCATGCCTACTAATGCAGCAGCGGATTAAAAAAGCCATGCGATTTGGCGATGATGAAGCGCAGCGCAATCAACTACAGACAAATGCAGAGCGAGTTAATGATGAGTTTAATGATTTGCTCGGAGCTGTTGAAAATCTGGCTTCCAAAGGGTTTCCCGTCTCTTTTGATGAAAATTTGATACGAGCGAAGCTGAGCAAAATAGAATATTACACGCAGCATTCGATTGACAACGGGCGAGTTGAAAAACCAAGCACGCAAACGACTAATTTCCAGCAAGCGGGAATATCGGAGAAACCAATGGAAGCGCAGAAGCGGTATAGCAACTCAGTAATATTCAAGATTGCTGAACTTGAGTATGACGTAATTTGGATTGGTCCCGAGCCATTGCAGAAACTCGACAATCCCATAGAGTGCGAGCGCGTTCAATTCACAGTCTCATCTCAGTTAATGGCTGACCGTATATTGCAATCTCTCAACGCCGACTCACTAGCTCAGAGTGAGCTGAAAATTCCTGAGAATCTTGAGCTATGGGCGCAAACCGCTAAAGCAATTGTTAAGGACTCTTCCAAATCTGATTTAACAGAAAGCCAGTTGATGAATATAAACCTTAATGCACAGAAGCTAGAAAACTCATTAAGCACCTTTGCGTCGCTGCTACAGCAGCAGACCCAAAAACAACGAGAAGGATCTTTGCATGAGCACCTTAACGAACTCGAGCGAAAGGTTAAACTGTAGCGAGGTTCAGAAAATGAAAATAGTTAAGATTTGTATGCTGGCACTAATTGTCTGTGTAACCTTCTCTGCTAGTTCCCAGGGAAGACTCAATAGCGAGGCATTCTATGTGCAGGAATGGTGCGATCGGTTCGCTGGCGAGGTTGAGGTTGTCCTGGAAGACAGAACGCGGGTTGACTGTGAAACCTACTACCACGCCATTGAATTCGACTTTGCCGACAAGTGGGCTGAAGCGATCGGCCAGGCGCTGCATTACTCGATACAGACAGGAAAACGAGCGGGCATCGTTCTAATCGTTGAGCAGCCTGAAGACATGAGGTATGTCGAGAGAGTTCACATGATTGCCAGCCGATTCTCATTGCCGTTGGATATTTGGACTACAAATTAGGATGGATACTGTTGATCAAATAGTCGACTCAATACCGGAGACAGTCAGTTGTGATATTTGGCCATTCCTAATGGAGGAAGGCAGAGAGTACCCTCTAGCGATCAAAGCCACGGTAGGCCATAGAGATATCATTTGCTATCTAAATGGAACCTATCGCTCGGGAAATATGCATCTGGACAAGAGCTCAATTACCATTGGAGAAGATATAAAATCAGTTTCCATTGCGGAGTTGCTGAAGATGGAGAATACACATTAAAGCTAACCCTCAAAAACTAATTTGAAAAATCGTATCACTGACACTTGCTAACCCTCATTTTCATAGGTACAAATACCACACTAGGCTTTTTGCCCCAAAGCAGAAAGCTGGTGTTTTAAACTCAGAAATCATTCAATGTTATTAGCCCGGACACTTGAAAAGGTGTTCGGGTTTTTTATTTTTGGCTTCGGGAATACTTGAGGCATCACATCATCTGAAGGGAACACAAATGGTTGGTGAATCACTATTTTGGATCAAGGCTGGCGGTGCAGCCATTGGATCCTCGATCGCTGTTGTTTTTAAGCCAGGCGGCGATCCTATCTACAAGCTGCTAACTCGGTTCGTTCTCGGAATGATTATTGGATTCATCATGGCACCGATTGTTATCGATGGTTTCAATTGGACACATACCCCAGATTATTGGCTAGCCGCGGCAACACTCAGCGGCTTGCTCGGTTATTTGTTTTTGCAGTTGCTTTTTAGTGACGCATCTATCAGTGCGATTAAACGGAGGATAAGAGGGTGATTACTGAACATGCAATACTGACGATCCTTGCCTGTTTCATGAACCTCGTTGTTATCTTTTGGATTGCAAGTAGCCTCATGATGCAGAAGGAAGGGCTATTCGGATTCTTGTTCTTTAGGCTCTCGCTATACGGTTTCGCATTTTCGACTATCGTGGCCGTTGTTTTCAGAATTCAGCGCTTGGCATACGGTGACGATGCGCTGGCTCTGCTTCCCTATTGGTTCTTAAGAGACGTTGCAACCTTTATCCTGGCCATGGCGGTTTTGATGTACTACACGGTCAGGAGAAAAATAGAAATCTAAATGGCACAGTTTGAGCCCGCTCTCGCAACCCTTCTCAAGCATGAAGGTGGATTTGTAAACAATCCGAATGATCCAGGTGGTGCAACAAAGTATGGGATCTCGCTTCGCTATCTCCAGAAAGTAGGAGATTTAGATGGGGATGGCTGGCTTGATGGTGATCTTGATAAAGACGGCGATGTCGATGCTGACGATATCGCAATACTACAGCCAGAAGATGCTGGAAAGCATTATCTCAACCAGTTTTGGAAGCGGTATCGATACGATTGGATTGCTTCTCAAGACGTAGCAACCAAATTGCTATGTCTATCTGTCCACGCTGGACCAAGAAGAGCTCATCTGGTTCTTCAAAAATCAATTATTTACCACACTGCAGTAACTGTAGATGGGTTGATCGGACCATTGACAAGAGCTGCTGCAAATATGGTTGAAGAAACCTGGCTTGGGACAGAGTTTAGGCACGAAACAGCAAAATTTTATCGTGAGCTCATCCAAACCAAACCTAAATTTGCAGAATTCGATCGCGGCTGGATGAACAGAGCCTACGACTAGCAATGAAAAGCCTGAGCAAGTTACTTAAGAAGCAGATTCTTTTCGAAGCGATTCGCATGGCCAGGTTATCGATCTGGATTTATGACGATCGCAAAAATGGTTTTCCTTTAAAAGCTCCACCACTTGAAGGAGAAGTGATCTCAGTTGCTTACCTGGGAAGTGAGGAAGGCAGCACACAAGGAGCTGCTGTCATAACCAGGGATAAGATTTTCTTCGTTTTTAGAGGAAGCCAGTCGCCATTCTCCTGGCAAGGCCTGAAAGATTGGATCGCTAATTTCAAGTTTGTTGGCAAAGTAGATTTCAGAGGCATCAAGGCTCACCGCGGGCATGTTGCAGCGATTCGGGAAGTTGAGGCACAGGTAATAGACATAGTACAAATGTATGACCATTTGGATCGCATTGATTTAGGCGGGCATTCCCTGGGCGGAAATATCGCTATTGGGTCAGCAGTGGCAATCATTGATGAATGCCACAGGCTAAGCAAAGCAAAGACGATCAAATGCATTACTCTTGGCCAGCCGCGGTTCAGCAGGAAGCGGCTGCTCAATTTGGTGATGAGGCATGCATCATATCTAAGAATTCAGAATGGCTCTGACGTTGTTCCCAGAAAGCCACACTGGATCCTTCGGTACTCTCACGGTGGCAAGGTCATATACACGTCTAATAGCGGGGAGCTGCTCTGGGATCCTTCCTGGATTCGAAAGTTCTTTGATCGACTATTTACATTGCGTCAGCGAGGCACCGATCACAGAGCCAGTGAGTATCTTCATCAATTGCTAATACACGCCAAGTCTTTCGACTAGGCAAAGAATTCCGGATCGGCCGGAATAACAACCAACCTAGAAGGAAATTCTTATGAAAAAACAAAAGGTTTTCCAGGTTGTGATTGTGGCGATGTTTGCTTTCGCTTGGCTGGGATCTTCTTTCGCTGCTCCTCTCGATTACGTCGAGCTGAGCGCGGTGGGAGATCTGTCAGATGATTGCGAATCCATCCAGGTAACGATTGTTCCTTACTTTGAAGGTGAGCCTCTCGATTACCAGGAGCCCAATGACGCCTGGCACGTAACGCTATCGGTTGATAGTAAACCCGTGGCACAAGAAAGGGCTTACGACCTGTATCGCAGCTACAAGGTTCCCTGGCCCACATTTAGTTAAACGCCTCGAGCCCTTGATTAAAAAAAGCCGCCTCCGGGCGGCTTTTTTCTGGAGATCAAATGAACAGAATTAGAACAATCATAGCAGCCGTATTGATGCTAGCTGTTACAGCTTGCGCCACGGTGGAAAGCGTATTGAATGACAATAGTTTGCTGGCCGGAGTTGCGGCATACAAAGCAACAACTGAGATCATAGAGCGAGCAGAGGATCCTCAGGCCCGTGCTAAACGAATTTTGATTTACACAGAAGCTGCTGCAAACATTGTCGATTCTGCAGAGCCAGTCACACTCCAGGCCGTTTATGAAGCTGTATTCGAATCAATCGCTTGGGATCAGATTCCGCCAGCTGACAGGCCTTTGATTGAGGATCTATTGTCAGCAATTAGAGATCGATTAGCTGAAGAGGTTGAACAGTTCGCAATCCTTACCCCAGAAACTGAAGTTAGCTTGCTGCATGTCATTAGCAGGATTCGCAGCGCTGCAGGGTTCTATGCAAATGAAGTTAGCTGACTTAAATCCGAGGTTTGTTGATCATGGTGGAGATGGCATCACCAGGAATGATAAGCCAGTACCTAGATCAGAAGGTGTGGGCCTTTCTTGCGATTGCCCTTGTGGAAGCAAGGAATGTGTTCGGCTCTACGTTGATTTCGAAAACCCAATCAATCCAGCGCCAGGTTATTCCACAAACCATCCACGATGGAAAAGAACTGGAGACCAGTTTGAGTCCATGACTCTCGAACCATCTATTCAGCGAATGGATAACTGTAATTGGCATGGCTGGCTCAGAAATGGCGAGTTCGTAACAGCATGAGACGCAGCGTGATTTTAGTAGCCATTTGGTTGACGCTCAGTAGCTGCAACGTAGCCGCTAATTTACGAGATGGCTATCAGTTTGGCGATGTGACTACCGGAATGGTTCAGAACTACAAAGACTATTGCTCGCCACAATACAAACGTATCAGATTCTTTGGACGAGTCGTTGTAAGACTTGCTGTAGGACCATTGCCTGAAGGCTGTCCTAAGACCAATTAATTGCGAGGTGATGAGCAGTCCGGTCGCTCGCCTGGCTCATAACCAGGAATACGCAGGTTCAAATCCTGCC
>FYBJ01000015.1_pt1 | contig 38786 bp, 60 predicted proteins | sample 1134611 | NCBI WGS metagenome assembly FYBJ01 (sample SAMEA104116008, study PRJEB20421) | marine metagenome | isolation source: marine
CAAGCCCAGGGCCAGATCGGCATAAACAAAAGCACGAACGAAAACCGAAACAACAACGTCAATACTACATTATCGACAAGTAACGTTAAAAGTGACATTAAATCAACTAATGTTAATGGCCAATCACAAAAGACAGAAAACGCTAACAATTCAAGCCAAAGCGTTAACGTACAAGGTGACAATGTAGTTTATAAGGCGCCAGAGATCCCAGTTGCAACAGCTTACAGCCATTTAGCGCCGCCTACTGCGCCATGTATGGGGTCGAGTTCGGCTGGTGGCCAGGGGATGAATATCGGTATTAGTTTTGGCACTACCTGGACAAGCGAGGAATGTATGATTTTAGAAGCGGCTAGATCGTTTCAAAATGCTGGCGCAACGGCTGACGCTATGGCCATTAGATGCAACAGTAAATATGCTAAGGCGGCGCCTTCATGTATTGCGCTAGCAAAGGCGAAAACAACGCCAACAGCACAAGCAACGCCAACAGAAGTTAATGAGGTAACGGCCGCGATCGTGGATGATGTTGAGGCGGACATTGTTGTAAAGGCAAAAGCAAAGCCGATTTATAGCGAAAACGGGTATTACAGCGTAGTTACAAACCCGCTAGCGCAATAGTTTGCGTTAAGTTAAGCGCCTGGGTTTTCCCTTGAAGTTTTCCCAGGTGAGTGCTTAGCCTCCGATGCGCTTCACAATCTCCCCTGGTTTATTAGGTGGAGCGCAAAAGAGATTAAACATTTATGCTTGACAAGTGCTTTACAGTGTGAGAGAATGAGTTATTGTTAATTGATCGGGAGATCAGAAATGCAAAACAATTTAGAAAATGCCGCAATAAAGCAATTATATATGCAGGTTTTTCCTAATTCACACGCTGTATGCAATAACGGTGCTTTAGGTGGTGGACAATATATAAAAGGCTTTATTCAGAAGCCAGGCGAATGGAGCAACGGAATAAGCCAAAATGATCCGTTAAGTTATACGGCATGTATTGAAGACGGCAAATATGAAGAGTTTAATTTATTCTTGTTTGTCAAGCCGACTAATGAATATATGGCATTTGACACGGTGGCATTAAGAAAAAAAACAATCAAAAATGTAACGCCTGAAAAACTGTTAAAAAGGTTCCATGAAATAAAAGCTTTTATTGAGGCGCAGGCGGCGAATTGGTATTTAGATTTGACTGATAAGGTTTGATGAAATGATTTTATCTGTGCCCTTAGTGAATCAAAAGCAGGCTTATCCGCAAGTGCGAAGGGCCTGGGAAACGATCAAAACAGCATTAAAAAATAGAGGTGCGCTGGTGTTGGAGGTACACGCGGCCGCCGATAAAGTGACGTATTTGCAACGCCGTTATTATCACGGTGTCGTTTTACAGACGATTGCAGAACAAGCTAGGGTAAATGGCCAGCAATTCAGCCGAGACACTTGGAAAGAGCATTTTAGACGTAAGCATTTAGGCACCAAAGAGGAGACGTTTATAGATCCATTAAGCGGCATAACATACACTGAAGAGGTGCGCGTTAGCACTGAGGATCTTAAAGTTAGAAAGTATGCAAAATTAATTGAGGTGGTGACGGCTGAAGGGGTGACGGATTGGGGTGTTAGGTTCCCAATGAACTATAAACAGTGGTTAGCATATAAAGAAAATAACGAGGCTTTTTGATGAAAAAACAAGAGAGAGATCAATTGCGCGATCAGATAGAATTTATTAGATCCAGGCTACATGAAACTTTGTATGCTGGTGGGCCAATACCCGCCAATGTAGTCAATGGATCAATCGAAACGGTGCGCGACTTTAAAGCGGCGTGCGAGGCATTACGCGACAAATATCACATACAACACCAGCCAGGGAAGCGGCATACAGGATCAACATTACCAGGCGTTAAAAAGAAACTTGAAGGCTACGCAAAGCGATTGGGTTTAAATGTCTAATCCAACAAAAACAGATAAAAAATATTGGGCTGTTGTCGCGTCGATCGGCTGTATAGCGTGCTTGTTAGATGGGCTGTTTAACGATCAGGTATCAATACATCATTGTGACGGCAGAACAAAGCCAGGCGCGCATAAAAAGGTGTTGGGCTTATGCGCTGGCCATCATCAAGACGGAACGGGCGCGCCAGGGCTTATCGCTGTGCATCCTTACAAGGCAAGGTTTGAAGCTAAGTACGGCACGCAATCATTTTTAATGGAGTTAACTAACAAAATTATTGAAGAGAGGGGGCTGTTAGCCGCATGAGTGATAAGTGTATATTGTTATGTGGATCGGCAAAAGACGCCGCCAGGCAGTTGCAAACAAACGACAGATTAACAACCTATGAGTTAAAGCTAGCGTTAATTAATGCGTTGCAGAAAATTGACCAGTTAGAAGACAAAGTTTTTAATTTAAAAAGGCAGGTTCAAACATGAAGTATTCAATGTTATTTTATGAGGCAATGGCAGTATTGCCGCCAGGTTTTCAGGATCCACAAACCGATATAGTCCAGCATGGGGAGACTATTATTGCCATTCCTGGAAAGGGCGAGCCTATAACATATAGATCAAACGCCTGGGGAGTATGGGAGCCATTAAAGCAATTACAAATTTTGGAAATCCCAACAAAATCAAGGTTTGAGGCAGTTTTTGATAGCCATATAGAGAGCATCAAGCGCCGCCCTAAACTTAAATTGGTTGCTAACAATGTCAAAAATTAAATACCAGTATAATTATTTTCATGGGTTAACTAAGATCGAAGTAGTTAGCGAAACAACGCACTTTATGACAGTAGTACGCGGCGGCGTTGAAATGCGCGAGAAAAAATCAAATTACACAACGTTCGACACGTTTGACGAAGCTAAGGAACATGTGATTAAAAAATTAAATGTGTCGATCGAGAATAAAAAAATTGCGTTGGATTCGGCGCAAATAGATCTAAGAAAAATGTTTATTTTAACTGAGCAAGACGTTAGAAAGGTTTGATATGGGAATCGCAACGACAAGCATAAAAGACGCGCCAGTTGCGCCGCCTAAGCTGATGAATAATGGAGAGTGTATTATATTCATTAATGACGACATGGCCGCAATGGTATTGGTTGGAAATAAAAAGTATAAGCCTGGGGAAATATACGAGGAGTTCGACTTAAAGGGTTTTGTTGATTTTAAGGAAACATTAGAGCTTAGAAATGCGTAAATTAGTTAAAAAACCGACTGGGTTAGAGGATGTGGCTTTAGAGAAATTTTGCCGCGCATTGTCGCGTGGTGATACACAATCAGACGCCTTACGTCTAGCTTTCCCGCATACTAAAACCTGGTCGCCTGGTGCTGTGTGGTCGCGTGCTAGTCGATTGGCCGCGCGTGACAAGGTGGCGACAAGGGTTAAGCATTTAAAAGAAGAGTATTACCAAAAACTGGGGATCAGTCCGCAACGGGTGTTAAAAGAGCGCGCCCGCCTGGCGTTTTTCGATCCTGGTAAATTATTCGACGAGAATGGATCACCCTTACCGATCAATAGCTTAGATGATGATTCACGCGCCGCGATCCAGGCATTAGAGGTTGCAGATATGTTTGAAGGCGTCGGAGAGAATCGCCAGCATGTAGGGGTTATGCACAAGATAAAAATAGCCGATAAATCAAAATCACTGGAAGCACTTGAAAAGCATTTGGGTTTATACAGCGACAAACCAACAGAGCAAGCATTTTTTAACATTACGATTCATATTTAAATTAGGGAGATATTTAATGAGTTATCCAAGTGAAGTGACTGACAATTTATCGTTTAAGACATTACGCGAGGCCAATATACAGCGCCGCAAAAACGTTAAATATAGGCTATGTGAGGACAATTGGACGCCTTCAGATTGGGCCGTTGCGTTTGTTGGAGAGGTTGGCGAGGCGTGCAATATCTGGAAAAAACACAGACGCGGAGATATTACGCTAGAAGAGGCCAGGCCGTTGATCGCAATGGAGTTAGCGGACGCACAAACATACTTAGACATACTGGCCGCCGAGCTTGGTGTAGATCTAGGGGCCGCAACGGTTGAAAAGTTTAACGTGGTAAGCGATCGCATTGGTAGTGATGTTTATATTGCTGGTGGCCATTGGTATCGAGCTAACATTAAATGAATGTAATTTACCTAAATTATGCTTTATTGGCCCAGTTTACGGCTTTAGCTGTTGGCTGGTGGTTAGCTGGCGATCGTATGCAAGCAATGTACTGGCTTGGTGCGATCGGCTGTACTGCGGGAGTTACATTTAAATGAAAATAGAGTTTAGTAGGTTTCCTAATCAGGGTTATGGTTGGTTTCCTCATAAAAACGGGAAAGGAAGAAAGGCGCCATTAAATCAAAATGGTGCTAGATTCGGCGGCGGCTGGAATTATGAATTAGGCATTAGAATTAGCGGCCGATCAGTGCTTTTATGCGTAATATTTGGAATGATAAAAATTCAATTTAGGGGTGACTAGATAATGGCCATTAAAACCATAAACGATCTAAACAGAAAGTTTACAGAAATTGAACAGCTAGCAACCAGCGAAAGGAATAAGGCAATAGTGGAGTATTGCCAGAACAACAACACTATTAAGATTGGGGATGTTGTGACTGATCGCTTGGGCAGTATTAAGGTAGAAAAAGTCCGAGCCGCAAGTATGGGCTTGGGAGTATATGAGTGCCGTTATTTTGGTTTAGAGTTAACAAAGAAGGGCCAGCCGAAAAAAAGCAACGCTAGCCGTTGGGTTTATCAGTCAAATTTAAAGGATTAAACAAAAGGAGCTAATTATGGTAATAATTCAAACGGTTAATGGTTTTATAGTGCGTGAAGAGATCCAGGGCCATTGCGCGCCGCCAATTGAAGAAGGATATTACGTTTTTGAGAATGAATCAGCGTTATTTGCACATTTGTCAAAAGAGTTTAAAAAAAGTGACACGACAACAGCAAAGAGCTAGCAAGGCTATGCGAGTATTAGCCAGCCGCGTAACCGCGCTGGAAAATATGATTAATTCAATCGCCTGGTCTATGAATTTTAGAGGTTGGACAACTAGGCAATTAAGCAGTTACCAAAATGAGTTAAGAAAGGGCCGCACACATGGCAAGGCATTACGTTAAGCTTACATCTACGCGTCAAGTATTCCAGGTATTGGCGGATAATGATGTTGTTTGCGGTGTACACATTGGTAATTTTGGATATAACACGGCCGCCGCCGAGCAGTTTGCTATACGCCTGGCCACGTTGTTAGATAAGGATGATAATGAACGACACATTGAAAATAAGCCTATTGGCTATAATTAGTTTCTTGGCTTTTGCTTGGATCCTTTCGTTTGCGATCGGCCCAGGTGAGGCGTTATTAATGGAGTTATTTTGTAAGGGGTGTATGTAATGGATGGAACGCCGATTAAGAGAGAGAAGCCGATTAAAATTGATGACATTCAGCTAACTAAATCAAGGGTAGATATAGGCGGCCGCCATAATCCGTTTGTATTTCATATTGAAATGGGCGGCGTTAAGTTCACTGGCTACTTTGAAACCTGGCCAGACTTTCTTTTAATGGTGACTGAGTGCGCTAAGTTTTTCGCTTTTAAGTGGGGGAAGTTAAGCAAGGCCCAGGCGAATAAAGAGTTAACCAGGGAATTGCAATAATGAAAGACGAAAAGCTATACATTGCGGCGCCTGCAATCTACCAAATGAAAGACTTTGCCATTAGACAGCGTATTTCGCTGAATAAAATAGTATTTATTGACGATCCAATGAAGTTGCGAGGCCTGGCTATGGGGTCTATATCGCTTCATGTTATTAACGCCGCCGAGATTAAAAACTATGGAAAGATTAAAGAAATGTGCAGGGTGCGCGGTTTTAAGATTGTGGCGACGCAATGAGCCAAGATCCAGGAACGCATTATTATCCCCCAGGGCCAATAGCAAAATCATTTCTAACGGCCGACGACTTCGTTGTTGGCATTAAGGGGCCGATCGGATCTGGCAAGTCTGTTTCATGCGCTATGAAGTTAATTAGAAACGCCCAAAAACAAAAGCCTTTGCGGGACGGTTGGCGGCGACGTCGTACTGCAATCATTCGTAATACTTTTCCAGAACTTAAAACAACAACAATTAAAACTTGGCATAGTTGGGTGCCTGCATCCCTGGGTAAATGGCGCGAGCAAGGCCCGCCATGTCATCATATTGTCGATTATGCAACTAAGTTAGACTGGGAGATATTGTTTATTGCGCTGGATCGCCCAGACGATGTTAGAAAGCTTTTATCGCTTGAATTATCAGACGCCTGGGTAAATGAGGCCCGCGAGATCCCCAAAGCGATTGTAGATGGGCTGACGGGCCGCGTTGGTCGGTTTCCGCCGAGAGACGGCGAATTTGGTTGCACTGATCCTCAAATATTGATGGACACTAACCCGCCAGACGCTGACCATTGGTGGTATGTGCTTGCTGAGCGTGACATGACAACTGAGCGCAACAGGTTAATGCACGAAACAACAGACGAGATCCAGGAAGAGTTACACAAAACAGGCGTATTAAGGCCAGATCAATCGTTATTTAAATTCTTTAATCAGCCTGGCGGCGAACATCCAGACGCGGAAAATATTGATAACTTACCGCCTGGTTACTATGCCAAAGCTAAAGCGGGTAAATCAGCCGAATGGATTAAGGTTTATGTTAATGGTGAGTATGGTTTTGTCATGGACGGCAAGCCTATGTATCCTGAATATGTTGATAGCGTACATTGCCAGGCGTTTGAATTGCCAGAGCGTATCGGCTTACAGATCGGTTTTGACTGGGGACTAACGCCCGCCGCTTCTTTTGGCGGCCAAATGCCTAACGGCCAGTGGCGGACTAGATCAGAGATTGTAAGTGAAGACATGGGAATAATTACATTTGCTAAGCTGGTGCGCCAGCATATTTCTTTGCATTATCCTAAGCATAAAATAATAGCAATGACGGGCGATCCATCTGGAAACATACGCGGCGGTGACGAACGAACGCCATTTGATCTAATGGCTAGTGAGGGTTTAGAGGTGTTGCCAGCGCGCGGGTCAAATGATCCGACTTTGCGACGTGAGGCGCTATCTAAACCAATGCGGACAATGATAGACGGCGAGCCTGGATATTTAGTGCATCCAGATTGCAACTATTTGCGGAAAGGCCTAAGCGGGGGGTATAATTTACGACGTATTATGGTGGCGGGTGATGCTAAATACCGTGACAAGCCAGACAAAAACATTTATTCTCATATTTGCGAAGCAGAAGAATACAAAATGTTAGGCGCTGGCGAGGGTCGGGCATTAATTCAGAGAGAGTTACCAGCTAATCGCCCTGCTTACGCTGTTGATGATTACAATATATTGGATTAATTATGGGTGGAATACTCGGATCAAGTAAACCAAAAGCACAAAAACCGCCTCCCGCCGCAGTTGCGCCGCCGCCTCCCGTGACTGAAGACGCCGAAGTTGTCGCAGAAGAGACGGCCGCTAAAATGCGTAAACGCAGAGGCAGAGCAACGACAATATTAACATCGGACGAGGGCGAGCTAGACAACGCGGCTATCGCTTCAGCCGCAAAGGTCTTAGGTTCTTAAAATGGCCGCTAAAAAATTCACTGAAAAAGTTGGTTACGACAATTTGCTTGATTATGATCCAGCGAATGGGATTGTTAAATACGGGTCGTATGAGTTCTTTTTAAAAGATCTAGTTAAACCAACTAGCTATAAGCTGGATTTTAATGAGTACAAAGAGCAACGGCTTGCACCTAAACAAAACGCAATTGGTATGGGAATGGCACACTTCAACCGTCTAACAATACCTGAAAATGTGTTACGGGCCGACTTTGAAAAAATGGTAAAGGATCAGACTTTTTCTTATGGCGCGCCGCAGAAGCGTGATAGTTTCATGGGGATGGGTCTGGCGCAGATTGCGGGGGGAAACAGCCGCCAGGAGAGCGTTGTAAGTTATGGATTATTAGAAAAACCGAGGCCGCAAGGCATGGCGGGCCTTGCTCGCGCCGCTATTGCTGGACTTAATGGGACTAAAAAACCAAAGCTTTTCAGGCAATTAACAAAACTAGGATCAGACACATACGAGGTAACTGACTTCGCAATACCTGACGATGTTGGTTTTGTTGATAAGATCGCGGAGCGTTCGACGTCTATTTATCGCGGAGCTTCGCAAGATCGAGACATTTTAAAGCAGAATCAACAGGATTCTAAAAACAGACGGCAAGGCGCCGCCTCAACTACGTTAGGCTAATGGAGAGATAACATGGCAAAGGTTTATATTACTGAGTACGCTAATTCTGGCCGAGAATTGAAACAAAACATCGTTCAATCAGCCGAGGAGCCGCGTTTAGCGGATCAAGTAGTCGCAATTGGTGGATCGAGCGTACAAAGTGCGGCGTTGCAAGACAAAACCCGCTTAATTCGTGTCCATACAGACGCTATTTGCTCGATTGATATTGGCGCGGATCCAACGGCCACAGCTAATAAATCCCGCATGGGGGCCAATCAAACTGAATATTTCAGCATTTCTAAAGACGCGCAAGCGGCTGGCGACGTTAAAATTGCTGTCATTACTAATACTTAGGGGTAAATCATGATCGATGTAAGTAGCCTGGGCGCAATGATCCAATTTGGCGAGATTATCGCGGCTTTTAAGAAGGACGGCTTTGAATCGGCCGTTAAGGACATTCATGCAGAAATAACCCGCATGAATGAATTAAGCCAAGAGTTGTCGTTACGAGAAGACGCGCTTAAAAAGAATGATGAATACTTGGCCGAGCGCATTAAAGAGATTGCAGGCGCCGAAGAGGTCACGGCCAATAAGTTGCGTAAAGCTCAGGAGATCATAGATCAAACAACTGAGGGCCGCAAAAAATTAGATGTTGACATTAAATCATTTTTTAATAAGCGGAGCGCCGAGTTGGCCCAGGTTGACGATCTACGCGGGGCGGTAGAGGTGCGGGAATCGAACGTAACCGATCGGGAAAAGGCTGTAACATTCCGTGAGGCTGAAGCCGACGCTAAACTGGCTGAGTTAAACAGCAAACTTTCTAAACTTAAAGAAGTGACGGGGTAATATTATGCCAAGTGCATCATTTAATAAATACACGCAATCCGCCGAAGTGTTGGCCGAAGCTATTAATGCTGGATCTGATACCTGGCGGATTATTTTAAGCAACACGGCGCCAGACGTTTCGGATGTGGCGCAAGCGGACGCGGCCGAGTTATCAACGGCGGGAGGTTATACGGTTAATGGCCAAGTGGCCGCAGTAAGCACGGCAACAGGAAACCCGTATAAGCTTGTTTTGGGTAGTCCGACGGGTTGGACTGGTTCTGGCGCTGGCTTTACTGCCCGTTACGCTATTTTGTGGAATCAAACGCAAGATAAGTTATTTGGCTGGTGGGATTATGGATCGTCTCAATTGGTTGCGGCTGGTGAAACGTTTGACGTTAACCTAGACGGATCTGCGGGAACATTTACGTTAACTTAATTTATGGCAAATCCTACGCACGTCACTGTTGGCGGCGACAAGATAGCGCCATATCAATCGCCCTTTGTTGGTGATTTTACGTCGAGGGTTGCTCCGTGTGATATTACGGGGCTTTCTTCTATTGATTTTCTGATCGTCCAGGTAGTGGAAGTAACTTACAACGGATCCCCACGTACAATTAGCAGTATTACCAGGAACGGCCAAAACTTTGTACAATTATCAGGGGCTTATGTGCCTGGTGCGGGGATTGGCGGCGTGGATGGGTCTGGCGATTTTTGGTATTTGGCCGATCCTGACATTGGCGACTATGATGCGACGATAACGTTTAATGCTAATACTAACGCTTGCGTAGCTCAATTTGAGGGTTACGCTGGTGTAACTGGGATCGCATTAGGTGACGTTAAGAGTACGGTTAATTCAACAGAGCCAGCCGTTTTTACGCCCGCCTCAACAGACGCGGATAGTATTATTATTGCGGGTTTTTTGATGGTTTCAACAGATTCGTCGCTATCAACGCCAGATAGTCCAGCAACAACATTAGACGAGACAGATATTGGTAGCTTTATTGCGGGTTCTGCATTTATTGGGCTTTATGAGCGAGTTTGCACTGGCGCAAGTCAAACATTAACTGTACAGCATGACGTAGATGACTGGGTAGGTCATAGCATTGTTATAACTGGCGCAACTGTTGGCGGGGCTTATTCGATTGACGCCGAGCCTGGCGCTTTCGTGTTAGCTGGCGTTAATGCCGCTTTAATAAAAAGCAAAATTATTGACGCCCAGGCCGCCGCCTTTACGCTTTCTGGCATTGCGGCCGTGCTGGCCAGGGGAAGGAACTTAGACGCCCAGGTTGGCGCCTTTGCTTTGGCTGGTGTTAATGCTGGTTTGTTTAAAGGAAAGTCGATAAACGCGTTAGCTGGTGCGTTCGCGCTAACTGGTATTAATGCGGGTCTAGTGAAAACTAAGATTATTAACGCGCAACCAGGATCATTTACATTTACTGGACAGGGCGTTTTGATTTATAAGTCTAAGGTCGTGCTAGCAAGTCCAGGCGCCTTTGCTTTGGCTGGCCAAAATGCAGATATTGAATTTGTTGGAGTGGAAAACGCTTATTCTATCGACGCTGAGCCTGGCGCGTTCGCATTAGAGGGTGTAAATGCAACAATTATTAAAAATTATCTACTGGTCGCTGAGCCTGGTAATTTTGCGTTATCTGGCCAAGCGGCTGAAGTTAATAGAAATAGAAATTTAGACGCTGAAGCGGGCGCCTTTGCTTTGGCTGGTGTTAGTGCTAACATAAGCAAAAGTAAAGCAATCGACGCCGAGCCTGGCGCGTTTGTGTTGGAAGGTATGGCGGCAATACTGACATATAGTGAAGAGGATCCCGTTGAGGGGGATAATCCTATTGTTAGTGTGCTGGTTTATTCAAAAATGGGAGCTAAACAGTGAGTGCCTTAGTCGAAAAATGTTTAAAAGAAATGTCGAGTTTAGCTAACCAGCGTAGTTCGTTTGAATCGCATTGGCGCGAAGTGGCTGAGAGAGTACGGCCGATACAAAATTTCTTCAATCAAAAAGATAGAACGCCAGGCGATAAGCGCAACGACAAAATATTTGACGCGACAGCGCCGTTAGCTTTGCCCAAGTTCGCCGCCGCCGTTATTTCTATGGCCTTCCCTCCAACGCAGAAATACCACAAACTGACAATTAAAGAGCCTGGGCTAATGGGAATGGTTGAGGTTAAGCGGTACCTAGACGCGTTAAACGATCGCTTGTTTCAGATCCGTTACGCGCCGCATTCTGGCTTTCAGTCGCAATCGAGCGAAGTTATTTTAGACGTCGGCGCCTTTGGCACTGGTATTCTGTTTATTGATGACTTCCTGGGCCGTGGGATTAGATATAAATCATTGCCGTTAGCACAGACATTTATTGGTGAAGACGAGTACGGGCGTATTAATACGTTATATCGGCAATGGGAATGGAACGCGCAACAGGCCGTTAGTGCTTTTGGACTTGAAAACTTACCTGATTCAATCCAAAAGGCGTTTGTAGAGCAACCAAATAAAAAATTTGAATTTATCCATGTTGTTAAGCCGAATACTGAAAAGGTAGAAGGCGCCATGAATTACAAAGGCATGGATTATTCATCCTATTACATTTCAACAGAAGGGAAAAAGCTTATATCTGAGGGCGGTTATAGAACATTCCCGTTTGCTGTGCCGCGCTTTGAGACTTCCCCTAACGAAGTTTATGGCCGTTCGCCAGCAATGAAAGTATTGCCAGCAATCAAAACCCTTAACGAGATGAAAAAAACGATTCTACGTGCCGCGCATTTGCAAGTTGCGCCGCCAATCATGCTGTCTGAGGATGGCGTTTTACAAGCGTTTAACGTAAGGCCAAGCGCATTAAACTTTAATTCTATTGATAATTCTGGCCGCCCAAAAGCAATCCCGTTTAACACTGGCGGCCGTGTTGATATTGGCATGGATTTAATGAATGTTGAACGTGAGGCGATCAACGACGCGTTTTATGTAACTTTATTCAGGATCCTGGTAGACGAGCCGCAAATAACTGCAACTGAAGCAATGTTACGCGCCCAGGAAAAAGGCCAATTGCTTTCACCTACTATGGGCCGCATACAGTCTGAAATGATGGGCGCTATTGTTGAGCGCGAACTCGACATATTGATGACGGCAGACGGTGGATCTGGCAATTTATTGCCGCCTATGCCAGAGGCTTTAGTTGATTATTTTGGCGACGATGGCGAATATGAAATAGAGTACCAGTCACCATTAAACCAGGCGCAACGTGCTGGCGAAGGATCCGCTATATTAAATACATTAAATTCACTGTCACCATTAGCGCAAATAGATCCGACAGTAATGCAACGCTTTGACGTTGAGAAGGCGGCTGAGATATTGGCCAGGATTAACGGCGTGCCAGAAACGGTGATTAGATCTGACGAAGAGGTAACGGAATTAAAAGACATGGCCGCAGGCGCCGAGCAAGCTAAACAATTGCTAGACGCCGCGCCAGTAGCCGCAGGCGCCGCTAAAGACATGGCCCAGGCGGCCGCATTAAGCGCAAGTTCCCCCAACCAGGTAGCGCCAGATCTTGGCCTACAATAAGGAGTTAAAACATGGCTAAATCAAAAGTAGTGCCAGACACAAAAGAAACAAAAACCAATTCGGTTATTGATGTTACGGAAGTGCAAAAAGACGCAAAACAAGACGCCGCGATTGAAAATAAGCGAGTGGCTATGATTAAAGAGAAAGAGCAAGCAGAAAAGGCCGAGAAGAAAAAAGCTGAAAAAGCGGCGGCGGCCAAGCAGGCTGAAGCAGACAAAAAAGCGGCGGCAGAAGCTGAAGCAAAAAAAGAAAAGCAGACTGAAGAGTTGTTAACACGCGCCGAGGCAATGATTAGGTTTGGCCAAAACGCTTCAATATCGGAGATCGAAACGGAAGAAGGGACGCTTTGCCGTGACGGCACAATAAAAGACGCTAAGGTATTAAGCTTGCGCGGCGTCTACGTTCCTAAAAAGTAGCGCTTATGACGGATGAATTAAAAAAGGCTTGGCAACGGATATTTAAGAGGCGGTCGCATTATCGCGCCGTCTTTTCTGGCCAATCTGGCGACGTTGTGCTGGCAGATCTTAGGCGGTTTTCACGATATGGAGAGCCGCCGCTTGTATTAGATAACAACAACGCAACGGACATGTATGCGACTGGTATGATGGCAGGCCGCCAGGACATGTTTAGCAGGATAATTAATCACTTGCACTTAAACGAGGAGCAAGTTTTAAAACTAAGAGAAGTAGAAGCAACTGAGTAGTCTAATTTTATAGGAGCATTAAAAACATGGCACAAGATAACGCAACGTCTGAAAGTTCCGCTTCAAGCGCACTTTCTGACAACTCCGTTAATGCGGATAGTAAGGCAACAGATCAACAAGCCGCAGATCAACAAGCAACAGATCAGCAAGAAAAAAACGACGCCTCAACCGCTATCACTGACGCGGCTAAAGAGACGCTAAATAAAGAGGCGGCCGCAGATCCCGCCGCCGCAAAAGACGCCGAAACGTTTTACGGCAGTATTAAAGATGAAAAAATTAAAACATGGGCTGAATCGAAAGGTTTCAAAAGCGCGGAATCTGTTGTTGAAGCGGCCTACAATCTGGAAAAATTAATAGGTTTCGACAAGGCGGGGAAAACGGTAGTAATACCAGGTGAAGACGCCACGCCAGAGCAAATAAAAGCGTTTCATCAAAAAATGGGCGTGCCTGAAAAGGTCGAGGACTATAACTTACCGTTACCAGAAGGCGACGACGGCGCTTTTGCAAAGGTGGCGTCTGACAAGTTTCTCGAATTAGGTGTACCCGCTAAAACGGCCCAGGAATTGGCGACGTGGTGGAATGGGATGATCGAGACACAAACGGCCGACGCTGATACGCAATTTAACGTTAGTTCTGAAAATGAGTTTAAATCATGGAAGGCTGAGCAAGGCGCCGCTTATGAGCAAAACTTAGAGTTAGCAAAGCGGGCCAGTTCTCAATTTATCCCTGCAACTGACGCAAAACAACGGCAAGAAGTAATGGATAAAATGGAACGTGCTATGGGGACAGGCGCGTTTATGAAATTCATGTTAAATGTTGGTAAAGGATTGTCCGAGCATAAAATGATTGGATCTGGCGATCCAGGAAACCTAGTGCCAACACCAGCCCAGGCAAAACAAAAAATAGAGGAGCTAAAATCTAATAAAGAGTGGAGAGAATCGTACTTAGCTGGTGATAAGGCAAAAATAAAAGAAATGGAAGACTTACAAAAGCTAGCGCACGGAGCTAACTAATATGTCAAAAACTACGGAAAAAACAGACGAGTTTGACGAAGAGGAAAACGCCAATAAAACCGAATCGGTTAATTTAGCGTCTCAGCCTGGTGGTTTAGCGCCTTATACGTTGACAAGAGAGGATAAAATTAGGGTAGAATGTCTAAAATTAACATTTAGGCACGATCGAACGGCCGAAGACATAACGCTTAAAGCCGCCGATCTTGAAAAGTACGTTTTAACTGGCACGCCGAAAGGCGCTAACGTTGAGCAAGGATAGCCAAGCCCTCAACTGATTAACTAAAGTTACTGTCGGCAATGCGGTTCATTGCAAGAAGTGGCCCAGAAATGGCAAGCCCTTTCGAGAAAATGTTTGTTTTATTAAATTTTTTTAAGGAGGGCTTATCATGTCCGAAGCTGTTAGCGAACATTATGTACAACAGTACACTACAAATGTTCAATTATTGTCACAACAAATGGGATCGCGCTTACGTGGATTATGTATGCCAGGCAATTACACTGGTACACAGGGTCAAGTAGTCGATCAATTCGCACCAACACAAGCACGTAAACGCACGACGCGTTATCCTGCTTTAACACCAGCCGAAACGCAAGGCGATAGCCGTTGGGTATTTCCTAGCGATTATGACTGGGATGACATGGTTGATTCAATTGATAAACTTCGTTTGTTAATTGATCCACAATCTAGTTATGTAGTTAACGGCAACGCCGCAATGGGCCGATCAATGGACGATGAAATTATCGCCGCATTTTTTGGTGTTTCTAAAACTGGCCAAAAAGGTGAAACAAGTACATCGTTTCCAGCTTCGCAACAAATTTCAGCTAGTGAGGGTTCTAGCGCCGCAACTGGGTTGAATGTTGAGAAGTTAAAAGCGGCAGTACAGATCTTGTTAGCTAATGAGGCGTGGGATCCTAAATCTGGCGATCGCATTAATTGTGCTATTACAGCCGCAGAAAACCGCGACTTAATGGACGAGATCCAAGTTATTAACGCGGATTACAACGGTGATAAGGCGGTTGTTAATGACGGTTTTGTTAACTCATGGGGTAAGATCGATTTTACTCACACTGAACGCTTACCAGTGAATGGAAGTGGTCAAACGCGCGTTCCGTTCTGGGTTAAACAGGGTATGCACTTCGGTATTTGGAATGATCTAACGTCTAGCGTCGATAAACGCGTAGATTTAGCGGGTCATCCTTACCAGGTGTATTTATATGGAACGTTCGGGGCTACTCGCGTCGAAGAGAAAAAAGTTGTCGAAGCGCCTTGCGCTTAATGGCTTGTAAGCGGGGGAACTCGCTTACTCTCTAAATTATTTTAGGAGAATTATCATGGCAGTAGTTACATTAAAATCAGCCGTTATTACTAATCGGGACGCAGTACCATCCGTTATTAATAATGGGCGATTAGAAAAGGGCGCTATTCGTTCATCCATTGGCTTCGTCGGTGTAACAAGTGGCGATAGTATTGGATCAAAAGCGATCTTGGCCAGCGTACCATCAACGGCGATCGTTCGGGATGTGCTTTTATCATGCGGTGCGATTACTTCAGGCGCGGCGGATATTGGTGTTTATCGAACTACGCGCGACGGTGGGGCTGTGGTTGATGTGGACTTGTTTGCGTCTGCTCAGTCGATCGCTACGGCGTTAAATAAAACCAACGTAATTAATGAATCTGGAAACAATACAATCGCTAAACAAAATCAGCCATTATGGCAGGCGGCTGGCTTGACTTCAGATCCAGGCGGCGAGCTTGATATTGTTGCAACATTAACGGCGGCGGCGGCGGCAAGTGCGGATTTAGGCATTGACGTCAAATACTGCGACGGCGGCAACTAAGTAAAAGCTAACCAGGCGAGGGCTTCGGCCCTGGCCATTATTTGCAATTATTGGGAGTTATTATCATGGCTACACGTCGTTACATGACACACGCACAAAGTAACATGTCACAAATTACCGAAGCTGTCGGAGCGGCAACGGTCACAAAAAATATTGAGGTTACAGTTGATTGGGATCAGTTAAACGCCGACGGAATATCAAAAAACGGATCACGTTTAGCGGTGGCTAACGGCTTGCGACAAATTGCGGAATATATAGAGCAAACTGGCAAAACCAACGTTAAGGCTTAAAAATGGCCTCACAAGTCGCTATTTGCAACCGTGCGCTTTCTAAGTTGGGAGCGCAAAAGATAACGTCCATAGAGGACAGTAATAAGGCCGCTAGGACTATGAAGTTGCTTTATGAGACTGTATTGGAGGCGGAACTATCTGGCCATAACTGGAATTTTGCAAAAAAGCGCGCGACTTTGCCATCACTTGCAGAGGCGCCAGCCTGGGGCTTTTCACTTCAGTATCAATTACCGACAGATTGTTTAAAGGTTATCCAGGTTAATGATATTTTTGTTGCGCCTGGTTTGATTGATTACAGATCATCCGACGATTCCCCCTGGTCAATTGAAGACGGGAAAATATTAACCGACTTTCCTGCACCATTAAAAATAAAATATGTTAAGAATGTCACTGACGCGGCCATGCTGACGCCGTTGTTTGTAGAATTGTTAGCGTCAAAATTAGCTTTTGAGGGATGTTTTGACATAACACAGTCTAATACCCGCCAACAAGCCGCAAAGGACGATTACAACACGGCTATAATGCGCGCCGCCAACACTAACGCAATAGAATTGCCGCCGCAGGGATTACCTGACGATTCATGGGTTTTGGGAAGGCTTTAGATGTCAAAAGCCGCGCCAATAATTACGTCGTTTAACGCTGGCGAGCTTTCCCCGTATGTAGACGGCCGCGTTGAGATTGCTAAATATCCCAATGGCTGTCGAACATTAGAAAACTTCTTAATGACCGTACAGGGGCCAGCAAAACGCAGGGGAGGGACTAGGTTTATTGCGGAGGTTAAAAATTCTGACGATAAAACCTGGTTAAAAGAATTCGTTTTTTCCGTAGATCAGGCTTATTTATTAGAGTTTGGGGATCAGTACATTCGTTTTTACACAAATAACGGCCGTGTGCTGGTGACTGGTGTAACTGCATGGGTGACTTCAACGGCTTACGTGGTTGGGGATGTTAAGTCTGAGGCGGGCGTTAACTATTATTGCCGCGAGGATCATACGTCTGGAACGTTTGCAACGGATTTGGGTAATGATCTATGGCACGCCTTAGAGGATGATATTTATGAGATCCCAACACCTTACACGGCCGCCGATCTAACGGCCGCAGACGGTACGTTTAATTTACGATTAATCCAGTCTAATGACGTTGTGTACATTGCCAATGAAGCACATCCAGTTCAAAAGCTTTCGAGGTATGGCGCAACTAATTGGATAATGGACACAATGACGCCAACAGGCGGCCCGTTTAAAACCCAAAACATTTCAGCAACAACCGTGTACGCTAGCGCCGCAACTGGGTCGGTGACGTTGACAGCATCCGCCGCCGTCTGGCAAGCTGGACACGTCGGATCGCTTTTTTATCTTGGTCAAAAATCAGTATTGTCCGTTACTCAATGGGAGCCTGGAAAGGCGGTATCGGCGACTAATTTACGCAGATCAGACGGTAAGAATTACATTGCGCTAAATAGTGCGACAACTGGCGGCGGGAAACCAGTACACACAGAAGGCGCAATTTTTGACGGGGACAGTGGTGTACAGTGGCAATTCTCGGATCCAGGTTATGGCGTTTTGCTTATTACTGGGTTCACGTCCGCAACACAGGTAACGGCCACAGTGATAACTAAGATCCCCGCGAACGCAGTAGGCGGCGGCAATTTATCGACTAGATGGGCTTTGGCCGCCTGGTCTGACGTAGAGGGTTGGCCATCACAGGTGACCTTTTTTAAAGAGCGTTTAGTTTTTGGGCGTGGATCTAACGTGTGGTTAAGTGTAGCTGGTGACTACGAAACATTCACGGCAAAAGATGACGGCGGCGTTGTTACGGCTGATATGGCGGTGTCTATAACGTTGCAATCAGCGCGGAAAAATAACCTTTTATGGTTTGAGCCTTCAGACGCGTTGATCTGTGGGACGGCTGGCGCCGAGTTCGCAATTAAATCGGTTACTGAACAGCAACCATTTGGCCCAGAAAACGTGACGGCGCCAGAGGTTTCGGCTTACGGGTCGAGATCTGTTGCGCCTGTTTCTGTTGGCGACGTAACTTTATTTGTGCAAAGAAGTGGAAATAAATTACGCGACTTCTTGTTTGATAGTTTGGCCCTTAAATTTCCATCGACAGATCAGAACACGTTAGCGGATCATGTGACTTATAGCGGTATTTTGTCAATGGCATACCAACAGGAGCCGAACAGCGTCATTTGGTGCGCCCTGGCTAACGGGAATCTAGTTGCTATGACTTATTCACGGGAGCAATACGAAAACCCGCCTTTCGGCGGCTGGCATAGGCATCCCATCGGCGGCAGTTTCGGCACTGGTCGGGCGCATACTGAATCATTGGCCACAATACCAGGCAACGCCCAGGATCGTGACGAGTTGTGGCTAATTGTTAAAAGAACTATTAACGGATCTACAAAGCGCTATATTGAATATATGGAGTATGAGCGCCGCTTAAACGATGATCCTGAAAATTCATTTTTCTTGGACAGTGGCGTAACTTACACGGCACAAAGAGCCGCCGCATTAACGCCAACATTATCAGCAAGCAGTAAAGGCGCTGAAGGCGTCACGTTTGTTGCTGACAGTGCAATTTTTACGGCGGGGGATGTTGGTAAAGAGATCCATTATCGTTATTGGACAGTTGATCCAGTAGACGAAAAAACAGTTATATGGGACACGGGCAAGGCTTTAATCACTGAATTTGTCGATACGGAGAATGTTTTATGTACGATCGAGAAGGCATTTCCAAATAATGATACGATCCCCGCGAACGGGTGGGGCGTAACGGTAACGGTATTAACGGGATTAGATCATTTGGAAGGTGAAACGGTTGACGTTTTGGCAGACGGCGCCACGCATCCGCCGCAGACGGTAGTAGGTGGATCCATAACATTGACGGCGCCAGCGATTAAAGTATCAATCGGCAAAAACTGTCGCGCCAGGTTAAAACCCATGCGGTTAAACGCAGGCGCCAGGAACGGAACGAGCCAGGGCAAGCCAGCAATTGTAAATAAATTAAATATTCGCGTGCTAGATACGTTGGGGCTAAAGTACGGGCCAGCATTTAACCGATTGGACGAGGTTGATTTTAGATCGGCATTAGACGAAATGGATAATCCGCCGCCGTTATTTACTGGCGACATACAAGTTGACTGGGAAGGTGGTTACGATTCAGATACGCCGCTTTGTTTTGAGCAATCAGATCCATTGCCATGCACGATCGTAGCGTTAATGCCAGTGGTGACGGTTAATGATTGATGTTATCCAGTTCGATATTAAGCATTTAAAAGAAATTAGATTGCAACCAGCACAACGTAAGGAGCTTGAAAATATGACAAGTGCAGAAACGGCTTATATGGCGTCTTCAGAGTTTGCGTTTTCGGCCGTTGAGAATGGCGCGGTGTTGGCTTGTGCGGGTATTGTGCAATTATGGCCAGGGCGCGGCCATGCCTGGTCGTTATTAGGCGGAGATCTAAAAAAGCATTTTGTCGCAATCCATAGAACGGTAAGCCGTGCGCTGGTGCTTTCCGATTATAGACGAATAGAAATGGACGTTGATAGCGCGTCACCAGCCGCAATTAGATGGGCTGAAATGTTGGGTTTTTACTGCGAAACGCCTGGCGGTATGGTAAATTATCTAGGTGATAAATTGTATATGAAATACGTGAGGGTTAAATAATGGCCGCCGCAATACCTTATATTGTTACCGCGCTCGGTGTCGTTGGATCAATCCAGCAAGCTAACGCCCAGGCCGCTTCGGCCCAGTCGCAGGTTGACGCGGCTGAGTGGAACGCGGACAAAGCAAGAAAAGACGCCCAGGCCGCCTTAATACAAGGTAACGCCCGTGAATCGTTGCAACGTCGCCAAGCAAGAAAAGAGCAGGGGAATTTACGCGCGGGATTGGTTGAGAATGGTATTGCGCTGGATAGTGGAACGGGCGCCGATCTTGTCCAGGAATCAAGTTTAAATGCTGAGTTAGACGCTTTAAATATTCGCTATGACGCTTCATTAAATGCGGCTGGTATGAAAGATCAGGCTAATATGTTTGATGTTGAAGCAAGTAGCGCAAAAAGCAGGAAAAGCCAGGCTAAGCAAGCGGGTTATTTTGGGGTGGCTACGGCGGCTTTATCTGGCTACGGCGCATATAAGCAGAATGAATCTAGCAAAAAACTATATGATGCACAAATGAAGTATTACACGAGCTAACATGCCTAAAATTAATACATACCAACAAAGAACGTCTATTAACAATCTAGGGCCACGCGTTAATGCGAGAGGTCAAAACATTGTATCGGCTTTAGGGGACGCCGCGCCCAGGCTTCAGGGCGCGTTACGCGACGTACAGGAAGGTATTAATTCAGAGCGTCAAGTTGAGATAGTAGATGCTAGATTTAAACAAGCCGCCGAAGAGAAGTTAAAACGCCAAGAGGAAAACGACGCAATTGTATGGTCTGGTAGTGTGTTATCTGACGCACATTTACGCTGGACACAGCACATGGTAGACGCAAAGAACAGCGTTGCGCCTGGCGCGCCTGGTTTTACGCCACAGTTTTTAGCGGACTTTGATAAATTTAAGGGTGAGACGATCCAAAACGCGCCAACTGACGCGGCCAGAAAGTATTTAACTGGCAGGTTAGAGGCAATGCGGGTGCAATTTGGCCAAGCGGCGATTAATTTTGAGGCCACGGCCAAGCGCGATTATAGGGTTAATACTGTAACCGAGACGATCAACAATAACGCCAAGTTAGTACAGGACGATCCTGGCAACTTTGAAACGGTTTATGCTGAGACTTTAGCCACAATTGAAGCGTTAGATATTCCGCCGAATGAAAAAATAGCCCTGGCCAACAATGCTAAAGCGGCAATCCCTTATGCAACAGTATTGGGGAATGTTCAACGAGATCCGCAAGGCATGGCCGATCGCTTACGTGGTACGGTGTCGCCCGTTACGCCAACAGAGGCGAAAAGATCATTTAAGTCTGTTATGGATGTTATTTTTGATATTGAGGGCGGCTATAACGAAGACGATGGAAACGGGCCAGTAAACTTCGGTATTAACCAGGCCGCTAATCCAGATTTGGACGTTAAAAACATTACTAAAGATCAGGCGACAAAAAGGTATAAGGAGAGGTATTGGGACGCGATAGATGGTGATAGTTTGCCGCCGAATGTTGCATTGATGGCAATGGACACGGCTGTTAACCAGGGGGTTAGTTTTGCCAAGAGTGCTTTAAAAGAATCTGGCGGGAATGTGGGAAAAATGGCCGCTATTCGCCGCGACAAGTACGATCAATTAATAAGAGACAATCCAAAGCGTTACGCTAAATATAATGAAAGTTGGGAGAATAGAGTTGCTTTGATTGAGGAAAAATCGCAACGGTTGGGATCTTCCCAGGGCTTAGGCGGTTTTGATCTGTCGTCTGTTACGTCTGAAGACGTCAAAAGCGCCCAGGATCCAGCGATTAACGCTTTGTCTTTCGATCAACGTATTAAATTAATTAGTCATGCTGAAACGCTAGGCAATAGAGCGGCGGCCGTGGCTAAAGAGAATTTGCGCGGGAAAATGCAAGACTTTGAAGCTATGGCGTCGGCTGGTGTGCCGTTGTCTGCCAGCGTTGTGCCGTCTGTTAGTGAATTAGTTGAAGCGTATGGCCAGGCGGACGGCTTACGCATTTTTAATGATGATATTAAGCCAATGGTTGTATTAAATGGAGACATGCAACGATTTTCAACCATGTCGGTAGACGAGAGACGCGCTGTTATTCAGCAACGAGATCCAGTGCCTGGCGACGGTTATTTAAGCCAAGCGAAACGCCAGGCTATTATGATCCAGGCAAATGAAGCATTAATAAAAGAAATGAGCGCGGATCCAGCCGCATACGCTATTAAATACTCGCCTGAGATTAGCCAGGAATTTGAGAATTTACAAAACGCAGAAGTCAAGCCCGCCGCCGCCGCGATATTCGCTAACGCTAGCCTGGCTGAACAGAAGCGCTTAGGTGTAAAAGATCCTGTTATTTTGCCGAAAGTAGTAGCCGATCAGATCGTAAGGCAATTCCACAGTCAAGCAGAGGGCGGGCAAAATGCCGCATTGATGATCCAGGATCAAGCAGAAACATGGGGGAATTACTGGCCACAAGTTTACGGCCAATTAGCTAAGGATCTTCCGTCGTCTGCGCTGGTGATTGGGTCTGGGATAGAGCCAGGCGCCGCCGAATTGTTGGCCCGTGGTTCAACCTTAACATCTGAGCAACTAAAAGAGGGTTTAGATCCAACGGCCGCAAAAGATATTGATTTAAAAATGGCGGAAAATTTACGGCCGTTTATGCAATCAATGAATGATGTCGCGGGCGGTGAAAGGACTTACACGGTATTTTCAGAGCAAGCCAAAAACCTGGCTTTAATGTATGCGCGCACTGGCATGGGGGCTAATATGGCCGCCGACAAGGCTTTTAATGCGGTAATTGGTGACAAGTATGATTTTGTGACAAATACCAATAACACAAACACGGCTTACCGAGTACCTAAACAATATGACGCGGCGGTTGTGAGTAGCATTGCAGACAAATACCTAAGCCAGATTAACGTTGACGGCTTACAAATACCAGCTTCATTGTATGGTTTAGATCTTGAACAATCGAAAGAAGCTTACCAAGACGCGTTACGCGAACACGCTTACTGGATAACGTCACCAAAAGAGGACGGACTTGCGCTTTATGCAAACGGCGCGGCCGTGTTACGGGCTGACGGGACGCCAATAATTAAAGTGTGGGACGAGTTTAAGCTTAAACCAGGTGAAAATAACAATAACTGGGTTCGTGATTATGACGCTAATAAACCAGGGTTCTTATAATGCCGATATTAACTGACGGTGTAATTAAGAGGCAGGGCCAGGTACTAGAAGAGTACACGCCTAGCTTTTCAGAATACGCAGGCGCGAAATTTGACCAGGCGATTGACTTCAATCCAATGAATGTAATTGGCGATAGTTCGGATCTTAATGAGGCGTTAAATGAAACTGTTAACGTTTCACCAGCCGCCGCATTTGGCGGAGTTGATTTAAAAATAACGCCTAAGCTACGCATGTCTGAAATGGAAATTAAGGACAAAGCAGACGCCGCAGGCGTGGAAATAAACATACCAAAAGAGGGCTTGACGGGTGAAGCGGTTGACATGCTGATCGCCCGTCGTCGTCGCCAAAATAAACAAAACGATATTATTAATCGCTCAGAGTTTGGGACTAGATCGGCGGCTGGTTTCGGTATTCAGTTGGGCGCTAGCTTTTTAGATCCGCTAAATATTGGCCTGGCGTTTGTGCCTGTTATTGGCCCTGCACGTTACGAAGCTTTATTAATGAAACAAAGTGGAAAGTTTGGCCGCGCCGCGTTACGTGCAAAGGTTGGGACGGCTGAAGGTATCGCGGGGATTGCCGCATTTGAGCCAATAAATTATAAATTGCATAGAACGTTACAGGATGATTACTCCGCCTTAGATTCATTAATTAACATAGGGTTTGGCGGCGTGCTTGGTGGCGGGTTGCATGTTGGCGGCGGTCTTATTCGGGATGCTTATTTAGGCAAATGGTGGAAACCAAGCATAAAGCCTGCGGAGCCTGCCGTTGTTTCAAATGGTGTGTATGGCGCCAAAACTCAAATTAAGATTGGCGAAGGCTATGAGCCTGCTAAATGGGCCGTGATTGATTCTGAAAATTTACAAGCGACAATGAGCAAGGCGGATAATCAATTTAGAGATAGAACGCGCACGGCTTCAGATAGCCAGGTTAGAGATATTGCCAATAAAATAGACTTTAATTTATTAGCGGAATCGCCTGTAATGGATTTGGGCGCTCCAACATTGTCAAAAGATGGGCTTGTAATAGGCGGTAACGGCCGCGTAGCCGCGATTGACTTAGCGCATAACATTGGTACTGGCCAAAGATACACAAGCGATCTAAAGGCCGCCTTAAATCGTTTTGGGATAGATCCAGAAGCAATAGCGGGAATGAAGCGCCCTGCGCTGGTGAGGATTTTAGACAATGATGTTGATGTTAGGGCCGCCGCAATCGCTTCAAACGAGGGTACGGCGTTACGCATGTCGTCACTAGAACAGGCAAAGGTAGACGCCGAACGCCTGGGAAACTTTAAAGCGTTTGAAATTAATGACACGGGCGATTTAAACACGGCCGCAAATAGACGGTTTATAAAATCGTGGATCCAGGAGCAACCAATTAACCAAAGGTCGGCCCTTATGGATGCAGACGGGTTTTTATCCGTTGAAGGCCAGGCCAGGTTAAAAAACTCGATTTTATTTAAAGCTTATGGCGATAGTCCGACATTGGGCCGATTAATTGAATCAACCGATCCAGGATCTAAAAACATTGCTAATGCGCTGGTGAGGTCTGCGGGCCGTGTGGCTGAAGCACAAGAGGCAATAAAAGCGGGGGATCTGCACAATATTGATATAGCGCCAGATATAGCTCAGGCGGTTGAAAAGCTTGACCAGTTACGCACGGAAAAAACAACAGTTAACCAATTTATGGCCCAGGGGGACTTAATTGGTAGTGGTATGTCTGCGGACGCGTTAGATATTATGCGATTTATGAGTGAAAACATAAGGTCGCCAAAAGCAATAAGCGACTTTGTGAATAATTATTACCAGGCGCTAGCGGATCTGGGAAACCCTAAACAAATGGACGTATTCGGCGCCGCGATTCCTGGTAAGGATGACTTACTAAAAAGCGCACTGGCTGTGGAGAAGGAGTTAACAGCGGCCGATATTGTAGCCCAGGCAACGCCGCAACAAAGAGAAGCGGCTTTACGCACGACAATGGGCCAGTTAATGGACGGGAAAGTTGTAGAAGTTGAGCCAATATTTACAAAGCCGATCGATCCTGGCGCGCCTGGTGAAAAAGAGGCAATAACAAAGCTTGAATCTGTAAAAGAGCAAGTAACTTCGCCTGAAGCTGTACGCGTGGCCAGCCGTGAGGCGTCCGAAGTGGCTGACGAGAAAATAACAACAGCGCCAAAATCTGAGGCATTAGTTGATGCTGAAGCTAGCCTGGCTAAAACCCTGGCTGATCTGGACGAGCAAGTTAAGGTAATGGATCTAGGCGGCAATGATGCAGGATCTAATTTATTCGGCCGCGTTAACAATGATTTTGAAGCGATCGCAACTGAATACGCCGCATTGAATAATAAAAAACTTGGCCTTACGTCTGAGAACGGACGTATATTAAATACAGATCTTATGCGGGAAATGGCGCCAGAATATCGGGCGGATCGAACTAGATCGGCGGACGTGCATGAGGCGGCCAGCGCCGCCGTTAAAAAGCTTTATGCTCAGAAATTAGCACAACCAACGCCGAAAGGGTTTGAGAATACCGTTTTATTTACTGGTGGCGGCACTGGCGCGGGTAAATCTACGGGTTTGGAGTTATTGGCCAAAGATCTTAAAAAGGCTGAAATTATTTATGATACGAATATGAATGGCGTTGCATCGTCTATTAAGAAAATCGAGCAAGCATTAAGCGCGGGCCGTGAAGTTCAAATTGTCTACACTTATCGCGATCCAGTAGAGGCGTTAATTAATGGCGCCCTGCCGCGTGCTGAGCGCATGGGCCGCACTGTACCGTTAAAAGAACATGCTAAAACGCACATAGGATCCAATAAAGCGATTATCGAGATCGCAGAGAAATATAAAAATCATCCAATGGTTAATATTTCAGTTATTGACAACTCACTTGGCAAGGGTAAGGCTAAGGTCATTATGCTTGACAAATTGAAGCGTTTAGATGATAATGCAGATCTACTAGAAAGGTTAACAAATGCAACCGAAGAGAAATTTAAAAGCGGAGAAATCAGTGAATCCACCTACAACGGAACAGTCGGCCGCACAACGCAAGCAGAAGGCGGAGAAAGTGGCCCAGGGAATCGCAACAGCTCTCAATCAGAAAGTATTACAAGAGAGCTAAAACAATACGACGACGCTATCAAAAGTGCTGAGCAATTAAGTCTAGCCGCCCGCGCCGCCGCCATTTGCGATCTAAGGGCTTAATATGTCATTTCAAAAGTGTATAGAACATCTAAAAGCCGCCGCAGGCCGTGAATTAACAGACGACGAGGTTGATTATTTATTTACCGAAGTTCGCCGCAAACGTGACGCAATCCTGGCCGCAAAAAAAGCCGACGATCTGGAAGGCGCCGCGCTTCAGGCCGCCGACGAAGTGGCCAACAATATTCAATTATCCGCAGTAATTCAAAAACGAAACGCCGCCTTAAATCTTAGTAAGCGTATGCGACATACAGAATGGTCGCTACAAAATTACGGATCTAAGATCGTAGAGCCATTAGAAACGATTTTGGTTGGGACTAACCGCGCAATACGTGGCGCCCGTGACGGTGTAGCGCAAACACAGAAGAGAATTGTTAATAACTATCTATCTGGCTTAACTAATGATCTGGTGCAAGCCGACATGTTTAGCGTTTTGTCATCTGGCACAATGGATCGAGAAATAACCCGCGCATTGTGGTCAATTGGGAAACCAACAGAAAAGTATGTTTTAGCCAATGCTCAGCCTGAAGCTGTCGCCGTTGCTAAGATTATCAATAAATGGGAAGAGACGGCCCGCGTTGACGCAAACAAGGAAGGCGCCTGGATCAGGAAGGCGGCTGGTTATGTTGTCCGCCAATCTCACGATCCATTAAAAATAACAAAAGCTGGTATGACTGACTGGTTAAAAGATGCGCGCAAGTATTTTGATATTAAGAAAATGATTGAGGATTCAGAACATCCGAACATTAATGAAATGCTTAATAATTTGTTTATGGATCTATCGAGCGGAAACCATTTAAAAGGGAAGTTAGACGAGGATTTATCTGGCGGCTTTGATGGGTCGGCCAATATTGCGAAACGGTTATCTAAGTCGCGCGAGATCTTGTTTAAAAATGCTGACGCCTGGTTTGATTATAACGAAAAATATGGCGGCGGTAATTTGCGCGAATCGCTTGTAGGCGGGTTACGTGTAAGGGCTGAAGCAACGGGCATGATGCGCGTATTAGGCACTAATCCAGAAGACATGCTAAAACGTATTGAAACGCACCTGGTAGAAAATGCCAAAGAAGCGCGAGACGGTAAGGCTTTGAAGGATCTAAACAACGCCCGCGACACATTAAACAATTACTTATTATCAGTTGATGGCACAATGAACGTGCCTATACATGCACCAGCCGCCCGCGTGGCCGCTAATGTAAGAAGTTGGCAAACGTTATCTAAACTCGGCGGTATGTTGCTATCGCAGTTAAATGATACGGCGATCTATGGCGCTTCAATGAGTTATAACGGCCGTTCATTCCTGGGCGGTATAGCAGAATCAATCGGCGGGTTAGGCAGACAGTTAAAAACTAAGGAGCGCATGGATCTATTGGCCTCGCTTGATGTTGTTTTAGAATCAATGACAGGGGAGATCGGCAGAATTGGCACGATCCACGATCCTGGCGCTATGACGCGTCAAATGCAATTATTCATGAAGTTAAACGGTTCTACCTGGTGGACAGAAAGAATGAGGGCCAGCGCGTCACTTGGTTTGTCTCACAACCTGGCTAGAAATAAGGGGATCCCGTTTGGCAAGTTAAATGCAGATTTGCAACGAAATTTAAGAACTTACGGGATAGATCCTAACTTGTGGGATATGTTAAGTTCATTGCCTGAAAAATTAGCAGACGGCCGCGAGTATCTAACGGCTGACCAGGTTAGAACGTTGCCAGATTCAATGTTTGAAAATAGATTAATTGGCCAGGGAAAGGTAGCAAACGAAACGTCGATCAAAAACGCCAGAATTGATTTAGAAAACAGCGTTAGAAATTACATTGTAGATAATACGTCGTTCGCTGTATTAGAGCCTGACCAGAAAACCCGCGCGATCATCTTACAAGGCACGCAACCAGGAACGTGGAAAGGTGAGTTTTTCCGCTTCTTGATGCAGTTCAAAAGCTTTACGGCTGTTTACATGCAAAAAACGCTCGGCCGCGAGTTATACGGCCGTGGATATAAAGGCGATTCGATCTTTGGCGCCCTGGCGGCTGGCAATGGGGAATTTAAAGCATTAACTAAGCTAATGGTAATGACAACGGCTATGGGTTACGGATCATTAGTATTGAAAGATCTAACAAAAGGCAGACAGCCTCGCGACATTTCAGACCCAGATCAGGCGGCCCGCGTTATGTTGGCCGCAATGGTGCAAGGCGGCGGCGCTGGTATTTATGGCGACTTCTTGTTTGGCGAGGCTAACAGATTTGGGGGCGGAACGCTGGACACTTTAGCGGGGCCAACGATCGGAACGGCCGCGAGTGTTGCGGATCTGTTTAAGCGTGCGCGAGACGGTGACGACGTGGCCGCAAGCACTTTGCGCGTTGGAATATCTAATACACCATATTTAAATTTATTTTACACAAGGATGGGTTTAGACTATGCTTTTTTATATGACATGCAAGAAAGTTTAAATCCTGGTTATTTGCGCCGCATGGAGCGTCGAATTGAGAAACAAAACAGCCAGACTTTTTTAGTGCGCCCTTCTGAGGGCCGAGCGCAACCATTTACGGGGAATTAAAAAAATGAGTGTATCAAGTGAAATTAATCGGGTAAGTTACAACGGAGACGCCTCGACGCTTATTTATGATGTGCCGTTTTATTTCATCAAAGACGCCGATATAAAGGTTTATGTTAACGGCGCTATACAAGTGTTAAACACAAATTACACGGTAACGGGTGCTGGTGAGGATTCAGGCGGCCAGATTACGTTTTTAGTGGCACCTTCCGCCGCTTTGGGTAATGTGATTGTTTTGCGCGATCCAGATCAGTTGCAATCTATTCAGATCCCAACTAACGATAAATTCCCATCTACAACGGTTGTGCGTGGTTTTGATAAGTTAACTATGCTGGTGCAACGCGCGCGAGATCTTGCTAGCAGAAGTTTTACCCTGGGGGATTCTGACGCTAGCGGCGTGAGTTTAACAATTCCAACGCCAGCCGCTAATCGCGCATTAGTTTGGAACGCTTCTGGCACGGCTTTGGAAAATTCCAGCGAAGACATTGACGCGTCGGCAGTTGCGGCGGCGGAAGCGGCGGCGGCGGCGGCAGTTCAAACAGCTTTGGCTTTAGCGGCCACAACGGCGGCGGAAGCGGCGGCGGCAAGTGCTAATTTAGCAAAGATTAACTGGCGTGGTGATTGGGATAGCGGCGAAGCGTACGCACAAAATGATGCTGTACAAAATAACGGATCCTCTTATTTAGCGCATACGGCCAATACTAATCAAGAGCCGCCGAACGTATCATTTTGGGATGTGTTGGCCCAAAAGGGCGCGGCGGGCGCTGGTTTTGGTGATATGGTGACGACTGAAAACCTGGCAGACTTGGCAAACAAAGCAACTGCACGCAGTAATTTAGCCGTTCCTGGATTGGCAACAGCAAACACATTCGCGGCACAACAAAGCGTTCCTAACGATCCGTTTGATTCTGGGTGGGAAGATAACGACGAAGTGCCAACGAAGGAAGATCTTTACGACATATTAAATAATCAATTAACTATTTTCACAACGGCGGGAACGTCACCTAACTTTACGGTAACGCCAGACACGGAAGGCACATACTACGTTTTTAAAGCCCACGCGGCTGGCTCAACGGGATCCAACACGTTAAATGACGGTAGTGGATCAAAGCCATTGAAACAATATGGCCAGGGCGGCGCTTTAGTCGATGGCGTAGTTAATAACGGCCAGATCATAGAGGTTAGAGAAGACGGCGCAAACTGGGTTATTCTAAACCCGTCTGCGGCCAGTTCTGCTTTGTATGTCCAGGCTTTACCGAAAGACTTAGACGCCGAGCATTTATACTCTAAATTCTGTGTATTAATGTCTAACGGCTTAATTGCTTCATGGGGGAGAGGAGATTACTACGCTTTGGGGCGTGGTCGTGTGGATGGCATTACAATAAAACCCGCTTTTGCATCATTTAGCCCATCAATCCCGCAAGGCGTTTCGGTGGTTGACTTTACCGCGGACGGGAATATTAACTATGCTGTGCTATCTAATGGATGGGTTTATTCTTGTGGTAATAATGCAACCTATGGCGCTCTTGGTCACGGTGACACTACGGACAGAACTGTTTACACAAGAGTTGAATATTTTGTAACAAACACGATAACGGCGGTTAAAGCCTGGGTTTTCACTTCGAGAGTTACGCCTAACGCGGCCACGGCTTTCGTTTTAGATGATAACGGCGACGTTTATAGCTGTGGTTATGCGAACGTTGGCCGACATGGCCAGGGAGACACGGCCACAAAGACAAACTTTGCGCTAGTTACTGGATCAATACCGCCGATCGTTGATGTGGTTGCATGTGCGGCGTCTTATTATTCACATGTCATGTTATTAGACGAGGACGGCGATTTATGGGCCGCAGGATATAACGGCAACGGTGAGTTAGGTTTAGCGGATACGGCAAACAGAACCATATTTACTGGCTTAACATCGTTGCCTAACCCCGTGACTAAGGTGTGTGTAAGTAGTGGCTTTAATGCAACAACAGGCGCCGCCTTTGCTGGCCACACAATGGCATTAACCAGTAATGGGGATGTATATGCATGGGGTTATAACGGTTACGGTCAACTTGGGCACGGTGATACATCAAGCCGCACGGCTCCTGTAAAAATAACCGCGCTATCAAATATAGTTGATATTGGCGCGCATGGCGGCTTATACGGATATTCATGGGCGATTGATAGCGATGGTAAGTTGTATACTTGGGGTTACAACAATCACGGCGCTTTAGGACAGGGAACGACATCAAACATTAGCACGCCGACTTTGGTTGCTAGGTGGTCTGGTGGTGTTGAGACGCCGCCATTTGAGGGTATAATTTCTAAAGTTGTCGGAAGGTCTGGCGTGGGGTATAACGAGTTGCTCTTGTTGGACACTGACGGCAATATTTATTTTGCGGGGTATCAGTCTGGCGCGATATTATTAGAAACTGCGACGAGTATAACAAGTTTCACGCCTGTAACGCCGTTCCAGTTAAACAGCCCTGGCGAAAAGATTGTTGATATTATATTTTGTGGTTACGATGGTTATTCTAACTATATGGCACTATCAGACGCTGGTATTTTGTACGCGGCTGGTTATAACCAATATGGCCAACTAACAGGCGACACGTCCGCGCACACTTACGCAATACCAGCCTTAACGCCATTGCCTTTAAAGGAATTAAGTTAATGTTTTTTACCTGGCTGTTATATTTAATTCCAGCGTTAGCAATAGAGATCTTTTGTTTTTTTACTGCGCCGTTGGTTGCGTGCTTTATTGTAACTGAGCCACGCCGCGACGTGGTTAAGCGCCAGGACAAAAAAATAGTCAACATGGATCGTGATTATTTGCATCCCTGGTTAAGATATTGGCAGACGCACGACAACGCCGTTGACGAATGGTGGTATGGTGTATATAACGTTAAGTTCTTTTTTAAGTTTGTCCAGGAATGGACGCAAGACGATTACGACAATTCAAAAGCAATACGCTGGTTTTGTCGCGTTTGTTGGTTGTGGCGCAATTGTGCTTATGGCTTTCACTACGCTTGGTTTTCAAAGCCATTCGAGGCTACACCACAAAAAACCTATACTTATGGATCAGAAGACGCGGGGTGGTGGTATCAGTTAGATTTATATAAATATTCTTTTCAATTACAATTTCATATTCCAATACTATTCACGGGCCGTTACCAGTCGAATAATATAGGGTGGAAGTCTCATACTGGTATGCCGAAAGTGTTATACGCAAACAGGATCTTATTGGCTGGCTTTAGAAAAAACAAATAAAAGGGTTATTATGTCACTACATCAAAATTCAACAGACGGGAGTAATGGGATGAAGGTTAGATATGATCCAACTATAAACCTGGGCCATATATTGACTTTTTTAGGATTCCTTATTTCTATATTTGTAGCGTGGAACGCTATGGACAAACGTATAATTTTATTAGAGGCGGCCCAGTCAACCCAGATAGAGAGAGACAATTCACAAGACAGGGAGAGGCGTTTAATTCAAAACCATACCAATGCCGCATTTGGTGATATTAAAGAAGCGCTGAAGCGTATAGAAAGCAAGGTAGATGAAAAATGAATTTTGACCAAGTGTTTGATCGTTTAATTGACCATGAAGGCGGTTACGTTAATGATAAGAATGATCCAGGCGGCGAGACTAAGTTTGGCATTTCTAAGCGTACTTATCCGCATTTAGACATTAGAAGTTTAACGATTGGCCAGGCGCGCGAGATCTATCTCCGCGACTTCTGGGATCCATTAAAAGCCGATCGGTTGCATGACGGTGTAGCTTTTCAATTATTCGATTTTGCCGTTAATAGTGGGATTGGCAACGCTATTAGAGGCTATCAGCGAGCGTTAGGCGTTATTGACGACGGGGCTTTTGGGCCGTTGTCATTAAAGGCGTCAAAGGCTATGTCTGAAAGCGATCAGATAATGTTAGTTCTTGCTGAGCGGTTAAGTTTTATGCGTAAATTAAAGAATTGGCGTTATCATAGTGCTGGTTGGGCTGAGCGTATAGCGCAAAACTTACGATTCGGCGCGATTGATTCTTAACTTTATAAGGGGTTTTTGATGATTATTAATAGACTTATTTTAATTAGTGTGCTGGTGGTTGTGCCTACGTTTGCCTTTGCGGCGGATCTGGGCGATTTAGCAGTTATTTTAGACGTTTTGGGTAAGGTTAGTTTGCCTCAGTATGCTGTCTATGTGCTTTTTTCTGTGGTTGGTGTGGTGGTTCATATTGTATTGGACATTTACAAAGGCATAATTGTTACTTTGCCAGGTGATAGTTTTATGGCCAGGGTTAAAACATACCTGTTTAAAACCAGGGTAGCCGCGACAATGAATATGGTGTTATCTGTGTTGGTGTTAGGTGCGACGTACTTCAGCGTTACGCCTCAGCCGATCGCCTGGACAACGTTAATCATTGCGGCCTTAACGGCTGGTTATACGTCTGATAGTCTATTTAACAGATCTAAATAATGACAAAATGGCTTATTCTTGCTGTGCTGGTGCTTGGTGGCGTTGCGATCGCTGGCTGGCAAGGGTATGCGTTAGGCGTTAAGGTAACAAACGGCGCCTGGTTCGAGAAAGTGGCTATTGATAACAAGGCCCACGCCGAGAAAATCAATGAATTGCAAAACCTGGCCAGATCCCGCGAGGCGGTAATAAATGAAAAAGTCACTGACATTAGCCTGGGCTTAGCAAAGGTAAATTATGATATTAAAGCTAAAACGAGTGATATTGATCGGATTGCTAATAATGTTGCAAAGTTGCGCTGGAACTTTGAGGACTGGCGAGGTAGTAGAAGTCCAGGCGGCCAGGTTGCCGTCAATACCCGCGAATGTGATGGAGAAGAGATCGCCGAATTTTCGCCAGTGGTTTATTGGGCTGTTTACGATAAATTCGGAGAAGCCGACGAAATAGTTAACCAGTTGTCGGCGTGTCAAGAGATATTAAGTGAATATCAGAAGGCTTGTAACGCTCCCAACGCTCCTGCTTTGCAATAACTTTTTTTCTTAGTCTGAAAATGTGCCTAGTGGTTGCGCCGATTTTGGCCGCGTCGATTGCCAGGTCAAAATATCTTATCGCGGCCTGGTAATGTTGCGGTTTTAGCGCCTCACTAACCTTAACGCATTTTAAATATAAGTCGGTGTCATACTGTGAATCATCTAAAAAATGATTGTTGTTAAACATGGTTAGCCTTTTAGTTGTTTTGTAAGTGGTGTTTTTTCGATTCCCATCATGATCCCAGAGATCCGCATTAACTTTTGTCTTTCTTCGGGGCTTAGCGGCTTTTCTTCTTTATCGCTAGATTGGGTTTCGGGGAATATGTGATTAACATGAATTAAAGCGCTAAAAGCATCGTCAAAAACGGAATACATACTAGGCTTTAGAAGTTCATAAGCCAGGTCAATTTCACATTTTTGGGAAAATGTTAATTCAATTTCCAGCCTAGATCTGGCGCCGACGTTTTGAAAATAAGACGTACCTTTTTTATTTCTAACCATAGCAACAATTTGGAATAACAGTTTTTCTTCATACTTGTTGAGGTACTTAAATTCATAACGATTAGTCTCTTCTGTTTCGTCGCCAAGATCTTCTAGGGTTATTCCGTGCTTGGACATGAGTTTATTTAACATGCGTTCGGCGTTATCTTTTTCCCCGCCTTCACCTTGCCTGGCTAAAGCCAGAAGTTTTTTAAGCTTAGATAATGTTTTTTCATTTGACATGTTTAATATTCTCCTGGTTGTTGTCGTTTTTGGTCACGCGCTTTTTTACGGTTGCGGCGAAAAGATCCTTTACGTTGTTTGGCCATAAGTTACCTTTTTGAAAATTTAAGCGTTACTTGGGGATTAATTTTGTAAATGTTGCGATTCTTTGCACTAATTTTATCGACTAAAACAACATTGCTGTCGATGTAGGCTGATAAATGAGCATTAGCCGATAGGTTGGTATCGAATTTAATTTTTGCTTCGGTGGCGGGGCCGTTACGTTTCAAATACTGTACAATTTTGCCGCCTTGTCGATTGGTATTGATCGTTATTGTGTTTAATACAACAGGATCGGATATTAATATTTGATTAACGCTTAGTAATAATGCACTCATGTTTAGCCTCCGATCGCCGCACAAACTGAAAAAATAAGAATAATGCAGAGCCAGACAATTACTGCGGCCCAGAACGGGCCGACTTTTTCTAAAAATTTAATCATGATGTAAGTCCAGAAGGTAGTCTTTAAAAAAATGTATTTCATCAATAGTAAATGCGCTGGTGAGGTCGTCGCTGGCGTCGTCGTATTCGATCGAAACGAAACGTATATCTTTAGCCGCACCATCCGCGCTAGTTTGGACGCGGTAATAAACGTCATAATTAATGTCATTCATTACCACGGATTCAAGCAAAACGTCGCTTTCAGTCATTAAGCGGCCGCCTCTTGTTTTAGGGCGCTATCCCAAAATTCTGGCCAGTCACCATTAAATAATTTATAAATAAACTGATCGCCGTACATGTGAAACCCTTCGTGATAAAACTTGCAAGCTTCAGCGACGTCGCTTGGTGCCTCTTCTAAGCCTGAGTAGTAAGCTTTAGCATAATCCCAAATTTCCTGTTTAAGCACGCTTGAAATTTTATTATTCACAAAAACAAACTTGGCCTGGGGTATATCTTTTCTGTTATTGCTATATTCGTAAATATCTTCCATGCCGTTGAAGTGGCCATATTGAAAGTTATTAGCAAAGCTTTTGATCTTTTCATACATAGCTGGCGGTTGATCTTCTACTGACACGTTAATGCTTGATCCCATGCTGTAATTTTCAGATCTGACCGAAGCGGCAACGCCTAAATCTTTAATAAACTTCTTAATCATTGCGGCGCCTTTTGCTGATTCGCTTTTCATTTTATATCTCCAAATAAAATTAGTTAGTAACTGAACTGTAAAGCAAATGTAATGCACTGTCAAGCACTTCACTAAAATAAATTAAATTATATTAATGCTTGACAAGTGCTTTACGAAAGAATAACATGAGCGTATTGAAATTAATTAACCAGGATAAACAAATGAAAAAGTTTAAATTAGAGATTGAATTAGAAAATGATGCTTTCCAGGACGGGCAGGAGTGGCTTAGCGTTATGCAGTTACTAAACCAGGCCGCTAACGGGATCCTGAAAGGTGGAATGACTGACATGGTTCTAAGAGACGTCAACGGCAACAAGGTTGGAAAAGCCGAATTTATTGAAGAGGATTAATTATCATGAATAAAAAACAAGCAGAAGCAAAAGCAAACCAGTTGTTTAACAAGCATGGGAACTATAAGCAGTTTGATATTATGGATCTGGGTAAAATATCCAGGGCCGCCGAAAATGTACTAATGAATGGCGGGGATATGGACGAGGCTGAGGCCGCGCTTATTGAAGCGATCGACATTTACGAGGTGAAATGATGAACAATGCAGAATATTACAATGGAGTAGATAAACTTTTAAATGAGTTCATGAAGCAGATAGGAAAGTTGGTGCTTCAGGATTATGGGCTATTAAATGATGTTTGTATGGAGACGACAAAAAGAAAGCTAAACGCACCAGGCGGCGACTTGATAAGTCGTGCGGATATACTAAATTCAATTGAAAAATATGGGGCCGAGCAAATGCCTGATATGCGTTTTCAAAAAGACTTTGAAAATGCAATTGCTAATCATTATGCAAGGGTGGTTAATGAAATAAAAGCCGCACCAGGAATGGGAGGGTAGAAGGGTGGCCAGGTTTAAAACACCTTACGAGGAAAAAGCTTACCTGGCTTACTTTGCCGCTATTAAACACCTGGGGATTTATGACGATTGCGTTGTACCTGACGAATTAAACCCAGGCGGCACAAAGGACACGGAAAAGGGCCACGCTCTTTATACGGAAATTTATAAAGCGGTTAACAGAATAAAATAATGATTGACAAAAACTTTACAAAAGCTTTACTATAAAAAACATGGGAAAAACAGACAAAAAAATTGACGACTTAACTATTGCTGAAAAGCTGGCTAAAGCGCTTGAAAAAGCAAAGCGGCCAGCCAGGCTAGCGAAGTCGCTTGGGGTTTCACGGCAGTTCATTGGCCAGATCATCAATACCGATCGCCCGTTTCCGATTGATCGTGAAGCAGATTTAACCGAGTATTTAAAAACTGGAAAGGTGGCTAAAGTTGAAAACGTATCTAATTAACACAGTGTTATTGTTTACGCCGTTCATTATCTTAGTATTATTTTTCTATTAATCTGATTACAAAAAGGGAGATTTTGTGTCATGAAACCAAGTTTAGATTTATTCACAGGCGCTAATCTGCGCGACATTGGCATTAAGGCCGCAATTGACCACGCAAATAGCGAGCAAGTCGGTTGGGAAGACCAGGCCTTTGCTATTTTAAAAGCTTACATTGAGCATTTTGGCGGGTCGTTTATGTGCGACGACGTGGTTACATACGCCGCTAAATTTGAATTGATAGCGCCGCCGCCAGATAGTCGGGCATGGGGCCAGATTATAGTTAGAGCGTGCAAAGAAGGTTTAATTAAAAAGTACGGTTTCGCGGAGCGCAAAAACCCAAAGCATCATCGAGGCGTCGCAAGGGTATGGATCGCTGTATAGATGCACTATTACTCATTCAACATTGCGGACTATCGCGCCGATACAACGCAATTAAATCCAGTCCAGCATTATATGTATCGAACGTTAATGGATTGGTATTACTTGAATGAGCGGCCGATCCCTAACAAGCCTGAAGCTGTTTTAAAGAAATTAAGTTTAAGTCCGAAGCGCGTAGACGATTTAAATTACTTGTTTAATGAATATTTCCGCCTGGTTGGTGACGTTTGGCACCACAAACGCATTGATAAGACGATCGGCAAATATAGATTAAGAGCATTAACGAACGCGGCTAATGGAGCTAAGGGCGGCAGGCCAAGAAAAACCGAATCGGTTAAGGTTGCAAAGCAAACAAAAGCAACAGCTAAGGCAACCAATAAACCATTAACTATTAACCAAAGTAATGCTGAGAAAAAAGCAAAACTCGCAAATGCGACAAAGGTGTTGAAAAATGGAAGTTAGATACAGCGAAAAAGACCAGGCAATTATTAACGCGCAAGATGAGCAATTAAGGCATTTTGAGGATGTGTTTTTACACACAATGAAGACATGCGGGATGGGGCCAACCGATGCAAAACGGGCGCTATTGGAATCGCCAGAGCGTGCCTTATTGTTGAACGTTATGACAGAATCACGGGCGCGCATGGTGCCGACATTTGTTTTTAAGAAGGATGTTTAATGTTGAATTTAAAGGATCTACCTTATCCGACAAATATAGCTGTTCAGCTTTTAATGTTTGCGACATGGGATGCGCGCGCCAAAACGTACAACAAAAACATAAGCGACATTAAAAACGGAATGGCCATATTCTTTTCGGACGAAGAGATAGAAAAGGCTGTAAATATTTTATCGGCCAGTGAGGCTTAACTAATGTGGGTAACTAAATATTGTCAAAAGATAGGGGGATATAACTTATGTGTTGTTTATGTTAATGGTAAGGAAATATGCGAATTATGGTTTAACAAAGCAGTAGTAAAACGCGGCACTTATACAGAGTGCAATAATTTTTTTAAGGAGAATCAACATGAAAATATCAAGAGTGAGTTTAATAACGGCAATCTGGCTAGTTTCCAGCCTTTCAGCAAGCCAGGCGATCCAAGCGGCGGCCCTGAGCGATCAGGATCAATCGCAACAGCAAGCCCAGGGCCAGATCG
>FYBJ01001463.1_pt1 | contig 38692 bp, 35 predicted proteins | sample 1134611 | NCBI WGS metagenome assembly FYBJ01 (sample SAMEA104116008, study PRJEB20421) | marine metagenome | isolation source: marine
TTTTTTTTTTTTTAATGATACGGCGACCACCGAGATCTACACAGAGTAGATCGTCGGCAGCGTCAGATGTGTATAAGAGACAGGGTGCTGGCTTGGCGGCCGCCTTTCTGGGCTTTGCTGCGGGTTTCGCCGCAGGCTTGGCCGCCTTGGCCTTGCTGTCGGCGGTGCTCGATCCGCCTCCGCCATTGCGGTTGGATAGCCCCAGGCGATGCACCTTGCCGATCACGGCGTTGCGCGTCACACCGCCCAGTTCCTTGGCGATCTGGCTGGCCGACTGGCCTTCGCCCCACATTTTCTTCAGTATCTCGACGCGCTCATCGTTCCAGGACATGAAAGCCACTCCAAAAAGGCGGCGCGGCGCCCGCGCCATGCCACCCTGAAAAATCCGATCAGGGGCCTATTCTAATCACTGGGGAACAAGTTACAAGGCACGAACCGGGCAGGAGGGGGCGTTTCGCGATGGCCAACGAACAAATGGGTACACGCCGCTTTGGCCGCATCAACTGGCTGGGTCTCGCCACGCTCAGCCAGCGCGAGGTTCTGCGGTTCCTCAATGTCTGGACCCAGACGATCCTGGCCCCGCTGGTCACCTCGGCGCTGTTCCTGCTGATCTTTACCATTGCCATCGGCCCGCGACGCGGTGAAGTGATGGGCGTGGATTTCGCCACCTTCCTTGCGCCGGGCATCCTGATGATGACCGTGATCCAGAATGCTTTCGCCAACACCTCATCGTCGATCGTGATTTCGAAGGTTCAGGGCAATATCGTGGACACGCTCATGCCGCCGCTCAGCGCGGCCGAGACGGTCCTGGGCTACCTGGCGGGCGGCGTTGCGCGGGGCGTGATCGTGGCCGTCGCGGTGGCGGCGGGGCTGTGGGTCGGCATGGGGCTGATCCCGTCGCATCCGTTCTGGGCGTTGGGGTTCGTGATCCTCGGTGCGCTTTTCATGGGAGGGGTGGGGATCATTGCCGGCGTCTTGGCCAACAAGTTCGACCAGATGGCGGCCATTACCAATTTCATCGTCACCCCGCTGGCGTTCCTGTCGGGCACGTTCTACTCGGTCGAAGCGCTGCCGCCCGTGCTGCGCGACATCACCCATGCCAACCCGATCTTCTATCTCATCGACGGGGTACGCTATGGCATGATCGGTGTCTCGGACGCCTCACCGGTGCTGGGGTTTGCCGTGGGCAGCATCGCCACGATTGTGGTCGCGGCAACGGCCTATGGAATGTTCGCCCGCGGGTATCGGCTCAAGGCCTGACGCCGCGTTTTAAGGAAGGGCCGCTGCCGCCGCGCCAGCCATTTCGGGGACCGGCACAGGTCGCGACACCCATCCTGGTCTTGGCCCTGCTCCCGACAAGCGGCAATTCGCGGTGCGGGATGTTTTTGCCTTGTGTCCGCGCGATCTTTGGCTAAAGACGGGCCATGATCAAACATGCGACATATCCCCTGCGCCGACGCCGACGCGGCTGACCTCCTGGCCTGTTTGACCGGGCGCGGCTTGTGCGCCCATTGTGTTCCGGACATTGACTTGACGTTGCCCTTGCGGCACTCAAACGCTTCGCGACCAAAGAGGATAACCTGATGATCCCTTCCGTTCTGCCGACCTACAACCGCGCGCCCCTGACCTTCGTCAAGGGCGAGGGCAGCTGGCTGATCGAGGCGGATGGGCGACGTTTTCTGGATCTCGGGGCGGGCATCGCCGTGAACGCGCTGGGCCATGCGCATCCGGCGCTGGTCGAGGCGCTGACGACCCAGGCCAACGCGCTCTGGCATACATCGAACCTCTACAACATCCCGGCCCAGCAGGCACTGGCTGACAGGCTTGTGGCCGAGACATTCGCGGATACGGTATTTTTCACCAATTCCGGCACCGAGGCCTGCGAACTGGCGGTCAAGATGACGCGCAGGTACTGGCACGATCAGGGCGCGCCCGAGCGGGTCGAGATCATCTGTTTCGAAGGTGCCTTTCACGGCCGCTCGAGCGCCGGAATCGCCGCCGCAGGGTCCGAGAAGATGACCGCGGGTTTCGGCCCTCTGCTTCCGGGGTTCGTGCATCTTGGCTGGGAGGATCACGACGCGCTGACCGCGGCCGTCACGGACCGGACAGCGGCGATCATGATCGAGCCGGTGCAGGGTGAAGGCGGCATCAGGCCGTTGCCGGATCAGTGCCTCAAGGGGTTGCGCGACCTGTGCGACGAACATGGGATTCTGTTGATCCTCGATGAGGTCCAGTGCGGGATGGGCCGTACGGGCAAGCTCTTTGCCCATGAATGGGCGGGGGTGGACCCGGACATCATGATGGTCGCCAAGGGCATCGGCGGAGGGTTCCCGCTGGGCGCGGTGCTGGCCACGGAACGCGCGGCCAGTGGCATGACGGCAGGCACCCATGGCTCGACCTATGGCGGCAACCCGCTGGCCTGTGCGGTGGGCTGTGCTGTCATGGATCATGTCGCCGAGCCCGGATTTCTGGAAGAGGTGCGCCGCAAGTCCGGTTTGCTCAGGCAAAAGCTCGAAGGCCTGATCGCGGCCCACCCGGAAGTCTTCGAGGGCGTGCGCGGCTCAGGCCTGATGCTGGGGCTGCAATGCAAGGCGGCCAATACGGATGTGGTTGCGGCGGGCTATGGCGCGCTGATTGCCACCGTGCCAGCGGCGGATAACGTGGTGCGTCTTCTGCCGCCCCTCACGATCACCGACGAGGAGATCACCGAGGCCGTCGCACGCCTGGACCGGGCCGCGCAAGCCATTGAAAACAAAACATGACCCCGTTTCTTTCTGGTTAAAAATACCCGAATGAAAAAGGCCCGCCAAAGGACCAGACAATGACCGATTTTCTCGACATCAACAAAACCTCGCCTGACGACCTGCGCGCGATCCTGGACATGGCGCGCGACATGAAAGCCGCGCGCAAGGGGCGCAAGAAGGGCGAGGCGGATGGCGTGCAGCCGCTCAGCGGTCACATGGTCGCGCTGATCTTCGAAAAACCCTCGACCCGGACCCGCGTCAGCTTTGACGTGGGTGTGCGGCAGATGGGCGGAGAGACGATCCTGCTCACCGGGTCCGAACTGCAGCTGGGCCATGGCGAGACCATCGCCGACACCGCGCGGGTTCTGAGCCGTTACGTCGATCTCATCATGATCCGGACCTTTGACGAATCCGTTCTGCTGGAACTGTCCGATCATGCGCAGGTTCCGGTGATCAACGGTCTAACCGACCGTACGCACCCCTGTCAGGTGATGGCCGACGTGATGACCTTTGAGGAGCATCGCGGCCCGATCCGGGGCAAGAAGGTCGTCTGGTCGGGAGACGGCAACAACACCTGCGCCTCGCTCATTCATGCCGCCGGGCGGTTCGGCTTTGATTTCACCTTCACCGGTCCGGGGCAGTTCGACCCCGAGGACGAATTCATCGGCGAGGCCCGGCGCGCGGGGGCGAAAATCGTGATCGAGCGCGATCCCGCGAAGGCCGTCGAGGGGGCCGATCTTGTCGTCACCGATACCTGGGTTTCGATGCATGACAGCCAGTCCACCAAGGAGCGCCGTCACAACCTGCTTCGCCCCTACCAGGTCAATGATGACCTGATGGCCCATGCCGGGCCGGATGCGCTGTTCATGCATTGCCTGCCTGCGCATCGCGAGGAAGAGGTCACCAGCGCCGTCATGGACGGGTCCCATTCGGTGATCTGGGACGAGGCGGAAAACCGGCTCCATGCGCAGAAGGCCATCATGCGCTGGTGTCTTGGCGTCTGATCCTGCGCCGGGGCCTTGCAAATCGTGACGCTTGGCCTAGCCTGTGACGCGAACGGGCGAGCAGGGTAGCAACGGATGAGCAAGGCACAGATCGGCGTCTATGGCCTTGGGACGATGGGCAGCGCCCTGGCGCTCAACATGGCCGAGAAGGGCTTTCGTGTCGCGGTCACCAACCGAGAGGCGGAGTGGATCGCCGAATTCATCGCCGAAGCCGGAGCACTGGCCGAAAATATCGTTCCGCATGAGGCCCTTGAGGAATTCGTTCAGGCGCTTGCCGCGCCGCGCATCATCCTCTTCATGATCCCCTCGGGCAAGCCGATGGACATGATGATCGAGGCGGTGAGCCCGCTTCTGGAGCCCGGTGACACGATCATCGACGGTGGCAATGCGGATTTTCATGCCACCCGGCGCCGCGCTGCTGCCCTGGCGGAAAAGGACCTGCATTTTGTCGGCATGGGCGTGTCGGGCGGTGCGCAGGGCGCGCGGCACGGGCCCTCGATGATGGTGGGTGGAACGGCGCATGGCTGGGCACAGATCAGGCCCATCCTCACGGCGGTCGCGGCCCGGTACGAGGGCGATCCTTGCGTCGATCATCTGGGCCCTGACGGGGCGGGGCATTTCGTGAAGACCGTGCATAACGGGATCGAGTATGCCGACATGCAGGTGATCGCCGAGCTTTATGCGCTCATGCGCTACGGGGCTGCGCGCGGGCCGCGGGAGATCGGCGAGGTTTTCGAGCGCTGGGATCAGGGGGCTTTGAAATCCTACCTCGTTGAGATCACGGGAAAAGCACTGAAGTTCGACGACCCCGGGACGGGCCACCCGATGGTCGATGTGATCAAGGATGCCGCAGGGCAGAAAGGCACCGGGCGCTGGACCGTGGTGGAGGCCGTGAAGATGGGCCAGTCTGCCAGCATGATCGAGGCGGCGGTGGGCGCGCGCAGCTGGTCCTCGGAGAAGGACACGCGGGTCGCCGCGGAGCGGATTCTGGGCGGTGCCCGGGGCGCTGTCACCAGTGACGAGGACACGCTGGCGGATGCTTTCCTGGCCGCGCGCATCCTGTGTTACGCGCAGGGGTTCCGCATTCTGGTGGCGGCATCCGCTGAATATGACTGGGGCCTGAACTTTGCCAGGATCGCGGAAATCTGGCGGGCGGGCTGCATCATAAGATCGGCGCTTCTGGACGATATTTCCGAATCTTTCCAAGAGGATATGCCCCGGGGACAACTGATCCTCGCACCGGGATTTGCGCGTATGCTGGCCGCGTCCATCCCGGCCCTGAGACAGGTCGTGGCCGAGGCCGTGCATGGCGGGCACGCGGTTCCTGCGATGGCCGCGGCGCTGGGCTGGTATGACACGATGCGGCAGGGCTATGGCACCGCGAACATCATCCAGGCGCAGCGCGATGTCTTTGGCCGCCACGGGTTCGAGAGGCTGGGCGAGGACGGAAAACACCACGGACCGTGGTGGGACTGATCCCCATACGTTAATGCACCGTCCCGAACGTCGGTATTACGTCGGTATCGTGTCGGTATGACGTCGGTGCGAATTGTCTGACATTTGCATTGGTAAACAAACCGGCGTGCTGCGTGCGGTCCGCTGGGTGAAGGATGTCAGCCGTCCTGCCGCTGTGAGGCGGCCCCTGCCACGGCGGCTTGCCAGATCGGAAGCGCGCAGTCGCGCCGGTGTCCGAGGCCGGCATGGAGAAAAGGGTCGCCTGAAATTAAATAAATCAGACTTATTTATTTATTGACGGCGCGGAGAGAATCCCGGATAAAGCGATGACTTCGGCCTGATGGGAACAAGCCATGCCGCTTGCCGCACGCGCATATAGAGACGATGAGCCGGCGATGTCCGGCGCGGATGCGCGCGGCTCGAACCAAAGCGGAATGCGCGCGTACAATGAACGGCTGATTCTGTCGCTGATCCGGCAGGCGGGGCCCCTGCCGAAGGCCGTGATCGCCCGGATGACCGGCCTGTCCGCGCAGACCGTCTCGGTCATCATGCGGGCCCTCGAAAAGGACGGTCTGCTGCTGAAGGGTGAGCCGATACGCGGCAAGGTCGGCCAGCCCTCGGTGCCGATGGCGCTTGATCCGGACGGGGCGCTGTTTCTGGGCCTGAAGATCGGACGGCGCGGCACCGAGGTGCAGCTGGTCGATTTCCTGGGGGGCGCGCGCTTTCAGGCCCGCAAGGCCCATCCGTACCCGACGCCGGATGGCGTCGTGGGATTTGCCTGTGACACCATCGACGACGCCCTGGGCCGGATCACGCAGGAACAGCGTGCGCGTGTGGCGGGTCTTGGTATCGCGATGCCGTTCCGCCTGTGGGACTGGCGTGTATCTGCGGACCATGACGGTGAGGGACTTGAGGCCTGGCGCGGCTTCGATATCGGGGCCGCGCTCGGCGCGAAATGGGATGTCCCGATTTATCTGTGCAATGACGCCTCGGCGGCGTGCAGCGCCGAGCTTGTGTTCGGGGCACAGGAAAAGCCCCGCGATTTTCTGTATTTCTACATTGGCTATTTCGTGGGCGGCGGTCTGGTTCTGGACAGCAGGCTCTACACCGGCAAAAGCGGGAACGCGGCTGCGCTGGGGTCGATGCCGATCCGGGCGAAGGGCGGCGACAATCGCCAACTGGTTGATGTGGCATCACTCGTTACGCTGGAAGACATGCTGCTGAGCGCGGGCTGCCGCTGTGACGCGATCTGGGAGCGTCGGGCGGATTGGAACCTGCCGGCGGGCGTTGTGACTGACTGGATCGATCTTGCGGCAGACGGATTGGCGCAGGCGATCGTGGCCTCCACCTGTCTGATCGATGTCGAGACCGTTCTGATAGATGGCTCACTGCCGACAGGCATTCGCGCCGAGCTGGTGGAGCGGACGGCGGCGCGGATGAGGGACATCACGGTTCCGGGCATCGCGTTTCCGGATGTCAGGCAAGGGTCTGTCGGCAGCGATGCCAAGACGCTTGGCGCCAGCAGTTTGCCGCTGTCGGACCGGTTCCTTGTGGACCGTGATGCGTTTCTCAAGGGGTGAGTGATGATCTTGTGTTGCGGAGAAGCATTGATCGACATGATCCCGGAGCCGACGGCAGGCGGACAGGACGGATTCGTCCCGCATCCCGGTGGTGCGGTGTTCAACACGGCCATCGCCCTGGGGCGGCTTGGCGTTCGGACGGGGATGCTGACGGGCATGTCGAGCGACCTGTTCGGTCAGCAGCTGATGGACGCGCTGAAGGCGAGCCATGTCGACACCACGCGCATCGCCGTGAGCGCGCGGCCAAGCACGCTGGCCTTCGTGCGGCTTGTGGAGGGTCATGCGACCTACACGTTTTTCGACGAAGCCTCGGCAGGGCGTATGCTGAGCCTGGACGAGATGCCCGGCCTGACGGAGGATGTGACGGCGCTCTATTTTGGCGGCATCAGCCTTGCGTGCGAACCTGCGGCCGACGCCTATGCGGCCTTTCTGGCCCGCGAAGGGGCAGGGCGGGCCGTGATGCTCGACCCGAATATTCGCCCCGGTTTCATCGAGGATTTGGAGCGCTATCGCGCGCGGCTCGACGACATGATCGCGCAGGCGGATGTCGTGAAAGTGTCGGACGAGGATCTGGGCTGGATCGAGCCTGCGCCGCTGTCGTTGCGCGAGAAGGTCGAAGGCCTGCTGGGCAAGGGCCCTGCGGTCGTGATCCTGACACGCGGCGGCAGGGGGGCGACAGGTTTTCTTGCGGGTGGCGCGGAGGTTCACGTGGCGGCGCGCAAAGTCGACATCACGGACACGGTCGGCGCGGGCGATACGTTCAACGCGGGCGTCCTGTCGAAGCTTTCCGAGCTTGGGATGCTGACCAGGGCAAGCCTCGCGGCGCTGTCCGAAGACGCGCTGCGCATGGCGCTGGAACATGGCGCGCGTGTGGCGGCGGTCACGGTCTCGCGCGTCGGGGCCAACCCGCCATGGGCAGGAGAGCTGTGAGATGGTGCGACTTCATGGGCTCTTTTTGTTCGAAAATGTTAGCGCTATCACAACATCAGCCGGGCGGCCTGCGCCGTTCCAAAGCAAAGGATGACAAGATGACCTTGAAAATCGCAATCAACGGATTTGGGCGGATCGGGCGCGGCGTGTTGCGTGCGCTGATCGAGCGCCGTGAACAGGACATCGAGATTGTCGCGATCAATGATCTCGCACCACCCGGGACCGTTGCGCATCTGCTCAAGTATGACAGTGTGCACGGCCGCCTCGGGCTGCCTGTCACGGTCGAGGGAGATACGCTCAGGGTGGGCGCGCGCGCCATTCGTCTGACGGCGGTGCGGGCCCCCGAGGACCTGCCCTGGGACGATGTGGACATCGCCTATGAATGCACCGGCATCTTTACCGGGCGCGACGCGGCGGCGCGGCACCTGCGGAACGGATCAAGGCGTGTGCTGATTTCGGCACCGGGCAGGGACATGGACAGGACCGTTGTCTATGGGGTGAACGATGCCGATCTGACCGCGGATGACATCATCGTCTCGAATGCGTCCTGCACGACGAACTGTCTGGCCCCTGTCGCGAAGGTTCTGGACGAGGCGTTCGGCATCAGGACCGGTTACATGACGACGATCCACGCATTCACCGGCGATCAGCCGAGCCATGATACGAACCACAAGGACCTCTATCGCGCGCGTGCGGCCTCGGTCTCGATGGTGCCCACCTCGACCGGTGCGGCCAGGGCGATCTCGCTGGTGCTGCCGCGGCTCGAAGGCAGGCTGGAAGGCTCGGCGGTGCGCGTGCCGACGCCGAATGTCTCGCTGGTGGACCTGAGTTTCCTGCCCGAGCGCCCGGCCACGCGCGAGGCGGTGAACGCGGCGATGGCGGAGGCGGCGCGCGGCGCGCTGGCGGGCGTGCTGGCCTATGAGGAAGACCCGATGGTGTCCGTCGATTTCAACCACGATCCGCATTCCTCGTGCTTTGCGGCGGCACAGACGACGGTGACGAAAGCCGGCATGGTCCGGGTGGTAAGCTGGTATGACAACGAATGGGGCTTTTCGAACCGGATGATCGACACGGGCCGCCGTATGGGTGATCTGCTGAACGCCACCCGGCTGAAACTGGCGGGCTGACCCTTGGTCTCCAGAGTCATCCCCGTCGAGCCGTTCGATCTTGTCGTTTTCGGCGCGACCGGCGATCTTGCCCAACGCAAGATCCTGCCGGGCCTGTTTCACCGTTTTGCCGTCGGCCAGATGCCCCAAGAGGCCCGTATCATCGGCGCGGCGCGCGGCAGGATGGACGAGGATGCCTTTCGCGCGCAGGTGGCCCGGAGCCTTGCCGCGTTTGCGGCGGAAGCCTCAGGGCAGGCCGATTTGCGGCAGGCTTTCCTTGAGAAGATCAGCTATGTGCGCATCGATGCGACCGGCGGTGACGGCTGGCCCGAGCTTGCGGCCAAGCTGCGGGATGAGGCGGTGCGGGCCTTCTATCTGTCGGTGTCGCCCTCGCTTTTCGGGGCGATTGCCGCGAACCTTCACGCGCACGGGATTGCCACGCCGGAGAGCCGTATCGTCGTCGAAAAACCCTTTGGCCATGATCTGAAGACCGCGCAGGCGCTCAACGCCGACCTGCGGCGCTGCTTTGAGGAACGGCAGATCTACCGGATCGACCACTATCTCGGCAAGGAAACCGTGCAGAACCTGATGGCGCTGCGCTTTGCCAATTCGCTGTGGGAGCCGCTGTGGAACGCCACGCATATAGACCACGTGCAGATCACCGTGGCCGAAAGCCTTGGTGTGCAAGGGCGCGGCGAATATTATGACCGCGCCGGGGCGATGCGGGACATGGTGCAAAACCACCTGATGCAGCTGTTGTGCCTCACGGCGATGGAGCCGCCGTCGAAGTTCCAGCCGAACGCCGTGCGCGATGAAAAGGTCAAGGTGATCGAGGCGCTGGAGCCTGTGGCGCAGAGCGACATCGTGCGGGGCCAGTATCGCGCCCAGGGCGATGACGCGAGTTACCGTGACCATGCGGGCGATCCGCAGAGCCGCACCGAGAGCTTTGTGGCGATGAAGGTCAATATCGGCAACTGGCGTTGGGCCGGCACGCCGTTCTATTTGCGCACGGGCAAGAAGCTGCGCGCGCGCATGTCCGAAATCGCGGTGGTGTTCCGCGATCCGCCGCATATGATCTTTCCCAGGATGGAGGGGCGCAGAGGCAATGCGCTGATCATCCGGTTGCAGCCGGATGAGGGGATTACACTGCGCAACACCATCAAGGAACCGGGCCCCGGCGGCTTTCGTCTGGCCGAAGTGACCCTGGACATGACATTTGCCGACGCGCTGGGGGGCCAGCACGCGGATGCGCAGGACGCCTATGAACGCCTGATCATGGACGTGATCCGCGGCAACCAGACCCTGTTCATGCGTGGCGACGAGGTCGAGGCGGCCTGGGCCTGGGCCGATCCGATCATCGAGGGGTGGGAAGAGGCAGGCATGAAACCCGTGGAATACGACGCGGGAGGCGCGGGGCCCGACGATGCGCTCATGCTGCTGCACCGCGATGGCCGCCGGTGGCGGGAACTCATTCGAAAGGATACGACATGACGCTTCATCCCACGATCCGGAGGGTCACCGACCGCATCATTCGCCGCAGCGAAACCACGCGCGGTGCGTATCTTGCCCGGATGGCCGCCGCGCGCGCGAAGGGGCCTGCGCGGGCGCACCTGTCGTGCAGCGGGCAGGCACATGCCTTTGCGGCCTCGGGCGACGACAAGAGCTGCCTTGCCGAGGGGGCGGCAGGCAATCTGGGCATCGTCACGACATATAACGACATGCTCTCGGCGCATCAGCCCTTCGAGCGCTATCCCGATCTCATCAAGGCGGCCGTGCGCGAGATTGGCGGTACGGCACAGGTGGCCGGCGGGGTGCCTGCCATGTGCGACGGTGTCACCCAGGGCGAAGCGGGCATGGAGCTGAGCCTCTTTTCGCGTGACGTGATTGCGCTCGCGGCCTCGGTGGCGCTGAGCCACAACGTCTTTGACGCGGCGGGTTTTCTGGGGGTCTGCGACAAGATCGTTCCCGGCCTCGTGATCGCGGCGCAGGCCTTCGGGCATCTGCCCGTCGTCTTTCTGCCTGCGGGGCCTATGGAAAGCGGGCTGTCCAATGAAGACAAGTCCAGGGTGCGCCGGCAGTTCGCAGCGGGCGAGGTGGGGCGCGATGCGCTGATGGCCGCCGAAATGGCCGCCTATCACGGCCCCGGCACCTGCACTTTTTACGGTACGGCCAATACCAACCAGATGCTCATGGAATTCATGGGGCTGCACCTGCCCGGCGCCAGCTTTGTCACCCCCAACACGCCGCTGCGCGACGCGCTCACCCGGCATGGTGCGAAACAGGCGCTTTCGCTCAGTGCGCTGGGCAACGAGTATACGCCGGTCTGCGACATTCTCGATGAGCGCGCCTTTGTGAACGGGATTGTCGGGCTCAACGCCACGGGCGGGTCGACCAACCTGCTCATCCACCTGGTCGCCATGGCGCGGGCGGGGGGCATCGTCCTCGACTGGGAGGATTTCTCGGAGATTTCCGATGTGACGCCGCTCATGGCACGGGTCTATCCAAACGGGCTTGCCGATGTGAACCATTTTCACGCGGCGGGCGGCCTGGGCTACATGATCGGTGATTTGCTCGATGGGGGCCTGCTGCATGACGATACCAGAACCGTCGCGGGAACGGGGCTGGGACATTATACCAAGGACCCGGTCCATGCCGATGGACGCCTGTTCTGGAAGGACGGCCCCCGAGAGAGCCTCAATGACAAGATCCTTCGGCCCTCGGCCGATCCGTTCCAGCCGACAGGAGGGCTGAAGCGCATGACCGGCTCGCTCGGCACTGCCGTGATGAAGATCTCGGCGGTGGCACCCGAAAACCGCGTGGTGGAGGCGCCTGCAAGGGTCTTTGCCGATCAGGTCGAGGTGAAGGCAGCATTCACGGCAGGTGAATTCACCGGTGACGTCGTGGTGATCGTGCGCTTCCAGGGTCCCAAGGCCAACGGTATGCCGGAGCTGCACAGCCTGACGCCCCTCCTGTCGATCCTTCAGGGCAGGGGGCAGAAGGTTGCGCTGGTGACCGATGGGCGCATGTCGGGGGCATCCGGCAAGGTGCCCGCGGCGATCCATGTCACGCCGGAGGCCGTCGATGGCGGCCCGATCGCCCGCGTACAGGACGGCGATCTGGTTCGGGTCGATGGCGAGGCCGGAACGCTGGACATCCTGGCCGAAGGCGTCGATGCGCGTGCCGATGCGAAGGCCGATCTGTCTGCATCGCAGGCCGGCACCGGGCGCGAGCTTTTTGCCGTTTTCCGCTCTACGGTGGGGACCGCGACGAGCGGCGCCACGATCTTTGGAGGCTGACCCATGACCCTATCCCCGACAGAGGCGAGCACCTTCACGCGCAAGCTCTGTGCGCTGGCCCCGATTGTCCCGGTGCTGGTCGTTCACGATGTCGCGCGGGCGCGCCCGCTGGCCCAGGCGCTTGTGGCGGGGGGCCTGCCCGCACTTGAGGTCACGCTGCGAACGGATGCGGCACTCGACGTGATCTCGGCCATGGCCGGTGTCTCCGGGGGGTATGTCGGGGCGGGCACACTTGTCACGGCCGCGGATGTGCGGGCGGCAAAGGCGGCCGGTGCGACCTTCGGCGTATCGCCCGGCGCGACGGACGAGCTTCTGACGGCCTGCGAAGACGAGGGGCTGCCGCTGCTGCCGGGTGCGGCCACGGCAAGCGAGGCGATGCGCCTTCTCGCGCGCGGCTATGACATGCTCAAGTTCTTTCCCGCCGAGGCCTCGGGGGGCGTGCCCGCCCTGAAGGCCATCGGCGCGCCCCTGCCGCAGATCGGCTTCTGTCCGACCGGGGGCGTGACCCCCGAGAACGCAGCAGATTATCTCGGCCTGCCGAATGTGATCTGCGCGGGGGGCAGCTGGGTCGCACCCAAGGACATGATCGAGGCGGCCGACTGGGCCGGGATCGAGGCGCTGGCGCGCGCTGCGGCACGGCTTGGCGCGGTGTCGTGACGAAACCCGGGCGACAACCCGGGACATCGCAGCTGCGGCAAGGGATCGAAAGATCGCCACGCGGTTTGAGACAGCCGGGAGCAGGCCGGGCGTCTTGACGCGAATGTGCCGGGCATGGCGCTTGATCTTTACGAAACCCTGCCATTAACTTACACTAAGTTTACGCGCGTAATTATTGGATGGGCCTGCTGCGATGGAGCAGAAGAAGATTCGCAACATGGAAGAGTTTGCCACCGTCAGCGGCATTTCGCGTCCGACGCTGTCGAAATACTTCAACGATCCCGAAAGCGTGCGCCTCTCGACGCGCGAGCGCATTGAGGCCGCGCTCAGGCGCTACGATTACCGCCCCAATGTCTATGCCATCAACCAGAACAGGAAGACGACCAAGAATATCGGGATCGTTGTGCCGAACCTTGCCGACCCGTTCTTTTCCGAGATCGGCCGTGAGGTCGAACTGGCGTGCCTTGCCGAAGGCTACAGCCCGATCCTGCTGAGTTCCCACGGAAACCCGGCCCAGGAGCGCGGCAACCTGGACGCGCTGCGCTCTCTCAAGCCGGCGGGAGTGCTGCTTGCGCCCTTTGGGCGCGCGTCCGACCGCAGCGACATCGAGAGCTTCAACGCGGACGTGCCCGTTGTGCTGTTTGACGCCAATATCGAAGGGGTCTGCGAGGCATTTGTCGGCACAAACAATTTCCAAAGCATTGATCTAATGGTTGAATTTTTGTGCCGAAGCGGTGAGGCGCCATGTCTCTTCGAGATGGAATCGCCCAGCAACCCCAACGCCAACAAGCGCCGGCACGCCTATCTGGAAAGCATGGAGCGCCATGGTCACGCGCCGCATATCCATCAGGCGAAGGGGGACGGGTGGAATTTCGAAGAGATCGGCAAGCGGGAAGGCGGGCGCCTGATCTCGGCGGGCGCTTTTGCGACGGACACGATCCTGTGCAGCAATGACCGGCTGGCAATCGGGATGCTTTCGGCGGCCTATGAGCTGGGCATCAAGGTCGGTCACGGACCCGATGCCGCGATGCGGGTCGCAGGCCATGATGACCATCCGTTCTCGAAGTTCACCTGCCCGTCGCTGACCACGATCGCACAGGATTATGCCGCCATCGCGAATCGCGCCGCCGGAACGCTGTTTCGAATCCTCGAAGACGACAAACGCCTGGCCGAGCGTGAAGAAACGATTTTTGACGGCCGTTTGGTGATGAGAAAGTCCGCATAACCCTCTGGGGTGCGTGGGTTTCCGTCAAAAATTTACGCGCGTAAAAATATTTGTTGACTGAGCGTAACGCTGTCCGGTACTTTTGATCCATCATCCCGAATTGGAGGAATAAGGATGTCATTCAAGGCAAAGTTCTTTGCAGCGACGGCGGTGTCGTTTGTTGCCGCCGGCGCGAGCATGGCCGAGACGATCACCATCGCCACGGTGAACAACGGCGACATGATCCGGATGCAGGGTTACACCGATGATTTCACGTCCAGGACGGGCATAGAGGTCGAGTGGGTGACGCTGGAGGAAAATGTTCTGCGTCAGCGTGTCACCACGGACATTTCGAACAAGGGCGGCGCGTTCGATATCATGACGATCGGCATGTATGAAACGCCGATCTGGGGCGCAAACGGCTGGCTCGTCCCGCTCGACGATCTGAGCGCGGAGTACGATGCCGACGACCTGCTGCCCGCCATGCGCGCGGGCCTCAGCCACGACGGAACGCTATATGCGGCACCGTTCTACGGCGAAAGCTCGATGATCATGTACCGCACCGACCTGATGGAAAAGGCGGGTCTGGAGATGCCCGAAGCGCCGACATGGCAGTTCATTCGCAAGGCCGCGGCGGCCATGACCGACCGCGACAATGACGTCAACGGCATCTGCCTGCGCGGCAAGGCCGGCTGGGGCGAAGGCGGCGCGTTCATCACCGTGACCGGCAATTCGTTCGGCGCGCGCTGGTTCGACGAGGACTGGAACGCCCAGTTCGATCAGCCCGAATGGAAGGAAGCCCTCGAATTCTACGTCGGGGTGATGGAAGAATCCGGCCCCGCGGGCTATGCGACCAACGGCTTCAACGAGAACCTGTCGCTGTTCCAGCAGGGCAAGTGCGGCATGTGGATCGACGCCACCGTTGCGGCATCCTTCGTGACGAACCCCGACGATTCGACAGTGGCCGACAAGGTCGGCTTTGCCCTGGCGCCCAACAGCGACGGTATCGAGAAGAAGGCCAACTGGCTCTGGGCCTGGGCGCTGGCGATCCCTGCCGGCACGCAGAACGAGGGCGCTGCGAAAAAGTTCATCGAGTGGGCCACGTCCAAGGACTACATCGAGCTGGTTGCCGCCAAGGAAGGCTGGGCCAATGTGCCTCCGGGCGCGCGCACGTCGCTTTACGAGAACGAGAACTATGCGAGCGTTCCGTTTGCAAAGATGACACTCGACTCGATCAACGCGGCTGACCCGCAGAACCCGACCGTCAAGCCCGTGCCCTATGTCGGTATCCAGTTCGTCGCCATTCCCGAATTCGCAGGTATCGCGACGGAAGTGAGCCAGGAATTCTCGGCGGCCTATGCAGGGCAGCAGTCCGTCGACGAAGCCCTTGCGAAAGCGCAGGCAATCACGAACGACGCGATGGAAGCGGCGGGTTACCGCTAGGGTTTCCGAAACACGTCGGGGACGGCCACGCCGCCGTCCTCGATCCGACTGCCACCTCTCGTATGTTATCTTTTATCTGCAACGGCCCGTGAGGACCGTCAACAGAGGAGGTATGCCAGATGGCTACTCAGCAATCCCGATCAGCGGCGCGCCTCATGATGGCACCGGCGGTGGTCCTGCTACTGGGGTGGATGCTCGTCCCCCTGACCATGACGCTCTATTTCTCGTTCAAGAAATACCTGCCGCTGCGCGGTGGCGATCTGGGCTGGGTCGGGTTCGACAATTACGTGCGCTTCGTGACGTCGAGCGCGTTCTGGCCATCGGTCATGACCACGCTGATCATCGTGGGCGGTGTCCTGGTCATCACCGTGATCTTCGGCATCCTGCTGGCGATCCTGCTCAATCAGCCGATGTGGGGCCAGGGTGTGGTCCGTATCCTCGTGATCGCGCCGTTCTTTGTCATGCCGACGGTTTCGGCGCTGGTGTGGAAGAACATGTTCATGGACCCCAACTTTGGCCTGCTGGCCCATCTTTGGGAGTTTTTCGGCGCGACACCGGTGGAATGGCTGAGCCAGGCCTCGCTGACGTCGATCGTCATGATCGTGTCCTGGCAGTGGCTGCCTTTTGCGACGCTCATCCTGCTGACGGCGATCCAGTCGCTTGACAGCGAACAGCTGGAGGCCGCGGAAATGGACGGCGCGCCCGCGACCAAACGCTTTGCCTATATCACCCTGCCGCATCTGGGCCGCGCGGTCACGGTCGTGATCCTGATCCAGACGATCTTTCTGCTGTCGATCTTTGCGGAGATTTTCGTCACCACGGGCGGCGCGTTCGGAACCAAGACGCTGACCTATCTCATCTTTCAGCGCGTTCTGGAAAGCCAGAACGTGGGCCTCGGATCGGCCGGAGGGGTCTATGCAATCATTCTCGCCAATATCGTTGCGATCTTTCTGATGCGCATCGTCGGCAAGAACCTGGACGCGTGAGGAGACCATCATGGCACGTGCCGTTACCCGACAACGCAAGATGATCAACACCGCCGCCGCCTGGGCCGTTGGTCTTCTGATCTTCTTTCCGATCCTGTGGACGATCCTCACCAGCTTCAAGCCCGAGGCGCAGGCGATCGCCGATCCGCCCATCTTCCTCGGGTTCGACTGGACGCTGGAAAACTACTCGGTCGTCATGGAACGCTCCAACTATGGCCGTTTCCTGTGGAATTCGATCGTCATCGCCGGGGGATCGACGCTGCTGGGCATCCTGATCGCGGTGCCGGCTGCCTGGTCGATGGCCTTCGTGCCTTCGAGACGCACCAAGGACATTCTGTTGTGGATGCTCTCGACGAAGATGCTGCCGGCGGTGGGTGTGCTGTACCCGATCTACCTGCTGTTCATCCAGTTCGGTATCCTGGACAGCAAGATCGGCCTTGTCATCGTGCTGATGCTGATCAACCTGCCGATCATCGTCTGGATGCTCTACACCTATTTCAGGGAAATTCCCGGCGAGATACTGGAAGCGGCGCGTATGGACGGGGCGACGCTGAAGGAGGAAGTGCTGTATGTGCTCACGCCGATGGCGATCCCCGGCATTGCCTCGACCGTCCTGCTCAACGTCATCCTGGCCTGGAACGAGGCGTTCTGGACGCTGAACCTGACCGCGGCCAAGGCGGCCCCGCTCACCGCCTTCATCGCCAGCTATTCGAGCCCTGAAGGCCTCTTTTACGCCAAGCTGAGCGCCGCCTCGACGATGGCCATCGCGCCCATTCTCATACTTGGCTGGTTCAGCCAGAAACAACTTGTCAGCGGCCTGACCTTCGGCGCCGTGAAGTAGGAAGGACGAGACCCATGGGACAAATCAAGCTCAACCAGGTTTCCAAGAGTTTCGGTGAAACCGAGGTCATCCCGCCGCTGGATCTGACGATCGGGGACGGAGAGTTCACGGTGTTTGTCGGGCCCTCGGGCTGTGGCAAGTCCACGCTGCTGCGCCTGATCGCGGGGTTGGAGGACATCACCTCGGGCCATATCGAGATCGACGGTGCGGATGCAACGACCGTACCGCCTGCCAAGCGCGGCCTTGCGATGGTGTTCCAGTCCTACGCACTTTATCCGCATATGTCGGTGCGCAGGAACATCGCGTTCCCGTTGAAAATGGCCGGTGTGCCCGCCGATGAGCAGGACCGCCGTATCACCGCCGCGGCGCAGGCGCTGAACCTGACCGATTATCTCGATCGCCGCCCTGGCCAGCTTTCGGGCGGGCAGCGGCAGCGGGTGGCCATCGGGCGTGCCATTGTGCGCGAGCCTTCGGCCTTTCTCTTTGACGAGCCGCTCTCGAACCTCGACGCGGCGCTGCGCGTCGGGATGCGGATGGAAATCTCCGAACTGCACAAGAAGCTCGAGACCACGATGATCTATGTGACGCATGACCAGGTGGAGGCGATGACCATGGCCGACAAGATCGTCGTGCTTCAGGCCGGCGTGATCGAGCAGGTGGGCAGTCCTCTGGAGCTCTACCGCAGCCCGCGCAACAAGTTCGTCGCGGGCTTTATCGGCAGCCCCAAGATGAACCTCATCGAAGGCGCGGAAGCCGCCAGACACGGTGTTCACACCGTTGGTATCCGCCCCGAGCATATCGAGGTTTCATCAAGCGACGGGCTCTGGCAGGGCAAGGTCGGCGTGGCCGAGCATCTTGGCTCTGACACGTTCCTGCATATCCATGGCATCACAGGCTGTGACCCGATGACCGTGCGTGTCGATGGCGAACTTCCCGTGCGGCACGGTGACACCGTGTTCCTGACGCCGAACGAGACCCATCTGCACAAGTTCGATGCCGAAGGACTGAGGATCGGGTAATGCGGCTGGCCGGCAGGACAGCACTGATCACAGGTGCCGCCCGGGGTATCGGGCGAGCCTTTGCGGGGGCCTATATCGCCGAGGGCGCGCGCGTGGCGCTGGCGGATGTGAACGTCGAAGGGGCGTGCGCCGCCGCCGAAGAGCTTGGTGAGGGTGCCGTTGCCGTCGGGCTGGACGTAACCGATCAGGTCAGCATCGACAGCGCCGTGGCCGAAACCGCAGCACAGCTTGGCCAGATCGACATCCTGATCAACAATGCCGCGGTGTTTTCGGCAGCCCCGCTGGTCGGGATCACCCGCGAGGACTATGCCCGCACGTTCGACATCAATGTCTCGGGCACGCTCTTCATGATGCAGGCGGTTGCGCGGCACATGATCGAGAGGGGCATCAGGGGCAAGATCATCAACATGGCGAGCCAGGCAGGGCGGCGCGGAGAGCCGCTGGTGGCGGTCTATTGCGCGACCAAGGCGGCCGTGATCAGCCTGACGCAATCGGCGGGGCTGAACCTGATCGGGCATGGCATCAACGTCAACGCGATCTCGCCCGGTGTGGTTGACGGCGAACACTGGGACGGCGTCGATGCCTTCTTTGCGAAATACGAAGGCAAGCCCCCCGGCCGGAAAAAGGCCGAAGCGGGCGCGGCTGTGCCCTTCGGAAGGATGGGGACAGCCGGTGATCTGACCGGCATGGCGGTGTTCCTTGCCAGTGGTGAAAGCGACTACGTGGTCGCCCAGACCTACAATGTGGATGGTGGACAATGGATGAGCTGATTTCCCTTTCCGACAGGACGCTCGGGCAATTGAAGGTTCGGCGTCCGGACTATGATCGCACGGCCCTGACACCGGGGATCGTTCACATCGGGGTGGGTAATTTTCACCGCGCGCATCAGGCGTGGTATCTGCACCGGCTGATGCAGGCGGGCAAGGCGCATGACTGGGCCATTCTGGGCGCAGGTGTGCGCCCATATGATGCGGCGATGCGCGAGAAGCTTCTGGCGCAGGATTGCCTGACAACGCTTATCGAGCTGGACCCTGCACATGTGTCCGCGGAGGTTGTCGGCCCGATGGTGGATTACCTTCCCATCGCGCAGGACAATGCGCCGCTGATTGCCGCGATGGCCGATCCCGCGATCCGCATCGTCGGTCTGACCGTGACCGAGAGCGGTTATTACCTGAACCCGGTCTCGAAGGAGTTTGATGCGGCGCATGAGGACATTCGACATGATGCAGCGCATCCCGGGACCCCGCGCACGGCCTTTGGTGCGATGGTGGCGGCACTGGCGCGGCGGCGCGCGGCGGGGCACGGCCCGTTCACGGGGCTGAGCTGTGACAACCTGCAGGGCAATGGCGATATTCTGCGGCAGGCGGTGACGTCGCTGGCGCGCCTGTCCGATCCGTCGCTGGCGGACTGGATCGAGGCGAAAGCGAGCTTTCCCAATTCCATGGTCGATTGCATCGCGCCTGCGACGGGACCCGGCGAGATGGCTCTGGTGCGCGACCGGTTCGGCATTGATGACGCCGCACCCGTCACCCATGAGGCATTCCGGCAGTGGGTCATCGAAGACGATTTCTGCGCCGGGCGGCCGAACTGGGACGAGGTGGGCGCGACCTTCTCGGATGACGTCCATGCCTATGAGACGATGAAAATCCGCATCCTCAACGCAGGTCACCAGGTTCTGGCCAATGTGGGCGAGGTTCTGGGCATCCGGACCATTTCGGACTGCATGGCGACCCCCACGGTCGCCGCGATGTTTCGCAAGGTTCAGGAGGACGAGATCCTTCAGACGGTGGCATCCGTGCCCGGCATGACGCCTCTGGCCTATCTCGACCTGATCGAGCGGCGTTTCTCGAATCCGGGGATTGTTGACACGACGCGCCGCGTGGCGTTCGATGGCTCGGCCCGGCATACCGGATTTCTGCTTCCGATCCTGCGCGATCAACTGGCGGCCGGGCGTTCGGTGTCGGGTCTTGCCCTTGTCGAGGCGTTCTGGGCGCGGATGTGCGCGGGTACGCGCGAAAACGGCACCGCGATCGAACCGAACGATCCGGTCTGGGAGGCGCTTTCAGCGGCGGCAGCGCAGGCCCGAAACCGCCCCGCGGCGTGGCTTGAGCAAAGCCGGATCTACGGCGATCTGGCCGAGGCGAAACCTTTTGCGGAGGCGTTCGGGGGCTGGTTGACCCTGATCTGGGACGAGGGATGCGGAACCGCCATGAGAAACTACTGTGCGCAGGCGGCCCGGTCCCGGGAGGCAATCAAGGCGGGATGAGGATCAGGGAATGATCGACGTGACCGTATCCGGCCTGATCAGGACCATCGAGGCCCGCGCTGCCGGGCGCGAACGGATTCTGGTTGCCATTGCAGGCGCGCCTGGTTCGGGAAAAACCACGCTGGCCGGGCATTTGGCGCGGCACCTCGGGCCCTCGGCGGCCGTGCTGCCGATGGACGGCTTTCACCTGGATAACGCCCGGCTCGCGCAAATGGGGCTTCTCCATCGCAAGGGCGCGCCCGATACCTTTGATGCGGCGAGCTTCGTGGCGCTCTTGCACGACGTGCGCGAGAGGCGATGCGTCAGCTACCCGGCCTTTGATCGAAACGCTGACAGAACCGTTCCGGACGCGGGCCAGATCGACGAGAGGCATCGCATGGTCCTGGTCGAAGGCAACTACCTGCTTCTGAAAACGCCGCCATGGCATGAATTGTCCGACATGTTCGACGTGACGGTCAGGCTGGATGTCGGCGCGGAGGTGCTGGAACAGCGGCTGGTTGCCCGCTGGCTGGACCAGGGTTTGTCCAGGGCCGAGGCGGTGGCGCGCGCCCGTGGAAACGACCTGCCCAACGCAGCCCATGTCATTGAAAACTCGAAACCTCCGGAGTTTTTGCTGCGGAGTGTCCGGTAGCGGGGTCAGGCCTGTTGCCTGATGCCCTGCAACTGCCGACAGCCCCGGAGTTCCGGCGGGCCGGACCGGTCACGCCAGGACAAGCGCGTGCGCTTCGGGGCCGGTCATCCAGTCGGTCAGGGCGGTCTGGGCCAGCGCCACGAGACGGCGGGGGCGCGTGTCGGGGCGGACACAGACGAGAGCGAGCCCCGGCAGGCCTGGCTCGAGCCGCAGGGCGCGGAGCCGGTCGCCGGCATAGGATTGTGCGGTGGCGGGGCGCATGTTGAGCACCGCCACGCCCAGGCCGGCACCCACCAGGCTGCGCACCATTTCGGTGGCGTTGGCGCGGGCCATGACCGTGGGCGTGTGGCCGCGCTGGGCAAACAGCGCCTCGTTATAGGGGCGCGACAGGGGGCGGTCGAGCTGGACCAGCGGATGGCGCGCGACTTCGGCCAGCGTCACGCGCTCCGCGCGGCAGAGCGGGTGGCCGTCGGGCACCAGCAGATAGGGCGGCAGGTCGAGCAGGTGCCGGGCCACGAGACCGGGCCCGATGTCGGTATCCGCGCATATGGCGAGGTCGATCTGACCGGTGAGAAGCGCCTCCTGCACGGACTCGTTGTCATACTCGCGCAGGTCGAGGCGCAGCGCCGGATGCTCGGCCATGAGCGGCCCCAGGATGCGTGGCAGGAAGGCCGGGGCGACTGGCGCGTAATAGCCCAGCCGCAGCGCGCCGCTCAGCCCGCTGGCGGCTTCGCGGCCCGATTGCAGGCATTCGGTGTAGTCATCCAGCAGGGCGCGGAACCGTGCCGCCAGGTCGCGCCCCTCCGGCGTGGGCGACACGCCGCGGGAGCGGGCGCGGACCAGGAGGGCGGCCCCCATCTCGGCCTCGACCTGATCGACGCTGGCCGCGACCGCCGAGGGGGCCACGTTGAGCGCCTGGGCCGCGCCCGCGATGGAGCCGTGATCGACCGCCGCCACGAAGGCGCGCAGGGATTTGAGCGAGAGGCGCAGGTCGGCCGGCATCGGATATCCTCTGAAATTCAGATGATGATATGGCAATAAATCTGTTTTTCCAAGGAAAGGCGATATGGCAGTCTCGTGCCCGAACCCAGGCGGATTGGCACAGGAGAACCGACCCATGTCGGCAGATGAGCGCAAGGCGAGGCTACCGGGCTGGCACCACGTGCCCGAGGTGCCCATCCAGGTGTCGCCCTTTTTCAGCTGGCCGCCGGATGTCCGGCGCATGGGGCGTTGGCTGTCTGTGCGTTGGCTGAGCTTTACCGAGAACCTGCTGATCCTGGGCGTCGCGCTGATCTCCTATCTCTTTTTCCAGCCTGCGCTGGAGACGATGCAGGACCTGCACTGGAGCTGGATCGGGGCGATCTGGCTGCGCAACATGGTGCTGATGAGTGTCGTGGCGGGGGGGCTGCACTGGTATTTCTACATGAGGCGCGGGCAGGGGGAGCGGCTGAAATACGACTCGCGCGATCTGATGCGCAAGGGTCGGCAGTTCGACTTCGGGGGGCAGGTGAGGGACAACATGTTCTGGACCCTGGCCAGCGGCGTGACCGTGTGGACCGGCTATGAGGTCCTGATGTTCTGGTTGATGGCCAATGGCTGGGCGCCGGTTCTGCTGCCGTCCGAGCATCCGGTCTGGTTCGTGCTGTGGTTTCTGCTGACGCCGGTCTGGCTGTCGTTTCATTTCTACTGGATCCACCGGGCCCTGCATTGGGGTCCGGTCTACAGGCGCGTACATGCCCTGCATCATCGCAACGTGAATGTGGGGCCGTGGTCGGGCATGTCGATGCACCCGATCGAGCATCTCGGGTTCCTGTCACCGGTGCTGATCCATCTGGTGCTGCCCGCGCATCCCCTGCATGTCCTGTTCATGATGCAGCATCTGTGCCTGCGCGCCTCGACCTCGCACACGGGCTATGAAAAGCTGCTGTTCGGGGACGATGCGGACCTGGCGCTGGGGACGTTCCATCACCAGATGCATCACCGGTACTTCGAGGTGAATTACGGCAATCTGGAAGTGCCCTGCGACAAGTGGTTCGGGACGTTTCATGACGGGACGGTGGCCGCGCATGAGCGGCTGAAGGATCGGCGCGGGCGGCGGGCCGGGTGATGAGAATCCCAGGCAGGATGAAGGATCAGGAGCGGCGTTTCGCGCGGAGCGTGGGGTCGGCCCGGGTGGGGTCCTCGGGCCAGGGGTGTTTGGGGTAGCGGCCGCGCATGTCCTTGCGCACATCGGCATAGGACGTGGCCCAGAAGCCGGGGATGTCGAGGGTGGTCTGGACCGGGCGGCCGGCGGGGCTGAGCAGCGTGACGCGCAGGGGGGTGTGGCCCACAGTCGGGTGCGTGGTCTGACCGAACATTTCCTGCAGGCGCAGCGCGATTTCGGGGTGTTCGCCGCTGTAGTCGATGGGCACCCGGCGGCCAAGCGGCGTGGTGAAATGGGCCGGCGCGGCGCGGTCGAGCGCCTGCATCTGCGGCCAGTCGAGCATGGCGCGCAGCGGGTTCAGGATGTCGAATTTCTTCCAGTCCCGGGCGGTTCTGACGCCGGAGATATGCGGCAGAAGCCAGTCATTTAGCGTCTCCATCAGGGCCGGTTCGGACATGTCCGGCAGGTCGTGGCCCGCCGCGCGCAGGAGCGCGGCGCGGGCGGCAAAGCGGCGGGCGGGGTCGCTCCAGGTGAGACCGAGCTCGCGGATGCCGTCGAGCATGGCAACGGCGATGGCCTGCGCCGGCGCGTCCTTCCAGATGCGGTCATCGAGCGTGAGCGCGCCGAGGCGTTCATGGCGGCGGGCGGTGACGCGGCGCTCGCGCGGGTCCCATTGGCAGATGTCGTGCCAGGCGATGCGGGGGCCAAAGATGTCTCGCAGTTCGCTTTCCGGGATGGCGATGGCCTGGCGGATACGGGCCTCGCGCGGGTCGCCGTCAAGATCGGTGGCGACGATGAGACGGGCAGCGGCGAGCGTGTCTTCGTCGGGCAGCACCGCGCCCTTGCCGCCGGAGAGAACGTAGCGTGGCGCGTCGCCCTTGCGGCGCAGGCCGATGCGGTCGGGATAGGCGAGGGCCGCGTGCTGAGCGCTTGACAGGCCGGGGTTTGCGCCGGAATTTTCCAGCCGTTTCAGGCGTTTGGCCTCGTCTCGGATGCGGGCGAGGGCGGCGCGGTTCGCCTCCCACCTGTGGCGATCTGCGTAGCCCCGCGGGTCTGTGAGAGCCATGAGGCGCAGGCCGAGGTCGGTGGGCGCGCTGCGCGGCAGAGGGTCACGATCCGCAAGCAGTGCCGCGAGCGGGGCGGCATCGGGGCCTGCGATGGCCAGCATATGCGCAAGGCGGGGGTGCAGTGGCAGGCGGGCCAGCGCGCGGCCATGGTTCGTTATGCGGTTTTCGGTGTCCAGCGCGCCAAGTTCCCGTATTAGGCTTTGCGCTTCTGCAAAGCTCTTGGGGTTGGGCTGGGTCAGGAAGCAGAGCGCCTCGGGGGTCGCGCCCCACAGCGCCAGCTCCAGGGCGAGGCCGGTGAGATCGGCGGCGTCGATTTCGGGCGGAGGGAAGGGGGCCAGCGCACCCTCCTCGCCGCGGGTCCAGAGGCGGTAGCAGGTGCCGGGGGCGACACGGCCCGCGCGGCCGGTGCGCTGGGTCGCCTCGGCGCGGGTCACGCGCTCGGTCACAAGGCGCGACATGCCGGACCCGGGATCGAACCGCGCGCGGCGGGCGCGGCCTGCATCCACCACCACGCGGATGTCCTCGATGGTGAGCGAGGTTTCGGCGATGGACGTGGCCAGCACGATCTTGCGGGTGGTCGGATCGGGCGCGATGGCCGCGCGCTGGGCGGTGAAGGGCATCGCACCAAAGAGCGGCCGCAGGGTGCAATCGGCCGGAATCCTGTCGCTGAGCAGCGCCTCGGTGCGGCGAATTTCGCCCATCCCCGGCAGGAAGACCAGCACGCCACCGGTGGTCTCGGGGAGGGCATCGAGAATGAGGCGGGCGGTGGCGTCCTCGAGCCGGGTTCGTGGCGGCAGGGGGCGGTCCAGATGCCGGGTTTCGACCGCGAAGCTGCGGCCATGAGAGGTGATCACCGGTGCATCACCCATGAGCCGCGCCACCGGTTCGGCGTCCAGCGTGGCGGACATCGGCAGCAGGATCAGGTCGTCGCGCAGGGCCTCGGCAATCTCGAGGCAGAGTGCGAGACCCAGATCGGCATTCAAAGAGCGTTCGTGGAACTCGTCAAACAGCACCGCGCCGATGCCGGGCAGGTCGGGGGCCGATTGGATCATGCGGGTGAGAATGCCTTCGGTGACCACTTCGATACGGGTTTCCGGCCCTGTGACGCTGTCGCCGCGGATACGGTAACCGACTGTTTTGCCGCATTTTTCACCCAGGGTCTGTGCCATGCGTTCGGCCGCGGCGCGCGCAGCCAGGCGGCGGGGTTCGAGCATGAGGATACGCGCGTCGGTGAGCCCCGCCTCGAGCAGCGCCAGGGGCACCACGGTCGTCTTGCCCGCGCCCGGCGGGGCCTGCAGGACCGCGCGGCCACGGGATTTGAGCGCCGCGATCAGCTCGGGCAGGGCGGCGTGGATGGGGAGCGTTCCGGTCATTCAGCGCCGCGTCAGGGTGACTTTGCCATAGCTCGATCGCATCTGCATCGCGCTGGCCTGCATGAGATCACCCATCGGCGTGTAGGTGATCGAGAAGGGAAACACGGTCTGGCGCCGCATGGCGCTGTCCGAGAAGCCCTGAAGCCTTGTGTAGCGGCCCGAGCAGGTGACGGATGCGCCGTTCTCTGCGCGTCCGGTCAGTTGGAAGGATGAGCGGCGCGCGCCGTCGAAGGTGGTGAGGTCGAGTTGGCACAGACCGTCCCTGGGCTGCAGGCGCAGGGCCTCGAAGAGCGCGGTCATCGGGTCGAGCGTGCCGCGCTGGGTGGCCGGGTCGAGCCGGTCCTCTTCCGCAGCCAGCGTACCGCCGGTCACGCGGGGCGCGCCGTTGCGATAGCTGAGCCGGGCCGAGGTCTCGCGTTTGCCGGTGTTGATGTCCTCGGAGTAGCTCTGGGGTATCAGGCCCCTGGTGGTGGCGCGGCCCGTCGATCGGGCGGTGAAGCGGGCCCCGGAGAGGGCACCGGTCACGCCGGTCGTGTAGAATTGCGATTTTGCCTGATAGGTGCCGCCCGCAACGCGGCCCACAATGCGCATTTCGCCCAGTTTCAGCCCGAGGATGCGCAGGTCGTAGAGGGCGGAGGTATCCTGGGCCGCCGCTGGCGTGGCAAAGAGCGGGAGGAGGGCAAGGAGCAGGCGGTGCATCAAGGGTCCTATGGGTCTGGACATCGGCGGGTGGGCCAAGGCATGTAGGCGCAACCTAAACGATGGGTCGCGGGATGGACATTGCACAACTGAGCGAGCGGATTGTCAAAGGGGATCGTCGGGCGCTGGCGCGGGCGATCACGCTTGTGGAGAGCAGTCGGGACGACCATCGCGAGACCTCTGCCGCGTTGCTGGAGCGGCTGCGGGGCGCGGGGCGCGAGGCGCTGCGGGTCGGGCTGAGTGGCACGCCGGGGGTGGGCAAGTCGACCTTTATCGAAGGATTCGGGATGTTCCTGACCGCGCGGGGGCTGAAAGTGGCCGTTCTGGCGGTGGACCCGTCCAGTGCGCGCTCGGGCGGTTCGATCCTGGGCGACAAGACGCGGATGGAGCGGCTGAGCCGTGATCCGGGTGCGTTCATCCGGCCCTCGCCCAGCCAGACGCAGCTGGGCGGCGTGGCGCGGCGCACGCGCGAGGCGGTGGCGCTGTGCGAGGCCGCCGGGTTCGACGTGGTGCTGATCGAAACCGTGGGGGTGGGGCAGTCCGAGACGGTGGTGGCGGAAATGTCGGACCTGTTCGTACTGCTTCTGGCCCCGGCGGGGGGCGATGAATTGCAGGGGGTCAAGCGCGGGATCATGGAGATCGCCGATCTGATCCTTGTGAACAAGGCGGACGGGGAACTGAAATCGGCGGCGGTGCGGACCTGTGCGGATTATGCGGGGGCCTTGCGATTGCTCAGAAAGCGGCCGCAGGACCCGGAAGGGTTTCCCAAGGCGATGACGGTGTCGGCGCTGCATGAGGATGGGCTGGAGGCGGCCTGGGACGAAATGACCGCGCTGACCGAGTGGCGGCGCGCGCAGGGGCATTTTGCCGGGCGGCGGGCGGCGCAGGCGCGCTACTGGTTCGAGGAGGAGGTGCGGCAGGCTCTGTTGGCGCAGCTGCGGTCCGGCGCGGCGCGGGCGCGGATGGAGGCGCTGGGCGAGCGCGTGGCCGAGGGTGAGCTGACCCCGGCGGCAGCGGCGCGGGAGATGCTGGACGGATTGAAGGGGGGGCCGGGCTGAAGCCCGGCCTACGGGGGTTTGGGGTGAGGGCATCGCGCGGGGACGTATCCGCTCCTCATGGGGTTTCGGGCTGCATCTCCCGCGACAGGAACTCTTCGGGGCTGTCGACCTCCTCCAGCCTCTTGCCCCTGATCCACCAGAACCGGTTGCCCGTGTTGCGCAGGAAACTGCGGTCGTGGCTGACCAGCAGGCAGGCGGCACCGTGGGTGACGAGTTCGTCCTCGAGCGCCTCCTGGCCTTCGATGTCGAGATGGTTCGTGGGTTCGTCCAGCAGGTAGAAATTGGGCTGTTTCAGGCGCAGGACGAGCATGGCGAGGCGGGCCTTCTGCCCCCCGGACAGCGCGCCGATCCTCGTGTCCTGCATTTCGATATTCACACCCGCCCCGGCCAGCAATCCCCGCGCGCGCTGGTCGCCCACGTCGAAGGTGTGGGTGATGGTGGTCATCGGTGTGAGCGCGTCGTCAAGCTGGCTGAGATGCTGGTCGGAACAGGCCGGAACCACCGAGGGCGCGCATTTGACGGGGCTGTCCGCACCCTCCAGCGCCGCAGCGATCAGGCGGATGAGGCAGGTCTTGCCGGTGCCGTTGGCACCCATGAGCAAAACCCGGTCGCCGGGTGAAATCCATTTCTGGCCGGTGCGGTAGAGCAGGCTGCCATCCGGCGTAGTGACATCTATATTGTCAAGCGTGATCAGGGCCTTGGCGTGGGTTCCGCTATTCGTGAGGCGGATGTCGCCCGCGCCTTGTTCGCGGTGCGCGGGGCGGGCGGCGGCCTCTATCCTGGCGGCGCGTTCGGTGAGCTGTCTGGTCTTGGTCACAAGCAGGTCCGAGCCCGAGTTGATGCCGATATTCTTGAGCTTAGCGGCCTGTTTGCGAAGCTGCTGCGCCTTGTTGAGATCATTGGCAAAGCGGCGCTCATCGGCGGCGTCGGCCTCGTCCAGGGCCGCCCGGGCCGGGGTGAAGGGCAGGGTGAAGATACGGCTGCGTTCGGCGCGCAGGAAGAGTGTTCGGTTGGTGGTCGCGTCCAGAAACGCCCGGTCATGGGAGGTGATCACTGCGGGCACCTCGCGCGGGAGCGCGGCCAGCCAGTCCTGCAGGAGCGCGATGCGGTGCAGGTCGAGATGGTTGGTGGGCTCATCGAGCAGCAGCAGATCAGGCTCGGTGATCCAGGCCGCAGCCAGAAGGGCGGTGCGCTGCCAGCCGCCCGAGAGGGTGCCGAGCGGCCGGTGTTGCATCTCATGGGGTACCGAGAGGTCGGCCAGCACCACATCCACGCGCCAGGCCTCGTATTCGGCCTGCTCGGGCGGCAGGGCGGCGAGGACCATGTCGTAGAGCGTCTGGTCGAGTGCCGTGTCGGGCACGTATTGCCGCACATGGCCCACGCGCAGGCCGCGGGCGCGGGTGATCTCGCCCGTGGTGGGCTCATGCGCGCCGGCAAGGCAGGCCAGCAGCGTGGATTTTCCGCGACCGTTGGCGGCGACGAGGCCGATGCGGTCTCCACGCGAGATGGTCAGGTCGAGATCGGTGAAAAGCGGCTCGCCCAGGGTCACGCCGAGGGCATTGGTCTGTAGGATGGTCATTGGGGCTCAGTCTCATAAGGAAGGAAGCCGCGCGGGGCGGCGTCAGGCTGAGCAGAGGGGTCTGGTGGTCCCGTGGTCAGCCCTGCAAACGGATCTGCAGGGCGTGACGGGGGCCATGCTGAAGTCGGCGTGTGATGCGCATGTTCAGCAGATGCCCTCCCGTTGTTTGCGTGTGACCTGTCGGGGGCAGGTTAGGCAAGCTCAGGCCGCGTGGCAAGAGGGGCAGGGCGCAGCGGCGGGGTCCGCATACCGAAGAGGGCCGCAAGGATCGCGGCAAAGCCGGGCCGGCTTATGCCGGGGCCGGCTGTTTTCGGGTCAGCAGCCGGGGGCCGTAGATGACCGAGAACACCGCGAAGGCGAGTATCCAGGCGAGAGCGGCGATGTCGTGGCCCAGCTGACCCGGCAGGGCCGCCGCGAAGAGCCGTGCCAGCACCGATACGGTGAGCGCCACGTAGATCACCACGGTCATCGGGCAGGCGGTCAGCGCATGGCCCGTGTGGCCCAGAGTGGCGCGGGTCATTACCGCCAGCGTCATCAGCCCGAGCGCGCCGGCCATCCATACATGCTGGGCCGCCGCCGGGCTCACGAGGCCGGGCCAAAGCGTCGCCAGCCCAAGCGCCAGGGCCCCCAGAGGCACGAATCCATAGCCGAGATGCAGCACCCAGACCAGCGGTTCAGCCCGGGTGCGCAACCCCTGCCACCGCGCCAGCCGCACCGCGTGGAGCGCGGCGAACAGCAGCAGGAGCGTGGCGGTCACCGGGTCCTGGGGCCACGCGACCCATGCCAGCAGCGCAGGCAGGCTGAGCAGCAGGGTGATCTTGTCAAAGCGGCGCATGGGCGGGGCCGGCAGCCGCGTCTCGCCGCGTTGCACCAGCCAGTTTCGGGTAAAGGACGGAACGATGCGCCCGCCGATGAGCGTGATCATCCCGATCACACTGGCCAGCCCCAGCCGCAGGCCGGTGCCCTGAGCCGCGTAGCCGCCGCTGAGCGCGTCGAGGTGAAAGGCGAGGTTGGCCCCGGCAAAGACCGCCAGCAGGCCCAGCACCGGCAGGTTGCGCCAGTTTCGCCCGGCCATGATCTCGCGCAGGATGAGCGCGCCGAGAGCCAGCGGAAAGGCAAGGTCCACGACAGGGGCGACCCATGGCGGCAGAAATACCGACGCAAGCACCGCGATGCGCCCCAGCACCCACAGGGCCGCCAGCGCGCCCAGGCGCCAGCCGACCACCGGCAGCCGCCCGGTCCAGTTGGGCACCGCCGTCAGCAGAAACCCCGCGATGATCGCGCCCACATATCCGAACAGGAACGCATGGGCGTGCCATGACACCAGGCCCAGGCGGGTGGGCAGATCCAGCAGACCTGCGAGCGCAAGGGCCCAGAGCAACATCGCCAAAGCGGCCCAGACGGCCCCCAGCAGGAAGAACGGGCGGAAGCCGAAGCTGAGCAGCGCCGGGCCTTGCCAGCTGCGCATTTGTCGGGCGGAGGATCGGGACATGGGATACGGGTCTCACAGTTGGTGCGGGTCAGGCATCGGCCTGATCCATGAGCGCGGGGACGTGGCGGGTCAAGGCCCGGGTGGCGGGGATGCCGGTCGGCGCCCGCAAGGGGATCGGCGTCATGGTCGAACGCACGGGCCGCCCGACCGGCGGGACGATGCGCGAGGCGAAGAACCGGTTCACCGCCATGACCTCCTTTGAAACGGATGACCGAGCCATATCGCGGGCGGTGCACCAGAAATTTGCGCCAGCGCAACGTTCGGCGCGAATGTCGCCCTAGGCTGACCGGGTGAAAGGAGCTGCGGGATGGCGAAGCCGCGACTGGACGACCCGGACTTGCCTTTGTCGGACCTGATGGCCCATTGGCCGCAGACAGTGCCTGTGTTCCTGCGCCACGGGATGATGTGCGTGGGCTGTCTGGTGACTCCGTTTCACACGATCACCGATGCCTGTCTGGAGTACCGGCTGGATGAGGACGTCTTTCTGGCCGAGTTGCAGGCGGTTATCGACACGGTTTGAGCGACGTCAGGCCGGGAATGGTCAGGACTGGGAAAGAACGACAAGCGCATGAGGGTCACAGATCTTGATCCGTTTGCGGCGGCTTTCCACCAGGCCCTGCTTTTGCCACGCGCTGAGCAGACGGCTGACGGTGTGCAGGGTCGTCGCGGTCAGTTCCGACAGGTCTTGCCGGGTGATGGGAAAGTCGATCTCGATCCCGCCATCCGCGGTCTTGCGTCCGGTCTGGCTGAGCAGCCGCAAAAGCGCGTTGGCGACACGCTGTTCCACCTGCTGTGTGGCCATTTCGACGATGCGGGTGTTCATCTCGTCCACGCGCTTGCCCACGGTCTTGTAGGTCTCGGTGGCAAAGCCGTCATAATCGGTGACGAAACGGTCCCAGAGCCGCATCGGCCAGCTGAGCGCCAGCGAGTCGCTGGCAGCAATGGCGCTGGCGGGATAGGTGTCGCGCCCCAGCGCGCGGGCGATGCCCAGAAGCTCACCGGCGGGAATGTGCAGGGCGGTCACCTGGTCGCCCATGGGTGTCACGCGCACCACGCGCACATATCCATCCAACAGCATGAAGAACCGGTCCGCCGCGTCGCCTTCGTTGAAGATATGGGTGCCGGCGTCGTAGCGCCGCGAGGTGGCCTGATCGAGAACAGCGCGGATCTGATCCCGTTCCAGCCGCGAAAAGGGCGGCAGGTGAGTCAGCAGGCTTTCATCGAGCCGGGGCAGGGTTTTGCGCGGCATATCGGGCATGGTGCGCGATGGTTGGCACAAAACACGCGACGGCACCAGTTTTCCCGGTCTGACGCGCGATAGTGCAATCGGGTGAAACCTTGTTCCAGCACAAAGATCGCGGCAGCGCAGCGGGCTAGAGTCAGCCTCGACCATCCAAAGCTGAAAGGGATTTCAATGAGACCGGCACAATCGTACCGCAGCCTCGGCCGCGCCGCCCTGATGGGCGGAGCCGCGATGGCCGACCTCGTGACGTTGAAGTGCCGGGCAGCATCCCCGAAAGCCGTGTTCCGAAGAAAGCGCGCGGCTCACAGACCAGATCGCCAGTTTCTGACTTTTCCCTGAAGGCGCGCCTTTTGTGCGCCCTCGCATTCCCTCAGACAGGAGGAACCTATGACCAAGTTCATCAATCCGGGCCTTATGAAGACCAGCCGCCGCAACGTGTTGCGCGGCAGCGTGCTTGCCGGAGCCGCGGCGATGACCGGAACCGGCGCGCTGGCCAGCCCGCGCCCGGCGAAAATCAACGCGATCAACGAGACCTCGGCCAGGCTCTACAAGGCGGCGGCGGATCAGGCGGCTGACAGCACCGCCGAACCGGCGGACCTGAGCGGCTATACCCGCGTCAAACAGGAACTGGTCGCGCCGCCCTTTGCGCCCGAGCACGAGCAGGTGGCCACGGGCGGGCCGAAGATCATCGAGATCACCATGGACACCACCGAAAAGCTGATGGTGGTGGACGAGGATACGGGCGCAAGCATCTGGGCGCTGACCTTTAACGGATCGGTTCCCGGCCCGCTGATCATCTGCCACGAGGGCGACATGATCGAGCTGACCCTGCGCAATCCGCATGACAGCCAGCTTGAGCACAATATCGACTTCCATGCCTCGACCGGTGCCTTGGGCGGCGCTGCTCTGACCCACATCTTTCCCGGTGAGGAGGCCGTCCTGCGCTGGAAGGCCACCAAGCCGGGCTGCTTCACCTATCACTGTGCTCCGGGGGGCGCGATGATCCCCTACCACGTCTGCCACGGCATGAACGGCGCGGTCATGGTGTTGCCGCGCGACGGGCTGAAGGACCCGCAGGGCAACCATCTGAAATACGACAAGATTGCCTATTTCGGTGAGCAGGACTACTATCTGCCGCGCGACGAAAACGGCGATTTCAAGAACTACGAACTGGCCGGTGACGACTACGCCGACAGTCTCGAAGCCATGCGGACGCTGATCCCGACGCACCAGGTGTTCAACGGCGCGGTGGGTGCGCTGACCGGTGACAATGCGCTCAGGGCCAAGGTCGGCGAAACTGTCCTGATGGTCCACAACTCCTGCACATTGGACAGCCGTCCGCACCTGATCGGCGGGCATGGCGACTATGTGTGGGAGACGTCGTTCACCGACCCTGCACTGACCGGTGTGGAGACATGGCTCGTGCGTGGCGGCAGCGCGGCGGCGGCGATGTACACCTTCAAGCAGCCCGGCGTCTATGTCTATGTGAACCACAACCTGATCATCGGTGTGCTTCTGGGCGCGTTGGCGCATTTCACGGTTGAAGGCGAGTGGGACAACAACCTGATGGAGCAGGTCGTGGCGCCGCGGGAATTCGACATCTGATCCCGGAAGGGCATGACACCCATGATCGCCGCAGCAGCACGAAGGCCGCGTTGAGGAGGGCCCGGCAGACGGGACCGCGCGGCTGCCCTTGCGGCGATCAAACGGATCGGGGTCGCGCTGTTGCGGCGCGGCCCTTGCGCCGTCCGCGGTCGCCTGCGGGCGCTGTCCGCGATGGCTGCCACGCCCCTCACCCGTGATACCGGATGCCGCCCCGCTGCTTTGTACGCGGCGAATGAAGGCGGCGGCGGCTGACGGGAACGCCAGTGCCGACGCGTGAAAAAGGGCGCATCCGTTCGGATACGCCCCTCTTGATTTCAAGCCGCCGTCCCCGCGGGGACATCCGGCACTCAGGCCTGAGTTCAGGCCAATGTTCAGGCCGAAGTTCAGGCCAGAACGATGTTCGTTGCGCTTTCGCGGCCGTCGCGACCCGATTCCAGATCGAAAGTCACTTTCTGATCGTCGGCGAGGCCGGTGAGGCCTGCGCGTTCCACAGCGGAAATGTGGACAAAGACGTCCTTGCCGCCGCCCTCAGGGGCGATAAAACCAAAACCTTTGGTGGTGTTGAACCATTTGACGGTGCCATTTGCCATCGTCGTGTCTCCTTGTTTAATCTGCCCGCAGGATGCGGCAGCCCGGCTAGGTCAGTCCAAGATCGAGAGCCTGAGCCGAAAAGGAGCAGTGAGATCGATAGCGGTAACGTCGCACCGTGCACATGAGGTCTTTGCCCGCCAAAAGCAAGAGAATTCTTGCGCGCGGTGCAAATGAGCGGAAATTGGGATGGTGACATCTACGCGCGCTTGCGCTAACACGGGGCGCAGACAAGGACGGAGGATACGCGATGTATAAAGGGATCTGGCTCACGTTCAGCTGAGACGGCCAAGCCCTTGCTGTGGGTGGCTGTCCGGCCACCTCTTTCACATCGCAGTCCGAATTCACGCCCCGAAAGGCGCCCGTCATGTCTCCGATCTATCGTTTCTTTGAAAATCTCGTCGACCCGTTTGCGCCGCATGACGCGGCCACCCCGCCCGGGACACTCTGGGCCTATCTGAGGTCTCACTATGGCCCGTTCCGCAAATGGATGGTGGCGCTTGCGCTGAGCGGCGTGATGGTGGCCATAGTGGAGACCGGGCTGATCTTCTACTCGGGCCGGGTGATCGACCTGATTTCGGCGGGCGAGCCGTCGAGCTTCTGGGGCGATTACGGTTTCGAGCTGTTTCTCGCCGCGGTCTTCATCCTGTTTCTGCGGCCCGTGTTCATCGTGCTGAACCACCTGCTGCTGGAACAGATGCTGGCGTCGAACATGCAGGAGCAGGTGCGCTGGCGGGCGCACAGGCATCTTTTGGGGCAGAGCACGGGGTTCTTTCAGAACGAATTCGCCGGTCGCCTGAGCAATCGCGTGATGCAGGTCGGCGAGGCAGTCGAGGACGGCACTTACATGGCGTTCGAAGGCATCTGGTATGCGCTGACTTATGTGATCAGCGCCGCCGTGATCCTGGGCGGGGTGGACCCGATCCTGGCGGTGCCTCTGCTGCTTTGGGTGGTGCTCTATTCCATCTATGTGGGCAGGATCGCCAGGCGCGTGGGCATCGCGAGCGAAAAGTGGTCGGATGCGCGCTCGATGGTGACGGCGCGGGTGGTGGACGCCTATTCCAACATCGAGGCGATCAAGCTGTTCGCCCGGGACGGGGCCGAGGAACGCTATGTTCTGAGCGCCATGCGCCGGCTGCGGCTGCGCTTCCAGCGCTTCTTGCGGCTGATGACCGAACTGACCCTGGGGCTGAACATCATCAACGGGGTTCTGATCCTGGGCGTGCTGGGCCCGGCGCTCTGGCTGTGGTTCAAGGGCACGATTTCGGTGGGCGAAGTGTCGGCGGCCGCTGCCCTGACGATCCGTCTGAACGGCATGTCGGGCTGGATCATGTGGGTGGTGATCCGGCTTTTCGAACATGCGGGCGTCATTCGCGAGGGCCTGCGTTCGATTGCCGTGCCGCATGACGTGGTGGACGCGCCGGGTGCGGGCCGACTGGAGGTGACGGAGGCGGCGATCCGGTTCGAGAACGTGACCCATACCTATGGCAAGGGGTTTGGCGGGCTCGATGATGTAAGCCTGTCGATTGCGCCGGGCGAGAAGGTCGGCCTGGTGGGCCGCTCGGGTGCCGGCAAGTCGAGCCTTGTGAACCTGCTCCTGCGGTTCCGCGATGCCGAGGAAGGCCGGATCGAGATCGACGGGCAGAGCATCCGCGATGTCACCCAGAACTCGCTGCGCGGGGCGATCGGTATGGTGAGCCAGGACAGCTCGCTTCTGCACCGCTCGATCCGGGCCAATATCCTGATCGGGCGGCCCGATGCCGGTGAGGCAGCCATGGTCGAGGCCGCGCGCCGCGCCGAGGCGCATGAGTTCATCATGGACCTGCGCGACCCGCAGGGGCGCACCGGCTATGCCTGCCAGGTGGGCGAGCGCGGCGTGAAGCTGTCGGGCGGGCAGCGTCAGCGGGTGTCGATTGCGCGGGTGATCCTCAAGGACGCGCCGGTCCTGGTGCTGGACGAGGCCACATCGGCGCTGGATTCCGAGGTCGAGGCGGCCATTCAGGACACGCTTTTCGGCCTGATGGAAGGCAAGACGGTGATCGCCATCGCACATCGTCTGAGCACCATTGCCCAGATGGACCGGATCGTGGTGCTGGACGAGGGCCGCGTGGTCGAAGTCGGCAGCCATGACGAATTGCTGGCGAAAGGCGGGCTCTATGCCGGGCTCTGGGCGCGGCAATCGGGTGGGTTTGTCGGGGTGCAGTAGGCACCTGCCTACATGTTGCGAACTGTGCCTATGACGCGGCGCATGAGGTCGAGAAATGCCTGTTCTTCCCCGTCGTCAAGATCGGCCAGCGCCGATTGATTGACCTCATACGCTGCGGTGTAGGCCTGATCCCGCTTGGAGCGGGATGTGTCGGTGAGCCAGATTAGCTGCGCGCGGGCATCCGAAGGGTGCTTTGTGCGTTTGATCAGCCCGTCACGCTCCATCCGGTTGAGCGTATTGGCCAGTGTCGCCTGTTCGACGTCGATTTCGTTCAGCAGGTCCTTTTGGGACACCCCGTCCTTTTTCCAAAGCTCAAGCAGGATGGGGAACTGACCGACCACAAGTCCGAGGGGCGCGATGCGGGATTGGAGTTCCTTGGCGAATAGCCTGGCCATGTGGTTCACCAGATACCCGGCCGAGTCTTCTTTGTTGAATGTCATGCAGGGGAGATAACATTTGCATAGCATGCTATGCAAGTTTACATAGCATGCTATTAAAATGATTCGCCAAGGAAACCAACATGCCCGCAATTCAAGAATTGGACGCCATCGTCACTCTCGCCGACCAGATGCAAGCCGAAGAGGGACCGATCGTCCTCGTCAATCTGTTTACCGTCGACCCTGCCGAGCAAGAGGCTCTTGTGCGGGCCTGGTCTCATGATGCGGACTTCATGAAGGCCCGGCCGGGCTACATTTCCACGCAGCTGCATCAGGGGATCGCGGGAAGCGCGACCTTCATGAACTATGCCGTCTGGCAGGATGTTGAGAGCTTTCGCAACGCATTTACCAACCCGGAGTTTCAGCGTCGCATCGCCGAATATCCGCAGAGCGCGGTCACACGGCCGCATCTCTTCCGCAAGCTGGCCGTCGCGAACCACTGTGTGGCGTGAAACAGAAGGCCCATGACACTATGAAAAAGATCATACATCCAATTGCCGGGGTCATAGGATTCCTGACCATCCTGACCTTCTGGACTTCAACAGCCGTCAGCGAGCTGTTCGGCACGCACGAAACCATCGTGATGGTCAAATCGGCAATCCTGAAGGGGATGATCCTTCTTATTCCGGCCATGGTCATCGTCGGGGCCACGGGCATGTCGCTGGGCAAACGGCGCAAGGATGCGCCAGCGCGCGCCAAGAAGAAGAGAATGCCGTTCATTGCCGCCAACGGCCTGCTTGTTCTAGTCCCTTGCGCGTTTTTCCTGCAGGCCAGGGCCAGCGCCGGGGTATTTGACGCAACATTCTACATCGTGCAGGTGGTCGAACTGATGGCCGGGGCCACCAATCTGACCCTTATGGGGCTGAGCATTCGCGACGGACGGGCCATGGCCGCGCGCAGACGCGCGGCACAGGCCAAGTAGCCCGTAAATTCGCCGTGGCACCCGGTGCGAAAGGTGCGAGTGGACTTGACGCCCCAGGCGATTCCGCCTAATGGACGCCAACGGAATTCGGGGCGCTGCCTATGGCGGTGCCCGTTTCATTTGACCGCGGGACCGCCCCGCCGGACCCAAGACGAGGAAAACCCGATGGCACGCCGCTGTGAACTGACCGGAAAAGGCCCGATGGTGGGCAACAATTCGAGCCACGCCAACAACAAGACGCGGCGTCGTTACCTGCCCAACCTGAACGACGTGACGCTGCAATCCGAGACGCTGAACCGTGGCATCAAGCTGCGCATTTCGGCACATGCGCTGCGCTCGGTCGATCACCGGGGCGGGCTGGACGCGTATCTGGCCAAGGCCAGGGATGAAGAGCTGAGCGCCAATGCGCTGAAAGTCAAGAAAGAGATCGCCAAGGCACAGGCCGCCAGCGCCTGATCCCATGGCCTGATCTGCCGAAAGAGCGGATATTCGCAGCCCTGCCGGAGACGGCGGGGCTGTTTCTTTTTGCCGCCACGGCAGCGCTTTCGCAGGGCGCATGGCGGGGATCACGAAAAAGGAGCCGCCGACCGGGTGCCGCCCGCCCCGGACGTGATCCGGGGCCTCTGCCGGATCAGGCGGAGAGGACCTCATCGACCCAGGCGGGCACGATCCGGCTGGCCGGGCCGTGGCGGCGCTCGTCGAAGTCCCGCGTGTTGGCCGAGGGTTCGAGATTGAGCTCGACCGTGCGCGCACCCAGCCGCCGGCAATGCCGGGCGTAGGCCGCCGCCGGGTAGACATTGCCGGATGTGCCGATGGCCACGAAGAGGTCGGCGGCATTGAGCGCGGGGTCGATCACCTCCATGCCGTAGGGGATTTCACCGAACCAGACCACATCGGGCCGCGTGGCGGGGGCCGCGCAGGCCGGGCAGGGGTCACAGGGTTGCATCCGGGGCGGGGCTTCCCACCGGTGACCGCAGGCATTGCAGAGCGCGCCGAAGAGCGAGCCGTGCATGTGCAGAACGCCCCGCGCGCCACCGCGTTCATGCAGGTTGTCGACGTTCTGGGTGATGATCAGGACCTCGCCGGGGTGCTCTGTCTCGAGCCGGGCCAGCGCCTGA
>FYBJ01001535.1_pt1 | contig 38392 bp, 34 predicted proteins | sample 1134611 | NCBI WGS metagenome assembly FYBJ01 (sample SAMEA104116008, study PRJEB20421) | marine metagenome | isolation source: marine
TTTTTTTTTTTTTTTTTTTTAATGATACGGCGACCACCGAGATCTACACAGAGTAGATCGTCGGCAGCGTCAGATGTGTATAAGAGACAGGTTGATGTTCATCGTAGTCTACTTCTTCGTCTTCGGGGCGGGGACGTTCTACATATTGCGGCTGATGAACCAGGCGCCCGGAGAGGGCACAGATGACCCGACTCGGGCTGGGCCTTTGCGCACGTCCGGCATCGTGCCGCCCACGCAATTTGACGCATCGCGGACGTCAGGTCAGTAAGGAGGATTGATATGCTGGATCTACCGACAATCTGGGCCGGGATTATCGCCTTTGCGGTGCTGACTTATGTGGTTCTGGACGGATTTGACCTGGGCATTGGTATCCTGTTTCCATTTTCCCGGGACAGGAAAGATCGCGACGTGATGATGAACTCTGTCGCGCCGGTTTGGGACGGTAATGAAACCTGGCTGGTGATGGGGGGAGGGGGGCTGTTTGCTGTGTTTCCTGTGGCCTACGCCATTGTCATGCCCGCGCTTTACATGCCGATCATCGTAATGTTGTTGGCATTGGTGTTTCGCGGCGTGGCTTTTGAATTCCGCTGGCGCACGGAGCGGTGGCGCGGAGTATGGGACGCAGCCTTTATTGGTGGTTCAACCGTAGCTGCTTTCTGTCAGGGCATTGCACTGGGTGCGCTGGTGCAGGGCATCGAGGTCGTTGATCGGGCTTACGCTGGCGGCTGGTGGGATTGGCTCTCGCCGTTCTCTGTCGTGACCGGTATCGCGTTGGTCGTCGGGTACGCGCTTTTAGGGGCCACTTGGTTGGTGATGAAGACCGAAGGGGAACTTCGGCAGACCATGCGAACGCGTGCCGTGCCGCTGGCAGCCGTGACCTTTTTGTTGATCGGTGCGGTGAGTCTGTGGACGCCGTTTCACGACGCGGTCTATTTTCAACGCTGGCTGACGTTCCCCGCGGTCCTCTATTCGGGCATTGTGCCGGTGCTTCTGGCATGTGCTGGGTATGTGCTTTTTCGGGGGTTGAAGTCCGGGCGCGACTATGTGCCCTTTTTTGCCAGCCAATTGGTCTTTGTGATCAGCTTCATTGGCATCGGGATCAGTTTCTATCCAAACATGGTGCCACCATCAGTCTCCATTCATGAGGCCGCAGCTCCGGATGAAAGCTTGGCCTTTGCGCTGGTCGGGACCGTCATTCTGGTGCCGATGATCCTGGCCTACACGGCCTACGCATATTGGGTGTTTCGCGGCAAGATCGACCCCAACGCAGGCTATCATTGATGGGGTGCCGGACACTGAAACGCCTGACATGGTTTGCGGCGATCTGGGGGGCGTCTGTCGTTTGCATTCTGGCGGTCGCCTGGATGATCCGCTTCTTGATCGCGGGCTAGAAGTTGGCTCCAGTGCGGGGGTTTCCTATCTTGAAGCGGGGGACTTGACAGGGCAGCGCTTGGCACGAGCCTTGAAGGTTCGAAATCAGCCGCGCAGGTCTGAACTTTTCTGGTGTATCGCCCCAAATGAAGAGCATGACAGAGCTGCGATGTGCGTGTCGCGATCAAGCCATCAGGTTTGTCTATGGGATGTCAATTTGTCTCTTGAAGTTAATCCCGGATTGGTGCTAATCGCCGCAAGCAAGAAAAAGTGCCCCTATAGCTCAGCTGGTAGAGCAACTGATTTGTAATCAGTAGGTCCGCGGTTCGAGTCCGTGTGGGGGCACCATATTTTTCCGCTAAGATACTGCTTTGTATGTAAAAATATCCTCTTTTGCTTTTTTTCAAGCCCCCTGAATACCCCCCTTATTCGTTGGTGGATATTTCCTTGTCGGACCGAGAAATGAACGCGGCGTCGGAATCGCCTGTGTCAAAAATCCGTTTCAAGCCTAGCCACAACGGTACAACGGCACCCAATGGCGCATTCACAGTACTCGCGCGGCAGTTCTGGCACTTCGTCTAGGGCGTAAGGAACTATCGTCACCACCGGGACCGCGATTTGTTTCTGCATCGCCCAAGTGACGCCGCAAACGGTCCCGCTGCATGACTGGAACTTCTTGTTGAACTTAGTGGTTGTCTCGAGGCTGATTTTTGCGCGCAATGTCGCGATAGGCGTCAGCGTCGCGCAGGGTCATGCCCTTGTCAAAAGGTTGTACCAGGTCACGGAAGTACTGTTGCCAGGGAGATTGGCTATCGGGCACGGGATATCCTCCGTTTTGCATCAACTGATCCTTGCGCTGTGCCAGTTCCGCGTCGGAAATCAGAATGTTGACCGTGCAGGCGTTAAGATCCACGCGGATCCGATCCCCTGTTTTCAGAACTGCCAGACCACCATTGTCGGCCGCCTCAGGTGCAGCATTCAGGATTGAGGGCGAGCCAGAGGTGCCAGATTGGCGTCCATCACCAATGCAGGGCAATTCTTGAACGCCTTGCTTCAAGAGATAGGCCGGCGCGCGCATATTCACGACTTCTGCACCGCCGGGATACCCTTTGGGGCCGGTTCCGCGCATAACGAGAATACAATGGGTGTCGATTTCCTGAGATGGGTCATCAATGCGTCTGTGAAAATCCTCTGGTCCATCAAAAACAACCGCGCGACCCTCAAACGCGTTGGGATCATCGGGATTGGAAAGATAGGCTTGTTGAAATTCTGGCCCTATGACACTGGTTTTCATCAACGCGCTGTCAAACAGATTGCCTTTTAGGTTGATGAATCCTGCCTTGTCTTTCAGCGGGGCATCAACGGATTTGATGACCTTGGGATTTGTGCTGCGCAGGCGTGTGCAGTTGTTGGCCAGGCTGTTCCCATTGACTGTTATGGCCTCTGGATGCGGGAGTCGACCCGCTGCAATCAGCTCTGCGATCACGGCAGGAACACCGCCTGCGCGGTGATAATCTTCGCCCAGGTATTCTCCCGCAGGCTGTAGATTGACCAAAAGCGGCACATCGTGGCCCAAAGCCTGCCAGTCATCATTGTCGAGCGGCACACCTAGATGGCGGGCAATAGCGTTTAGATGAATGGGCGCATTGGTTGATCCACCGATGGCGGAATTGAACACGACGGCGTTCTCAAACGCCGCGCGTGTCATGATGTCGGACGGGCGCAGGTCCTCCCACACCATTTCGATGATACGTTGTCCGGTTTCATAACTGATCTGACCGCGTTCGCGGTACGGGGCCGGAATGGCCGCCGCACCTGGTAGCTGCATGCCGAGTGCTTCGGCCAGGCTGTTCATGGTGGTGGCGGTTCCCATGGTGTTGCAGTACCCCACCGACGGAGCAGAGGCTGCGGCGATTTCCATGAATTCATCAGTGGAGATTTCTCCGGCAGCAAGACGTTCGCGCGCTTTCCAGATAACAGTGCCGGACCCTGCACGTTTTCCCTCGTGCCAACCATTGAGCATCGGCCCCACAGAAAGAGCGATGGCTGGAATGTTGACCGTCGAAGCTGCCATCAGAAGCGCAGGCGTGGTCTTGTCACAGCCAATCATCAACACCACGCCATCAATCGGGTAGCCATACAGCGATTCAACCAAACTGAGGTACGCCAGATTGCGGTCGAGCATGGCGGTGGGGCGTTTGCCGGTTTCCTGAATGGGATGGACGGGCAATTCGATGGCCGTGCCGCCTGCCGCAATTATGCCGTCGCGCACCCGTTTGGCAAGTTCCAGGTGATGGCGGTTGCAGGGGCTTAGATCGCTGCCGGTCTGTGCAATTGCGATGATAGGTTTGCCAGATTGCAGTTCACCGCGCGTGAGCCCGTAGTTGAGATAACGTTCCAGATAGAGCGCTGTCATTTCCGGGTCATCCGGATTGGCGAACCATTGGCGTGATCTGAGGTTTTCGGGCTTCATTCGTGACACTTGTGCCTCCTAAGTCTTGGTCTTGAAACGATTGGACCTATCGTCCTTTGACCACGTCAAACAGTGCCAAAAGCATATTCTGGTGGTTTGGCAGTTCACGATAACCGACGCTTGCCGGGTTTGACGTACTGAAAACGCGCTTGCCAAAATTCACCGCCACCAAACTATGACAGGCCACCCCGCACCTGGGCCAAAGCGTCTTTTGATGCAGCTGCCATCAAACGGGCATCCGACGCGATTGTGACGAACTGGAACCCCATTTCGATGCGTTTCAAAGCATATTCGGGTGTCCCGTTATGGCAGCCGGCAAATTTTCCATACTCTTTTGCCTTGGCCGCTATCATTTCAATGGCCTCGGCCACCGGAGGTTCGACGTCATCGAATGCCGGACGGCAACCTAGCGCCAGAGAAAGATCCGAAGGTCCGATGTACACAGCGTCAAGACCCGGAACCGACAGTATGTCTTCGAGGTTTTCGAGACCTTGAAGTGTCTCGATCATCGCGAAGACAACGATCGTGTCATTGGCATGCTCCGGATAGTCCGAACCACCGTACAAGAGGCCCCGGGTCGGCCCAAAGCTCCTTGTTCCGTTGGGCGGGTAGTGTGTCCAGGCCACAAGGTTCTCGGCATCTTCGCGGCAATTGATCATTGGACAAATGACGCCGTATGCCCCGGCATCGAGCACCTTCATCAAAATACCGGGCTCCAGCCATGGCACGCGCGTAACCGGGACGGTATCAGTTGTCGAAATCGCAGTGAACATCTCGACCGCCTTCTGGTAGCCGATTACGCCATGTTGGATATCAACCGTAAGTGTGTCCCATCCCTGATGCGCCATGGTTTCGGCCGAGAAACCGCTTGGGATCGCCAGCCATCCGTTGACGACAGGCCGTCCGGCGGCCCAATGCTCTCTAATTTTGTTTGGTCGCATCAGTTTACCTTTTCGCAGTGTCTATACATATGGCCTGATCATAGTGGCGCTATTCCTCAAGAATGCCCTGACCACAAAATTCCCCACCCTGATAAACTGCGGATACATCGTCAATCGCAGGATGGGTGCATTCGGCCTCGATACGGGCGCGAAACGTCTCGGAGGTGTCTTTTGGCTTCCATCCCAGAAAAGCCGTCTCACCATTGTCCCACCAGGATGCATCGTTGTTCGAGGCGCCGTAGACAATCGGACATCCCAAACGCGGAATAGCAAAAACACGCTCGATAAGAGATATCAGGTCATCGTAACTCAGCCACGTTGCCAGCATGCGATGGTTCCTTGGTTCCGGAAAGGATGAACCGATGCGGACCAGCGCCGTCTCGATTTTGAACTTCTCGAAGTATAGCCGCGCAAGAGCTTCTCCGAAGACCTTTGACACGCCATAAAGACTGTCGGGTCTTACCGGTGCATTGGCGTCAAGCCGGGTAGTCTGTTCATGAAAGCCAATCGCGTGATTTGAGCTGGCAAAAAAGATTCTCGGTGTTACCGATGATTTTCGGGCCGCTTCATACAGGTTGAATACACCGTCGATATTGGATTGTCTGATAGTGTCCCAGGGGGCTTCGATCGATTGTCCCCCCATGTGAACAATCCCATCACAGCCTTCAACCATGGCCTCAACCGCATCTTTGTCGCCCAGGTCGCAATACACGATTTCTTCATTTTCTCCGGCAGGGCCCACGTCCTCGCGCGCGCCAAGGCGAATGGTTGTGGCAAGGCCCTGCAAGCGAGACCGGCAAACCGACCCAAGGTTGCCATCCGCGCCTGTTATCAGAAGTTTGTTTAGCATTTTGTATATCTCACTTTTTGCAGGCGGCGATTACGTCGCTACAGATTGGAAACCGTAGAGATCTTCGGCGTTTTCTACGAGAGCAAGGTGACGCGCGCGGTCGTCAGGAAACCAGCCCAGGACTGTATCGAGCAACGCGGCGTCGTCAGGATAGTCAGTGGTTCTTGTCGCTGTATTGTGAGGAAAGTTTGTCCCCCATACAATGCGCTCGGGAGCGTGGGTTGCCATGATCCTTGAAGCCCTGGCTACGTCGGGATAATCGGGTCCGCCGTCAAGAGAGGACTCATAGCAACCCGCAAACTTGAACCAGCACCTGCCGCCATCAACAAGGCGTTTGAGCAGTGCAAGTTCATCGCCATCAGGCGCGACGCCCCTTAAGAATTTGCCATGGTGGTCAAGTACCCATCTGGACCGCAGTTTCGAAAGCCGATCGAAATGCTCCGAAATGTCCGAGCCATTGAACTGAACAGCAATCATCCAGCCTGCGGCAAATGCACGGGCATCGACCTCTTCGAGCTGGCTGAGCCCGACTGCTCCTCCTGGCAGGTCCACGACACGCGTCCCAACGACCCCTCCGTCCGTCAGCATCTCAAGCTCTGCATCAGAGGTTTCACCGTCTATGGCGGCCACGCCGCGTGCCACATTCCCGCATTCTTTGAGCGCGGCCAGCAAATTCGCGTTGTTGGTCTGATGCGCATTTCCTTGCGTGACGACAAATCTGTCGATGCCAAGCCAGCCCATGACGTGTCGGTACTCTGATAAACCAGGCAGGCCTTCTGGCAGATCAGGCCCTTCTGGCAGTGCCGGAAATCCGGAAAGATAGACGTGAAGGTGTGTGTCTATGGCGCCGACAGGCAGTTTGATCTCAGGGGCACGGCCGGTAAAGCGGCGCTCGATCATTCTGTGTCTCCCATGGCGAACTCTGCCAATGCATCGCGATTGATCTCAATACCCAGACCCGGTGTGTTCGGAATTGCGATCACACCGTTTTCATGTTCGATCGGGTGGGTGATTATCGCCTGCCTGAATGGGTTATGCGTCCGATCAAACTCGAAAATCGGTTCGATCGGGTCGCGCCGCGGTGGGTCTGGCAACAGCGCGGAAACAAACTGAAGGCTTGCGGCGATTTGCACAGCCGTTCCCCAAACATGGGGAACAACACGAACGCCATGAAGCGCGGCCATATCGACGACCCGGCGCATCTCTGAGAAACCGCCAGTTCCGCACAAGTCCGGTTGAACGATATCGATGCATCCTGTTTCCAAGGGCTCGCGAAACGCAAATCTACCATGCCAGGTTTCGCCGCCGGCAACCGGAATGGGTTGACCAGCACGAACGCGACGGTACGCATCAAGCTGCTCTGGAATGACCGGTTCCTCGAACCAGTCGATATCAAACTCCGCCGCCCGGTTTCCCAGATTGATGGCTTCGTGGACCGAATACCCGTGGTTGGCGTCGATCATCAACCGAGTCTGCGTGCCAATGGCGTCACGCACGGCCCTGATGACCGCAAGATCTTCTTCCACTCCAAAACCAATCTTGATTTTTACCGCGTGGAACCCCGCAGCGACTTGGGCTGCACATTCTTCGGCATTGTCCGAAGCCCGATCGACCCCGTCGCGCCGAAATGACCCTGTCGCGTATGCCTTTACGGTTTCCCGAACACGTCCCCCGAGAAGCACCGAAACCGGAACGCCGAAGTGATGACCCTTGATGTCCCACAAAGCGACATCGATTCCCGAAAGCGCGGTCATGGTTAGCCCACGCTGGCCTTGGTCGCGTAGAAGATTATAGAGGTCTTGCCAGATAACTTCTGTGTCCAGCGGATTGCGACCAATCAAATACGGCGCATAGGCCTTTACGATCGCCGCATTTAGCTGTGCTGGCCCCAGGCACTCTCCCCAACCCGTTGTACCGTCGTCACAGACAATCTCGACCAAAACATGTTGGCGCCGGGCAAATCGCGTCGAGGCGCTCTCGAAAGCGGTTTCCAGCTTGTAATCGAGCAGATGCGTATGGATTTCAGAAATCTTCATTTACACACCTCCAACTGGGCTGCGTCCCGAGCCAGAGCTTCGATACCCGCCCAATCGCCCGCATTGACAAGGTCCTTGGGTGCAACCCAACTGCCCCCGGCGCAAAGCACGTTCGCAAGCGCCAGATAAGAGCCCGCATTGGACGGGCTTACACCACCTGTCGGGCAGAACGAAATCTGTGGCAACGGCGCGCCTATGGCCTTGAGAGCAGGTGCCCCGCCCGAGGCCTCAGCAGGAAAGAACTTGAGCATATCATAGCCGCGCGCCAAAAGACGCATCGCCTCAGACGCGGTCGCGGCACCGGGCAGGAGCGGCAAATCTTCGGCTTCACAAGCGGCAATCAGTTCATCCGTTGCACCGGGAGAGACGCCGAAGGTCGCGCCCGCTGCTTTTGCGGCGCGGACATCATCGGGGGTTATCAGCGTGCCGGCCCCCACATGTCCACCCGGGACGTCGCTCATGGCCCGGATCGCCTCGAGAGCGGAAGGGGTGCGCAAAGTGACCTCCAGCGAGGGCAAGCCGCCCGCGACAAGCGCTTGGGCCAATGGTCGGGCTGTTGCTGCATCATCAACCACCAGGACCGGCACAATTGGCGCGCGGGCGCAGACGTCTCGGATCCGTTGGCTCGCTTCCTGTGGAGAAATAGTCATCTGGATCAATCATCCTTTTGGTGGGTATATCGATTATCCGGTCCGATCGTGATGCGGAACGATTTCAACGATGCGTTGTCTGTGTCCGACAAGGTCGCGAAAGGTTTGGCCGCGGTCGCCGGGTTGTCAAGCAAACCGGGGTCTGCCGTGTCAAACGCACCAAAAGCTGTCACGCGCGTCGGTTCGGTTTGTCTGTCAATCCGTTTCCGCCCCAATTCTTTGCAGAGCTTTAAGCCCAACGCTGCGATCCCTCTGGCGGGTGAACCCAGAGTGGAATTGAGTTCGTCCCTGTATTGGACGATGCATGGCTGCGCTTCAGACATCAGTCAGACAGACGTGCGCGCCAGAGTTCAAATCGGTCAAGAACGTCTGGGTCGGTTGCTGGGTAAAGTCCGATCACGGGGGTGTTTTGGCGCACCTCTTCCAGAACGAAACGTTCGAACAGTTCCATTGGGCCTGCCTCAATCGCGATGTCATCGGCAAGGTGACGTGGGATAATCATGACACCGTCGCTGTCACCCAGAACGATGTCGCCGGGATAGACCGCCACGCCGCCGCACCCGATTGGCAAACCGATATCGACCGCATGATGTTTCGTAAGGTTGGTTGGGGCAGAGGCTTTGGCAGCAAAGACCGGCATCTCAAGGGCTGCGGCACCGTCGGCGTCGCGAATGCCGCCATCCGTGACAACGCCCGCTGCTCCGCGCATTTCCAGTCGCGTCAAAAGGATCGATCCGGCCGAAGCCGCCGAGGCATCCTGGCGACAATCCATGACCAGCACCGCACGTTCAGGACATGTTTCCACGGCCACGCGCTGCGGGTGATCTGGTTCACGAAACGCCTCGATCGGGTCGGTATCAGGGCGCGCTGGAATGTAGCGCAGGGTAAAGGCGGGTCCGACAAGCGATGGTTTGCCATGCCCAAGAGGGGCAACACCTTGAACATAGGCATTTTGATAACCGCGTTTGTAAAGCAGCGTGGCCACCGTCGCCGTACTGACCTTTGACAGGCGATCAAGCGTATCGGCATGCAGTTTGATCGTTTCGGCAGGCTGAGGGTTCGGCATGGGCTGGATCCTTTCGCTAAGGCTGTCGGCAATCGTCGAGCAGGCTTTGGCTGACCGGGACAAGTGCGCCTTTGCCTTGCACGACATGCCCTGCCAGTTTGCACGCCAGCGCTATGGCGTCAGGTAAGGGCGTATCCGTTGCCAGCCCCGCCAGAATACCAGCGTTGAAACTGTCACCCGCAGCAGTCGTATCCACAACCGAGGCCAGCGGGGCAACATGGACAGAGCCCTCTGCGTCGTGGGTACGATAGAGAACCGTTTCCGCGCCATTCTTGACAACGATCGTGTCCGCACCGGCCTGCGCATAGCGTTGCAGAGTGGCCGCGGGGTTGATGTCGCTGAACCAGCGGGCTTCATCCTCGAACGACGGCAGGGCGATATCGCTGACGGCGGCCGCCTGCATGATGCTCTCGGTCATCTCGGACGGGCTGTCCCAAAGATGCGGGCGCAGGTTGGGGTCAAAGGCAATCCGTTTTCCAGCGCGTCGGGCCGATCGGGCAGCGTTGAGGAAAGCGGCGCGCCCCTCCGGGTTCAAGATTGCCAGAGTGATGCCGGAGAAATAGATCAGATCTGATTGCGCCATGGCCTGGGCAAGTGCCTGCTCGTCCTGGGCCAGCAGACGTGCGGCCGACTGGCCGCGCCAATAGGAAAAACTGCGTTCCCCGTTGTCCAGTGTTATCAGGTACAACCCCACGGAATGGTTTGGCACGATCCGCACATGCTGGGTGTCGACCCCACTTTCGCGCATGGCATCCAGCATCCGGGACGAGATGGCGTCATCTCCGACGGCCGTGAAATAGGTCAAGGGCGTTTCAGGTGAAAGCCGGGCCAGATACCAAGCTGTATTGAACGTGTCTCCGGCGAACCCCATTTGATACGCGTTTGGCGCGTCAGCCGGGGCCATTTCGGCCATACATTCACCAATTGCGAGAATACGCATATTCCTGTTCCCAGTCCTTCGAAGGTTGACCAACGGTGGCGTTCGGCACTGACGCGACCTGTGTCGCCGCCGTCACGAGAACAGCATCCCACCATTGATATCGACGTTGGTCCCGGTCAGATATGCCGCGTTCTCGCTCGCGAGAAACGCCACCAGGTCAGCAACGTCCTGGGACTGGCCTTGCCGCTTGAGCGGCGCAGCAGCTTCCAGACCGCGGCGACCTGCATCGGGAGTGTGAATGTTATGGAAATCCGTGTCGATCATGCCCGGGCAGATTGCATTGACCCGAATGTCGGGACCCAGTTCCTTTGCGAGGCTGCGGGTGAATGTCATCACAGCGCCTTTTGATGTTGCATAGGCCGACGCACCCGGTCCACCGCCGTCGCGACCCGCCTGACTGGCAATGTTTACAATTGCCCCGGATTTCATATGCGGCAGCGCTGCCTTGACCATAAGAAAAGTGCTGGTCAGGTTGAGATCCATGACTGCATGCCAATGCTCAAGCGACATTTCCGCGATTTTCTTTCGCGCAATCAACCCCCCGGCATTGTTTACCAGAATGTCCAGGCTGCCAAACGTTTCAAGCGTTTGGGCAACCAGCGCGTCGACGTCTTCAGGTTTGTTCAGGTCGCCCTGAACCGCAAACGCCTTGCCGCCGTTCTTTACGATTTCGGCCACGGTTTTATCCGCGCCGGCACTGCTGGAGAAATAGTTTATGGCCACGTTGGCACCTTCCGAGGCGAGCTTGACGGCACAGGCCCGCCCGATATCGCGGCCGCCACCAGTGACTATTGCAGATTTTCCCTGAAGTTTCATGATCGTTCTTTCCCGTCCAAATGGTGCGTCATAGTGTTCTGCCTTGGGCTGGTGCTGGGCCCGGCGTCAAAGCTTGACAAAATAGTCGAAAATTTCCGGCACGTTGCCATCCCCGATGCCTGCGTCGACTGCGGCCTGCAAGTTGTGCGAAGTGCCCTCGGCGATCTCGGCCCGCGTGCCCATGTCCGCGGCCATCTTTAGAAAATACCCAAGATCCTTGTTGGCATTGTTGATTGAGAACCCAAGATCGCTGACGCCATCCACAGCGTAATTCTTGCAAAAGCCCATGAATGGTGAATTGGACGGACCAGCTGACATGATGTCGAACAATTGCTGCTTGTTGATCCCCGCGCGATCAGCCACGGCAAACGCCTGGCTCATTGTACAGGCGGTGGTCATGCCCATGAAGTTGTTGATGAGTTTGGTCACATGTCCCGCACCCAGATCTCCGAGGTGAAAGACATTTTCCCCCAGTACGTCCAGGACTGGTTTCACCTTTTCAAAGGTGTCCATATCCCCCGCCGCCATGATGTTCAGCAAACCATCCTTGGCATGCGCGGGCGTGCGCCCCAGCGGCGCGTCAACCATTCCGGCACCTTTGGCGGCCAGATCAGCGCCAATTTTGCGCGTGGATGCCGGAATGGACGTCCCGAAATCAATGACCACGGCGCCTTCCTTGATGCCGGCGAGGATGCCGTCATCGCCGTAGATAAGGCTTTCGACGACGTCTGATGTCGTTACGCAAAGCATCACGATATCGCTGTTCGCAGCAAGTTCTCGTGGCGTCGCAACCTCTACCGCACCGCGGTTGACTGTGGCGGCGACTGCTTCCTTGTTTCGACCCATGACTACCAGATCAAAACCGTTGCTCTGCAGGCATGCTGCCATGTTGCCGCCCATGAGGCCGAGGCCGATGAAACCGATGACGGGTTTTGTCATATCTGACTCCTTAAACACTTTTCAATTAGGCTTTGCAGAGCGCCGTGACGCCGGCCTGCCCGACTTCGAGATCCTGCGCTGGCGAGCCCGAGCTCACTCCGATCCCGCCAACCACCTGCCCGTCAACCGTCACGGGGAGGCCACCTGCAACGGTCACCATGCGCCCGCCCAGTGTTGAGGATATTCCATGTGCGGCCATACCCGGTTGATTGGCTTCACCAAGAGCGTCCGTCCCTTTTTGGATGCCGGTCGCAGTGAAGCTTTTGTCGATGGCCAGGTTGATGCTGGTGATCTTGCCGCCGTCCATCCGCTCGAACGCGATAAGGTTGCCGCTCTCGTCGGTGACGGCGATACACATCGGCACGCCGATTTCCTGCGCCTTGGCTCGCGCTCCCGCGATCAACTTGCCAGCGTCATTGATGTCCAGGCGCCTAATAGTCAGCATCGCCTCATTCTCCTTTGAACTACGGGCCAATGATCAGGTTCGGCAGTGTCAGTGAAATTGCCGGAACGAAAGTGATCAGCATGAGCGCGGCAAAAATGGCGAGGTAGAAAGGCCAAATCGTTTTGACGGCCTTTTCCATCGGTAGTTTTCCAACCGCACATCCCACAAAGAGGCAGGTCCCCACAGGTGGCGTGCAAAGACCAAGACCAAGGTTCACCAAGAGGATCATGCCGAACTGCAGCGGGTCGATGCCCAGCATGTTCATAACTGGCAGGAAAATTGGCGTGCAGATCAGGATCAGCGCGGCCATGTCCATGATCATCCCCAGAAGCAACAGCACTGCATTGATCATCAACAAGATCAGGATCGGGTTTTCAGTGATACCCAACAGAAATTCGACCGTTTTTGTCGGCACCCGATTGAACGTCAGCATATAGGCAAAAGCGCCGGCGCAGGCGATCAGGATCATCACCATGGACGTGGTGCGAACCGAAGAGATAACGGCGGTTTTGAAGTTTTCCCAGGACAGGCTGCGATAGACGACAATCGTCACCACAAAGGCATACATTGCCCCGAACGCGCCGGATTCAGTCACCGTAAAGACACCTGACAAGACCCCACCGACAATGATCACTGCCGTCAGCAAACCCGGTATCGAGCCCACAAAGGCAATCGCAAGTGCTGTCCATCCTGGAAATTGCTCGGCCTGATAGCCGCGCTTGACCGCGACGACATAGGCCGCAACTGCCAGGCACAAGCACATAAGGATACCGGGCACAACTCCGGCCAGGAACAGTTTTGAGATTGAAACTGCACCGCCCGTCGCAAGGGCAAAGATGATCATGTTGTGGCTGGGCGGAATGATGATCCCGGCAATCGATGATGTCACCGTGACATTCACCGCATAGTCGGCATCATAACCTTTGTCCTTCATCACCGGGATCAGGATCGACCCAAGCGCCGAGATATCGGCAATAGCCGACCCGGAAATGCCACCAAACAACATGGAAGAGAAGACATTGACGATACCAAGCCCCCCGCGCACAGCGCCAACGGCGGCCTGCGCGAACCGAACCAGCCGGATTGCGATACCTCCGTGAAACATCAGTTCGCCACCAAAGATGAAGAACGGGATCGCCATCAGGGAAAAGACGTTGATCCCCGACACGATACGCTGGAACCCGACAAACAGCGGCAACCCTTCAAACCAGAAGGCAGACAATGCAGCGATGCCAAGGGCGTAGGCCACGGGCGCACCGATGATGACACAAAGGGCAAAAACCCCCAACAGAATCATGAGTCCCATGACTATCCCTGATCTATGTTGTCTTGGCGTTCGTCACGGCCCAGAAACAGGCGGATCAGATGGCCAGTGGAAAAAAGGAAAACCAATGCGCCGCTGATTGTCAGAGGCAAGGAACGCAAGCCCTCTGACCACTGGATGAGCGGGATCAGGGTGTTCCATTTGAATTTGGTCAACTCGATCCCGTACCAGAACATCATGCCACCGAACCCTGCCATCAGGACATCAGAGACCACGACGAAAACCGTTCGCACGGAGGGCGGGGCAATATTGCGGAATACGACGACCGAAAGGTGCGTGTGATTGTGCACACCCGCAGCGGCACCGAGGAACGCTATGACCATGACCAGCAGCAGCGATACCTGCTCGACCCAAGTGGGCGTGTTGTTCAGAACGTAGCGCCCGAATACCAACCAGGCAAAGATCGCGGTCATTACGACAATGGCAACGCCGGACAGCAACATGCAAACGCGCGCGAGCAGATCAAGGAACCTGTCCATGTTGCGCATGGCGGCAGGTGGGGAATCGGATTCTTGCATTGGGTTTCCTCTGAGGCAAAACGCCCGGCATCCAATTGGTGGAGCCGGGCGCTCAAAGTTGAGCTGTTAAGACAACTTATTCAGTGGCTTGCGCCATTTCCACCAATGCCTTCATATCTGGATTTGCGGCCAGATAGTCTGCGTATACCGCGTCCATTGCGGACTGGAATGGGCCTTTGTCGGCGATTTCGTTGACCTTAATGCCAGCCGCTTCAACATCTTTACGCGCTTGCGCAGAGCCAACCGCCCAAAGCTCACGCTGGACCAATGCGGCTTCTTCCGCTGCACCGCGCACAGCGGTTTGCAACTCGGGAGACAGCGCATTGAATTTGGCGGTGTTCACGCAGATGCACTCGGGGATGATCAGGTGCTCGGACAAAGAATAATTTGTGGTGACTTCATAGTGACCGACATTCTTGAACGACGGGAAGTTGTTTTCCGCACCATCAACAACGCCGGTTTTCAGAGCTTGCTGAACTTCGGAGAATGCCATTGGTGACGGGTTCCCGCCCATAGCTGAAATCATCGACGTATAAAGATCGTTGTTCATCACGCGGATTTTCAGACCTTCGACATCTGCGGGCGTGTTGATTGGCTTTTGGCTGTAGAAAGAGCGCGCACCGGCATCAAACCATGCCAGCGGCAGAACGCCTGCTTCGCCCATCGCAGCTGAAACAACCTTACCTGCTTCGCCTTCCATCACGCGGAACATGTGCGGCACACTTTTGAAGATGAAAGGCAGCGAGACGAGGTTGGCTTCTTTCACCATCGGGCCAATGGGACCGAGGTTGAAGTTACCGACTTCGATTGCGCCGATGCGAACCTGTTCAAGAGCATCCGGTTGGGAGCCAAGAACACCACCGTGGAAAACATCGACGGTAACTTCGCCGTCGGTCGCAGCGTCAACCAGCTCGGCAAACTTGTCCATCGCAGCCGTGTTGGGATGGCCTTCGTTGTGGATATTCCAGGCGCGCCAGGTTTCGGCTGAAGCTGAAGTTGCGATGAGTGCCACAGCGGTCGCAGTTGCAAAGAACGATTTCGTGAAAGTCATGGGTTCTCCTCCCCGATTAATTTTGGACAGGATTTGGCCTTCATGGAATTTCAGAAACCGTAAGCCGCAAAGCTTTCGATGTCCCCCAAGAACCAGAATCGCTGCTGTCACCAAAGGGACACTAGTATCCAAGTTCTGTCAACCGTGGTCATCTAGTATGTCAGATTGCTTGACACTCGAAAGCGCAGAGCATTTGATGGGCGATAGGCTTGCATTGGTTCGCTCAGGCAGGAGTCAAAAAAATGATATTTTGATTTCAATGCTTTAATGGGGGGGGCGGTGATTTGAAACCTGATCAGGATAGAGGGCGAAAGCAACATACCGTGGAAGATTTTGTCAGACGAACCACAACCGATGCGGTCTATGAAGCGCTACACGACGAGATCGTTTCGCTTGAAATTCTTCCCGGTACGAAGCTTTCAGAAACAGAGGTGGCGAGCCGATTCGGCGTCTCACGCCAACCTGTTCGCAACGCATTCACAAGGCTCGGCAACGAGGATCTGCTCCTCATACGACCGCAAAAGGCGACCGTAGTTCGGGGATTTTCGATGGAGCGTGTGGCGCTCGCCCGATTGGTTCGAATAGCGGTCGAACTGGAGATCATCCATCGAGCAATGGAAGTTTGGGACGCAACGCGTGAAGAAAAACTTGCAGAAAATTTGGCCTTGCAAGAGCAGGCGATCAATGACGGGGATCTAACAGCGTTTCACGCGCTGGATTATGATTTCCACAAGCTGATTTACGTGCTCAGCGGCAATCCGATGGCCTTTGATGTCATGCTGGAATCAAAACAAAAGGTTGACCGGCTTTGTATGCTCAGCCTTGAAAAAGGCAGTGCTGCAGACGCCATTCTCACCGATCACCGAGAAATTGCAGAGGCGATGGCAGCAGGCGACCATGACCAGGCGCAAGCGTCTGTCAGAAAGCATCTGTCCCGTCTCGACGAAACCATCGAGTTCATTCACAAGACGCACCCCGGCTACTTTGAGTAACCGGGGCCAAGCGATCTGGGGACTTCAGGCTGTCCCTCGTTCCGGGCGGTCATTTTCAATATTGAATTTCATGCCGTCCAAAAGCTCTTCCAAATCGGGACGTGCTGCGGGGCCGTTTGAGATATCGACCAGCATCAGCGTCCCGTTCGGACGAATACCAAACGCGCCGGGTTCAGCGAACAGACCGGTCGTCTCGGCATCAGACAGGGGAGAGGACACATAAAGACCACGTGCGCGCATTTGCGCTTCGGTCATTCCATAGCAAAGGTCAAAATCCCAACCGAATTCCGCTTTGTCTGCCGCCGCTTTCTCTTTGGTGTCGGCTGAAACAACAAAAACGTCCATTACGTCCGCCCATGCTGGCAACGCCGCATTCAGCTTGTTCAAGAAGCGCTTGCAGCGTGGACAATGTTTGCCCCGATACACGAACAGCATGGTCCACCGGTCTTTTTCCTGGCCTATCGTGACCGTGTCCTCGGACCCCAGCCTTGAAAAACTCATTTGCTCGATTTGCGCACCCACATTTGGTTTGGCTGAGGTCATAAGTCGTTCCCTTGTTCTGAAAATAGTGGATTGGTGCAGATCGCGCCGCCTCATTTCATGTCACGTCAAGACAACGATTGAAACCAGGATTGCGAATCGTCGGGTGCCAGAAGGGCATGCTACGACCCGCAGTGAAGTTGGATTTCCAATACCGCAACAGCTGTGGGCGCAACCAGCTTTCCAATATCTGCTCCGACGCGACGAAATCCGCTGAAGCCGCGCAAGAAACTCTTTGTAATCAAGACCGGCTTTGCTGCAACAAAGCCTTTTCTTGATTAACACCCCGTATCTCAGCATGATCCAAGGATGTCCGTCGAACTTCACAAGTGGTTAAACGATCTTGAGCTGGGTCTATACGCAGATGTCTTTGCGGAAAATGATATCGATGCACGGGTTCTGCCACTGCTGACAGGTGACGACCTAAAAGAGCTCGGGGTCAGCCTTGGACACCGAAAGATCATCCTCGCTGCAATACAGGAGTTAGCTGGTCAGCAATCCGCGGAGTCGCTGTCAGCTGTTTCGGTGCCAGTGGCGTCTCGTGAACAAACGGCCAGGAACGTGCAGGCTCCGGTCACAGACAATGTGCAAGGTGATGATCCGCTGGCACGGAAACACAGTGCCGCTGCCACCGCAGAGAGGCGTCATGTGACTGTTTTGTTTGCCGATATGGTCGGTTCGACTGAACTCACCAACCGCTTTGATCCCGAAGATATGCGGGACTTGTTGCAAAACTACCAAGACGCCGTCGCAGGAGCCGTAAGCCGATATGGTGGCTACATCGCAAAGTATTTGGGCGATGGTCTTCTTGTGTTTTTCGGCTGGCCGCGGGCGTACGAGGATCACGCCATTCGGGCGATAAAGGCCGGTCTTGACTCTGTTCGCCGCGTGAAAGAACTCAAAACGCCTGACGGAGAGCGATTGTCGGTCAGGCTGGGTGTCGCAAGCGGCGATGTCGTGGTCGGCGACACCATCGGAGAAAACACTTACGAAGAAGCAGCAATGACTGGCCCGGTCGTCAACCTGGCCGCGCGAATTCCGGAATATGCAGCGCCAAACTCAATTATTTTGTCAGTCGAGGAAACCGAAACGGCGTTGCATCGGATATTTGAGTTCAAGTCTCTTGGGAAAGCCGAAATAAAGGGGTTTGCAGAACCCCGAACTCTTTTGAAAGTCGTGTCGGAACGCAGTGCGGAAAGCAGGTTTCGTGCCTCACATGGCGGCGATGTCGACAGCGCCATGATAGGCCGGGACTACGAAAAGGGCATCCTGCTGCAATCATGGCAAAGGGCTCAGAATGGTCACGGAGAGGTTGTTCTGCTTTCCGGAGAAGGTGGGATTGGAAAATCGCGCCTTACAGAGGAATTCCTTGCAGAAATCACCGCAAATGACCAAGCGGATGTCATAAGGCTGAACTGTTCTCCCTATCTCAGCAGCAGCCCATTTCATCCGGTTGCCCAACGAATATCGCAGGATGCGGGTGTTGAACCGGATTTCGATGACAATCTGATCCTTGAACATGTCAGGAAGATGCTTGAAGCACGGTCAGGGCTGGACTGGGAACAAGTTCTGCCTGTCTTCGCAGCATTGGTTGCCCCCCATAGTGCGCCCGCCCAAAAGGTGCTCGAGATGTCACCACAGGAGCAGCGCGACACAACAATTCAGACTTTGATCCATACAGTGCAGGTGCGGTCAAGCGCGCGCCCGGTCATTTTGTGCGTAGAAGATGCTCATTGGATTGATCCTTCGACACAAGCCTTGTTAGAGCGGTTAAAGTCGATATGCACCGACCTGCCTTTGATGATCTTGATCACCCACAGACCTGGCTGGGAATTGGCCCGAGACGATGGGGACACGCATGTTCAATCTCTTGTGTTGCGCCGGTTTGATTCTGCGGATGTCTCAAACCTTGTTGAAAATATTTCAGGGAGGAAACCGGACGACGCCCTGATTGCTACGATCATTGAAAGAACCGATGGCGTACCTTTGTTCGTTGAGGAATTGACCCGAGCAATTGCGGAGGCTGGTGAGAAAGGCCAAATCCACATACCGTCGTCCTTGAAAGGTGCGCTGATGGCGCGACTCGATGCGGTTTCATCCGAGGCAAAACAGGTCGCACTTACAGGTTCCATTGTTGGCCGGGAGTTTGAGCCAAGCATTTTGAGTGCCGCGATGCGCCTTGGGGATTCCGAGATCAACAAATGCCTCGAAGAGCTTTCTCGAACGGGCTTGATCTTTGAAAGCGGCCACAATCGAGGGCATTTCGTATTCCGTCATACCCTTATCCGCGATACCGCCTATCAGTCCATGCTGAGTTCGACCCGCAGACAGCAACACGCAGATGTTGCGCGTGCCTTGATGCAGATTAGGTCTGCCGAGGTCGAGCGTCGCCCCGAACTCGTCGCTCGCCACCTTTCTGAAGCCGAGGACTGGAGGGCCGCGTTCGAAAAATGGCAGATTGCGACGGAAATGGCCCTGGCACGGTCCGCCAGCCACGAGGCGATGACGAACGCCAGGGAAACTCTACGAGCCGCCGAAAAACTTGGCTCAGATATGAATACAGAAAAGATCAAGGGCAAGATTTTGGTTGGGCGAAGCCATGACAGCCTGGGTCAATTGCCTGAAGGCATAGCCGTCCTGAAAGATGCCTCCAAAGCGGCACGGGCGCTGCAAGACGTGGAACTGGCCGCTGACGCGGCCAGTCACTTTGCTGACTCCTGCATGATGTCGAGCGAGCGGTACGCTGAGGCCATCGAACTCTGCGATGATGCACTGAAGGGCTTGCCAAATGATGACCAAGTTCGTCGATGCAGATTGATGAGCCAACTTGCGCGAGCCCATATGTTTGCAGGTCAGTTGTCCGAAGGTGTGCGTTTCGGCCAGCTATCCATGGAACTGGCTGCAAAATTGGGTGACTATAAATCGCAGTTCTCGGTGATGATGATGCATTTCGGGGCCCCATTCATAGCTCGGAAGGGACGAGAGGCGCACCATTGGCGCGAAAACCTTGAAGCTATGCATGGCGTGGCTGAGCATCTTGGCAGTATCGATCAAGGGCGCGACCGAACTCTCAGCTTGTTTGTGGGGGCCGAGATGGCCGACCGCGAGTTGATGGACCATTCTCTGGATTTGCTCACCGAGATTTCGGAAAAGGACAATCACCTGCAACTCTATTGGGTTCAGAAACACGCACGCGCCATGGTTGCAATTATGGACGGCGATTTTGAGCAGGCGGAAAAACACGCAACCGAAGCCGTGAAGATTGGGCGAAAGACCCATGGGGAACATGTTGAGGGCGTCTTTGGGGTTCAGATGTTTACCATCCGCCGCGAACAGAACCGCCTGCAAGAGGTTGCGCCTGTGATCAAGAAGCTGATGAGCGACAGCCCCGGGGATATTTCGTGGAAGCCCGGTTTTGGCCTCATAGCTGCCGAACTTGGATTCAAGGAACCTGCTGAACGGATACTGAATGAAATGGCTGACAATGGCTTCGATCTTCCACTCGACGCCATGTATTCAACAACATTGTCATATCTCGCCGACATTTGTGTCGCCATTGAGCATCAGGATCATGCCCGGACACTCTATGAATTGCTGGCTCCCTACGAAGAGCTGACGATCACCGCTGGGGCAACCACGGTATGCTCTGGCGCAGCTGCGCGACGCCTCGGCAGCCTGGGGTCGGTTCTGAAAGACTGGGATGCTGCCGAGATGATGTTCCAGAAGGCTATAGAAATTGACGTTCGCATGAAATGCCCACCTTGGATTGCGCACAGCAAAGCGGCATATGCGGCTGCCCTAAGGCGACGGGGGCGCCCGAACGACATAGAACAAGCGTTTCAACTTGAAGGGGAAGCGTTGGCAATTTCACAGAAATTGGGTATGGTTTCCCTGAGGTCAAAACTCGAAGGAGTAGCGAGTTAGGGTCATGAAATTGGTTGGGGGACTTTATGCCAAGATATATAATTGAAAGAAACTTTGCCGAGCAACTGAACATCGGCGATGATGAAAAAATTCATATCAAAGAGATCAATGACGAAGTCGGCGTCGAGTGGATATTTTCGTTTCTCAGTGCAGACAAGCGCAAAACATACTGCTTGTACGAAGCCCCTGATGAGGAGAGCCTCAGAAAGGCGGCCGAGCGCCTGAATATTCCTGCCGATGTCATAACGCCCGTAGATCGGATTGACCCCGCAATATTCGCCTGACCAGCAGCCATTCTTATCCAATTCAATACGACACCTTCGCGGGGCAACGCGAAGGACAAAATTAGCTGAGGCAGTTCTGCAAGAAACCTGACCTGATCATAGGGAGGTTTACTCATGTTTGACCTGAAAACACTCGACGGTAGCACAGTGACCGTGGATCAAGACGCGTTGGATGCTCTTGATGCATCGCTTCGCGGCGCGGTCTGCCACAAAGGTACCCCAGAATACGAAGACGCAAGAACAACCTGGAACAGCATGTTCGAACGTTACCCCGGCTTCGTGATACGAGCGTTGGGGGCAAGCGATGTGCAAAAGGCCGTGAACTTTGTACGAGACGCCGGTCTCGTAATGTCAGTGCGCTCAGGCGGGCATCAGATTGCAGGGCACGCTGTCGCAGATGAGACAGTTATGCTCGATCTGTCCCAGATGCGGTCTGTACATGTGGACCCTGTGCACAGGACGGCTCGGGTTGCACCGGGAGCACTGCTGGGAGATGTGGATCGCGAAACCCAGGCACATGGACTCGTTGTCCCTACGGGCATCAACTCGACGACAGGCATTGCCGGGTTGACCCTTGGTGGCGGATTTGGATGGACCACTCGAAAATTCGGGATGACGATCGACAATCTGCTGTCCGCAGAAGTGGTGACAGCAGACGGAGCCATTGTAACCGCTTCTTCCACGACCCATCCGGACCTGTTCTGGGCCATCCGCGGTGGAGGCGGCAATTTCGGAGTTGTGACTTCATTCGAGTTTCAGCTCCATGAGCTTGGGCCTGATGTTCTGTCCGGGCTGGTCGTGCATCCTATTGAAAAGGCGCCGGAACTATTAAAAGAGTTCTCGTCGATTGCTGACACTTCGCCCGATGAACTGACGGTCTGGAGCGTGATGCGAAAGGCACCTCCTTTTCCGTTCTTGCCGGAAGAGTGGCATGGTCGGGAGGTGCTGATCTTTGCAGCCTGCTATAGTGGTCCGTTGGACGAAGGTGAAAAAGCCATGGCGGCATTGCGTGCGCTTGGCGAACCGATTGCCGATGTGATCTCTCCCCATAAATTCGTGGACTGGCAGTCCGCGTTCGACCCGTTGTTGACGCCCGGTGCCCGGAATTACTGGAAAAGTCATGATTTCGATACACTTTCCTCGGACGCTGTTACAGGTCTTCTGGAAGCAATTTCCAACCTTCCCGACCCTGCATGCGAAGTGTTCGTTGCCCATCTTGGCGGCGCAATGGCGCGCGTCGAGGCTGGTTCGACGGCTTATCCCCAAAGATCTGCCCACTTCATCATGAACGTTCACACCCGGTGGGAGGACCCCGCAAAGGACGCCGCGTGTATTGATTGGGCGCGTAAGCTTTACGATCGGATGGAACCGCACGCGAGCGGCAGCGCGTATGTCAACTTCATGCCCGAAGACGAAGCGAACCACATGGCCGGTGCTTATGGCGAGAATGGCGAGAGGCTTTCCAAGATCAAGGGCCGGTATGACTCCACCAATCTGTTCAGGATCAATCACAATATCTTGCCCACCTGAGACGACGCGGACTTGCAAGAAGGAATTCAATCTGGAGCCGGGAAATAAGGTTTCTTGCGCGCCATCCGCGCGCCTGTCGGCCAGAAAGGGTTCTCAAATCTGACCGCCGCTCTGGGAGCCGTTATTCAGATGTTCTGACCAAGGTCATCGGGGGCCGAGTCCCGAGCGCATACGCCGCTGCTCGGCCTGACCGGGGTCATTGCGCCATCTCCACCTTCATCCGCGTCTCGGGAAAGCAGGTTGGTGCACGTCCGGATGCTTCCTGCCAGCGGCCGATGGAACGGCGTGTCTTGAAGCCAGGCAACCCATCGACGCCGCCGACATCGTGCCCCTTATTCTCCAGCGCGCGTTGCATCGTGGCGATGTCGGAGCGATAGAGCTTGCCGACCTTGTTCCAGGGAGAGGAGAAATCTCCAACTCCATACTGGATGCGATCACCGACATGGCCGACAAAAAGCGCGTAGAGATCGCTCTTGTTGTAGTCTTTGAGGACATAGAAATTCGGCGTCACGATGAAGGCTGGCCCGAGCCGCCCTGCAGGCATCATCAGATACCCCTCGCCAGACTGCTCGTGATCAGGAAAGGGACGCCCTGAGACACGAGTGATCCCCATTGTCATCCAGTCACTGATCGGCCGCCCCTGATCAGGTCCCTCCAGTGAGCAGGATACCGAGCGCGGAAGCTTGACTTCGAACCCCCAGTCGCGCCCGGCCACCCAGCCGTGTTGTTGCAGATAGGCTCCGATCGAGGCGATTGTGTCGGCCTCCGATCCCCAGATGTCCGCGCGACCATCTCCATTTCCGTCCGCTGCATAGTTCAGGAAGCTCGACGGCATGAATTGTGGCTGGCCAAGCGCTCCGGCCCAACTGCTCTTCATAGAGCTTGGACGCACATGACCTGCTTCGGCAATCTGAAGAGCCGCGATCAACTCCAGGGTGAAGTAATCGGCCCTGGTGCTCATGAATCCTTTTGTGCCGAGTACCTCGAATGCGTCATGGCGGATCGGCGCCCGGCCATAGGCACTTTCCCGGCCCCAGATGGCAAGGATGATGCGCCCTGGTACACCCGTTGCCGTTTCGACGTCCCGCAATGTGTCGAAGTGGCGCTTGGCCATCTGTCGCCCAACCGAAGTGGCGCCATCGACGGTGCCGCGGTTGAAATACTTCGCAGGGGCGCCGAATTCAGACTGGCGCTGTGTCTTGGGTGTTTTCGGCTTGGTGCCGGGCGGGACCAGATCAGGTAGATCCCAGTTGAGGCGCACGCCGGAAAATGCCGCTTCGAACGTGCTGCGTGAGACGCCTTCGGCTTTGGCGCGGGCCCAAACGGTCTGTTCAAGCCAATCGCGAAACCGAGCCTCGACCTCGGCCCGGTTCACTGCCTGTGCCGGGGCGCAGAGCAGGCCAAAAGAGAAGGCAAGCAACAATGTGCGCAGGTGAAGAGTCCAGCGGAGTCCTGGCCAGGTGTTCGGCAAGCGGTGATGATGAGGTCGCATGTCAGCGCTCCTGTCAACTGGGCAACGTTTGGGCGTCATTCGCTTCGACTACAGTCTGGCTTTGGCCAGGGATGCCTCGCGCCCATTGCTGAGCAAGAAAAACAACTGTGCGCCAAAACCGGTGTTGACGTTCCAACCGCAAGGAAATATCAGGTTATTCCGTTGAGCGGGCGTTGTGTAGTGGTAAGACCTTAGCCTTCCAAGCTAAAGACGCGGGTTCGATTCCCGCCGCCCGCTCCAAAAATCCCCTGTACTGTCATTTTTGTCCCCATAGCCGACGACATTGGGTGGGGATTGGTGCGAACTGCGACCGGTTCACAACGCGGCAAAGGGTCCCGTGGGGCGTGTAGCCGGCGTTGATTGCTTGACCCCTGCGCCTGCGCCCGCCATGAAACGTGAACGACGCTTGGCTTCATAGCCAGGCCAGGGGATCACTCAGTACCAAAGGCCCACCATGGCAAGACAATCAGCGCAACAATCGACCACGGCCGCACCCGGGGGGAGCGAAGAGCGTGAGCGTTCCAGGAAGATCGGCGTTTTGCGGGCCCTTTGGCCTTTCATGCTGCCGTATAAGGGGTTGATGGTTGGGGCAACGATCGCTTTGGTCCTGACGGCTACGATGTCACTGACCCTGCCACTGGCGGTGCGCCGCGTCGTCGACAACTTCCGGATCGGGGATTCGGAGGTTTTGAATCTCTATTTCATGGCCGCCATGGGGATTGCCGCTGTTCTTGCCGTGGGCACCGGCATACGCTACGCGCTTGTTACTCGCCTGGGCGAACGGGTGGTGTCTGATATTCGCATCGCCGTCTTTGATCGAGTGATCGGAATGAGCCCCGAGTTCTACGAAAAGATCATGACGGGCGAAGTGCTGAGTCGGATCACCACGGATACGACCCTGATCCAATCGGTTCTGGGCTCGTCTGTGTCTATCGCGTTGCGCAACATGCTGCTGTTTGCAGGTGGTATGGTTTTGATGCTGCTGACGTCGGCCAAGCTGACAGGCATGGTGCTGCTGATTGTACCGGCTGTCGTGGTGCCAATTCTGGTTCTTGGGCGCCGTTTGCGGGTGATCAGCCGCGAGAATCAGGATTGGATCGCAGCGTCCTCGGGCAACGCGGGAGAGGCGCTTGGCGCAGTGCAGACGGTTCAGGCCTTTACCAACGAAAACACCAGCCGCGAACGCTTTGCCGACATGACCGAGACCGCCTATGCCGTTTCGAAAAAGCGCATTCAGACGCGAGCGGTTCTGACGGTGATCGTGATCTTTCTGGTTTTTACCGGCGTCGTGGGCGTCCTTTGGATGGGGGCCAACGATGTGCGTCAGGGTGAAATGACCGAGGGCACCCTGATTCAGTTCGTGATCTATGCCATCATCATGGCGGGTTCCGTCGCAGCCCTGTCCGAGATCTGGAGCGAACTGCAGCGCGCGGCCGGTGCCACCGAACGTCTGGTCGAGCTGCTCAACGCGGAAGATACGGTTCTGGACCCGGACAGTTCTGTTGCGGTGCCCAATCCTGTGAAGGGCGAAATCGAGTTTTCCGATGTCACCTTCCGTTATCCTGCGCGGCCCGAGACTCTGGCACTGGACAGCCTGTCACTGACCGTGAAACCGGGAGAAACCGTGGCCTTTGTCGGCCCGTCGGGTGCGGGCAAGACAACCGTGATTCAGATGATTCAGCGGTTCTATGACCCCGATCAGGGGCAGATCACGTTGGATGGAATCGCGCTGACGGACATGCGCCGCGACAGCTTTCGCCGCGCCATTGCCATGGTGCCGCAAGACCCGGTGATCTTTGCTGCCTCGGCCCGGGAAAATATCCGCTTTGGCCGACCCGACGCCAGCGACGCCGAAGTTGAACAGGCCGCCAGCGCCGCTGCCGCGCATGACTTTATTTCGGCGCTGCCCGATGGCTATGACAGTTATGTGGGTGAGCGGGGCGTGATGCTGTCAGGCGGGCAGAAGCAACGTATCGCCATTGCCCGCGCCATCTTGCGGGATGCGCCGGTGTTGCTGCTGGACGAGGCGACTTCGGCCTTGGATGCGGAAAGCGAGCGTGCGGTGCAACAGGCGGTGGACGAGCTGAGCGCCAATCGCACCACGTTGATCGTGGCGCACCGTTTGGCGACAGTCAAAAAGGCTGACCGGATCGTGGTGATGGAAAATGGCCGGATCGTCGACCAGGGCACCCATGATCAGCTTGTTGCAGGCGGCGGGCTTTACTCGCGTCTGGCGCGCCTGCAATTCACCGATGGTCTGGCGGCCGAATAATTCCCCCTGCCAGAACCCGGAGGGGCTGCTACCCCTGCTGTGAACGAGACACGCAGCATAGGGAGCAATGACATGGGCCTGTGGAATTTCATCAAGGACAGCGGAAAGTCCATCTTTGGCGGGGACGACGTCGAGCCGACAAAAGAGGCGCTGGAGCAAGAGATTGCGGATCTGGGGCTGGATGCTTCGGGCGTCGATATCGTGGTTGAGGGCGATACCGTCAAACTGACCGGCGAAGCCGCCAGCGACGAGATCAAGGAAAAGCTGATCCTGGCGGTTGGCAACGTCGAAGGCGTCGCCGCGGTTGAAGAAGAAGTCGCGGCCGAAGGTGGCGCGCCGGTGTTCCATACCGTCGAAAAGGGCGACACCCTGTGGGCGGTTGCCGAGAAATCCCTGGGCAATGGCGCCCGCTACCAGGAGATTTTCGAAGCGAACAAGCCGATGCTGAGTCACCCGGACAAAATCTACCCCGGTCAGATGCTGCGCATCCCCCAGGCCTGAACCCGGCAAGAACCAAGATAGGCCCGTTGCCCCTCGAGCAACGGGCCCAAAGGTCTATCTGCCCTTGCTCGCCATCCCGAAAGCCTTGCGGTATTTGGGAATGAACAGGTCTTTGCCCTTCATCTTGCGGGTGATCCAATTGCCGACAGTGGCAAAAAGCCAGCTGTTGCCCAGAACGGGGCCGAGTGGGACCAGGATGGGGGCTTTCTTCCATGGATCATAGGGCTTTTGGCTTTCGACAGGCGTGCCATCAATAACCTTTTTCAGCGTCTTGATAAGCCAGGGGTTCTGACGGGTTGTTGCAACGATTGTCATGCCATCGCCAATATCGGCGAGGTCGCCGGCGATGAAGACATTCGGATAGTCAGAAGGGCGCAACCATGCGTCGGCCTTGAGCCGACCAAGTGATCCGACCCTCACACCTGGAAGGTCTTGAAGCAGGGATGTCTGCGGCTTTGATCCAATAACCGGAAAGACCAGATCGGCCTTGATCACGGTTCCGTCGGTCAAGGTCACGGATCCCTTGTAGGGTTGATCGACATGACGCAGGTCCTGCGCTCTTTGACCCAGAACCACAGTGACCCCGACAGTTTCCAACTTGCGTTTGAGCTGCGCACCCAATTTGGCGGGATAGGTTGGAAACAGCCTATCATTCGATGAAATCAATGTGATGGATTTGCCGGGCTGAGCCGTTGCGATTTCGCCTGCAAGTTCCGTTCCCACAGCCCCCGCTCCAACGATGACAACCGAAGACGCCTTGGCCAGTTGCGCACTTACATTCGAACTGGTCTGTCGAAAATCTTCGATGCTGTCGCCGGATGGTTTGAAAGGTGCCGCGTAGGAAGATCCCGTTGCGATCACGATATAGTCAGCCGGATAAACATCCCCCGTGTCCGTCGTGACGCCGGATTGAGAAACCGAAACGGCGCGTCCCCGTATGACACGTCCTGACGTCAGCAGGTTGTCGTAAGGCAGGAGGATCTGGTCCAGAAGATCGGGTTCAACCAGAGCACGGATCGCCGCAGGTGGTTGCACGAAAGCTTCGCGTTGTTCGATCAAGGTGACATCCGCAAAACCGTCCAATGCCTGGGCCACTTCGAACCCGACATATCCGCCACCAACGATCACGACTTTCTTTTTGGCCATCTGGTCCCCCATTGCGGCATGACGTTCTGAGAGCTAGGTAGGTTTATGGGATAATCTGAACAAGTACGATCATTTTGGATACTGCCGTGAAACATGAAGAGCTGGAACAGCATTGCCAGATCGAGGCGTTGATCACCGCGATCTCGGGACGCTGGAAGTTGCTGATCATATATTGGCTTGCTCAGGGAAGCTGCCGCTTCAACCAGCTTCAACGCAATCTTGGACGCATCACGCACCGCACTTTGACGCGCCAATTGACCGAGCTGCAGGAGGCCGGCTTTGTCTCTCGCAGGGATTTCAAATCCATACCCCCGCATGTCGAATACAGTCTGACCGAATTGGGTCAAAGCCTGATCCCGCTGTTGAAAGAGATGCATGACTGGGCAGCGCAGAATGCGGATAAACTGCCGACCCCAAGCGAGCTTCCAAAATAGAGGCAGGCGCCCGACGCCTCCCAATTTGCCTTTCGCCGTAGCGTCAAACCTCGGGTTGCGTGACGTCACTCATGTTGATTTTTCGATCACCGGTTAAGCGCTTGCTTGCACAAGTGTGGGAGAGGCCGCATCTTGTGTTCAAGGAGAAACTTTGTCCGGTGAACGGGCAGACGTTGGGAGGAATACGGATGACTTTTGCAACCGTCGCTGATCGCACGCGCATGGAAAACGAAATGAGCTGGGAAGAGCGGGACGTCCCCGTCACCCTGCATCAATTGCTGTCGCGCACAGCCGGGAAGTTTCCCTCTCGCAACGCCATGAGCTATCAGCTGCTGTCGGGACCTACGGACAAGGCCGAAACGCTCAGCTGGCAGCAGCTGCTTGATAAAACCAACCAGGCCGCCAATCTGTTCCGCTCGCTCGGGGTGGGCGAGAACGACGTTGTCGCCTATGTCCTGCCCAACTGCAACGAAACGCTCCTGACATTCCTTGGCGGAGCTGTCGCGGGCATCGTGAACCCGATCAACCCGCTCTTGGAACCCGAACAGATCGCTTCGATCCTGCGCGAGACCAATGCGAAGGTTGTTGTGACGCTCAAACCGTTCCCCAAGACGGATGTGGCCCAAAAGGTGGCCGAGGCCGTGCGCCATGCACCGAGTGTGAACACGGTGCTCGAAGTGGATCTGAACCGCTATCTGACGCCGCCCAAATCCTGGATCGTGCCGCTGATCCGGCCAAAGATCGAAAACAAGGAGCTTGTGGCCCACGCGGACTACAAAAGCTTCAACAAAGAGCTGAACAAGCAGCCAAAGACACTGACTTTTGCTGACAGCACCGAAGATCGGGTTGCCTGCTATCTCCACACTGGCGGCACCACCGGTATGCCCAAGGTTGCACAGCACAAATATTCGGGCCTGATCTACAACTCGTGGCTGACGTCAGAATTGCTCTATACCGAGCAGGACGTGATCATGTGTCCGCTGCCGCTGTTCCACGTCTTTGCCTGCCACGTTATCGTCATGGCTGCCGTTGCATCGGGGGCACATGTGGTCTTCCCCACGCCGCAGGGTTATCGCGGTGATGGTGTGTTCGATAACTTCTGGAAGCTGATCGAGCGCTGGAAGGTGACATTCATCATCACCGTGCCGACCGCGATCTCGGCCAAGATGCAGCGTCCGGTGGATGCGGATATCTCGACTGTGAAAACGGCGTTCTCGGGATCGGCACCGCTGCCAGTAGAACTGTTCCGCCGGTTCGAAGAGGCCACGAACATCAAGATCATCGAAGGGTATGGTCTGACCGAGGCGACCTGCCTTGTGTCCTGTAACCCCATCGATGGCGAGAAAAAGATCGGTTCAATCGGGATCACTTTCCCGTATACGGACGTCAAGATCCTCAACACTTCGCCGGACGGTCCGGTCGAAGCGGGTGTCGATGAAATCGGCGAAATCTGTATCTCGAACCCTGGGATCTATGCGGGCAACACCTATACCGAGGCCGAGAAGAACGCGGATCTCTACCACTTTGACAAATACCTGCGCACGGGCGACCTGGGTCGTGTGGATGGCGACGGCTATCTGTGGATCACGGGCCGCGCCAAGGATCTGATCATCCGTGGTGGTCACAACATCGACCCGGCCGAGATTGAAGAAGCCCTGTTGGGTCACGAGGCCGTCGCTTTTGCCGGTGCGATCGGACAGCCGGATGCACATGCGGGCGAGGTTCCTTGCGCTTTTGTCGAACTGGTCGATGGCGCTTCGGTCACGCCCGAGGAACTGATGGAATACTGCAAGGTCCATGTGCATGAGCGGGCCGCGCAGCCCAAGCACATGACGATTCTGGACGAATTGCCCAAGACTGCCGTGGGCAAGGTGTTCAAGCCCGACTTGCGCAAGAACGCCATCACCCGGGTCTACAACGGAGAGCTGGAAGAGGCGGGATTGGCGGCGCGCGTTGTCTCGGTCGTTGATGACAAGAAACGCGGCCTTGTCGCGCAGCTTGACGCGAAAGGCAACTCGGAGGACGATGTCGCCAAGGTTCTGGGTGGTCACACCCGGCCATGGGAGTGGGCAGCCTGAGCGGAGGGCAAATGGACTATGACAGTCTGATCGACGAAGAAACCTGGGCGTTCATCGCGCAGACCATCGAGAGTTACCCCGAGGACGCGGTCGAATTGACCATCGAAGGGCAGCGGCAGGTCTATGACACCATGTGCCGCGTCTTTCATCAGGGTTATCCCGATGGGGTCAAGGCGACGGATGTTCAGGCCAACGGAGTTCCCGTGCGCGTCTATTCAGCAGGCCAACCAACCCGCACCGTGGTCTACTACCACGGAGGCGGGTTTGTCGTTGGCGGATTGGAAAGCCACGACGATGTCTGCGCCGAGATATGTGCCCAGACCGGCTATCGCGTGGTGGCGGTCGATTATCGTCTATGTCCCGAGTTCCGTCACCCGGTGCAGTTCGAAGACAGCTGGGCCGCAACCGAATGGGCGGCCGCGGAATTTGGCGACGCGCTGATTCTGGCCGGCGACAGCGCAGGCGGCAATCTGGCGGCCTGCGTTGCGCATTATTCACGCGGTCGCCTGAACAATGTGCTGGGGCAGGTGCTGATCTATCCGGGGCTGGGCGGTGACATGACCCGCGGTTCGTACCTGGAACATGACAAGGCACCGCTACTGACATTGGACGAGATCAAGTTCTATCAGACCGTGCGATTCCACGGCGATGAGCCTGTGGGCGACCCGACCTACGCGCCGCTGCATGACACGGATTTTTCAGGCCTGCCGCCCACAGTGGTATTCACCGCCGACTGCGATCCGCTGCGCGACGATGGGCGAGATTACCGTGATCGCTTGCAAGAGGCAGGTGTAAAGGCCCACTGGGTCAACGAAAGCGGCCTGATCCACGGCTATCTGCGCGCCCGCACGACAGTCTGCCGCGCCCGCGACAGCTTTGAGCGCATTTCAGTTGCGATCGAGGCCCTGGGCCAGGGGATCTGGGCATATGATTGATGAAGGATGGGACAACGCGTTCCGAGCACACCGTGACCTTTCTGACAAGCCGTGACTGATCAACGATCGTTCAATTCATGACAATCCAAAATTCATCCACGCTGTTCCGACCACTTACGTTGCCCTGCGGCAAAGTCCTCAAGAACAGAATCGCAAAATCGGCGATGTCGGACTCGTTAGGTGACGGTTGCGGTCATCCCACCCAAGATCAGATCAATCTCTATCGACGTTGGGCACAAGGCGGCTTGTCCTTGTCCATCATTGGCGAGGTGCAGGGCTCGCCTCATTTTGCCGAGAAACCCGGCAACCTCGTTCTGGACCCCTCTGCCGATTTTGGTCGCTTCGCGGCTCTTGCGGAAGCTGGCAGAACAAACAATTCAAACCTTTGGATACAATTGGGGCACGCTGGGGCGATGGCGGATGCTCCGATCAGTTCACCCAAGGGGCCAAGCGCGTTGGATTTGCCCGGATTGAAATGCGCAGAGCTGACACTGAATGAGATTCATGCGATCCCGGCCGAGTTCGCGCGCACGTCTGTGCTTGCAAAACAAGCCGGGTTCGGTGGCGTCGAAATCCATTCGGCCCACGGGTTCCTGCTCAATCAGTTCCTGTCGCCTTTGTTCAATAAACGCTCCGATGCCTATGGCGGCGGGTTGGAAAACCGCATGCGGTTGTTGCTTGAGGTGATCGACGCTGTCAGAGAAGCGGTCGGCCCGCAATATCCAGTGGGGATCAAGCTGAACGCGACCGATCAACTGGAAGGCGGGTTTCAGCAAGATGAAGCCCTTGCCGTCATAGCGGCGCTGGATGTGAAGGCGATAGACCTGATCGATATCAGTGGCGCAACATATTTCCCCGGTGCGCCCTCTTCATCGGATCGTGTGGGCTCGGGACCGTATTTTCTGGACTTTGCCGAACGCGCCCGAGCGTATTCGAAGATACCGCTGATGGTGACGGGCGGTTTCAAGACGTTTGAACAAGCCGAAGCTGCAGTTTCAGAGGGAAAAGCAGATATTGTCGGCCTTGCCCGCGCCTTGGTCGTTGAGCCTGACCTCCCTTTGAAGTGGGAGGCAGGTCAGGACAAAAACCCGCCATTCCCCCGGTTCAATGCCCCTCCCGAAGGTGGAGTGACCGCTTGGTACACCATGCAGATCACGCAGATCGCCACTGGTGGCGAGGGGGTGCGAAGCGATGAGTTACAGGACGCGATCAGGACCTATGAGGCCCGGGACCGTCAAAGACGCGCGATCTGGAATAGACATTTCGGGGACAGGTGATCCAGTCCCCAGGCGTGCCTTTGAACCATGCTGTCCTGAGATGTCAGAGAGACGCCAGCCACGCCTTGATGGCGGCCGAATACATGACGGGCTTTTGAAACATCGCAAAGTGGCTGGTTCCACCAAGCACCAAAAGCTGCGCACCGGGAATGTTTTCGGCGATGGCGGCTGAATGCTCGTACAGGATCGCCTCGTCATGCTCGCTTTGAACCACAAGAGTGGGGACGGAAATTGTCCTGATCGCGTCTAGCCCGTCTGCCTTGTCGGCAAACCACATCTTGGAAACGCCTGCGACAAACCCTTCGAACCCGTCCGGTGTAGGGGACATTCTTGCGTAATCTCCCGCCATCATGGCGACGTAGCTTCCGAACACCTCGTTGGTTTCCACCGATGGATCGACACCTGCCAGTGTGACGTTGCCCGCATGCGCGAAGTGGCTGGCCAGGCGGCCTGGTGCGGTCTTGGATATCTCGTAGCCAATGTTGGCGCCGTCCGACCACCCGACCAGATGCACCTTGTCGATACCCAGCGTATCAAGAAGGATCAGGTAATCCTGCGCCAGCAAGCTGATGGAATATGCGCTGCCATCGTTGTTGGAGCGTCCATGTCCGCGTGTATCCGCTACGATCACCCGGTAATCTTTCGACAGATCTGCGACCTGGGCAGCCCAGATGTCGGCGTGGGCCAATCCCCCGTGGATCATCAAGATCGGCGGGCCGTCGCCATCTCCATAGCTTGCATAGTACATGTCAAACCCGTTCACGGATGCGGTGCCGCTGGCTGCTGCGCCCGGCATCACGGGCGGTGTCGGGATTGTTTTCCACACCTCCTCGGCGAGGGCGAATTGGGCTGTAAAGACAAGGGCCGTTACAGCGGCAAAGACGCGTGTTTTGAACATGATGTTCCCTCCCGAAACGCTCTGATGTTGATTTTGGCACCGAATTTGGTGCTACAATCCCCATGATAGCCAGCGAATGGGCCTGCATGTTATCGCGCCTGTGCAGGAACGTAAGAGAGGGGTCGTGGCACAAATTGCCGAATTATCAAATGCCTGCATGCCGGGCTATGTGTTGAGTGCCAACCCCGACCTGATCTGGGATGCGCAGTACAGTGATTTCGAAACACAGGCGCAGCGGCTGGTTGGGCATGATCAAAGCTATGTCCAGCTGACACCCGGATCCTTTGAGGGTCGGTTTCTGTCCTGTACTCTGGGGCCGGACGTTGCCATCCACATCGAACATTGCAATCAGGCGTTGGAGCAACAGGTGTCAGGACACACGACTGCCCTGTCGATCGGGGTGGTGATTCAGGGCCGGCAGAGCTTTCTGGCCAATGGTGAGGGGCTCTCGTGCGACGATGTCCTGTTCATTCCGCCGGGTGGCGATCTGCATTTGCTGAGCCCGGTGAACGGCGCCGTTCTGGCGATTACGGTGCAGGAAAGCTGCCTTGCTGCCTATGCCAGTCTTTCGGAACCCTTGCAGAGCTATCTGCATGAAACGCCCAAGGTCCGCATTCGGCGCAATCCTCAGCTGGCCCGCCGCATTCGCGAGGATGTGGTGCAGGCCATTGAGGGGTGCACTCGCGTGGACTGTTCCCCGCAAGAGGCGGTTGGGATCGGGCATGCCCTGTTGACTGGTCTGTTTGCCAAACTTTCCATCGACCTCTGCGCCGTGCCTGGGGGTGTACACGGACAGATCCGGCAGTCCTATGACCGTTTCATGGTCTGTCGGGATGCTATTCTGACGGATTGGGAACAGGTGCATGATCTGGACGCGCTGACCGATCATACCGGCATCAAGCGGCGCTCGCTGCAACAGGCGTTCACCTCACATGTATCTGCCGGGCCGCTGACCTATCACCGGATCATCCGGCTGCATCTGGTTCGGCGGGCGTTGCTGGACGAGGCGGGGCAGGGAGAGAGCATCGGCGATATCGCCGCGCGGTTCGGGTTCTGGAACTGGAGCCAGTTTACCCAACACTATCGCAGCCACTTCGGTGAAGTTCCGTCACAGACGCGGGCTTCGAGTTGAGAGGGGGAGAGCCGTTTGGCACTCCCCTGACATGACTTACTTCAGGAAGGGGGCAGCCTTCATCGTGTCAGCCACCGGGGCGCCCATCATCGACAGGATCGTCGGGGCCAGCTGCACTTGGTCGATCACATAATCCTCGGGCGGGCCATCGGCGTCGCCAAAGTAGTAGAGCGCCGTCTCCTGCTGCAACGGTCCGCGCCCGCCGTGGTGTCCGCGCTCGTCCTGGCCATGGTCGGCGGTGACGATCACGTCATAGCCCAACTGTCGCCAGCGCGGGATGAAGGGGGCCAGCATTTCGTCCATGACGAAACAGGCGTGGTCCATCTGCTGGCAATCATGAAAGAAACGATGCCCCATGCTGTCGAGCGTGCAGGTGTGCAGGATGCCATAGTCCAGCCCGAACCGCAGGGCCAAATTGGTGAGCGTTCCAAACAAATCCACATCTGACGGGGTCATCTGGTTGTCGTGGCCATAGCCTGTCATCGAATGAAAGCGGCCGTGGTTGATCGTCTTGCTCTCGGGCTCGTCATATTCGACGTCGCGGACATAATCGAAGGGGTGGCGATTGAAAAATTGGGACCAGAAACTGTGGGTCACGGCACCGGTTACTCCGCCACCTTCGCGCACCTGGCTAAAGATGTCCTTGTGGCTCAGCCGGAACACGTTGCCGTTTCCGGTGCAGCCGTGCTCGGCAGGCGCCACGCCTGTGTGGATCGAGGCATAGCAGCTGGCCGAGATCGACGGCAGCACCGCGCGCAGCTTCCACACGCGGGCATCGCCGCTGTCGACCCAGCCTTCGAGGTTGCCAAACAACCGACGGAAATTGCGCCAGGGCACACCGTCGAGAATGATCAATAGAACTTTCCGGTCCATCGCGATCTCCTTTTCGCGTCACGGGTTTTGTCGACCATAGGGGCGCAGCACAGACGCGCAGGTCAATTCACGCCCCCAATAGTAAAATCCCGACGCCTGCCAGGATGCAAACCGCCGGGATTCCAAATTTTTGTCCAAGTGTCATCGAGGGCTCTAGTTCCCCGCACTCTCCATCTTGCGGTTGGCGACAACTTCTTCCAGCCAGCCCAGGCGCATCTCGGGGACCGAGCTGAGCAGGAGGTCGGTGTAGTCGTCGAACGGCGGGCTGAGCACTTCGGATTTGGACCCATAGCGCGCAACACGGCCCTGATACATAACCGCGATGGAGTCACTGATCGCGCGGACCGTTGCCAGATCGTGGGTGATGAACAGATAGGCCACATTCTCGATCTTCTGCAGATCCAGCAGCAGCTTGAGAATGCCGTCCGCAACCAGCGGATCAAGCGCAGACGTCACCTCGTCACAGATGATCATCTTGGGCTTGGCCGCCAGTGAACGGGCAATACAGACCCGCTGTTTCTGGCCCCCCGACAGTTCCGCCGGATAGCGATCCATGAACTTTTCGCCCAGTTCGATCTCATCCAGAAGTTCGATGAGGCGCTTGCGCTTTTCATCGCCCCGCAGGCCAAAATAGAACTCCAGCGGTCGCCCGATGATCGTGCCAACCGTCTGGCGCGGGTTCATCGCCGTATCCGCCATCTGATAGATCATTTGCAATTCTCGCAGATCTTCCAGAGAACGGCCGGCCAGATCACCGCTGAGAGTACGCCCGGCAAAGTCGATCTGCCCGTCACGGGGCGGAAGCAGGCCGGTGATGACCCGGGCCAGGGTCGATTTGCCGGAACCGGATTCACCAACCACCGCCAAGGTCTGACCCGGGTGCAGCTCAACGTTTACGTTGTGAAGCACGTCGAAACTGGTGCCCTTGTAGCGCGCGGTGATGTTGCGCACGGTTAGCACCGGCTCCGGGGTGGGCGGTTTCTCTTCATGCTCGATCGAACGTACCGACACCAACGCCTGCGTGTATTCCTCTTGCGGGTTGTTGATGATCTGATCGGTGTCGCCATATTCGACGGTATTGCCCATCCGCAGAACCATGATGTCATCGCTTACCTGCGCCACAACCGCCAAATCGTGAGTGATGTAGAGCGCGCCAACACCGGTGTCTGCGATGGCTTCCTTGATCGCCATGAGAACGTCAATCTGGGTGGTGACGTCGAGCGCCGTTGTGGGCTCGTCAAACACCACCAGATCGGGTTCGGGGCAGAGCGCCAGAGCTGTCATGCAGCGTTGCAGCTGGCCACCGGAAACCTGGTGGGGATAGCGTTCGCCGATGTTGTCCGGATCCGGCAGGCCCAGTTTGGCAAACAGGGTTCGTGCCTTTTGTTCAGCGTCTTTGCGAGAGAACTTCTTCTGTTCCACCGCCGCCTCGACAACCTGATCCATGATCTTCTTGGCCGGGTTGAACGAGGCTGCCGCAGATTGCGACACATAAGTCACCTCGGCGCCGCGCAGGTTTCGGATGTCCCTGATCCCGGATTTCATGATGTCACGGCCATTGACCCAGACTTCACCACCGGTGATCTTAACGCCGCCCCGGCCATAAGCCATCGAGGCCAGACCAATGGTTGACTTGCCGGCCCCGGATTCCCCGATCAAACCCAGCACCTTGCCGCGCTCGAGGTCGAAGTCGACCCCGTGCACGATGTCGATGTCATGGGGCTTTTCGCCGGGCGGATAGACCGTGGCACCAATCTTGAGGCCGCGTACTTTCAGCAGAGTGTCGCTCATCCGCGGCCTCCTTTCAGAGATGTGGTCCGGTTCAGAACCCAGTCAGCCACCAGGTTGACCGAGATCGCCAGCGTGGCGATGGCCACGGCAGGGTAAAGCGCCGCACCGATACCAAAGTTGATGCCTTCCTTGTTCTCTTTCACGATGCCACCCCAGTCCGCGAGCGGCGGCTGAACGCCAACACCCAGGAACGACAGGGTCGAGATGAACAGAACCATGAAGATGAACCGCAGGCCCAGTTCCGCCACCAGCGGCGACAGGGCATTTGGCAGGATCTCACGGAAGATGATCCATTTGAGCTTTTCGCCCCGCAGACGCGCCGCCTCGACATAATCCATGACCGAGATATCCACCGCGACCGCGCGGGCCAGACGATAAACACGGGTCGAGTCCAGCAGGCCCATCAGGACGATCAGAGTCACCACGGTGGCCTCGATCGACGACAGGATAACCAGCGCCAGGATCAGCGACGGGATCGACATGAACAGGTCAACCAGACGCGACAGCGCCATGTCCACCCAGCCGCCGGTTACGGCTGCAAAAAAGCCGAGCGTCGAGCCGGTTACAAAGCTCAGGATCGTCGCCAATGTCGCGATCCAGATGGTGGTGCGCCCGCCATAGATCATGCGGCTCAGCAGGTCACGACCGATTTGGTCCGTGCCCAGCAGATGGTCCGCCGTCGAGGGTTCCCAGACGTCGCCGACGACTTCGGCCATGCCATAGGGGGCGATGACGGGGGCCAGGGCGGCTGCGATGAAATAGGTTGCAGTGATCACCAGACCGATCAGGGCTGAGAGAGGGATATTTTTCATCATTTTGGATGCCTCAGCCTTGGGTTGGTGAGAATGGAAACGACGTCGGCAAAGATGTTGA
>FYBJ01000108.1_pt1 | contig 38205 bp, 34 predicted proteins | sample 1134611 | NCBI WGS metagenome assembly FYBJ01 (sample SAMEA104116008, study PRJEB20421) | marine metagenome | isolation source: marine
ATCAATCGTTGCAGGCTGTCCAGCAGGAATTAGGTATGCTGGAAGGTTTTGATGTCGGCATGGAAATGTCCGGTAATCCTGCTGCTTTTAACGATATGCTCAATAACATGAATCATGGCGGAAAAATTGCCATGTTGGGCATTCCTCCCGATGAAACGGCGATTAACTGGAACAATGTCATATTTAAGGGGCTTGAAATTAAAGGAATATATGGTCGGGAAATGTTTGAAACATGGTATAAAATGATATCGATGTTACAAAGTGGGTTAAAGATTGATTCAGTTATTACCCATCAGTATTCCGTAGATGATTATCAGACTGCATTTCAAATGATGGCTTCGGGGCAGACCGGTAAAGTCATTTTAAACTGGCAGTAAGCAAAGAGGATTTTATGTCGCAATTTATTTATACAATGAACCGTGTCAGCAAGGTTGTTGACAATCAACGCCATATTTTGAAAGATATTTCGTTGAGTTTTTATCCAGGCGCAAAGATTGGCGTGCTGGGTTTGAACGGTGCCGGTAAATCGACTTTATTAAGAATTATGGCCGGGATTGATACTCAGTTTGATGGTGAAGCCAGACCGCAGCCAGGTATTAAAATAGGTTATCTGGCACAAGAACCCGATATTGATGAAAGCAAGACGGTTCGAGAAATTGTTGAAGAAGGTGTTGCTGATATTATTGAAAAATTGAAAAAATTTGATGAAATATCCATGCGTTTTGCCGAACCCATGTCCGATGAAGAAATGAGCCGCTTGCTGGAACAGCAGGGCGAGTTGCAGACCGATATTGAAAACAATGGCGGTTGGGAAATTAACCGCAAACTTGAAATTGCAGCCGATGCTCTTCGCTTGCCTGATTGGGATAAGCCGATTTCCGTACTTTCCGGAGGCGAAAGACGGCGCGTAGCACTTTGCAGACTTCTGCTTTCTAATCCTGACATGTTGCTTCTCGATGAGCCGACAAACCATCTTGATGCAGAGTCTGTAGCCTGGCTTGAGCGATTCCTTGAAGAATTTCCCGGCACCGTGGTTGCGATTACCCATGATAGGTATTTCCTTGATAATGCGGCTGAATGGATTCTTGAACTTGATCGTGGCGAGGGGATTCCATATAAGGGGAATTACAGTTCCTGGCTTGAACAAAAAGAAGTTCGCCTTGAGCAGGAATCTAAACAGCAGAGCGCTCAGAAAAAAGCAATTAAGGCTGAATTGGAATGGGTCAGGAGCTCACCCAAAGGCCGTCATGCTAAATCAAAAGCAAGATTATCCCGTTTTGAAGAACTTAATTCAAAAGAATTTCAGCAACGTAATGAGACCAATGAAATTTTTATCCCACCTGGAGAGCGGCTTGGTGACTTAGTCATTGAAGTCAATCACTTATCAAAGTCCTTTGGCGACAGAGTATTGATTGATGATTTGAATTTTAATCTTCCTAAAGCCGGTGTTCTGGGAATTATTGGGCCAAACGGAGCTGGAAAATCAACATTTCTTAAAATGTTGACTGGTGATGAAACGCCTGATTCTGGAGAAATCCGTATTGGAGACACTGTCCACATGGCTCATGTCAACCAGATGCGCCATAACCTTGATGACAATAAAACCGTCTGGCAGGAAATCAGTGATGGACACGATATTATGCAGATAGGCAATTTTCAGATGCCATCAAGAGCCTATGTCGGTCGATTTAACTTTAAGGGCGCTGATCAACAGAAGAAAATAGGCCAGCTGTCCGGCGGTGAACGAAACCGTGTTCATCTTGCCAAGCTTTTGAAAAGCGGCAGTAATCTGTTGTTATTGGATGAGCCAAGTAATGATTTGGATGTTGAAACGTTAAGAGCGCTTGAGGAAGCTTTATTGAACTTCCCAGGCTGCGTGATTGTCGTTTCGCATGACCGATGGTTCCTGGATAGGATTTGTACACACCTGATGGCCTTTGAGGGCGATTCAAAAGTTACGGTTGTAGAGGGAAATTATACGGATTATGAGGAGGATCGTAAACGTCGTCTGGGTGTCAGCGATATTCAGCCATCAAGAATTAAATATAAAAGGCTGAAAGACTAACAGTATCTTCAATCTTGTTCTATATTATTCAAAATGAAGATAAAAAAAATTCACAGGGGAAATCCGATGCGAATAAAACTTTTCGGTTTACTGTTTGCCGCATTATGCGGCATGACAGCCTGTACCGAAGTTGATGAATCAACTTTGATTACAGATGATGCCGGACAGGTTCATCGTACGCCTAATTTTAGAAAAGACACCTGGGCTGACAGACATTTTCCTGAGCAAATTGATGCCGATGGACATCGTCAATTCATTTTCGACCCCAGGCTTTCAGCCTGGGCTGCTTATGATGAAAAAGGCGAGCGGGTAATGACTGGAAGCGGTTCAGGCGGAATGGATTTCTGTGAAGATGTTGGAAAACCCTGCCGAACCATCAGTGGTAACTTCCGGGTATATAACAAGCGGGGGGAAGATTGTCGCTCCGGTGAATATCCAGTGGATACCAATGGTGGTGCGAGAATGCCATATTGTATGTATTTTTATCGCGGATTCACCATTCATGCAGCTTATGAGGTTCCTCGTCGAGCTTCAAGCCATGGTTGTATCAGAGTCTGGCCAAGCGCTGCAAAATGGTTGAACGAGGATTTCATCCAGATAGGAACCAAGGTGACGGTATTATCTTATTCGGATGATGAAAGTGATTATGCTTCTTAGGTAAAGTAATGAACAAAGACGGATCTCAAAAATTAAAAATTGGTGTCAGCGACTGTTTGTTAGGAACTAAAGTCAGGTTTGATGGCGGTCATAAACGTTTTGATTTTGTAGTGAGGGATCTTGAACCCTTTGCTGTTTTTTTCCCAGTTTGCCCGGAAGTGGGCGCCGGACTTGGTGTGCCTCGTCCGCCCATTCAATTAAACAGCAGCAGCGGAGAAATTCGGGTCGTTGAAATTAAAAATATCGCTCATGATGTTACTGACGCTTTAAAGCAATACAGTGAGTCAGTGATGGCTGATTTTTCTAGCCTCGATGGTTTTATTGTGAAAAGCAAATCTCCAAGTTGCGGAATGGAACGCGTCAACATTAAAAATGCCAAGGGTCAATATGAAAAAAAAGGCGTTGGCGTATTTACAGCGCTGCTGATGAAGCATTACCCTAATCTGCCTGTTGAGGAAGAAGGGCGTTTAAACGATCCTGTCATCAGAGAAAATTTTATCACCCGAATTTTTGCATTTCAGCGATGGAAAATGTTTTTAAATAAGAATCCCTCAGTAGCTGATTTTGTCTATTTTCATCAAATTCACAAGTTTCTGATTATGGCGCATAACTTAAGCGCTTATCAACGCCTGGGCAGGCTGGTTGCTGGAACCAGCAAGGATAATCTCGATGAACGGCTTAAACAATATATTAATGAGTTTATGGAGGCCTTAAAATTTAAGGCAAGCATCAAAAAGAATACCAATGTTCTGCAGCATCTGGCTGGTTATTTGAAAAAATTAAATAACAAAGCTGACAGGCAGGAAATAGCTCAAATAATTGAACAATATTATCAGGGATTGATACCGCTGGTTGTCCCTATCACCATTCTTAAACATTATTTTCGGGTTTATCCCAATGAATATATTCTGTCACAAGTTTATTTGAACCCTCATCCAGACGAGTTGATGTTACGAAATCATGTTTAGTTGATAGCACTAAAGCATTCATCAACACGCACCTTTCTCCCTTGATGCGCTGCGCTTATTAAGGTTTTCTGCTAGGCAGCTTATAAAAAAAGAGTCCATCAACCATAAATCAGTTGTTGGACTCCATGAACTTGAGTATACGTTAACATAACAGCTTATGCTGCAATTTCTTGATCCAGATCCTTCAAAGCCCGTCTTAAGATTTTTCCGACGTTGGTCTTCGGAAGCTCGTCATAGAAAGCAATGATCTTAGGAACCTTGTAGGCGGTAAGATGCTCTCTGCAGTGTGCAATAATTTCTTCCGGGCTTAAGTTTGGATCTTTTTTAACGATACAGGCTTTAACTTTTTCACCCGAGACCTCATCCTCAACGCCGATAACACCGACCTCCAGCACACCGGGATGCATGCTGATAACTTGCTCCACTTCATTGGGATAGACATTAAACCCCGATACAACAATCATATCTTTTTTTCTGTCTACAAGATAAACGAAGCCTTCTTCATCCATCATGGCGATGTCGCCTGTTTTTAAGAAGCCATCTTCTGTGAAGACCAGCGCCGTTTCATCAGGACGCTGCCAGTAGCCTGCCATGACTTGCGGCCCTTTTATGCACAGTTCACCCGTCTCTCCGATGGCAACTTCTTCACCATTATCATTGCGAATAGATACATCTGTGGAAGAAATTGGCAAGCCAATGCTTTTATTATATCCATCAACATACATCGGGTTCATGGTCGCTGCCGGACTGGTTTCAGTTAATCCATATGCTTCAAGAATTTTAGTATGGGTGACCTCGGTCCATTTTTCAGAAACCGCTTTTTGCAGTGCCATTCCACCAGACAAGGTCAGTTTTAATTTGGAAAAATCAACCGATCCAATGTCAGGATGATGTAATAATGCATTGAACAGCGTATTTACGCCGGTAAATGCAGTAAATCCAGAGTTTTTGATTTCATGAATAAAATGCCCAATATCTCTGGGATTGGTAATTAAAATGTTTTTTGCACCGCTCTTCATAAAAGTGAGGCAGTTCGCTGTTAAAGAGAATATATGGTAAAGAGGCAGCGCGGTAACAATGATATCATCTGTGCCAATACCCAGCGGAGAAATCCAGCTTCCGGCCTGCAATACGTTTGAAACCATGTTTCTATGGGTGAGAATGGCTCCTTTGGCAACACCGGTTGTTCCTCCGGTATACTGTAAGAAGGCAATATCGTCCGGACCCGATTCAACCGGGGTAAATTCCAGTTTTGCACCTTCATTGCATGCAGTGCGAAAACTGATTGCAGAAGGAATGGCATACTGCGGAATCATTTTTTTTATGTGCTTAACAACAAAGTTAACGATAATTCGTTTGACTGTCGGGAATAAATCACCAATTTCTGTAATAATGACATGTTTAAGTTTTGGTGTGAATGGCAGCGTTTTTTCAACGGTCTTGGCAAAATTTGCAAGAACAACAATCGCCTCGGCGCCTGAGTCATTCATTTGGTGACGCAGCTCATCGCTTGTATAAAGGGGATTGGTGTTAACAACAATGTATCCTGCCCTTAAAATCGCAAAAAGCGCAACGGGATATTGCAGCAGGTTCGGCATCATAATCGCTATCCGGGCACCTTTCTCCAGACCTAATCCCTGCAGATAAGCTCCGAAATGACGGGTTAATTCTTCAAGCTTTGCGTAGGTGATATCATTTCCCATGTTACTGTATGAAACATGATTTGCATGTTGAGTACAGGTTTCCATAAAGATATCGATAAGGGAGCTGTAACTCTCCGGGTTGATCTCCTTTGGTACTCCCTGTTGATAATGTTCCAACCATCTTTTATCCACTTTAACATCCTTCTTTTCAAGTAATCCTCGTGGTAGTATATCAAAATTTACGGCAATGGATATTAAAAATGAATGAAAATCATCATGCTACACAGGCATTTAAATTAAAAGGAAGACTTTATACACTGACTGTTTTACAGGTAATCAGCTCAAAGTTGCTTGATTTTGCAGAACAGCTTGATGAAACCATTACCCAGGCGCCTAAACTGTTTGAAAATGCCCCGGTTGTTCTCGATTTTAGCCTGCTTTCCCATCAGGAGATTAATCTGCAGGAAATGTGCCGTATTATCAGGGAGCAGGGGATTATACCCGTGGCGGTTCAGGGCGCGGATCCTTTACTTGAAACTTTGGCGCAATGCCAGGGGCTTGCGGTGTTAAAATCATCTGCAACACAGGACAGATGCATTGAGATAGACATTGCAGAGAAAAAGGAAGTTTTTAACCCCCCAGCTAAAATTGTTACCCAGCCGGTTCGTTCCGGTCAGCAGATTGTTGCTAAAAACAGTGATTTAATTATTACCTCATCGGTCAGCCATGGCGCTGAGCTTCTTGCTGATGGAAATATCCATGTCTATGGAGCGTTACGCGGCAGGGCGCTGGCCGGGATTTCCGGCAATACCGAAGCACGAATATTCTGCCGTTCTCTGGATGCAGAATTGATTTCTATCGCAGGTTATTACCGCTTGAGCGATGCCATTGAAGCGCAAAAAGGAGCCTGTCAGGTGTTTCTGGATAATGAACAAATTCAAATAGCGACTTTATGATAGACGCTGTATTTATTTCTGATTTACATTTAAGCCCGAACGAGCCTGAAATTACCCGGCGTTTCCAGTCTTTTATTGATTGGGCTAAGACAAACCAGGTTAAGGCAATCTATATTCTCGGTGATTTTTTTCATGCCTGGGCTGGTGATGATTTAATGGATGACTGGTGTAAAAAAATAGCAAAGATTGTAAAATCGCTTAAGGATAAAGGCGTATTGTTTTATTATATTCATGGAAATCGCGATTTTCTTCTGGGTAAGAGATTTGCTAAAGAAGCTGGTTGGAGCCTGTTAAATGATCCAAGCATTCTTGATTTTCAGCAAGGCAGGATCATGATAACTCATGGTGATCAGTTTTGTACCCTGGATAAACAACACCAACGGTTTCGAAAATTGACGCGGAATGCTTTATTTAAAGGAATTTTTTTATCATTGCCATCCAGTTGGCGGAAAAAAATGGTCAATAGCGCGCGTCGGCTCAGTCAGTCTCAAACCATTAGAGACTCTGCGGTGATGGATGTTGTTAAAAGCGACGTTATCAAATCCATGCGAAATTACAGGGCGGATATTTTAATTCACGGTCACACACATCGTCCCTGCCATGAAATCCTAACCGAGGGGCAGCAAAAACTGGAGCGATATGTGCTCAGCGACTGGGATGACAACCCTGTCTTTTTGTGTTATGATAAAACAAATGGCTTTTATTTTAGTCCGGGTGTTTTGTTTGAAGTTTAGAGGAACGAGTAATGGCAACTTACGATGAGAACAATCCGCAGGTAAAAACTGCGAAAAGAAAACTTGAACAGGCGAATGATATAGCGAAACGGCTGAAACAACAGAATGAAAAAATAAGAATACAACAAGAAAGAGAAAACATCGAAAAAGAGCGAATGCTTAAAGAATTAGCCGCGCTCAAAGAGAAAAAGCAAGAAAAGCTGGGCTCAAAGGATAAAGACGGTAATTATAGAAGTAACTATGAGCAAATTATTCAATCAGGGAAAGAGTTTTCCAAAATTGATGCTGCAGCTTATAAAGAGTGGCGTACCAATATCATTGATATTATGAACTTTTTCTTCTCATTGGGTGAGCATTTCAATAAGTATTCAGATCTTAAAATGGAAAAGTTTTTGATAACTGCAAGCTCGGCCATTAGACGTGGCTTTGGATCTGATAAGGATGTTGAAATGACCGACGTTGAGAAGAGCTACACGATGGAGATGGATGATCAAAACCGGTTAACCTTATCGATAGACAAGGAAATGGCGGAGACCTTGGGTAAAAATATTCCGGACCTCCATCTGCAGCAACTCAGGCAGGAAGGTTTTACAGCCGATGGCGCTTTTGTCCAAGCGGTAGGGGCGTATCTCAAATATCAAAATGTAGGCTATAAGTTGCAACATGTAGAGGGAAATACTTTTAAAGTATTGGACGAAAATGATAATGAATTAAGCAAGGCTGCCTTCGATACATGTATGAAGGAGTTTCATGCTATCCTCAATGAGCATGGCTATATCCCGCATGGCCCAACTCCTGATCCTGAACCGGAGCCAGAACCAGAACCAGAACCAGAACCCAGTCCTTCTCCTTCACCTTCTACCTAGTCTCAGTCGACATTTTAACAAAGAACGCCTACTTCCCGCGCCTTATGCGCGGGATCCATACAAAGCTTCCTGGCAACGAGAGATGTTCAAGCTCCTGAAAATATCGATTTCGGAACCTGTCCTCTAAAGCGCGGTAATGTGGAGTAGGGGTTGCTTTAACCCGTTCAATATCCAGAATTTTTCAGGCCGGAATGCCGCTGTGGAAGCAAAATATCTCATCGTTTGAAAGAATATAATGATTTTCAATATCCAGAAATAATTTTGAGCGTTCTTCAGCGTTATCTGAATATTTTTTTGCGAGTTGTATATAATCTTTAAAATGCCTGGCTTCTGATTTCAACAGGCTTTGGTAAAACTTTTTCAGGATGACATCATCAAGCACAGAAAGAAGGGCATGAAAGCGCTCACAGGAACGCGCTTCAATGATCGCACCGATAATCAACTGATCACAAAGATTTTCTGCTTTTGATTTTTTGGAAATATGCTCATGCATTTTTTTAGCATAGGCTGATGGACGAAGCCCTCTGAATACGATGTTTCTTTCTTTCATAATAGCCATGACTTTTTCAAAATGAAGCAGCTCTTCTCTGGCTAATGGAGACATAATGCCGACAATATCCGGATCTTCAGGATATTTACACATAAAATTCAGTGCCGTTGCAGCAGCTTTGCGCTCGCATTGTGCGTGATCAATAAGCAACAGCGGCAGGTTTTGTTTTGCTTTATCCAACCATTGCGCTGGTGTTCTGCAACCGATAAAATCAAATAAAGGTTTTAACTCATCATTGGATAGAATTGACATCTTAAAATCTACTATACTGATATAAACTTCGGCATTTATATCATAAATCCGCTTAAAATTGAAAGGAGAAGGGTGCTGGTGAATAATGAAGCGATGGATTTATCAAAATGGTTTTCTTCCTATGGGTTGATTACGGCAGAGCGAATTCTTGAAGGGTTTCAGATAAAACTCAGCCATGAAACACTGCTGTCTGTGATTAAAACGCCAAACTCACTGTATCACCTGCTGTTGCTGGTCCCTGTACAGAATGTTATGAATGGAATCATTGCCGAACAGGCAAAAGAGTATCATCTTTATATTCAAAAACGTTTTATTGATTATTTAATGTCCGGCGAGGACAATAAAACGGAAAGTTCGCCGGGCGCATCGACTCGGGAAACTATCGAGTCCATGCGGAAGGTATTTATGGAGCAGGCTGAGCTTTTTGAAAAACTTGACGACAGGCAGCTGGGGCTGATTGCTGAATCCCAAGCTGAAATCATAAAATATTCAAAAAAATGGAAAGCTGAATTTGAATCCATCAGTCAGGCATTGTCAAAAGCTACCGGAAATAATACCACTAAAAAAGAGGTTATTGACTGCATCAATCGTATTCTCTCCGATACGCCGGTAGAGTCGTTTGCGGCTGTGTATGAGCAGCGTATGACAGAAATTTTAAATATAGATCGCTCTTTTTTACAGTCAAAACCCATTGAAAACGAACTACAATCTTTTATTGCATCTTTTAGCGATTTACAAGGGATTATCGTTAAATACAGCGATCGGGCAATAGAAAACAGGGAGCAGTTTAAAAATTATCGGCAGATTTTTTATGATACCATTCTGCAGATTTCAGAAACCATGAGCTATCTTTCCGAGTATTACCTGAATCTTGAGCAGGATAAAATGAATAAAGAATTATTAGATTTTGATACAGATGTGATTTGAGGCTTGGTAATTCTCAATCTTTTCTGTATAATTCACTCCTTAAATAATCTAAATGGAGTGCACAATGTCTAATGAGTTAACATTATCTATCATCAAACCTGATGCTGTAGCTAAAAATGTTATTGGTGAAATTTATTCGCGTTTCGAGAAAAACGGTCTGACCATCGTTGCTGCTAAAATGCTTCAATTGAGTCGTGAACAGGCTGAGAATTTTTATGATATCCACCGTGAGCGTCCTTTTTTTAATGACCTGGTTGAATTCATGATTTCCGGCCCGGTGATGGTACAAACGCTGAAAGGCGAAAACGCTGTCGCTAAAAACCGCGACCTGATGGGCGCAACCAATCCTAAAGAAGCTGCTGCTGGAACTATCCGTGCTGATTTTGCTGATTCTATCGACGCAAACGCGGTTCATGGTTCTGATAGCCTTGAAAACGCTCAACGTGAGATTGCATTCTTCTTTGAACCTTCAGAGATTTGCGAGCGATAATCCAAGAGGCTGCCTGATGAACGATAAAATTAATCTACTTGATTACAATACTCAACAACTGCGAGAATTATGCAAGGAATGGGGTGAGCCTTCATTTCGTGCAGAGCAGTTGATGAAATGGATTCATCAGGCAGGCGTTGCTGATTTTCAGGAAATGAGCAATCTTAGTAAATCATTCCGCCAGAAATTAATCGATTCGGCGGAAGTAAAGCTTCCGGAAATTTTTACCTGTCAACGTTCAAAAGATGGAACCCGTAAGTGGTTATTGAAATTGTCCTGCGGCAACAGCATTGAAACGGTGTTTATTCCTGCCGGGAATCGCGGAACGCTTTGTGTTTCTTCTCAGGTTGGATGTGGACTAAACTGCAGTTTCTGTTCAACAGCAAAGCAGGGCTTTAATCGAAATTTATCTACCGCTGAAATCATTGGCCAATTGCGTCTCGCCGTTGCTGAGCTGTCAGAGCAAAACGGTGCGCATGATAAACAAATCACAAATATTGTCATGATGGGCATGGGTGAGCCTTTATTGAACTATGAAAATGTACTATCGGCAATGGATATTATGATGGATGACCTTGCCTACGGCCTGTCAAAGCATCGCGTGACCTTAAGTACCTCCGGGGTGATTCCGCAAATGGAGCGCTTAAAAAACGATAGCCCTGCATCTTTGGCTGTTTCGCTGCACGCGCCCGATGATGAAACAAGAAACATATTGGTTCCGATTAACAAAAAATACCCTATTGCCCAGCTGATGGCGGTTTGTAAACATTATTTTGAAAAAGAACCCAAGCGTAAAGTTACTTTTGAATATGTGATGCTTAAAGGCATTAACGATTCTGACGAGCATGCTCGAAAACTTGCCAGACTTATCAGTGATATTCCTTCAAAAGTGAATTTAATCCCATTTAATCCTTTTCCAATGACGCAATATGAATGCTCAAGCCGAAATAGAATCAATGCATTTCGAGATATTTTGATTAAAAAAGGAATCAATACCATTACTCGTGAAACTCGCGGGGATGATATTGATGCTGCCTGTGGTCAGCTGGCTGGTGAAGTTGATGATAGAACGAGCCGCTCCAGACGCTGGAAAAAACTGCATTTTAACTTACAATCCGGAAGTGGGAATCAGGTTTTTCAGGACGCATAGCCCATGATGGCTGCGATCTCCAATTTTTTTAATCGTTTATTATTCGATTACTCTGCTGGAAAATACCATCCTCATCTGATTTTTCTTGCAAGCGTGACCGGCTTGTGTCTTGGTCTGTTTTTTCCCTATCTTGCCGGCGCAGCAGTGCTGACCGGATTTTTCACAGGTCTGGTAGCAGGATTGGCCTGCTACGTAATAACCAATCTTTTTGCTGCAGCTTTTCGAAGAATTTATCCCCGATTACGAATCAACCATTCAATTGAACAACAAATTCTCGATGATGCTCAAAAAGAACTTAAAAATTATAGTAATCGTTTAAAAAATCCAAAGGCTAATCATAGAAAAGAAGCCCAGGAGCTTGTCGAAAAAATACAAAATAATGAGATTTCAAGTTATGTTGACCTTTTGCATCATATTGAACCTCATCTGGAAAGAATAAAACAAGGACGATTTATTGCGATTCTTCGGAGAATCCAAAAAAAATTATGCAAATATAATGTGTATAATTTTGAAAACAACAGCCTTCTGGAGCTGGTCTTCAAGCATTATCCCAATGAGTTCAACGGATTTTATCGAGCATATCTGCTGGCCCTAAAGCAAGCCGCTTTTGAAGTGAGTCTGGAATTTCTTCCCTCTTTAAGTAGTGAGCGTCAGCAAATTCTGGCTGATGAGTTAATGAAGCATATTCTTGAAGAAAAAGACTGGTTGATGGTAAAGCGAATTCTGGTTTCCGGTTATTCGCCACGGATAGGCCACGGCGTGTTTCAGTACCAGCTTCGCTATATTCTGAAACAACATCCTGAAAGCCTTATTCAGATTCTTGAGGGGCTATTGAGTAGAAAGTTTTTTTCAATGGTTTCACGGTTAATTAATATGACTGAAGAGCCAGAAAATATGTCTGAAATTAGACGACAACATATTAAAGAAATTATACAAAAATTACCGGCTGAAGAGCAGAAAAAAATAAATTGTGATTTAAAATTTCCTGTTGGTGTTCGAAATATCAATCTTCTTACTAAATCTTCTGACCAGAGGTCAGCACCCACAGCCATTAAGGTAACACCATTTCCTTCGCCTACTTCCCGCGGCTTGTCCGCGGGATCCAGCGATGTAGAAAGATTCATGGATCCCGCGGACAAGCCGCGGGACGTAGGCTCTCTTAACTTAATAGCTGTGAGGCCAGTACCGGTAACCCCAAATGCTGCAATAATCAATTGTTCGAGTGGATTTTTTGCAAATAAAAGTCCAGATAGTAATGGTTCGCATCATGATGTTGCGGAAAGTAGCTGCGCTCCCAAACAAAGATAGGGTTTTTGTCAGGCGCAATGTTGCAGCTAACGATAAAATATCCCAAAACTCTGCAAAAATTTCTTAAAATCATAGCAATATGTGTTATGCTATAGGCTTTATTGAATTTGATTTTTTATTCTGGGTAATTAAGCTTTGCCAATACTTCATTTTTGCTTTGCAAAATAAAATACCGGCAGACCCAAAGGTGCTATATGGATTTTTTACCTTAACTTACCTGATAATGAATAAATATTTTTCACGGAAATTAATTTATGCAAGACGGTTTGGTATTTAACACAATTTTTCTGATTTTTGGTGGCGCCGCATTATTGTCGACCTTTGTGTTGTATACCCGGCAGTCTTTACTTGTGGCCTACATTATTCTTGGCGCTGTTCTAGGACCCTGGGGCTTGAAACTGGTGACCGACGTTGAAATTATCCAACAGGTCGGTGAAATCGGCATTGTTTTCCTGCTCTTTCTGCTTGGTCTTCATCTGCAGCCGCAAAACCTCGTCCATATGTTAAAAAAAGTAACCTTGGTTGCACTGCTCAGTTCGCTGCTTTTTGCCGGTATCGGTTATTGTATCGGCTGCTGGTTTGGTTTAAATAATACTGAATCCTTAGTCCTGGCCGCGGCCATGATGTTTTCAAGTACAATTATTGGACTGAAACTGCTCCCGACAACGATTCTTCATCACCAGCACACCGGGGAAGTGATGATATCCGTTCTGTTGATGCAGGACGTGATTGCTATTATCGTTTTGATTTTAATCAATGGCGCAGAGCAGGGTGGAGGATTCGGTCTGAAAGATTTATTGCTGGTCCTCATTGCCTTGCCTTTGCTGACGCTGTTTGGATTTTTGGTAGAGCGATATGTCCTTGTTAAGTTGCTGGCCAGATTCGACCGTACCCAGGAATATGTTTTTCTCCTTTCGATTGGTTGGTGTCTTGGAATGTCGGTGATTGCAAATAAAGTCGGTTTGTCAGAGGATATCGGCGCTTTTGTTGCCGGCGTGGCGTTAGCCTCCAGTCCAATTTCCTTGTTTATCGCTGAAAGCTTAAAACCATTAAGAGATTTCTTTTTAGTGATGTTTTTCTTCTCGGTAGGGGCGACTTTTAATTTCGGCTATACGGCTCAGGTCGTGATTCCTGCGCTTTTACTGGCTTTCCTGATGCTGGTTCTAAAGCCGCTTTTTTTCAGTCTTCTTCTTTATAAAACCGGTGAGAAAAAATCTGTCGCAACTGAAGTGGGTGTTCGTCTTGGGCAGGCCAGTGAATTTTCACTGCTGGTGGCCAGCATCGCCTTATCAACTCATCTGATATCCGAGGTCGCATCTAACTTGATTCAGGCTACAACGATTATTACATTTCTCGTGTCTTCCTACGTTGTTGTTCTAAAATATCCTACACCTATCGCTCTGAGCGATAAAATGAGAAAGGATTAATTCATGAAATTGTTTGTCATTGTGTTATGCCTGTTAAGCGAACGTTTTTTAATCCATCGATTATCATTAAAGAGAGTTGTCTGGACGCAAGCCTTTCTGGACTGGTTTGATAAGGCTGTTAAAGATATAGGTTTTTTCAAAAACGATTACTTATTTACCTTGGTTTTTGCTTTTATCCCTGCGGTTATTGTAATGTTATTGCTATTCTTCGCCGGCAGCTGGTTAGCTGGGCTGACAGGTCTGATTATTCAATTGCTGCTTGTCTATTATTGCTTCGGTCCGGAGAATGCTTTTTATCCAAAGCGTACAGATAACAAAGGTCTTACTGAGCATCTTGTTGCTGTAAACAGCCAGGTTATTGCTGTTATTTTTTGGTATTATGTTGCCGGTCCTTCTGCTGTTGTTGCCTATAGGCTGATATCCTTTGTCGCCTCTGCTTATTCGCAGGACGAGAGCAAAAAACAGGCAGCAGAAAGGATGATGTCGGTGTTGGATTGGATACCTGCAAGAATTACGGCTATCCTTTATTTGTTGGCCGGAAACTTTCAAGCCGGTTTGTCGAGTGGAAAAGCGGAGTTTTTTGCAGGCCCTGCGAGCAACGCATTGCTGCTTAAAAATACAGGTTCTGCTGCTGCCTCAGTCACGGATGATGAAACAAATATGACTGCTGTTACGAAACTGGTAGGGCATGCGATCCTTATTTTTCTGTTTATCATCGCCGTGCTTACGCTTGTTGCCTGGTTTAATTTTTAAAAGCGAGAAACTATGAAAAAAATAATATTTATCATGTTAGCTTGTTTTTTTATGATAACAGCAGGATGTTCAACAACTCAAAAACCAGTAGCAGGTTCTTCTGACAAAAGTAAACAAAGTGTTGCATCCTGTAAACGCGTCTGTATTCAACGCATGCAGGCCTGCTCAAAGAAAACGGGCGTAAAATGCGAGAATTGTCAGATTGAAGGAACAAAAAAAGCGTTGTCACGCTACAAACATTATCTTAACGAGCGTTGCATTGAGGGCGCGGTGGTTTTCCGCGAGCTGAACTCAATGCGCGATCCTTTAAAATGTCTTAAAGTTTCAACCAACTGCTGTGCTGACTTAAACGTCTGTCTGCAATATTGCGATGGAAAAATTTATAAGCAAATGCTACCTGCAGCAAGATGCTGCAATTCCTGAACAAAAGAGGTCTTTCATGTCAAACGAAAATAAAACGGGTTTCAGCACGGATATTGACCCGATAGAAACACAAGAGTGGCTGGACGCCCTGGAATCAGTTTTCTCTGCTGATGGAGACGATAGGGCTGCATACCTGATTTCTCAGTTGATTAAAAAAGCCAATGCAAAAGGTTTAAGCCTTGGTCACGCTATTAATACGCCTTATTGCAATACGATAAAACCACATCAGGAAAAACAGATTCCGCCCGATGAAGGGATGGGCAAACGAATTGCCGCATTAATCCGCTGGAATGCTGTTGCCATGGTTCTCAGGGCAGGAAAAAAAGCGCCGGAACTGGGAGGCCACATTGCCTCTTACGCCTCTGCTGCTACGCTGTATGAAACGGGTTTCAACTATTTCTTTAAAGGCGCTGACGGTGAAAATGGCGGTGATTTACTCTATATACAGGGGCATTCATCTCCGGGGATTTATGCTCGTGCTTTTCTCGAAGGGCGACTTTCTGAAGAACAGCTCGATAACTTCCGTCAGGAAGTCGATAAAAATGGTTTGTCTTCCTATCCACATCCCTGGTTGATGCATGATTTCTGGCAGTTTCCAACAGTATCGATGGGGCTTGGGCCTTTGCAGGCCATCTATCAGGCTCGTTTTATGAAGTACCTTGAAAATCGCAGCATGATCAAAGCAGAAGATAGAAAAGTTTGGGCTTTCCTCGGCGATGGTGAAATGGATGAGCCTGAATCCGTTGGCGCCTTATCTATTGCCGCCCGGGAAAAATTGGATAACCTTATTTTTGTGGTTAACTGTAACCTGCAGCGACTGGATGGCCCTGTTCGCGGTAATGGAAAAATTATTCAGGAACTTGAAGGGGTTTTCCGCGGCGCCGGCTGGAATGTCATCAAAGTCATTTGGGGCGGTCGATGGGATCCACTTTTTGCTCAGGATCAGCAGGGATTGATGCAGAAACGAATGGAAGAATGCGTTGATGGCGACTATCAGGCCTATAAAGCCAATGACGGCGCCTATGTTCGTGAACATTTCTTTGGGCAATACCCTGAATTGAAAAAAATGGTCGAAGATTATTCTGATGACGACATCTGGCGTTTAAACCGCGGCGGACATGACGCACAGAAAGTTTATGCAGCTTATGCTGAGGCCTGCAAAAGCAATGGCAAGCCTACGGTCATTCTTGCCAAGACCATTAAAGGCTACGGTATGGGCGCTGCTGGAGAAGGGCAGAATTTTACTCATCAGCAAAAGAAAATGACCATTGAACAACTCCGCGCATTCCGCGATCGTTTCAGTATCCCGGTTGCTGACAAGGACATTGATCAACTGCCTTTTTACCGTCCGGATGAAAACAGTCCTGAAATTCAATTTATTAAAAAACAACGGGAACAGTTGGGAGGATTCTTACCTCACCGTCACCATCCCTCAGAAAAATTACCAATTCCGGCGCTGTCAGCGTTTGATGCTGTTCTTAAAGGAAGCGGCGATCGCGAAATTTCAACGACAATGGCTTTTGTCAGAATTTTAACGACTCTCCTGAAAGACAAAGAACTTGGCAAAAGAATCGTACCTATTGTCCCTGATGAATGCAGAACCTTTGGAATGGAAGGCCTTTTCCGCCAAATCGGTATTTACTCTCCTGTCGGACAGCTTTATACCCCTGTTGATCATGAACAGGTCATGTATTACCGTGAAGCACGCGATGGCCAGATTCTTGAAGAAGGGATAAATGAAGCCGGCGCATTCTGCTCATGGATTGCAGCGGCAACTTCATACAGCTCAAACAAGCTGACCATGATTCCTTTTTATATTTATTACTCCATGTTTGGCTTCCAGCGCATTGGCGATCTGGCTTGGGCTGCCGGTGATATGCAGGCTCGGGGCTTTCTGCTTGGGGGTACAGCCGGACGTACAACACTGGCTGGAGAAGGACTGCAGCATCAGGATGGGCATAGCCATGTACTGGCTTCAACAATTCCCAACTGCGTTTGCTACGATCCTGCCTATGGCTATGAGCTGGCGGTGATTATGCATGATGGCTTACGCCGTATGTATCAAGATGAGGAAAGTATTTTCTATTACATTACTGTGATGAATGAAAATTATCAGCAGCCTGAAATGCCCGAGAACGTCGAAGAAGGTATTATTAAGGGAATGTACCCTCTCAAAAAAGCGGCTAAGAAAACTAAAAAGCATATTCGTCTTCTTGGTAGCGGTACCATTCTTCGTGAGGTGATTAAAGCTGCTGAAATTTTGAAAGCTGATTTTGCAATCAGTTCTGAGATCTGGTCTGTCACCAGTTTTACCGAACTGCGCAGAGAAGCTATGGCTATCGAGCGTGAAAATCGACTTCATCCTGAGAAAAAAGCAAAATCGGCTTATGTCACCGAGCAGCTTGCCAAAGATGACAGCCCAATTCTGGCTGCAACGGATTATATTCGCACACACGCCGATCAAATTCGCCCCTACATATCTGCTCCTTATGTTACCTTGGGTACTGATGGATATGGCCGGTCTGACACAAGGGCTGAATTGCGTCATTATTTTGAAGTTGATGCAAAACATATTGCTTATGCGGCAATTGTTCAGCTTGCTGATCTTGGATTGATTGAGAAATCAGAGACTAAAAAAGCGATGAAGAAATTAAATATCAACCCTGATAAGCCTGAACCCATGACGCATTGATAGTGGCTTACTTGTTGAACGAATTGAGGTAACTATGGCAAAAGATATTATTTTAAACGTTCCAGACATTGGCGGCGCCACGGATGTTGAAGTCATTGAAATTCTGGTGAAGCCCGGTGATAGGATTGATGAAAACAGTTCATTAATCACACTGGAATCCGATAAGGCCAGTATGGAAGTGCCTGCGAGTACAGGCGGTATCGTGAAAGAGGTGCTGGTTAAGCTTGGCGACAAGTTATCTGAAGGTGATCCTGTTGTCAGTATTGAATCATCAGAGACTGTTGAACAGGCTGTTGCTGCAGCTGAGCAGGACGATAAACCTGCTGAAGCCCCCAAGGCGGCCTCGGAGCAGAACGATGTGAAAATTCCGGAAGCGGCTCTGGAGATACATGATGTTGTTATTCCTGATATCGGCGGCGCTACGGATGTTGATGTCATTGAAATTATGGTGAAGCCCGGAGATGAGGTCAGTTTTGAGCAACCTTTGCTGACCCTTGAAGGCGATAAGGCGACGATGGATATTCCATCGCCTTTTGCCGGCATAATCAAGACTATTCATCTCAATGTTGGCGACAAGGTTTCACAGGGTTCGCCGGTGTTGACCATGGAAGCTAAAACAGCAGCCCATAGCACTACGAACATCCAGGAAGCCGAAACGAAGCCTGAAACCGTTGAGGCCGCTGTACAAAAACCCGCTGAGACCAAATCCGAACCTGTACGCGTTTCGCAAAACGTTCCAGTCAATCATGCCCAGGTGGCTGCAGGCCCTGCTGTACGAAGAATAGCCAGAGAATTTGGCGTTGACTTGTCACAGGTATCAGGCACAGGAAGAAAAGGCCGGATTTCTAAAGAAGATGTCCAGAATTATGTAAAACAACGTCTTCAACAACCTGCTGCAGGTGCCGGTATTGCTATTGCTGCTGCCCCTGAAATCGATTTCAGCCAGTTTGGTGAAATCGAAGCTAAGCCTTTAAATAAAATCAAACGGTTAACTGCACAGAATCTACATCGTTCCTGGGTGACCATTCCCCATGTAACGCAGTTTGATGAAGCGGATATTAGCTCGCTTGAAGCGTTTAGAAAGTCTCAGCAGGATCAGGCTGCCAAAGAAGGGTATAAGCTGACCATTCTGGCCTTTGTGACCAAGGTTCTCGCTAATGCATTGAAAGTTTACCCTCAATTTAATGCCTCTTTAAGCGCCGATGGCGAGCAGTTAATCCATAAAAAATATTTCAATATCGGTATCGCTGTGGACACTCCGAATGGACTTGTTGTTCCTGTGATTCGCGGCGTTGATCAAATGTCCATTGCCGACATTGCCCGAGAAATGGCTAATTTAAGCATTAAAGCACGTGATAAAAAATTAACCCCGGCAGATATGAGCGGTGCCTGTATGACCATTTCCAGCCTTGGCGGTATCGGCGGTACAGCATTTACTCCAATAATCAATCCGCCGGAAGTGGCCATTCTTGGCTTATCGCGCTCTAAAATGCAGCCGGTCTTTAATGGTAAAGAATTTGAGCCGCGCCTGATGCTGCCGATGTCGCTGTCTTATGATCATCGCGTCATTGACGGTGCCGAGGCTGCGCGTTTTACACGCTATCTGGCTGAGGCTTTGGCTGATATTCGAAGAATTCTTCTTTAATTAAAAAAATGTCCTATTGAGGTTAGTTATGTCAAATAAAATAAAAACCGAAGTGCTGGTTCTGGGAAGCGGCCCCGGCGGTTACTCCGCAGCTTTTCGAGCAGCAGATGAAGGTAAGCGTGTCGTATTGGTTGAGCGTTATTCTACTATCGGCGGCGTGTGTCTGAATGTTGGCTGTATTCCATCGAAAGCCCTTTTGCATATTGCTAAAGTTCTTGATGAATCAAAAGAAATGGCAGAGCAGGGTGTGTCTTTTGGCAAGCCTAAAATTGACAAGAAGAAACTGGTTGAATGGAAAAACTCCGTTGTTAAAAAGCTGACTGGCGGTCTCAACAGCATGGCTAAACAACGTAAGGTTGAGATTGTGACGGGCGTGGGTCGATTCAGCGCTAGCCACAGTCTTGTTGTCGATACTGAGAATGGTCAAACTGAAATTGAATTTGAGCATGCTATTATCGCTGTGGGAAGTGAGTCGGTTAATCTTCCTTTTATTCCAGAAGACAGCCGAATTTTCAGTTCTACCGGCGCACTTGAATTAAATGATATTAAAGGGGATTTAGTTGTTCTTGGCGGCGGAATTATCGGCCTTGAAATGGCAACGGTTTATTCTTCTCTTGGCGTTAATGTCACTGTGGTTGAATTTATGGATCAGCTTATTCCTGGAGCTGATGCTGATCTTGTTAAGGTGTTGCAAAAGCAGATGGAGAAAAAAGGCGTTAAATTTCTGCTCAGCACCAAAGTCACTGCTGTAGAGGCTAAGAAAGAAGGTATTTTTGTCAGCATGGAAGGCAAGCACGCTACAGCTGAGCCTGCCTGCTTCCAGCAAATGCTGGTTGCTGTAGGGCGTCGTCCAAATGGAAATAAAATTGATGCTGGAAAAGCCGGCGTTAAGGTTGATGAAAGAGGCTTCATTCCTGTTGATAATCAAATGCGCACCAATGTTAATCATATCTTTGCTATCGGTGATGTTATCGGACAGCCTATGTTGGCGCATAAAGCCATTCCTGAAGGTCGTCTTGCTGCCGAGGTGATTTGTGGTATGGTGCATTACTTTAACCCTAAATGCATCCCTAGCGTTGCCTATACTGATCCTGAACTTGCCTGGACAGGGCTGACTGAAAAAGAAGCCAAAGAGAAAGGAATTGACTATGAAAAAGCCAGTTTCCCATGGGCAGCAAGCGGTCGAGCTTTAAGCATGGGACGTTCAGAGGGAATGACCAAGCTTTTATTTGACCCAAAAACAAAGCGTATTCTTGGTGCTGGAATTGTCGGTATTAATGCCGGTGACTTAATTGCAGAAGCTTCGCTGGCTATTGAAATGGACTGTGATGTAGAAGATATCGCTTTAACCATCCATCCTCATCCAACCCTTTCAGAATCAATTGCCTTAGCCTCTGAAATATTTGAAGGAACCGTAACGGATTTATATCTTCCTAAGAAGAAAAAGAAGTAATTCTTTGTCTTTAATGGCCTTAGCAGAATCAATGGTTAAGGCCATTTTAGAGGCTGCTTCTTTATGGAAGACAAATTGATAAATCGATGATTTTATTCTTTTGGCGTCTATATTCCTTTTCAATCAAATCTAATCCCTCTTGTGTATACTCGGACGCTTTTTTATCAAAATTCGACTTTGACACTCCTGTAAAATAGGTTGAGAACAGATCCCAGTTTGGCTCTTTTTGCAGGTTTTTTTTCGCAGTGTTCAATTTACTTTGTTTAACCTCTTTAAAAGCTATTTTTTTTCTTATAAATGTATAGCTGGAGTCTGGATTTCCTTCTAATGTTAGTTTTTCAATATGTCCCTGCATATCTTTAATAGCCTGCTCCTTGGTGATGCTTCCCATAAAACTTACAATATATTTATTGGTATATGTTTCAAGAACTTCAATCAATTTATTGATTTTATTGAGTTTTTGTTCTGCATCGGGAGCATCGATGTTGCTGTTAAAGTGTTTTGATTTCAACAGGGCATTAATCATATGGGGTTCTTTTTCTAAGCTTAATTCCTTTGTTCGATAAAACCGATCCGACACATTGTAACCAAATTTTTTTGCCAGCTCTTTGCACCCATATAAAATCGGTGGAATGATGTGGTCTCTTAATAGAAAAAATAAGTTGATTCCAACGGCTAGCTGATTGGTTAATGCAATAACGCTCAGCAGGGATGTTGTCGCAATAACGCCGGGGAATAGAAAATAAGCTCCTGCGACAAAAGTTCCGAGGAATAATAGTGATAAAATCAGATCAACCTTGCCAATATCTTTGTTATAAACTCGATAGCAGAAATTGATTAAAAAACCCAGGCAGAGGGTAATGTTTGCAATCATCAGTATAATTTCCTGTGAAATTAAACTGGAGGCCATGAGTGCCGGAGTGAAAAAAACCGCGATTGCAAAATGTAGCATGTTTTTTAGGTTGGAGGACGCGTTGTTAAAGACGTCGGCTATATTTTTACCTCGGTTGCGGTCACGTTTGTATTTTGATGGTATGAGAGTAACAGCCACGTTTTTACCTTATTAAATTGCTTATAAAAATATCTGGCGTTTATTTTAACAAAAATAGCCTAAAAGTTCAATGTTCGCGCTTTAAGAACATCAAAAGTTCATGTTTAAACCGTATGTTGCTTTGATTAGGTGCAGTGCATCAAGGAATATTGTTTCTCAAATTCCAGGGGCTGTTGACATTTCATTTTGCGAAGCGAGAATATGGATGAATGAGTGCCATTTGCAGCCGTGAAATGAAATGTCAGACCCTAATCATCAACCATTGATCTTAACAACAGGAAGATCAGACCAGCGGGTTGTGTAATGCGGGGAGATCATTTGTCTTCGCATGGCCCAGTCCTGCTGTCGGCCTTCTGCTGCCAGATGGAGGGTTTTTGAGCCATACCGTTGATTGATCTGTTGAATAAGACACATCAACTTTTCGGTTTTATTTTCAAAATCCTCAGGAATCTGCTGGAACAAATCAATCTGTCTGGCTGTTTTAGGGATGATTCCGTCAAGTATAATGCCCGCTTTCTTATAAAAAATACCTGATTTGTAAATTTTTTTAAGACAGTATCTTGCGCAGCGGGTTAATTGTCTAAGATCATCGGAAGGGGTGATAAATTTAAATCCGATCTGTTTGTTGTATTGCGGAAGATCGCTTCGGTGTCCGTTCGAATAGATAAAAACGGATAAATATTGAGCCACGGACTCTTGTCGACGCAATTTTTCCCAGGCATGGGCAACATGCGAGCTTAAGGCTTCGGCCAGCGGCGCGAACTGGTTTTGCATCTGTCCGAAGGAGCGGGAGGCTATTATCGACTGTTTTGGTTTTACTTCTTCCAGTGGCAGGCAGGAATAACCGGCCAGTTCATAAGCTGTCCGTTGCAGGATGACATTGAAACGTTTTTTTATCAGTTGAGGATTGGCCTTTGCCAGATCGGCGGCGTTGTAAATGCCCATGGCCTGAAGCTTTATGCTCCAGCGCCGCCCAACGCCCCAGACTTCGTCGATGGGTATTTTATCAAGCCAGCCGGGCAGCAGATTTAAATTAACGACGGGAATATTTAACTTCCTTTTTGCAATATAATTGGCAATTTTTGCCAGCGTTTTAGTTGTTGCAATACCAATCGAGGTTGGAATGCCGGTGTGTTTTAATATCATGGCCTGCAGTTTCTGACAGAAGTCCGTGATTTGAGTTTCCGGCAGCCCCCTGAGATTCAGGAAAGCTTCATCAATCGAGTAAATTTCAACTTCGGGCCATTGTTGGTGGAGCAGGCTCATCACCCGTTGGGATAAGTCGTGGTAGAGCGTATAGTTGGAGGAAAATACCTCGACCTTATGTTGTCTGCAGAGGCTTTGAATTTTAAAATAAGGATCCCCCATTTTTATCCCCAATGCTTTTGCTTCGTTCGAACGTGCCACAGCACAGCCGTCATTATTGGATAGAACAATGACCGGACGGTGCAGCAAATCAGGGCGAAAAAGCCGTTCGCAGCTGACATAAAAATTATTACAGTCAATCAGGGCATACATACTGTTATTTGAATTGTGTACGTTATTCAAGTGTAGTGTGTTGGAGAGGGTTTGTAAAGCGGTTGTGGGGGCAAGCTAAGGAGTCAGTTACAAATTCTCAAATCTTTTTAATAAGTGATCAGCCCGTTGAGATATCCTGTCTGTAAATGGACTTTCCGTGATGCTTTTTTGAATTTTTTTTATGAGATCCAATAATTCTTTTCGCACCAGTGCCGCAGACAGCGCTGTTTCTTTGGTCATTTGTTCAAAATGACGGGGGAATAGTCGTTCAAAGTCATACTTGCTGCCAATTTTCATGGCCATCTTTGTGGCAAGCTCGGGATAATATACGGTTGAAATGATATCGTAGAACGGAGCTAATCGGGTTTGCGCTCCCTGATAGAGCAGGGAGAAGTTTTTTGCATGGGCGTCGTTATTGCCAACAATAAGGTTAAATAACACCGCCTGCAGTAATGCTTTGATATCAATGACAGGGAGGCTTGATGCCTCTCTTATCAACTGAAAGCAATCGCGAAGTTGCGGTCCGCCTTCGCGCTGGTATTTCATTTCGGGGCTGATGCCTAAGGCCTGGCAAAAATCTTCCTGATGAAGGCGTTGAACTCCATGCTCTGTTTTAAGCCTGTCGTAACGTTCAACCAATAGATAGGGAACATTACCGGCATGATGAATGGAGGCATTGACTGCATTTAAGCCTATTTTTTTAGCCAGATTAAGGCAGAAACATTCGTTTTCAATCAGCGTGGGAAAATCACGGTTGATGGGTTTTAAGATATGGGTACTGGGCGCTCCGTTCATGGGGATGGCAATCTGTCCATCCAGTATCGCCACCGGAAGTTTATCCTGCGCTCCAGCCAGTGACAGGCGAATTCCATCCTCGCCTGCAATCATTGGCCTTTGATGCATGGTTTGCAGAATGTTGGATACATCCTGTTCAGGGATAATTTTATAATCCGGTTCTAACTGAGTTATGGATGTGTTTTCTGGTAAAATAGCGACCGCTCCAGCACATTCTCCTCCGATCGCGGCCAATAAGGCAAAGTCATTTTTTTCGCTGATCCCCAATTGTCGGGCAATGGCGGCGCGCAAATGGGCTTCGGGGAGCAATCCGCTGAAAAAAGGGCGGCATTGCTTCATGGTATAAGCGTTTTTTTGTAAAGGAAGCGAGCGCGAGAGTGGAGGTTGCTTATCGTTTCCCAGATAATATGAATCATAGGCGAAGCTCATATCGCCATCACGGTCAATGCTTAAGCTCCCGGCCAGTGTTTGGTTGAGATAGACATCCAGATGATGATGTTCCATGGGGTTATCCAGCATGAGAGAGGTTAATTTTGATGCCAAGGACATTCAGCACCTGCAGAATTTTACCAATTTGACAGGTGGGCTTTCCGCTTTCAAGATCGATGATAAAGCGCAGTCCTGTACCGGCCGTTAAGGCTAAATCTTTTTGCGTCACGCCAATTTCTTTGCGAACCTGACGGATATAATGCCCAAGCTTTTCAGTTGATTCAATCATGGTTAGTTTTTTTTGTTCCCGTACGGTAACTTTATACTATATTTTTGAAAAAATCCAGAAAATGTTCCCGTACGGTAATAAAATCAATATTTTTAAATACAAACAGCAAAATGTTACCGAACGGGAATGATGTTTTGATTAAGGGAATGGAATCGGCTCAAGGTAGGCATGCTCCTTGTCAATGCCCAGTGATTTTGCAAAGGCATTGTCGAAACTAACCCTTTGCAGCGCCATATGGGCAAAATAATCCGGACTCATGATTTTAGTGAAATGCAGTTTGAGCGCAGGTTCGTGGTGGTGATAATAATAGACATCAGAACTGAACTCACAAATTGCATTTCTGACATCTTCATAGCTAACTGCCGGGAAGTTTGCCAGCTCATCAAGAGATGTCAGAGTAAACGGCGCTGATTGTTTCAGGAAGGGAATAATTTCACGGGTTTCCTGATGGTTGCATTGTAGAAATTTCACATGATATCCGGCGCCGGCTTTGTCCTGCAGGCCTTCTGAGCATTCTGCATTATAAAGAAATGAATAACATTGATAGAGTTCGACCAGTGCAGAAGTCAGCGCTTCCTGTAAACTCAGTCCCGAACTGGAACCGATTGAATACTGCACCAGATCATCGCTGGATTTGGCAAAATAAAACATGATAACCGTATGCCCGGGTAAACCGATGCCGTTTTCGTAAATGTGCAGATGACCATTTTCAAGAAGGTTATCGACCAACTGACGATAAGGCGTCAGTGTTCTGAGCAGCTCAGGGTTAATGGCATAACGTACGGTTTTAGAAGACCAGCTGGCCAGCAGCGCTTGCCGTTCGACGAATTCCATTAGACTGTTATGAAGGGCTGCCTCTTTTTCTGGATGCGCGGCACAGGCACAGCTGTCGGTAAAGCGGAAATAAGGGTAATCCTTGGATGTTCCTTTCAGGCTGATGGAATTATATAGATAATCCTGCGGTTCATGGCTATTCAGATGATAAACCCTGGTCAAGGAAAACATATGCTCGTCCAACGACTCCTCTGCGTTGCTGGATTCTTTGCAAAGTTTTTTTAACTTATTGGCAAAAGATGCAGGTTTAATGCTGGATAGCTTGCCTTGTCTATCAACAGGCACTTGAGTGAACAAATGGTTTCTTTCAAAGAATTCGCTGAACGCTTTTACGGGTAAAGTAATGCCCGTTCCTGTAGAACCGCCATAGCTGATAATACCGTCAATTACAGCTGAACGGGGCATGGATAGCAGGTTTTCACTGCACATTTTGAATTTGAGTGCATGCTGAGGCGAAGTATGCAGAGCATTGGCATAAGGTAACTGGTAAGGCGTACTCATGATTTGTCTCCATATCCAAAGAGTTGAATGGTCATGGGCAAAAAGGTTCCATGATCCAGATCTAATGCTGCCAGCATCTGGGGCTCACTGAAAGAAGACCAGGCTGTGGTTCTGAACCCGGCTTTTTCTGCAACCTCAGTACAATGCTGATACATTGAGCCGGCTTCCATGGCTGCCTGCCGGTATCCTCGATAACGGTATTTGAAGATGGATTTTCCAAGATGGGCGACATAAAGAATAACAAAAGCAGGGCGATTTTCTTTTTTAATCAGGCCTTGCAAAAGATTCTGGAAAAAATAATCCGCGTCCATTTTTTTTATCAACTGCAGCTTATGGCTGATGGCTCTGTAATGGTAACAGCCGCTGACGATTTCCGCATGGGTTTCAAGTTGTTCATCAAAAACAAAAACCAGCGGTTCAACAGGATAAAGTCCTCCTGCAGAAGGATAGGGACGATGGCCGCCTGAGTTAGGTGAAAAGCAGTTGACTAAAAACTGCCGTAGAAAATCAAAAGGCATTTTTTGCTGTTTGAACTTTGTAAAAGAAGATTGCCTTTCATTTTCAGAGTTCAGATCCTGGCAGGAAACCTGATGATAATGGAAAGGGCTTATCTCTGTTTCAGTAAATTCAACCCGAGCTATCTGCTGGCTGTTGATATTGGTTATTGAAAAATTACCGAACATCGGCATGGAAATGGTTTCTTTGGCATAATTTCGTAAAATATCCTGATAAACTTGAACGTCTATCTGCCCTTCAACCAATCCGCTAATAAAGGGTTTTTTATCTTTGACCGCTGACATATTAAGCAGGCTCCTCCATGCTTTGATTGATTTCCATGTTTTGATCATGCTCTGAAAACACGGAATGAATGGCGACTTCTTTATGAATATTGAAACTGGTCAAATCAACATGCCACATCCAGTTTACCTGGTCATAGGCGGTCGGGCTTTGCCATAAATCAGTATATTGTCTTGCAAACTGATGCAGTGCATAAGCAATATAGCCTTGCTGACAGCTGTTGATAATCCCCGATGGTAACCGTCCTGGTTGTTGGTGGACAATATCGCGGTAAAATAATAACCAGTTATTTTTGGTTGCGGTGACATCAGACTGCAGGTATGTCAGCAACTGATAGAGGTTTGAGAAATGGGTCGGCAGCCCTGAATCTTTAAAATAAAGATTATCAATGACCAGCAGGTTATGAAGCACGCCTGCGGTGATCAGATAGCAATGTTCCGGCAAATGCTGGTAAAGCGTTTTAAAATCATTATCACTGTAATTTAACCGGTAAAAAATAACCATGGACTGCGGCTGATAATCTTTAAACTGTTCATCAACGACTTGCAACTGATACTCTTTGCTTAAGGTTTCTGTCAATAAAGAGCGTATTTGTGCGTCAGAAATATTGATATAAATCTTAGGGCATTTCCTGAACATCATTGGCTTGATTATCCCCAGTTGCTGAATAAGTATGGTTTTCAGGTCATCCGGACTCAGGGAGAATCTATCGGCAAGCGCTTCTAATCCTTCTTCGGTGATTTCCAGACGTTCCTGCTGTTTAAGCGCGGCCAGTATTTCAGCTAAAAGTTCAGAAGTTATTTTAGCACCTCTGCCTAAAGCATTCATATATACAGTGCTGGCCGCGGTCAATAATTGATAATCGTTTATTACGTACACCTTGTTATCCTCGTTGCTGTCGAATTGATAAATATTTCAAGCTTCAATTGATTCAAATTCCGTACTGATAATGCGCTTGGTTAATAAATTAAAAATTAAATTGCGATCATCAATGCGGTGTGCTCGTCTGTCGGAAAGTCGCTCAATGCCTTCAATTTCCTGTTCAGAACGAATAAATTTGTTCAAAAAGCTTCGTTGATAGGCGAGTTTAATGCCTTTTTCAGTGCTTGACATACTTTCTACCGTTCCTGCAAGCCGCCAGTTCAACAGGTGACTTTCGGCTTTTTCTTCAATGGCGTTACGGTCAAAATGAGTTTTTGTCATATAACAGTCTGAACATCCCATCAAAGCAGCCAGGCTCAGCGCCTGCTCATTGTTTGCTGGAACCTGTTTGTCAAAACGGGTTTCCATCACAATAGTTTTATTGCTGATATCAACGGATTTTTGAGTAACAAGATAATTAAATACCAGCGAAGACAGTTCTGCTGATGTTGCTGATGGCTGTTTCACTACATCATGCTGTTGGGTTGCATAGAAGATAGCCAGCTGATCAATATGACAGCTTGATGATTCAAGTAATGCTCGCTCAGTATCAACAAATTGAACGGATTGATTTTCGTTCGTTGTGCTGAGGTTTTCGCTTTGCATTAATTCATTAATTTTATTCACCAAAAACTGGTTTGCCTTATCGACAGATAAGGGTTTTAGAATTTCCGTTAATTTTTCCTGGCAGAGGATTAATCTTGGACGCCATGCCAATGCCAGGGGGTTGTCGAATGCAAGCCAGTAGGCTGCTGCGTAGATATAATGATCCAGCGCAAGAGCGCTGTTTCCTGCTGCTTCTTCAATGCCGCCGAAGTTTAAATGATAATAAATAAAGTCAGAATAGGTATAGCCGCCCTGGCTTATTTGCCGGTAAGCTTTTTGGTAATAAGAACGGGACATATCATATTTCTTTGACTTTTTATACAAACGGGCAATATTGATAAAATTCACATACTTAAGACCAAGAATGTTAATTTGATTTTTTTCAATAAAAGATTCGATACGCATTTCCAGTGCGTATGCAGTATCTTCCTTTCCTTTAATGACTTGTGAAAGGGCAAACAAATTCAATCGATAAAGGTCATCTTCATCATGCAATTCCATTTCTTCATGCACATGGCATTTTGCAAAATATTTATCTGCAGTTTCAATCTGGCGGCTCATTGTTGCCGCATAAGCTTTAATAAAATAAAGACCATTGCACTCTTTTTCTGAGAGTGTAATGAATCGGGCCGGGAAGCTGCTTTCACTGACTTTAAGGTATTGATGAGAGAGAAAGCGAATAATCTGCAGGTGCATGAACAGCATTTCCTGCTGCTGATGGCTTAGTTCAAACTCTCCCAATGCTTTTTCAATGACTCTGCAGGCCGCTTCATGCGCGCCGGCTTTCAAACTTGACCAACCATAAGCAATTAAAAGCCCAGATTGCTCATCTTTAAGTTTAATCTGTTCAAAAATATCATTTTTCAGATGAATACCACAGTCATGCAACTGCTGTTCTGCAGCAGTGCTTAGATCGTACCAGCTTCGTGCGCTGGACGTGGACTTATTTTCATTGGATGGAATCCATTCTGCAGTTATTGACCTGGTGTTTTTAAACAATTCCTGATAGTTTTCATCTATTTTGTTTGAATAGAACAAATTAACCTTTAGCGACTGCACTTTTTCAGCTAAAAAGTGAAGGGCATAAAAGTTATCAATACTCAATCCATGTTCGCCAAGCAGAATATCAAGTTCAAGTTCCGTAATATTTCCGCCGAGCGCCTGATAAATTAATTGGGATAATTCTTTTCCACGGAGAGCGGCTGGTTTGCCCAGAGCTTCAAGATTAATCCAGTCATTGGTTGTGTTTAATTCGCAAATGGGCTTTAAAAACAGGCCGGAAGGAAGCTGTTTATTATTGTCTAACTGGTGATTGATGTCAGCGAATAACTGGAATGGAAGTGGAAAATCAATAGATAAATTGCTTAAAAACTTCATGTAGTTAAATCCTTTTAATTCGGCAAAACAAAAAAAACCCGTCAGACGCAGAGCATCTGACGAGCTTTTATACCTCTTTACTCGTCATCATCTTCAGAGGTAGAAGCTGTACAACAACAGCAGCAAGAGCTTAAAGCAGGCTCGAAAGAAATGCTGTCGTCAAACAAGATTTCTGCGCTTAGCACTTGGTTTTGTAGATTATCCATAATCACTTTTCTCCTGGTAGTATTAAACATTAAATGCGTAGTTCAGACCCAAATTCAGGTTAAGATCACCGTTACCCATTTGAGAATTTAAAGGAATCTGATAAGCAACGTTGAACTTGATGCCAAGGTTGTTAGCCATACGATACATCAGGAAGCCTTCAATCATTGGATCAATTCGAGTGGTGTCGATTGTTTCAGATGGAGGATTGGTTGCATGAGCAGGAACAATCATCGCACCATTATTAACAGATTCAATCACAGCACCGGCACCCAGACCATATGAGAACGCATTGATGTCGCCCCATACACGGTCAGCAGTGAAGCTCAGGCGAACTGGAGCCATGTTGATTCTTGTTTCGGCATCAGCATTGTAGCGTTCTTTTTTGCCGTACATATCTAAACGGGTATTCAACATCCAGTAGTTAGAGAACCAGGATGCGCCAATGTATCCGCCCCAAAAGTTGTTAGGGAAGAAATTGCTGGGATCCATTGAGTAACCATTAGGAGTGACTAAAGTGTAAGACTCCGGGGTTACTACGCTGTCTTTGTAGAAACTATGTGAATAACTCAGACCCGCTTCCAGAAACAGCAGTTTGCTGGGGGGTAATTCACCCATTCCACCTGCAAAGGCTGCAGATGCAGATAAGGTAAGCGCCAAAACGCTTAGACTTGTTTTTTTCATTTAAGCTCCCTCTTTTTTATAATTTTTATTGTTCCGAACAAGTTTAAATCTATCACAAGATTCAAAAATGTAAAATTTTTTTTAATTTTTTTTTAAAAAAACACCAATAAAACCCTTGTGCTAAACAGGTTGTGAAAATATAGGTCAAACTGAGGGTCTATTTGAAAGGTTATGATTTTTTAGCACGATGGGGTCATTTTCTTTTCCTGAATCCTTTGGCTTGCTTTAAAAAAAATTTAATGTTAGTTGTTATTAAAGAGTCATGGGAAACATGATTCTTTTTACGTGCTGATGACGATGCTTTATGTTTCGAAATTATAAAAAAGGAGATTTATATGTCTAATTTTTTTGAAAATTCACAAAAAAAATCAGCCGCAGTTGGAAAAATTGCCTTTCATTCTGCATCTTTCGTATTAAACCTGCCTTTCCATGCTTTAGCATTGGCAATTTTCGGAATGACCCAGTTGTGCAATCCTGGTACAATGAATCTACCAGCAGCATTTCTTGTCGGCGTATCGACCGAGTGGAGGAAAAGTGCTGTGGAAGGTGTGAAAGATAATTGTCATGTGCTATCAGGAGAGGATTCAATCGAAGAGCAACATTCATTACTAGCCTGATCTTGCGCCAGTGCTGCTTTTGTCTCAAAAGCAGCCTGTTAATAGCTCTTTATTTCATCTTTGTACGCCGATACTCTCGCCTGAAAGTCGCTGTCTTTTTTATTGTGCTTTTCTGCAACAGAAAGCTGTTGAAGCGCTGCTTTTCTTCTGCCTTCGATAATAAAACACTGAGCCTGGGTGAAATAAGCTTCTCCTTTTTCGCCTGCATTTGAAAATGCTCTTGCCAACTGCCGGCAGAGACCTAAATCATATCGGAACTTTCGTTGTCCTTTAATTAAGATATCGACTGCTTTTTTGTTTTGTCCAGACGAAGAAAGCGCAGAGGCATAACTTAAGATAATGGCATAGTGATTGCTGTAATTCAGATAAAGCTTATCCAGTTGTCTTAGAGACTCTTCATGATTTTTTAATGCTGAATTTGCCCGGGCCAGACTGATTTGATAATAAAGGTTATCAGGCTGTCCGTTTTGAAGTGTTTCAAGAATATTTTTTGCATTGGCATAATGATTCAATTCCATCTCCAGCAGGGCATGTCCATAGCGACAGGCATCTACGGTAGTGGTGTTGTTGCATTTGGCTTTATAAAAATCTTCCATGCGCTTGAGATCATTGCTGGCGAGGATTCGGATTCTTTCTTTAAATAATGGATAATAGGGACTATTGTTTTTGTTGACAGGCCGTTTCCCGAGACGGTTTTCTGCTTCTGCAATACGGTCTTTATCCAGGGGATGGGTTCTTAGAATGGCAGGAATATTTTCACTATAATAATAGCGCGACTGCTGCTCCATTTTTTTGAAAAAGGCGATCATGCCGCGAGGGTCGTAGCCGGATTTTTTCAGCATATCGATACCAATGGCATCGGCTTCTTTCTCGTTAGATCGAATAAAATTGATATTATCCTGAGCAAAGCCCGTCAGTGATGCCATTAAGGCACCGCTCCCCAGTGTCGGGTTGACGGCTCCAAGCGCAATAGCGGCAAGAATGGAGGCCAGCATGGGGATTTTCATTTGTTTCTGGTGTTCTATCATAAAATAGAGATGGTGCTGACGAACGTGCGCCAGTTCATGCGCCATGACGGAGGCCAGTTCATTTTCCTCATCAGAGCTTAAAATTAATTGGCTGTTGATGCCGATATAACCGCCGGGGCCGGCGAAAGCGTTAATCTCTTCAGAGCGGACAATAAAAAATAATGGGCTGTGCATTTTAGCGCTGGATGCAAGCCTTCGTCCAAGATGATTGATATATTCATTGGCCAGCGGATCGCGAATCACTGATCCTGAGCGGTTGATTAACATCACAAATTCTTTTTCAAGTTCGTCAAGATCAGCATTTGAATAGGCTGTAAAGGCAAAGACTGAGGATTGAAATAAGGTTAAAAACAGGAATAGCGCCGCTGATAACAGTCGTTTTGACTTGCTAACTATATTTTTTCTCATCATTGACCACATAAGGCTACTCTTAAATTGAATAATTTGTTATCATAAGCACTTTTTAAGAAACGCTGTTTGTTAATGCACAACAAATTTCTCCTTGCTGCACTGGAACAGGCCAAAAAAGGCCGGGGTTCTTGTGCTCCCAATCCTAGTGTAGGCGCCGTTGCTGTACAAAATGGGAAAATTATATCACAATCCTGGCACAAAGGGGCAGGCTGTCTTCATGCCGAACAATCTTTATTAAAAGATCTTCCCAGCGGAATGAATGATTTGACCCTCTATGTCACCCTCGAACCCTGTAATCACTGGGGCAGGACGCCGCCCTGCACCAAAGCGATTATCGAGCATGGGATTAAAAAAGTCGTTTACGCCTTTTCCGATCCGAATCCTCTGGTTGCAAAAAACAATACGCCGGAAGTCCTTCGCCAGCATGGAATTGAATGTATTTATTTCCCTTTGCCAACCATCGATGAATATTATCAAAGCTACCATTATTGGACCCGTTCCGGCAAGCCCTATGTCACAACAAAACTGGCTCAAAGTCTTGATGGTAAAATTGCTTTGGCAGGCGGTAAAAGAGTCGGGTTGAGCAATGCGATTTGCGCGGACTATACGCATCAGCTGCGTCTTTACACTGATGTTATTCTTACAACGGCCGAGACGATTATTAACGATAACCCACAATTAACGGCAAGACCTTCCGAGGGGCAGGTGGTTTCAAAACCTCTGGCGGTTCTTGATTCGCAATTACGTCTTTCTGAGCATTATCAGGCTTTGAAACTGGCAAAGCGCTGCCATATCTTTTATGATGCCAGGCTTGGCGAAAAGCCTGAAACGTCTTCGTTGATTTATCATCCGGTAAATCATGACGGGAATGGGCTTTGTCTTGACGAGGTCATAGCTGTTCTTGGAAAACAGGGATATCACGATCTGTTTGTCGAGGGCGGTGGAAAACTACACAGCGCTTTGCATGAAAAAGAACTTGTCAATCAAAGCCTGATCTATCTGGTTCCAAAAACGCTTGGGCACGATGGGATCGAGGCTTATCCTCAGTTGATAAACTTTGAAAAGCCTAAAGCTATCAGCTGGCAGGCTATGGATGATAATATGCTGCTCAAAATAAAATGGGAGAACGCTCAATGTTCACAGGTATCGTAACCGATAAAGCAGTGGTTAATGCAATTATCCGCTATAAAGAATCCTGCCGGATGATGGTAGAACTTTCAATTGATTCTCCGGTCATCGGCGAAAGCATATCCGTTAATGGTGTTTGTCTGACATTGACCTCGACAGATGGGCATCTGCTCCAATTTGATATTTCTCCCGAAACACTATCAAGAACTACGCTGGCTCAATTACAGACAGGCGATGAGGTTAATATTGAAAGAGCCATGCGAGGTCAGGACAGGTTTGGCGGCCATTATGTCAGCGGCCATGTTGATAGAACTTCGCGAATTCACAGCATCGAGAGCAGGGATATTTATACTCTGGTTAAGATCATTGATTTTACCTGCGATGAATTCATGTTTCTGCCTGAAAAAGGCAGTATCTGCATTGACGGCGTCAGCTTGACCATAAACCGGTTTACTGGTGACGGAATTGAAGTGATGCTGATACCCCATACTCTGCAGGAGACCACCTTACATCGTCTGAAACCGAATGACAGGGTCAATATTGAATTTGATTATATTGCCCGGTTGATTTCACACCAGCAGGCTTTGCTGAACAACACAATGAAAGAGGAAGCATTATGAGCCGTACTTTTAGCTCGATTGAATTTGCCGTTGAGCGCCTTCAGCAAGGGCGTATGATTATTCTTGTTGATGATGAAGACAGGGAAAATGAAGGCGATCTGGTTTTTGCTGCCGAATATGTAACGCCGGAAGCCATTAATTTTATGGCCACTCATGCTCGCGGCCTGATTTGCCTTTCGATGGCTCCTGAAAAAATAGAAAAATTAAAATTGCCGATGATGACGCAGAAAAACGGCTCCCCCTATGGAACCGCATTCACAACCTCTATTGAAGCGGCCACCGGTGTAACGACGGGGATTTCTGCCTGTGACAGGGCTCGAACCATTGCCGTTGCTTCTGCTGCTGATGTTCAGCCTTCTGATATCATCACTCCGGGGCATGTTTTTCCATTAAAAGCGCGCCCGAATGGCGTACTGGAACGAACAGGGCAAACAGAAGGCTCGGTTGATTTAATGCGTTTGGCCGGGCTTGAGCCTGCAGCTGTCATTTGTGAAATTATTAATGAAGATGGTACGATGAGCCGTCGGGATGATCTTTTTATATTTTCCGAGCAACATGATATTCCAGTCATTACCGTCAAAGACCTGGTTGATTACCGAATAAGAAATGAAACTCTCATCAGCCCTTTAGCGCAGTCCAGAATTCCAACAGAAGCGTATGGTGATTTTGAAATGACGGTATTTGCAAACAAGCTCGATGGTTCAGACCATTTCAGCATGACTCGCATGCCTTTTGCGGCGGAACAGGCTCCGCTTGTAAGAATTCATTCGGAATGTATTACCGGGGATTTATTCGGTTCCTGCAAATGCGACTGTGGCGGACAGCTTAAACAGTCCTTGTCCATGCTTTCCGAGCAGGGAGGCATTTTAATTTATTTGCGGCAGGAAGGGCGAGGCATTGGGCTGGTTAACAAAATCCGTGCATATAATCTGCAGGAGCAGGGCATGGACACGGTGGATGCAAATCTTGAACTGGGTTTGCCGGCGGATCAGCGCGACTATGCCATTGCTTATCAGATTTTAAAACATTTTGGTATTTCACAGGTTCGTTTAATGACCAACAATCCTGAAAAAATACAGAGCCTTGAACATTATGGCATCAAAGTTCTGGATCGAATTCCATTAGAAATTGAACCCAATGAAGAAAATTTGCAATATATGCAAACCAAGAGAAAAAAAATGGGGCATTTAATTGAACTAACCAAGGGACAGCATGAAACACATTAATCATTACGAAATGAAAAATACCGGAAGTTTTCCTATAGCATTAATTGTCAGCCGATTTAACGAAGCCGTAACTGCAGAAATGAAGCAGGGGGCCTTATCCAGACTGGAGCAGCTCCAGTTCGACCATCAGGATATCACGCTGATTGAAGTGCCAGGCGCCGTTGAAATTCCACTTATTGCAAAAACGCTTGCAAAGCAGGGAAAAAATAAGGCTATTATCTGCCTCGGTGCAGTGATTCGCGGTGAAACAAGTCATTATGATTATGTTTGCTCACAGGTCAGCGAAGGCTGTCAGGCCGTGATGATGGAGTTTGAGCTTCCCGTTATTTTCGGCGTGTTGACAACCGAAAACCAGCAACAGGCATGGGACAGGCTGGGTGGCGCTCATGGCCATAAGGCCATTGATGCCGTCGATGCTGCTATTGAGATGGTTGAGGTGATGAAATCCCTCGCTTAGGGGTTGTTGTCATTTTCTGAAGAACGCTGACTTCGCCTGCTTTACGATTTGCCAGGTTCCGTGCATCAAGCATGGAACCTGGCCTTTAGTAGATCATCCTGTAAAACTCAGCTCGTTAAGCTCAGGCTATTGATTCGGTTTTATCGAACTGCTTTGTTCGTTTTCCTCAGCTAACAGGATAGGACTTTCTTTAGCTGCTTTTTTTGTTTTTCTCTCACTCTTGTTATGACGCTGTTCTTTATTTTTATGTTTTGATTCTTGATTTGTTTTTTCATGCTTTGAAGAGCGGGACATAAATATTTGTTTGAATTTTCCTGATGAATATGAGCTGGAAGCAGCAGAGGATGCTGCAACAGGTTGAGTTGTATTGATCAATTGCTGAAAATGCTGACGCTGCTGTTCCAGTAAACAATATTTTTTGATGGATTCCCTAAGAGGCTTGCTCTCTGCAAAGTTTGTATTGTTATCCTCAGGGGTAATTTCCTGGGTTGAGGGCACGGACTCCTGTATAAGTTTCAGCAGCGCTTTCTCTGTAATACAGGTTTTACCTGCCGCAGTATCTTTCTCGATGTTAAATAATAACATACCTGCTATTCTGGCTATATCAATTTTTGATTTTGTAAACTTACTTTTTTTCGGCCTCATGATGGAAATTATCTCTTTCATTTCCTTGGACATTTCCTCCTCTATTTCTGCCAATTTGTCTTGATTGACCTCCTGCTGCAAACGGCTATGAATAGCGGCGGAATTTTTTATGATATCGTGATCTTCGGGGTAAACCTGCATTAGTTTTTGGCGAGCGAGCTCAAACGAAGCGCCGCTGTTAAAGAGTATCTTTATTGCTTTATCCCTTTTTTCCAAAAGATCATTTTTCATTGCTATGAGTTTTTCGCGCTTTGCTTTGATGGCATCTCTGTTTTCTGCATTTTCCTCAGGTTCGTCAGGAATATTGGGTACGGCAGGAACTTTAGCTAATTGTAATGCTAATGCTTCCGAGGCAATATCCCGGGGTAAATTCATATGAGATACCTCTAATTTTAAATCAGTGATATCGGTCAATATACTGTTTACAACCGTTGCGGCAACGCTGACAGTGTAAATTTTAAAACTGCGATTTGGAGCCGGAATTTTAATTTGAATTTCTGGTTCAGATTCATAATAGTAAAAATCGAGATGATTAAGAAAATGTTGCAATGCCTCATCCGGCGTTAAATTTAAGTGCTCCTGCTTTTGAAGTGTATAGTTGCTTGGATGCTCGGCGGTTACTTCAGGGATTGATGCAAAAGTAATATCGTTAAAGAAAGTGCCAACATTAAATTGATTGTTTTTTCTGCTTCCTGTTGAGTATTTCTCTATGCTATTTTTGTATACCTGATGGACATGAGGCGTTGTTGATGCAATGAAATGATTTAAATTCTTATCATCTGATAAAACCCGTCTACTGGAATGAAGGTTTTGGTAATAATATTGGATCACATTGTAATCGATACCATGTTCAACATTGGTTCTGGTGTTCATCTCCTGTGTCATCAGTCCTGCGGATTTTGCCATGGATTGATTTTTTTGCTGTTTCTGCAATGTGGCAAGCCAGCCAATCATAATATTTTCAGGAAATTTTTTTGTGGCAATACGGGTAGATAAAACCTTAATGTCGCCTTCATCTGATGGCGCAAACGTTTCATCGTCGACAAGGAACGGCAATATGCTTCTGTAGGATAATGATGTTTCCTTGTAACTAGTACCGTTTCCATT
>FYBJ01001442.1_pt1 | contig 38001 bp, 33 predicted proteins | sample 1134611 | NCBI WGS metagenome assembly FYBJ01 (sample SAMEA104116008, study PRJEB20421) | marine metagenome | isolation source: marine
CCAGCTCAGGCGCATGTTCGAGGCCATGGGATTTGAAGGCAATACCGCGCTCATACGCGCGCGCACTATGTATTTTCACCAGACAGGCTACTACGCGATGCAGATCGTTGAAACTGTCGAAGAACGATTGAAAAACGTGCCCTACTATGCCGAAGTTCTGACTGACAGGCTGGATCTGCTAAATCTCAACAGCATAACAGATGTAAAACGCTGCCTCGAGAAAAACGCAAAACCTGCCGTTTCGGAATAGAAATTTTCTCGTCCACTTCTTAACAAAAATTCGTTCAAGTCGGTCAATCAGACGGGGCCGGGCAATTGTCCGGTTTGTCCGCGACTGGTGAATTGGTGCCGTGAAATATTCTGCACGCGGGATTAATGACCGAATCTTCAGCCGCGCCGCAGCATCGAAAATCGTGCTGCTTGCGCCCGCAGCGCAAATTCGCAAGGCCTCCTGTGGGTTTTTTTGTTGAAAAACTCTTGGTTGATCGACGCGTAGGTTGCTGATTCAATTCTTTCAAGGATCGGCAGGATCAGTCATGATGGGACCAAGGCAGGAAGCGCAGGCGGCACTGTTCTACGTGTTCTCACTCAAAGCTCACGTTCCTCGATATCACCTGTTGCGGTCGATTGATCGGTTCGTCGGTCCGAACGGCATCCGCACCCAGTTGGCGGATTTCAATAACCGTACCGGTCGCCCGTCCATCGATCCCGAGTTGCTGGTCCGAATGCTGCTGGTGGGCTATTGTTTTGGCATCCGATCCGAGCGGCGGCTTTGTGAAGAGGTGCACCTGAACCTCGCTTGTCGCTGGTTTTGCCGCCTCGATCTGAGCGACCGTGTTCCTGACCATTCCACCTTTTCAAAGAACCGCCATGGTCACTTTCGCGAGAGCGAACTGTTGCGGCATCTGTTCGAGACGACGGTAGCACGGTGCATCGAAGAAGCCTGGTCAGCGGCCAGCGTATGGCCATTGATGCCAGCTTGATCGAAGCCGATGCCAACAAGCAGAACTCGACGCCAAAGGAAGAGTGGGACGCATCGAGCATCGATCCGGCAGATACGCCGCGTGCCGTGCGCGAGTATCTCGGCACACTGGATGAAGCGGCATTCGGGGCGGCCAGCGAAGTTCAGCCAAAGTTCACGTCCCATTCTGATCCGGCGAGCCAATGGACGGCGGCACGGAAGGGCCCGCATTCTTTGGCTATTCCGACAAATACCTCATCGATACCGATCATGGCGTCATCGTTGATGTGGAAGCCACCCGTTCAATCCGGCAGGCCGAGGTCGGATCGACCAAGACTATGCTGGAGCGTGTGAAGGCCAAGTTTGATCTGCATCCGGAACGCTTGATGTAGATATGCCGTTACTCGCGGGACATTTCCTTTGGCCTCCCAGATTTGGGAAGAAGGAGATGCTCATGACCAAGGATCAACGCGAGATTCTGCGCAAGTTGCGGATACTACGACACGCCGAGGAGACCGGTCACGTCGCAAGGACATGCCGGTTTTTTGGTATCGGCCGTTCAAGCTTCTACCGTTGGCGCCAAGCTTATGCTGAACGTGGGGAGGCGGGCTTGATAAACGCGCCGCCCATTCCGAAGTGGCGTGCCAACAGGACACCGCCTGAGCGAGAAGAGAAGGTTTTTTCTTCGTCGCAAATACCATCTCGGTCCGATGCGGATAGTTTGGAATTTGGCGCGGTATCACGACATCAGGATGTCTGACGCAACCGTTTCGCGCATCCTGCGCCGTCACGGCTTGAACCGGCTTCCTTGCGGCACCCGCGTGCGCAAGGTCCACACCAAGCTCTATCAGAACCGACAACGGCCATGAGTTCCAGGCGAAGTTCCATTGGCACATCGAAGACCTCGGCATCCGACACGCTTATATCAAGCGTGCCACACCGCAGCTGAATGGCAAAGTGGAACGATCACTCCGATCAGACGGGCAGGAGTTCTATCAGCCTTGATCGACGATCATCCGAACGGTTTTCGGGCCTTCTGTTTCATTCATGTCGAAGATCGGACCCGTTGCGCCCTCCTGTGCGAAGGCACGCGCCGTGGCGCGTCCCATCCCCGTTGCGCCGCCAGTCATGAAGGCCGTCTTGCCAGCCGATCTTCCGCTCTTCTGCAAGGTTTCAAATTTTGTTCAGATACATTCGCCGCCATCGATCACCAACGCGTGGCCGGTGATGAAGGACGACATGTCGGACGCCAGAAATACGATGGCATCGGCCATTTCGCCCGCCTGCGCCCAGCGTCCCATGGGAACGCTTGTGGCGACATATTTTTCCAGTTCGGCGCGGCCGCCCATCTGGGTTTCAAACCCGCCATTGAACGGTGTGTCAACCCAGCCCGGGCAAAGCGCGTTGAACCGCACGTTGTCGCGTGCATAGTCAGCCGCCATCTGACGCACCATCGCCACGACGGCATGTTTTGTCGTGGCATAGGCGATCATTTCGCGGTCGTATTGTACGCCCGAATTCGACGACGTTACGATGATGCTGCCGCCGCCCTGATTGCGCATTTGGCCGACTGCGGCACGCGCAGCCACGAAATGCGCCCGCACGTTAAGCCGCCAGGACTCGTCCATGCCCTGCGGCGTCACCTGCTCCAGCGTGCCTTCGACCTGGATGCCGGCGTGGGAATGTAGAATGTCCAGGCGGCCGTGCTTGTCGATCGTCGACTGGATCGCCTGAGTAACGGCCTCGTCTTCTCGCATGTCGAGCCCCAGGCTTTCGGCCGAGCCGCTCGCGGCGATAGCGGCGCTGGCGGTGGCTCCGGCAAGTTCACTCTTCAGGTCGGTCACCACCACATGTGCACCACAGCGGGCCATGGCCAGCGCCCCGGCCTGGCCGATACCCGATCCTGCGCCGGTGACAAAGGCAACACGGCCATGCAACGAGGTCATCTCGACGGGGGATTTCAAAGGTTCGACAATCGTCATTTTTTATCTCCGCGCCGCAGAAGTATCTGGGCGGCAATCAGCAGGATCAGCGAGATGGCCAGAACCATCGTCCCTATGGCATTGATTTCGGGCGTTACGCCGCGCCGGATCGAAGAGAACACATAGATCGGTAGCGTGGTTTCCGAGCCGGCGACGAAAAAGGCGATGATGAAGTCGTCAAAGCTGAAGGTGAAACTCAACAGGAAGCCAGCAAGGATTGCCGGAAAGATCATTGGCAAGGTGACCTGCCAGAACGTCCCGAAGGGTGTTGCATAGAGGTCCGAAGATGCCTCTGTCAGCGCCCGGTCCATCCCAGACAACCGGGCCCGTACGATGATCACGACCAGCGCCATCGTGAACATGGTATGTGCCGCGATCAATGACCCCATGCCCATGCCCAGCTTGAGTGGTGTTGCTCCGTCTGGCCAGATTGCCGCCAGGATCGGATTGAGCAGGTCGAACACAGTGACCAGGGCGATCAAGGTGGCGATGCCGATGACGATGCCCGGTATCATGATCGCGACATAGATCAACCCGTCGAATGCGTTACGGACAGGACCACGGATCCCCTGCAGTCCAACCGCCGCCATGGTGCCGAACACGGCCGCAAAGCTTGCCGAGACCAGCGCGACGATCAGGCTGGTTTCCAGCGCGTCCATCACGAACGGATTGTTCAGCGCTTTGCCATACCACTGGGTAGAAAAGCCCTGAAGCTGGCTTGCGTGGCGCCCTGCGTTGAAGCTGAACAGAGCAATGACCCCAATCGGGATGTAGAGGAACAGGTATACACAGAATGAATAAAGTCTCATGGCGTGCTCACATCAACGACAGGTCGTCGCGCTGTGTGCCCATGCGGCCTATCAGGCGCATGTAGAGCGTCACCGACACCAGCATGACTAAGACCAGCGTCGCGGCCACGGCGGACCCGAAGGCCCAGTTTCGCGATTGCAGGAACAGGTCGACCAACGCATTGCCGACAAAGAACACCTTGCCCCCGCCGAGCAGTGCCGGGATCAAAAACTCTCCCATCAGCAGGATGAACACCAGAAGACACCCGGTGGCCACGCCCGGTATCGACAGCGGCAGCGTCACCTGAAGGAACGTCCGGATCGGGGTTCCTCCCAGATCGGAGGACGCTTCGAGAAGACGTTTATCGAGCCGGTCGAGACTGACGAATATCGGGAAAACCATCAGCGGCAGATAGCCGTAGATGATGCCGACAAGGACTGCGAAAGGCGTGTTGATCAGGCGCGGTTTGGCAAAACCGATCCATTCGACCAGTTCCGGGATGCCGCGTCCGCCAAGCAGGAAAATCCACGCGTAGCTGCGGATCAGGATCGAGGTCCAGAACGGAACGATGACCAGAACAAGCAGCACTGTCTTCCACTTCGGATCGGCCCGAACCGCCAGAAAGTAGGCCAGCGGATAGGCGATCACCAGTGCGGCGACGGTGCCGGCCGGGGCCAGCACCATCGTGTTCTTGAAAGCAGCCCACCGCGCCGGAAGGTTGGCGTATTGTTCCAGCGAAAAGGACAGAACGACGCCGCCGGATGGCGCGCGTTCTCCGAAGCTGAAGATGAGAACGACAGTCAGCGGCAACACGAGCATAACGAACAACCATGTTCCGGCCGGAGCCAGCAGGAGCCAGTTTCGTGTTCGCTGCGTCATGTCGTTGCTACCTCAGCCCCAAGCCGATCAGGCGGACTTGAAGCGCGCCATCAGTTCGGCACGGTTCGGATCGGTCAGGGTGACTGCGGCTCCGAACTCCAGCGCATCCAGCAACTCCTGCGCCGGATACAGGATCGGGTCGTTCTGTAGCTCCTCCGGCAGCATCGACTTGGATTTGGCGTCTGCCGTCGGATAGCCGTGGGCCAGCACTTCTCTGACGTTCACCTCCGGGTCCAGCAGGAAGTTGATCAGCGCATAGGCCGCATCCATGTGCGGTGCGCCTTTCGGTATGGCGTAATAGTCGCTCCAAAGCTCGCCGCCTTCCTTGCCGAGGATGTACACAACCTCCGGCATGTCGGTGTTCAGCTGTTTGCCATCCCCCGACCACGCCATCGCCAGGGTGGCGTCGCCGCTGCGAACCGACGGCTGAATGTCGGACGAGATTGCAAACAGGTGCGGTTTGGAATCGATCAGCAGTTTCTCCGCGTCGGCCAATTCCTTCTCGTCCACCGAGTTGAAGGAATAGCCAAAATATTTCAGCGCGTTACCAATCGTCGTAAGCTGATAATCATGCACGATCGTGCCGCCCGACAGTTCACCCATCGTCAGGTCAAAGAACTCTTTCCAGCTTGACGGAGTGGGTGCGCCTTTCAGTTGGCTGGTGTTGGCGACGTACCCGGTCGAGCCCCAGTTCTTGGGCACCGCATACAGCGTGCCATCGACCGAGCCGGCCTCTGCATATCGCGCGTCATAAGCCGACGGGTCATAGTTCGGCAGACGGGCCGTATCCAGCGGTTCGATCAGGTCTTCGCTGACATAGGTCGTGATGGTGTAATTGGTGGGCACATAGACATCCCACCCGGTGGCACCGGCCTGAAGTTTGGCCAGCATTTCCTCGTTGGAACCGAACACGTTGATTTGCACATGCGCGCCGGTGGCCTCGGTGAAGGCTTCGAAATTCGCGGGGTCATGATAGTTGGGCCAGGTAGCCAGAACCACGCGATCGCCGATGTCGCCCGCGGCAAAGGCCGGGCTCGGGCGCAGGCCGGGCACGGCCGATCCAAGAATTGCCGTTGCCGCGCCGAGCCCCGTAACACCGAGGAAATGTCGGCGTGTGACCGAGCCGCGCTTGTAGCGGTAAAGTTCCTCCATGAACTTTTCTTTGGAGATGTGATCTGGAAGCTTTTTCATGAGATTTCCCCCTATTGGTTGGTTAGCTGTGGTCGCGGGCAAGGATCAGCGCTTCTCCAGCATCCCAGGATGCAAAAAGCCGCTCATCCACGTTGAACGATCCCTCGCTCAATTCTGACTGACGGGGCGCGAGAACCAGAAACTCCCCCAGGCTCTCGTGCCGCACCAGATATTCCGTGTGTTCGCCAAGGAAAATGCGGTTCAAAACCATCACCGGAAGAGCGCCTTGCGCGTTGTCGGCCCGGTGCAGATGGATTTGCTCCGGCCGGACACTCAGGCTCACTTCGTCGCCTTCCGTGACATCGGAAACGATTTGTCCCTGAACGGTCTGGCCGTTGGTAAGGAGAGTTTCGGCGGTTGCGCCAGAAATGCTTTGGACCGTTCCATCAAAGAAGTTCGTCGTGCCCACAAAGCTCGCGACATATCTGTTCGCCGGCCTGTCGTAGAGCTCGCGCGGGCCGCCGATCTGTTCGATACGTCCCTCGCGCATGATACAGATGCGGTCACTCATTGACAAAGCCTCTTCCTGGTCGTGCGTGACCAGAATGAAGGTGATTCCGAGACGGCGCTGGATATTCTGCAATTCGATCTGCATTTCCTTGCGCAGCTTGCGGTCCAGGGCGGCAAGCGGTTCGTCCAGCAAAAGCAGCTTGGGCTCGTTCACGATGGCCCGTGCAAGCGCGACACGTTGCTGCTGGCCACCGGACATTTCCCAGATACGCCGATCGCCGAAGCCCTGAAGCTGGACAAGGTCCAGCGCCTTGGCCACTTTCTGGGCAATCGTCGCCTTCGGCAGCCGTGGCCGGCGCTGCTTGAGCCCGTAGCCGATGTTCTGGTCCACTGTCAGATGCGGAAACAGCGCGTAGTGCTGAAACACCATGTTGACCGGACGCAAGTGAGGGTCCAGCAAGTTGACAACCTCTCCGTCCAGCAGAACATCGCCCTCCGTGGGGCTTTCAAACCCGGCCAGCATCCGCAGCACCGTCGTTTTTCCGCATCCCGACGGACCAAGGAAGGACAGGAATTCGCCCTCGGCAATCTCAAGGTTCAGGTTGTCGGCGGCCAGCACGTCACCAAAGCGTTTGGTTGCCCCGCGCAGCTCGGCAATGGGTTTTTTTCGCGAATTGGCCGCTTCGGCGGTATATTCACCATTTGCCATTTCTTCGCGACATACCCTGTATTTTTGCATACCATCCATACAGGGTAAACGGTAAGAAAAATGCCGTTGCTTGTATATATCACGTTTGTGGTAGTCAAATTGGAATAGGGGGCGATCAGGGTGTCGAACTGGCTGGGTGCCGCGGGTGCCATCATCGCGGCGATCGACAGAAACGATTTCGCCGAAACTCTTTCCAACGGGTTGAAAGAGATTGCACCAATCGATTTCACGGTGGTGTTCGGGTACCTCGGCTCGGCCCGACCCCTGGACCTCTACGACGACTTCCCCAAAGGCAAACGAAAGATCATGGTCGAAGACTATCAGGAAGGGCCTTATCTTTTGGACCCGTTTTACCTTGCCAGCGTCACCTCGGTTGAGCCGGGTCTTTACCGTTTGAGGGACCTTGCGCCAGACCGGTTTTACCAAGGTGAGTATTTCAGGAATTATTATGTTCAAACGGGGTTGGCCGAAGAAATCTGCTACATCATCGACTTGCCGGAAAACGCCACCGTGTGCCTTTCGCTGATGCGCGCCCAAAAGGCGTTTTCAGCGAAAGAATTTCGTGAATTCGGCAAGGCGTGGCCTGTGGTATCGGAAGTATGCCGCAAGAACTGGCTGTCCCTGGCAGGAAAGTTTGACCCGAAATCGAGCGGCGACCGTCGGGCGGGCCGTGCAGTCAATATCGACGAGGCCTTTGAAAAATTCGACGAAGGCCTGCTGACCCCGCGGGAAAAAGAAGTGGTCGAGTTCACGCTCAAGGGGCATTCGGCCGATGCCGTCGGACGCATTCTCGGCATCGCGCCGGGCACGGTCCGCATTCATCGCCGAAATATCTACTCCAAACTCCGAATACGGTCTCAGGGCGAGTTGTTTTCCAGATTCATTGACGCTCTCCTGGGGCCTGGCGCGGAAAAGTGAACCAGTGAGCCACACGCCAATGGCTTTGTTGGACCTCAACACCTGCGGTTCCGAACAGACCCCGGCTTGCGCGCAGACGGCACGTACGGTGCGCAACTTCGCGTTTCACTCCACGGGAAGTGCGATGGTCCCGGAAATTCGGACACCGCGCCGAGGTGTATCCACCCTTTGTGGAAGGATCCGAATATGGCAAAGCGCCGGAGCTTTTTGGATCAGTCCAGAGTCAGGACCCAAGGGCCAAGGTGGCGTTGGTAGCGCTGCGCGGTGACAAGACCGCCTCGACGCCGCCGCGTCGGGCGGGGCCAAAGCCACTTATCCTCATCATCTTCATCTGTCTTGTCCTGCTATCAGGACATCTTTCGTCCGCCGGCGTCCAGGAACCATTCGTCCGGGTACGGATACCACCAGTCCTGCCGCACCGGCTTGTGATCGAGGATCACCATTTTCGAGCGGCGGAAGGACTCGAGCCCCATGCGGCCCAATTCCCGCCCGATGCCGCTGTTTTTCCAGCCGCCGAAGGGCAGCGCATCGTTGTCGATCATCGGATTGTTGATCCAGACCATGCCCGCCTCGAGCCGCTCGTGGGCCTCGTGCGCTTCTTCCAGAGAGGTTGTGAACACACAGGCACCAAGCCCGAAATCCGACGTGTTGGCCCCCGCGATGGCCGCGTCGAAATCCGGCACCCGGACGATGGCCACGACGGGGCCGAAACATTCCTCATGCAGAATATCCATCCCGGCCGTGCACCCGGTCAGGATCGTCGGCTCGTAAAACCAGCCCCTGGCAAGCGCGGGCGGGATGCGGCCGCCGCATTCCACCTTTGCCCCCTTGGCGAGGGCGTCGGCAACCAGTCTTTCGACCTTGTCCCGCGCGGCCTTGCTGACCATCGGCCCGATCTCGGACCGGCCCAGCCCGGAGCCGATCCTGAGGCGCGCGGTTTCGGCCTTGAACGCCGCGACGAACGCATCATGCACGCTGTCGACCACATAAAGCCGCTCTGTCGAGGTGCATACCTGCCCTGTCATGTGAAACGCGCCCGTGACGGCCCCGGCCGCGGCCACGTCGAGGGGCGCATGGGATGTGACGATCATCGGGTCGGATCCGCCCGCTTCGATCACGGCAGGTTTCATCCTTGCCGCCGCGGCGGCTGCGACGGCCCGGCCTGCCGCCACCGATCCGGTAAAGGCGACGGCATGGGTCCTGTCACTTTCCACCAGAGCCTTGCCGATATCGGCCCCGCCCGGCAGGCAGGCGACCAGACCCTCGGGCAACACGTCAAACACTTTCATGAATTCCAGCGACGACAGGGTTGTGGCCTCGGCCGGTTTGATCACACAGCCATTGCCCGCCGCCAATGATGCGGCCACCGTCCAGCACATCAGCAGCACCGGGAAATTGAAGGGCATGATGTGAACGGAAATGCCCAGCGGCTCGTATTTCGCAAATTGCAGGGACCCCGTCTGCGTGGTGCCCGCGATCTTGCCCGCCTCGTCGCGGGCCATTTCGGCGTAGTAGCGAAAGATCGGCGCGCAATTGGCCAGCTCTCCGATGGCCTCCGGGTAAGGCTTGCCCATCTCGCGGCTCATCAGGATGGCGCATTGGGTCAGATCGGCGATCTCGATCCGGCTGGCCAGCGCATGGAGGATGGCCGCGCGGGACTTGGCGTCGACGGTCTTCCAGCGTGCCTGCGCGGCACTGACCTGGGCGAGCGCTTTGTCGATCTCGGCCTCGGTCGTTTCGGCGCGGATCCCGACATGGGCCAGCGTGGCGGGATCGGTGACGGGTTGGCCCGTTGCCTCGGACGGGTGGAAGTGCGGTGTAATGAAATGAAACGGGGCTTGGATATCCGGCATTTTATGTCCTTCGCAGGCCGTCAGGCCAGTTTCGCATCAACGTGGCGCCAGTCGCGCAGGGCCAAAAGCCGCCCGTGCCGTGACGACAAGCCTGCCAAGGGCGGTCCGGGCGTCAGGGGCGCGGGCGATGGCATCATCGGATCATGTAGACTTTCCTGATGGTCTCGTGGACCGTGCAGACGCCTTTCCAATCCTTGGGAAAGAAGGCCGCCGTATCGGGTGTGACCTCGATGACATCGCCGCTTTCGTGAACGTAGGTACAACGCCCTTCCAGGAAGTGGCAGAACTCGTCGCTGGTGACGTGGCAGTCCCATTTGCCGGGGGTGCAAATCCACAATCCGCATTCGGAACGCCCCCCGGGCCCTTTGTGCAGGACCACGCCACTGACATGGGACTGACCTTCGATCATCGTGGGGATGATGCCCCAATCGGCGGTTTCGGTGATCGCCAGCGGATTGCGCATGACAGATGCTTTCATCGGGTTCACCTCAGCTGAGCATGTAGATGTTGCGGATGGTTTCGAATATCTCCGCCTCGCCGGACCAACCGGCGGGGAAGACGACACAGGTGCCCGGCACGACGTCGATCACCTCGCCCTCGTCCGAGATGTACCGCGCCCTGCCCCGGACGAAATGGCAGAACTCGTCCCGCGGGAGCGTCAGACGCCAACGCCCCGGCGTGCAGTCCCAGACACCGGTTTTGGGACTGTTGCCGGGCCCCTTGTGCAAAAGCCGCCCCGTGGACCGGGAGGCACCTTCGACCATGTCGGGCTGCGCGCCCCAATCCACCAGATCGGCGAACGTGCAGGCGTCGTGGATATGTGGCGCAGTCGCGTTCAGGTTTGTCATTCCACCAGGCCGACCAGAAGTTTCGCCGCTTTCACCGGCCCTTCGCAGGACTGCATATGCGCGGACAGCCGGGACAGTCTGTCGTGCATTTCTTCGCTCGTCAGGCAGGCCTCGATCTTGGCCGTCAACTCTTCGTCGGTCCACTCGTAGCGATCCGAGCGGAAGCCGTAGCCGGTTTCCTGCACGCGCATCGCGTTGTCATGCCCGTCCCAGACATAGGGCATGATGATCGCGGGCTTGCCGAAGTACAGACACTCGGTGAAGGAGTTGTTGCCACCATGGTGGATGACCGCATCGACCTGCGGGATGACCGAGGGCTGCGGATACCAGCCTTCGATGATGACATTCGGAGGGATGTCCGCGTATTCAGCCTTGTAATCCCCGACATTCACCAGCGCGCGATACCGCGATTTGCCGACCAGCTTGATCAGCCGTTTCAGCAAATCCGTGTCGCCCGCCCCAAGCGAGCCGAAAGAGATATAGAGGAGCGGTCCATCATTGTTGGCGCCGAATTCGGGCACGGTGTAAGGTTCGTCCCGGCGCACACAGCCTTCGAGATACTGGAATCGTTCCGGGTCCAGCGGGTTTGCACGATCATATGTCAGCGGCTCGGGATAGAGCATCATGTTCATGTAAGGCGAGGCTTCGAAAAACTCGCCGATCTTGTAGGGGGCTTCGCCGCACTCCTTGAGAAAGGCGTTGAAATCGGCGTGGATCGGCGCGATGACCTCTTCGAACCTGGCCCGGAAAGCGGCGTGGCCCTCCGTGTCGCTTTCGGACATTCCGGACAGGTGCGGCGGGATGGCGGGGTCCTCGATCTCGTTCTCCGAGCACGAGATGATGCGCACCCACGGCACGCCGTATTGCTTGATCGCCGGGAACAGGATCACGTTGTCGACAGCGATGACATCGGGTTTGATCCTGGCCAGAACGCCCGGCAGGTCCTTCTCGGCCCATTTGGCGCTGTCGACAATCGCCTCCCAGCATTCCTTGACGTAATTGTCCAACTGGTCGATCGGGGCCTTGCGAAAGTTCGGTATGTGGCTGTTGATGAAATCCTCCCAGAACTTCGCCATCTGCTCGGGTGGCATCGGCTCTGACAAGGCGACGGGATGCGCCTCGAAGCCATAGCCCTCGTAGATTTCGACAAATCCGGGGTCTGACAGAAAGACGGCCTTGTGGCCCATGGCGGATACCGCCTGGGCGATCCCGACCGAGTTCAGGGCCGGGCCAAAGGCGGCTTCGGGGAAGAAGGCGAAGGTCTTGGGTTTCATGGTGCTTCCTTTGCTTTTTGATCAGATCGGGAAAATATGGGTGTCTTTGGCGGACCAGCTGATGGTGATGGGCTGGCCTATGGCCGGGGCCTGTGTGTCGGCGACATCGGCGGTCATGCGGATGATCAGGTCGGTGTCGCTGAGCGTCGTCGTGACGTGCAACTGCAGGTCGAGCCCGTGATACGCAATGGCGGATATCCGGCCCGTCAGGCGGTTCTCACCAGCCGAGCCGATCTGCAATCGTTCAGGACGGATCGCGGCGACGGCGCGGCCGGTCTGTGTCAGGCCGTGCCCGGCGGTGATGGGGCTGCCATCGGCGGCCACAAACCCTGTGCCGGCACCGGTGACGGGAAGGAAGTTCATCACGCCGATGAAATCCGCGGCAAAGCGGGTCGCTGGGTGTTCGTAAATCTCGTGCGGGGTGCCGACCTGCAGCAATCCTCCGTCCTTCATGATCGCAATGCGATCGGCCATGACCAGCGCCTCTTCCTGATCATGGGTCACAACGACAAAGGTGATGCCGAACTCGGCCTGCAGGCGCTTGAGCTCAAGCTGCATCTCGCTGCGCAGTTTCTTGTCAAGCGCGCCGAGCGGTTCATCGAGCAGCAATACCTTTGGCCGTTTGACCAATGCACGGGCCAGCGCGACCCGCTGGCGTTGACCGCCGGACAGCTGATCGGGTTTGCGTCTGTCCAGGTGATCCAGCTGGATGACCTGCAGGATCTCGTGCACACGGGTCTTGATCTGCGCCTTTGGCAGCCTGTCCATCTGCAACCCGTAGGCGACGTTCTGCGCCACGGTCATATGCGGGAACAGCGCATAGGACTGGAACATCAGGTTCACCGGGCGCTGATTGGGCGGCTGATCCAGGATGCTGACCCCTTCAAGCCTGACATCGCCGCTGCCTGGGGTTTCGAACCCGGCGAGCATTCGCAGCAGCGTGGTCTTGCCGCTGCCCGACGCCCCGAGCAGGGCGAAGAACTCATTCTCGTGAATGTCCAGCGTGACACCCGTCACGGCCCTTGCCGAGCCAAAGCTCTTGTGGACGTCGCGGATGCTCAGAAAGGCTTCGGTCATTGTCCGGGCAACCCTCCCTTGTTCAGACGCTGCGACAGCGCCAGGGCGACGACCGAAATGCTCATCACGATGGTGGCCAGCGCGTTGATCTCGGGCGTGACGCCAAACCGGATCATGGCATAGATCTGCATGGGCAGGGTGATCGACGACCGCCCTGCTCCGGCCGTGAAAAAGGCGATGATGAACTCATCCACCGAGAGGGTGAAGGCCAGCAATGCGCCCGCAATGATGGCCGGCATCAGTACCGGAATGACAACGCGGCGCAGGGTGGTCAACGTGGATGCACCCAGATCGGCGGACGCCTCGACGATGGACCAGTCAAAGCTTTTGAGCCGCGCCCTGACGACGGCACAGACAAAGGCGAGATTGAACACCACGTGGCTGACGATGATGGTATGCAGACCCATTTTCACGCTCAGAAGCGAGAAAAAGCTCAGCAGCGCAATCGCCAGAACGATGTCGGGGATAATCATCGGGGCAAAGATCAGGGTCTCAAGCCACTTGCCATTGCGGCGGCGAATTTCCACGCCGACCGCCAGGAGCGTGCCTAGCAGGGTGGACACCAGCGTCGAGACAAGCGCGACCAGCAGCGTGTTGCCGGCCGCCATCAGGATGTCGTCGCTGTCCAGCAGGGCACCGTACCACTTGAACGAAAACCCGGTCCAGGCGGTGGGCAGGCCGCCCTCGTTGAACGACAGGCCGACAAGGACCGAGATGGGAATGTAGAGAAAGGCAAATATGACACCGAGGATCAGCAGCATCAGACGAAACGTGTTGCGCTCAACCATTGTCGCCCTCCCGTGTCGCACCGGATGCGCGTTCGGCAACAAGGGCCTGAAGCATCAGAAGACCCAGCATCACCGCGATCAGGATCATTGACAGGGCAGCCCCGAAGGGCCAGTCGTTCGCGGTCAGGAACTGCGCGTAGACCAGATTGCCGATCATCTGGAACTGACCACCGCCAAGCAGGGCGGGCGTCACGAAATTGCCGATGGAGAGCACGAAGACAAAGACAAACCCGGTGGCAATCCCCGGCACGGTCATCGGCAGGGTCACGCGGCGGAATGTCGTCCAGCCCGACGCTCCCAGGTCGCGGGAGGCCTCGGTGATTTCAGGATTGAGCCGTGACAGGGGTGCGTAACAGCTCAGGATGACGAAAGGCAGGTAGTTGTAGACCAACCCGACCACGACGACCTGTTCGTTATAGAGCATACTGGGCAACTCACCCTCGAACCCGATCCAGCGGGCCAGGTTCACGACCAGCCCTTCGCGATTGAGCAGCACGATCCATGCATAGGTGCGCACCAGGTAATTGGACCAGAATGGCAGCACGGCGAAGAAAAGCAGCATCGGCTGATGCCGGCGCGGCATCGCGGCGATTGCGTAGGCGGCCGCGTATCCCAGGATACAGGCGATGGTGGCCGACAGGCCCGCGATCCCCGCGGATTTCAGGAAGATGCTGAAATAGAGCGGATCAAAGACAAGAGCGAGGTTCTCAAGCGTCCATGTATATTCGATGCCGCCGTAGATGCCGCGCCGGAAAAAGGCGAGCACAAGGATCAGAAGGCACGGCACAAGCATCAGCCAGAACAGCCACAACAACGCGGGCGACATCAGCAGAAGGGGGCGGCGGTCAGAGGACATGGATGCGGCCTTCACCGGTTGGACCCGGCGTCATAGCAGGGAAAACGCCCCGGATGCACGTCATCCGGGGCCCGTCTCGGGGAGGTCAGTTCGCGGCCTTGATTTCCGAAACAATGCGCGAATAGTCCCGCTGTGCGGCACCGACATCACGCAGTTGCTCGAATTTGAGCATCTCGGCCGGGGCCATGCCCATGTTCGGAAAGCTTTCGATCAGGCCCGCATCGACGCCCGCCATCGCGGCCTCGTTCGGCACTTTGTAAAGGATGTTCTCAGCCGCCCAGCGGTGGTTTTCGGCGTCCAGAATGTAGTTCACGAACTCATATGCCGCATCCTTGTTTTCCGACGCCTTCAGGATCACCATCGTGTCGACCCACAGGTCAGAGCCTTCCTTGGGGATCATGTACTTGATGTCGGCATTCTCGGCGATCCCGTAGTTGCACCAGCCATCCCACGCCTGCACCAGCTCGGCTTCGCCCGACACCAGCTTGGCGTAGAACGTGGTATCGTCATAGGCCAGCAGGGTCTTCTTGGCGCCGATCAGCACGTCCCGCACCTCGGTCATCTTGTCGGGGTCGGTTTCATTCACCGAATAGCCAAGCTGCAACTGACCGGCGGCCAGCAGCCAGCGGTCGGTCGCGAGCATCGTGGTCTTTCCGGCCACATCGTCTGACGGCATCAGCAGGTCGGCCCATGAGGTTGGCGCATCAACCAGATCGGAGCGATAGCACAGGCCGGTCGTGCCCCAGGCATAGGGCACGGAAAACCGGTTGCCAGGATCATGCGGCAGCTCCGTCGCCTCGGCATAGAGGTTCGCGAGATTCGGAATCTTGTCCTGGTCCAGAGTTTCGGCAAGGCCGAGGTTGTTCAGGACTTCGGCGAATGGCGACGACACAAAGACGACATCGTAGCCGACACCCTTGGATGCGATCAGCTTGCCCATGATCTCTTCGTTGGTGGCGTGCAGGACCAGTTCGGCGTCATTTCCGGTCTCGGCCGAAAAGTTGTCCATGGTATCGGCGGCCATGTAGCCGTCCCAGTTGGAGACGGTCAGCTTCTGGGCCCAGGCGGGCGCGCTGAATGCGGCCAGTGCGGCCATGAGGCAGGCGCTGCTGCGCAAGGAAATTGGTGACATCTAAAGTACCTCCAAGGGCGGTTGTCTGTTGGCTTGTCGACGCAGTGGCCGACTTATTTTTGATTGCGTTTCTGCTTTGACGCTGTAGACCAGTATTAATATGCAAAAATATACGTCAATTTGTATTTGCGGTCTTTTTCGCGATCCTCTGCGGACCGCGTCGAACAGCACCAGGCCGTGCATGTCCGGAAGGTAGGCAGATGATGAAGCCGCGCGGCAATACCCGCCAGAACCACATCAGCCTGGCCCGTCAGATCATCGAAACCGTCCTTGAACGCGGCTATGCCGAAGGCGATCATTTGCCGGAATCGACCTTGTCCAAGGCCTGCGGCGTATCGCGTACACCCATAAGATCAGCCCTTAAGATACTGGAAAAAAGCGATATTGTTCGCCGCCGCGACGAAGGTGGGTTTTTTCTGTTTGCCGCGCCAGACCGAATTGCCCAGGACGGGCTGTCCGACATCGAGGACATGGTGGGGTCCCTGGCCTCTCGAATTCTGTCTGACCGCGCAGAGCGGCGGATCACGGATGTGCAATCCGTCAGCGCCCTTGTCCGGCGCTACAGTGCACCACGCTCCGCTGTACTAAATGCGCTAAAGATACTGACGAGTGACGGCATAGTTGTGCAGATGCCCGGCCGGACATGGGCTTTTCAGCCGATTCTCGACACGCCGAACGCCATCGAAGAGAGCCTCGCCTTCCGCCTGACAATCGAGCCGCAGGCGATCCTGGCGCCGGGTTTTCAGATGGACAGCCGCAAATCCGGACTGCTGCGCCAGCAGATGAACGCCTTTCTCGACCGCCCCGACGGCCGTCTCAGCGCGTCGGGTTTCCTGCACCTGGATTGTGCCTTTCACAGTTTTATCGCAGAGAGTTCGGGCAACCGCTTTGCCCGGGGCGCGCTGCTGGCGCATCACCGGCTGCGGCTCTCGACACAAAAGGACCAATCCATCCCCGATTTTCGCCTGCGCCAATCGCTCGAAGAGCACCTCGGCATCATCGACAGCCTTGAGAGGATGCAACTGCAGCTGGCGGCAGATCAGATGGTCGTTCATCTGCGTCGCAGCCAGATCCGAAAGCCCCGGACGGTGAACCGCGGCATCCTGCCTCTGGCCCGGGGGGCACCGGCATGACCAGGCCCGTGATCGCCCTCTTTCCCGAAGCCAGCTTTGGCTCTGCCCTGAATTGCGTCGGCATCGCTCAGCAATTGCAACGACAGGGCGCCGTGCCCGTGTTTCTGTGCCACCCCGGGTTCAGCGGCGTGTTTGCCGAATACGGGTTCAAGGAATACCAGTTGCCGGCAAACGGGGCCGCGGCTCAGCAATCCGAAGAGACATGGCAGGCCTTCATCACCGCCCATCTCGAACATTTCAACCTGGGCCCGACAGCCCAGTTGACCACCTATGTGGCCCCCACATGGGAGGCGATTGTCGATACGGCCATTCAGGTCGAAGCAGGGCTCGAGGTCTTGCTCAGACGCATAAGGCCCGACGCGATCGTGCTGGACAATGTCATCATGTTTCCCGCCATCGCAAATGCGGGCGTGCCCTGGATACGGGTCGTCTCCTGCGCCGAGACCGAAATCCCGGACGCCCATGTGCCGCCCTACCTGTCGGGCATGGCGGCAGACGATCCCGCGCGCCCGGCCTTCGAGGCCGCGTATCTCGAGGCCACGGCCCCCGCGCATCACCGGTACAACGCCTTTCGGGTGCGCTGTGGCCTGACGCCTTTGCCCGCAGGTCAGTTTCTGGAGCCGTCACCGCATCTGAACCTGCTTCTGGCCCCCGACGCGATCCGCCACGATCGCAAGACGCCGCTACAGCCCGACCTGTTTGTGTTTCTCGATGGCTGCGTTCGCGAAGAGGCGCAGTTCGACCCACCACCCCTGCCGGTCAACGAGGGCCCGATCATCTATCTCAGCTTCGGCAGCCTTGGCGCCATCGACATTGCCCTGATCAGGCGGATGATTGGCGTCTTCGCAACGCTGCCTGCACGGTTTTTCGTCAATGTCGGCGGATTTCTGGAACGCTACGAACAGGTGCCCGACAACGTCTATCTGGGCAGCTGGTTTCCACAGCCCTCCATCGTCGCGCAGGCCGATCTCTTTATCCATCACGGCGGCAACAACAGTTATTGCGAGGCGCTGTATTTCGGCGTGCCCTCCCTGATCATGCCGTATTGCTGGGATGGGCACGACAATGGAACGCGCGCCGAACAGACCGGAACCGGCATCCATCTGCAACGCAACGGATGGCGGGATCACGAGTTGCGCGAGAAGATCCTGTCCCTGCTCGGTGACACACGGATGCTTGAACGCATGGTCGCGATATCCGATGCCATGCAAAAGAAGAACGGCGCGGCTGACGCGGCGCGAACGATTTTGGCAAGGATCGGATGCCATGAATTGATGTAGCCCTATCCTGGTGGGACAGGCACTGCGGGATTATACCGCATTCCTTTAACCCCCGCTCACCGGCCGCTTGCAGTGCCGCCGCCTTGAAATCGCCCACTGAAAAGACCGCAAGAAAGCCCTGCAAGCCTTTGTTTATATTTTTGATTTATTGACTCTGAGATGGATGAAAAATCCTCTAGAAGACAGGCCCGTCCGGCGCTTTCCCTTTGACTGCGCTGCGCTGAAACGGCGGCGCTCCTTGCTCTGCCTTTCCGGTCAGGGAACCGGCCAATCTCGCGGAACTATTCTTTTTGGGACGGGTGAAAAGCCGGGGCCGGTTTCAAATTCGTGATTGATCTGCCCGGCACGAAATCACCGTTCGCGGCTGCGCGAGGTCGCGAACACAAAAAAACCATCCCGAAGCTTCGGCCCCGGGAACGGACAGCAGGCGCCCGTTTGACAGACGGTGTCGGCGACCCAGTTTCGGAACGGGGCCGGGCCGCCATGCCCCGACGGCCCGGTTTCCCTTGAGGTGCGCGGGAAACGCACTTACTAAATTGCGGAAACCTGCGCCAATGGACGGGAGATCACGTGTCACTCTTTCTCATCGTTGCCCTGCCCTTTATCGGCGCCCTCCTGCCCGGCTTGATGAATTCCGCAGGGCGGCAAGCCTGCGCTGGTGTCACCTTCACGGTCACGCTTTTGGCCTTCATCGGGCTCCTGACCAATCTGCCCGCCGTACTGAACGGCGAAGTGGTGATGACAGGGGTGAACTGGGTCCCCTCGCTTGGGCTGAATGTCACGCTGATGCTCGACGGGCTCGGCTTTTTCTTTGCCTTTCTGATCCTCGGAATCGGCCTGCTGATCATTGCCTATGCGCGCCACTACCTGTCACGCGACGATCACATGGGCGAATTCTTCACCTACCTGCTGCTCTTTCAGGGCGCGATGGTGGGGATCGTCCTGTCGGACAACATCCTGCTTTTGCTGATCTTCTGGGAGCTGACATCGCTGTCGTCCTTCCTGCTGATCGGCTATTGGAAACACCTGCCCGAAGGCCGCCAGGGTGCGCGCATGGCGCTGGCTGTGACCGGTACGGGCGGGCTTGCGCTGATCGGCGGAATGCTGATCCTGGGCAACATCGCGGGCAGCTACAACCTCAGCGACATCCTGCAGAACCGCGAGGCCATCCAGGCCTCGCCGCTCTATGTGCCGGCGCTCTTGCTGATCCTGCTGGGCTGTTTCACCAAATCGGCACAGTTCCCGTTCCACTTCTGGCTGCCGCACGCCATGGCCGCGCCGACACCCGTGTCCGCCTATCTGCACTCGGCCACGATGGTGAAGGCGGGCATTTTCCTGCTGGCGCGGCTTTGGCCGGTCCTGTCCGGCACGCCGGAATGGTTCGTGATCGTCACCTCGGCGGGGCTGATCACCATGGTTCTGGGCGCGGTGATCGCGCTGTTCAAGCACGACCTCAAGGCGCTTCTGGCCTTCTCGACGGTCAGCCAGCTGGGCCTGATCACCATGTTGCTGGGCACAGGCACGGCCTTTGGCGCACTGGTCGCGATGTTCCACATCTTCAATCACGCGACCTTCAAGGCCGCCCTCTTCATGTCCGCGGGCATCATTGACCACGAGACCGGAACCCGTGACATCCGCCGGTTGGGCGGGCTGCGCAGACTGATGCCGATCACTTTCATCATCGCCACGCTGGGCGCGCTGTCGCTGGCGGGCATTCCGCTGCTCAACGGGTTCGTGTCCAAGGAGATGATGCTGAAGGAATCGCTCTATACCGAACTCTTCGGCTCCCCCTGGCTGGTGCCGGCCCTCGCCACCGTCGGCTCGCTGTTCTCGGCCGCTTACTGCTTCCGCTTCATCGGCCACACCTTTCTCGGCCCGGTGCGCGACGATTATCCCGCGACGCCGCATGATCCCGGGTTCGGCCTCTGGGGGCCGCCCGGGCTGCTGATCATTCCCATCGTCGGCATCGGGGTGGCGCCGTTCCTGGCCGAGCCTTTCGTCAAGGTCGTCACGGCTTCGGTTCTGGGGGATGCCGCCGAACTGCCCAAGGCCTACCTGAAAGTCTGGGTCGGGCTTGTCCCGGCGCTCTACCTGTCCATCGTGGCGGTGGTTGGCGGCCTCGTGTTGATGACGGTCTACAAACCCGCCCAGAGGCTCTGGGACAGGGCGCCTCGTCCCGAGGCCAAGACCATCTTTGACGGCCTCATCTCAGATGCCGTGACACTGTCGCGCGCGGTCACACACCGCCTGCACAATGGTGCCTTCACCCGCTATGGCGCGATTTTCACCGTGGCCGTTCTGGGGCTGGCCTACCACGCATGGACGACCGGCACGCTGGGCGCGCCGGATTACCGGATGCAGCCGATGGGCGCGGTGTCCGTTGCCGGCTGGATCATGCTGGTGGCCGCGTCGCTGGGCCTTGCGGTCCTGCATCGCAGCCGGCTGCTGTCCCTGGTGCTGATCGGCATCGTGGGGCTGATGGTCTCGATGGGTTTCGTGTTCTTCAGCGCGCCGGACCTCGCCATGACCCAGATCACCGTCGAGGTGGTCACACTCGTGCTGCTGCTTCTGGCGCTGAACTTCCTGCCCAATCGCACGCCGGTCGAAAGCCCCACGCTCCTGCGCCTGCGCGACGCCGCGATTGCGCTTGCGGCGGGGCTGGCCGCGGCGGTGCTGACCTTCCACTACCTGTTGCGCGATACCGTCACGACGCCGATTTCCGAATTCCAGCTGGCCAACTCCTACAAGGGCGGTGGCGGCAACAATGTGGTCAACGTGATTTTGGTCGATTTCCGGGGCTATGACACCTATGGCGAGATCATCGTTCTGGGCATCGCCGCGCTGCTGATCTTTGCCCTGACCGAGACGCTGCTGGGCGGACCGGTGCGCGCGCGCCTGCTGAACCGCAAGCCCGATCAGCCGCGGGCGGGCGACATGCACCCGATGATGATGGTCGTGCTCACCCGGGTCATGATGCCCGTCGTGCTGATGGTCGGCTTCTACATCTTTCTGCGTGGCCATAACGAGCCGGGCGGCGGGTTCATCGCGGGGCTCATCGTCTCCATCGCCGTGGTCATGCAGTACATGGCCTCGGGGCTCAGCTGGGCAAGCGCCCGGCTGCGCTATCCCTATCACGGAATCATCGGTGTCGGAGTGCTGATGGCGGGGCTCACCGGCATCGGGTCCTGGTTCGTGGACAAGCCCTTCATGACCACCGATTTCGTCTATGCGCGCATCCCGCCCTTCGAGAAATTCGAGTTGGCCACCGCCGCACTCTTTGACCTGGGCGTGTTCCTGACCGTGGTGGGGGCGGTGATGCTGGCGCTCGAAAGCTTCTCGCGCCTGGCACGCCGGGCGCATGTGCCCGACAGCGATCATCCGATGGACATCGACCCCTCCCGCGATGATCCCGACGACGCCCCACCCAATCCCACCGGTCCCGTCGTGCAGGAGGTGAACTGACATGGAACTTCTTGTCGCCTCCGCCATCGGCGTGATGACCGCCGTGGGCATCTACCTGGTGCTGCGCCTGCGCACTTTCCCGGTGATCCTGGGTCTGGCCATGCTGACCTATGCGGTCAACGTGTTTCTCTTTGCCTCGGGTCGCCTGGTGATCGGTGCGCCGCCCGTGCTCAGCGATGCCGCCACCTATACCGACCCGCTGCCCCAGGCGCTGGTGCTGACCGCCATCGTGATCTCCTTCGGGATGACGGCCGTGGTGGTGATGATCGCGCTCGGCTCCTATCTCGGGTCGAATGATGACAGCGTGAATGACCCGCCGGACGAGACCGATGCAGCGTCCCCGGAGGATGCCGCATGATACACTGGATCATCCTTCCCGTGGTGCTGCCGGCGCTGGTTGCGCCCTTCATCATCCTCGCGGCGCGCTATCACATCGTGATCCAGCGGGTGATGTCCGTGGCGAGCGTCAGCGCGCTGGCCGCCATCGCCGCGGGGCTGGTCTGGCAGGCCTCCGACGGCACCGTGACGCTCTACCAGCTGGGCGATTGGGCCGCCCCGTTCGGTATCGTCCTTGTCGGAGATCGCCTGTCCACGCTGATGGTGCTGTTGACCGCCGTGCTGGCGCTCTTCGTGCTGCTCTATGCCATCGGCTCGGATTGGGATCAGCGCGGGCGGCACTTTCACGCGCTCTTCCAGTTCCAGCTGATGGGGATCATGGGCGCGTTCCTCACAGGGGACATCTTCAACCTCTTCGTCTTCTTCGAGATATTGCTGATTGCCTCCTATGGCCTGATGATCCACTCGGGCGGCAAGCGGCGGCTCAGGGCCGGTGTGCAATATGTCGGCTACAACCTGCTGGGTTCCACGCTGTTTCTCTTTGCCCTGGGTGCGCTCTATGCCGAGACGGGCACGCTGAACATGGCCGATCTGGCCAACCGCGTGGCTCTGATCAGTGCCGAGGAAACCGTGGGCATCCGGGTCGCCGCCGTTCTTCTGATCTGCGTCTTCGCGGTCAAGGCCGCGATTGTTCCGCTGCATTTCTGGCTGCCGTCAAGCTATGCCGAGGCCCCCGGCCCCGTGGCCGCGCTCTTTGCCATCATGACCAAGGTGGGGGCCTATGCCATCATCCGCGTCTATACGATGATCTTTTCGCCCGAGCTTGAGGCCACAGCGGGACTGCATGACACCTGGCTCCTGCCCGCGGCCATGATCTCGCTGATCGTTGGAACCCTGGGCGTGCTGGCCGCGCGAAACCTGGACCGGCTCGTGGCCTATGCGGTCGTAGGTTCGATGGGCATGGTGACGATCGCCATCGCGCTGTTCGACGAAAAGGGCCTTTCGGCGGGGCTCTATTACATCGTGCATTCCACGCTGGCGACTGGGGCCCTGTTCCTGATCTCGGACCTGGTCCGCACCGGACGCCCCTCGCTGGATCTGCGCGCCGGGCCGCCGATGTCGGGGGCGGCGCTGTCCGCGGCGATGTTCTTTGTCGCTGCCATTGCGATGACCGGCCTGCCGCCGCTGTCGGGCTTCGTGGGCAAGCTGATGATCCTCGATGCGGCCTTCACCTCGCCGCTCATGGTCTGGGTCTGGACGATCATCCTGATCTCCAGTCTGCTCAGCATCATCGGCTTTGCCCGGGCGGGCTCAACCCTGTTCTGGAAGGCGCGCAGCATCCCTGCACCCGAGGACGCCGCCACCCTGCCCGCGCCCTCCACGCTGTCCTACGTCGCGGTCGGCGGCCTTCTGGCGCTGCTCGTGGCGAACACGGTCCTTGCGGGTCCGGTCTACGGCTTCATGACCGCCACCGCCAAACAGCTCTACGCGCCTCAGCCTTATATCTCGACAGTGCTCGAGACACCCGGCAAGTTGAGCGAACCCAAAGAAGGAGGGCTCTGAAATGTCGCGCGCCTTCAACCGGCTTCTGCCGCACCCGCTGCTGACGCTGATGCTGACGGTGGTCTGGACGCTGCTGCAAAACGAGGTCTCGGCCGGGATGGTCATCTTCGGCCTGATCCTGGGCATCATCATCCCGATCCTGACCTCCGCCTGGTGGCCCGACCGCCCCAGCGGGTTCCGGATGGGCAAGATGATCATCTATTGCCTGATCGTGATCTGGGACATCATGGTGGCGAATGTTCAGGTGGCCTGGATCGTGCTGACGCGGCCCAATTCGAAACTGCGGCCCGCCTGGGTCGTGGTGCCTCTCGAACTGCGCCAGCCCGAAGCAATCACCATCCTGGCAGGCACGATCACCCTGACCCCCGGCACCGTGTCGGCGGACCTGTCGGATGCCGGTCACAGCCTTCTGGTCCATGCGCTGGACACGGAAGACCCCGATGCCGTGCGGGACGAGATCAAACACCGCTATGAACGCCGTCTGCTGGAGATTTTCGCATGACCCAAGCCGTCGAGATCATGAACATGGCGCATCTCATGGCGCTGGCCGTGGTGGCGCTGAGCCAGGTCATAGCCATGGTGCGGCTGGTCATCGGTCCGGGCATCGCCGACCGCATCCTCGCGCTCGACACGATGGTGGTCAATGCCATCGGCCTGATCGTGCTTCTGGGGATCACCCAGGGCACGGTGGTCTATTTCGAGGTGGCCCTTCTGATCGCCATGCTGGGATTTGTGTCGACCGTGGCCTATGCGCGCTTTGTACTGAGAGGAGACATCATCGAATGACGCTGGAAATCATTGCCATCTATGCTGTCGCCTTCTGCCTGTTCATCGGCGCGTTCTTTGCGCTTGTCGGGGCCATCGGATTGGTGCGATTCAACGATTCCATGGCCCGGATGCACGCGCCGACCAAAGTGGGCACCGTGGGGATAGGCGCGCTTCTGCTGGCCGCATTGCTGCACTCCTTCGTCTATGGCGAAGGCGCGATCCATGTGCTGCTGATCATGGCCTTTCTGTTCGTGACGACCCCCATCTCGGCCAATTTCATCGCCAAGGTGAACATCCACCGCAAGACCTGTGCAAAGGCCCCCGATCCGCCGCGTGACGACACGTGGTCCACGCTCAACGTGCCCGAGGCCGACCGCGACATCGCGGTCGCCGAAGGCCAGGACCACCTCTGAGCGTCACGCCACCACATGCACCCCCCGGTCGAACCGCGTGAGACACCGCGCGCCGTGCGCCTGCACCTGCACGGTCTCGCTCAGCTCCATGCCCCAGTCGTCCAGCCACATGCCCAGCATGACATGCAGAACCGCGTTCTCGGGCAGCTCGAACATCTCTCCGGGCCGAAGGCTCACCGTGCGCTCGCCCCAGTCGGGCGTGTAGCCGACACCGATCGCATAGCCGATGCGGCTCTTCTTCTCGAGCCCGTACCGGTCCAGAACCCCCTGCCAGGCCGCATGGACCGCCTCGCAGGTCACACCCGCGCGCAGCATGGACAGCACGGCCTCCATCCCCTCCTCGACAGCCTTCGACGTATCCAGAAGCTTCTGTGAGGGCGTGCCCACATGCACGGTCCGCGCCAGACCCGCATTGTAGCGATGCCGGCAGCCGCCCAGTTCAAAGGCGATGGTCTGATCCGCCTCGATCAGGCTGTCATCCCACATCGGATGCGCTGTGGTGGCCTTCTTCCCGGCCAGGATCAGCGGATAGATCGCGGTGAGATGCCCGCATTTTCCGTCCACGCCCGCGATCTCGGTGCGCACGGCCTCGGCCATGATGTCGCTTTGCCGCGTGCCGGCCCGCGTCAGGTCCATTGCCGCGCGCATCGTGGCCCCGGCAATGTCCGCCGCAGTCTGCATGACCTCGATCTCGGCCTCCGACTTGACCAGCCGCGCCCAGTTCACCAGCAGGTCCGCGTCCACGAAACCGGCACCCGGCAGCCCGGCGCGCAACCGTTCCAGCCAGCGCGGCGAGAGGTAGTAGCCATCCGCCTCATAGCCGATCTGTCCGGTGCCAAGCCCCCGTGCAGCCATTTCCGCGGCCATGACGTCGCCTGAATGCCGGTCCGGCCGCTGCACGTAATCCTCGGGCACCGGCACGATCTGATCGTCGTTCAGATAGGTGGTGAACCGGGCCGCGCCCGCATCCATTTCGCGGCCCATCCAGACCGGATCGCCATCGGCCGTCAGCAGCACCGCCTGAGGCACATAAAACGACCAGGCGTCATAGCCGGTCAGCCAGTTGATGTTGCTCGGATCCGTGATGAAGATCGCGTCCAGCCCGGCCTCGGCCATGCGCTCGTGAACGACGCGGGCCCGGCGTGCGTATTCGTCCTTGGTGAAGGGAAGGGTCATCAGGCGTCTCCGTCGGAATGGGTCTGGACCGGACCCTGCCACGGACACCACGCCGAGGAAAAGGGCCGCGAGGAAAATTCGCGGCCCCCGTCGTCAGATCACTTCTTCAGGTTGGTCCAGATCGTGTCATAAACGGCCTGGGTTTCCTGATCGCAAACCTCGACAAAGACCGTTTCGATCCCTTCGGGCGGGTTCTGCTCGGGCATGGTCTTGAGCTCTTCGTCGAGGAACTCGCTCACCCCGTCCACCCCCGCGGCATAGCGGGCGAAATTGGTTACCGCCGCCTTGTTCTCGGGCTCCAGCAGGAAGTCCATGAACGTTAGCGCGTTCTCGCGGTTGGGCGCGTCCTTGAGCAGCACGACATTGTCCATCCAGACCACCAGGCCCTGCTCGGGATAGGCGTATTCGACATTCGCCCCCTCCTCGCGCGCCTTGGCACCAAACCCGTTCCAGATCATGCCGGCCGCCGCATCGCCGGATACCAGCACATCCTTGGCCGTATCCGAGTTGAACGACACCCAGTTCTCCTTGGCGCCTTGCAGCAGATCGTTCAGCGCCTTGAGCTGATCACGATCGGTGGTGCATTGCGGAATGCCCAGGTGCATCGACGCGATCAGCATCACTTCACCCTGGCTGTCCAGCACGTTGATCTTGCCCTTCAGCTCCTCGGGCGGGTTGAAGAGAATGTCCGTGGTGTTGATATTGCCCTGATACACGTCGCGGTTCACCATGAAGCTGGTCGAACCCCACTGATACGGGATCGAAGAGGCGCGGCCCGGATCAAAGGACGGGTTGGCAAACTGCTCCGAGATGTTGCCCTTGTTCTCCAGCTCGCCATCGGCAATCGTGTCGAGCATTCCCTCTCCGGCCATGATCGTGACCATGTAGTCACCGGGAACAGCCAGGTCGTAAGTGCCCAGCGCGCCCGCCTTGAGCGAGGCCAGCATCGCCTCGTTGCTGTCGAACGTGTCCATGACCACTTCGATGCCGGTCTCTTCGGTGAACTTGTCCAGAAGCTCCTGCGGGATGTATTCGAACCAGTGGTAAAGCACCACTTTCTCCTGGGCCGCCGCCGCAGTCGCTCCGAGCGCGAGCGCCATGGCCGTGGCCGTGCCTTTCAAGAATATTTTCATCGTTTCCTCCATCTGTTGGTGTGGTTTTTGTCGGTTATTTCGTGTCGTCGCGTTTGGAAATGAAGTAGGAGATCGTAACCATCAGGATCGAAAAGCCAAGCAGCATGGTCGAAATAGCCATGACATTGGGCTTGAGCCCCTGCTTGACCGACCCGAAGATTGCGGTCGGCAGCGTCTCCACCCCCGCCCCCTTGACGAAGTTCGTGATGATGAAATCGTCAAGGCTGATGATGAATGCCAGCAGAAATCCCGCAATGATCCCCGGCCACATCAGAGGCAACAGGATCCGCGTGAACGCCTGCCGTTTGGTCGCGTAGAGGTCCATGGCCGCCTGTTCGAACGTGTCCTCGATCCCCTGCATCCGCGCCGCGATGGGCAGGTAGGCGAAAGGAATGCAAAAGGCGATATGCGCCACGAGGATGGTCAGGAGGCCACGTTCGAATCCGATGGCGTTGAAGAAGATGAGCGTCGCCACCGCCGTCACGATCTCGGGCACCAGCAGTGGCAGGCTGATCAGTCCCAGCGACACGGTGCGCAAACGGAACCTGCCGCCGCGGATCATCGCCGTGGCCGCCAGCGTCGCGATGGCCGTGGCCGTCGTGGCGGCGATGATGGCGATGACAAAGGAATTGCGGGCCGCTTGCTTGAACTTTGGCGCCTCCGGTCCGGTGAAGACATCCACGTACCACCGCAACGAGAACCCCTCCCAGCGGGTGATCGAATTGCTGTCATTCATCGAATAGACCGCCACCACGATCAGCGGCGCATAGAGGATGATCAGGCACAGGATCGTCACCGGAAGAAAGCCCGGGAAGCGCTTGATGTCGAAGGCTTTCCCTGCCATCAGCCTGATCCCTTCTCGGCCTTGGACTGCTGCAACGCATAGACCAGCAGGATCAGCATCACGAGGGTCAGCAGGATCATCGCGGCCGCCGCGCCAAAGGGCCAGTTCCCGGCCATGCCCTTGAACTGTTCCTCGATGAGCGAACCGATCATGAAATTCTTCGCCCCGCCCAGCAGGTCCGGTGCCAGGAACGAGCCCAGAGACGGCACGAAGACGAGGATGCAACCGGCGATTACACCCGGCCTGACCGCCGGCAGCAGGATGCGCCTCAGCGTGACCCATTTCGAGGCATAGAGGTCGGCCGCGGCCTCGGACAGCGCGAAGTTATAGCGCTCCACGGCGGCGTAGATCGGCAGGACCATGAACGGCAAATAGCTATAGAACAGGCCAAGTTGCACCGCAAAGTTCGTGTTCACGATGCGGATCGGATCATCAACGATCCCGATGCCGATCAGAAAATCGTTCAGCGGGCCCTGATCGCGCAGCAGGAACTTCATCGACACGGTGCGGATCAGCAGGTTCACCCAATAGGGAATGGTGATCAGGAACACCCACAGGGCGCGGCTTTTCTCGGGCCGCGTGGCGATGAAATAGGCCGTCGGAAAGCCGATCGCCAGACTCAGGATCGTCGCCAGTGCCGCCTGCCAGATCGAGCGCCAGAAGATGGTGATATAGGTCCACTCGATGGCGCAGGGCTCATCCCCGAAGAGGCCCCGGTTGCAGAAGAACTGATCATAGGCCGCCAGGCTGAATTCCCAGATCACCCCGCCGCGGAACTCCTTGGTCAGAAAGGAATAGACCAGCATCATCAGGACCGGCGTCAGGACCACGATCACCAGCACGGCCCAGGCCGGCAGCAACAGCCAGCCCCGCGCCTCGGCATAGGTGTCCGACGTGACCCCGCCGCCGGATGGGGCGCCGCCCGCCATCAGTCCATCAGAAGGCGCGCCGCGCCCTCTTCCATGTTGACATAGACCTCGGCGCCTGTGTCGAACACCCTGCTCAGCCCCCGGTCCGAGTTGGATGTGCGCACCATCATCTGCGGTCCGTCATCCAGCATCACCAGCGTCTGGATGTCGGTGCCCACAAAGATATTGTCCCGCACGATACCCTTGAGGCTTGCGGCGGCACTGGGCTTGTCGGACAGAAACAGCCGTTCGGGGCGCACCGACATATGCACCTCGCGTCCCGCCGTGACACCCTCGACGGCCTCACAGGCCAGCGCGTGCCCGCCACCGAGGTGACACATCGCGCGCGCGCCCTCTATAGCATCAACCTTGACCTCCAAGAGGTTGGTTTCTCCGATGAAATCCGCAACGAAGACATTGCGGGGATGCTCGTATATATCCTTGGCCTCGCCCAGTTGCTGCAACGCACCCGCCGACATGACCGCGATCCGGTCGGACATGGTCAGCGCCTCTTCCTGGTCGTGGGTGACAAAGATGAAGGTGATCCCCGTTTCGCGCTGCAATTCCTTCAACTCGAACCGCATCGCCTGCCGCAATTTCAGATCCAGCGCGCTCAGCGGCTCATCCAGCAGGAGCACCTTGGGTTGCGGCGCCAGGGCGCGGGCCAGCGCCACCCTCTGCTGCTGGCCACCCGACAGCTGAGACGGCTTGCGATCGGCAAATTGCGAAAGCTGCACAAGCTCCAGCATCTCGCCTGCCCGGGTCCGCGCCTCGGCCCTGGTTTTGCCAAGCATTTCGAGACCGAAGCCCACGTTTTCGGTGACCGTCATATGCGGGAACAGCGCATAGTTCTGAAAGACGGTGTTCACCGGCCGCCTGTTCGGCGGCAGGGTCTCGATCTCGTCCCCGAAGAGAAAGATTGCGCCCTCGGTCACGTCCTCGAACCCCGCGATCATCCGCAAGAGGGTGGTCTTGCCGCACCCGGACGGCCCCAGCAGCGTAAAGAACTCGTTGTCGTAAATCGCCAGCGAGATTTCCTTGAGCGCTGTGAAGTCGCCATAGCGTTTCACCGCCTGGCGCACGTCCACGGCAATCGTTGGTTGGTCTGACACCTGGTTTCTCTCCCCCCCACAAGTGCCACGATAGCACAAGCCGCTTTGTCCTTCATAGCTTATCAACCGCAACACCTTCCCCTACCTATCCCCCTTACAGGGTACGCACTTCATTTCGGCGCGAGACCCGTGATCTCCCGCCGGAACGGCAACGCATCCCCGATATCCGGCCCGTCAAGCTCGCGCGCATAGCGGTGCCCGGCATAGGTCGCCCAGGCAATCGGCCCCGGGGCCTCGGCATCGCCAAAGAGCCTGACCGACCGGATGCCCGCATCCGCCCATTCGCCTTCGCGCGCGACAAGCGCCTGGTAAAGCACGTCATCGCCCGTCCGCGAGGCCACCATCACGACGGTATCGGCCGCAAATTCCCGTGTCGTGCCGGTATAGACGCAATTGCTGACCACGTGATCCGCGGCGATGGACACAACGCCCCGGTTCAGAACGATGTCCACACCCAGTTCTGCCAGACGGGCATGGATCGTCGCCTGTTCCAGCGTGTTCTGCGTCCAGTCGCTGACATGGGCAGATGGCGTGATCAGCGTCACGTCGGCTCCGTTCCCGACCAGCAGCTCGGCCAGCACTCCGCCCATGTAGTAGTGGTCGTCGTCATAGATCACCACGCGCCCGCCCGGCACCTTGCCGTCCATCAGGTCATCGGGCGTCAGGACCGTCGCCGCCTTGTCAATGGCCATGGGCACCACATGCTGCCGCGACACGCCATCGCGCCGCCATCTGGCCCCGGTCGCGACCGCGACGTTCTCAAAGCCGAATTCGAGGATGCTGGCGGCATCGAGCGCGCTGTCGAAATAGACCTCGACATTGGCGCGCTGGCTCAGCTGGTATTCCCGGTAGTCGCGCACCCGCCCCCAGGCGCTGGGCCCCGGCAGGAGGCACTCGCGTGCAACGCGCCCGCCCAGTGCGGTCCCCGCCTCGGCCAGAGCCACATCATAGCCACGCCGCGACAGGGCCCACGCGGCCTCAAGCCCGGCCGGCCCCGCGCCCACGATCAGCACGTTGGAACTCTCGCCCCTGGGGTTCATCCGTTCCGGGTGCCAGCCCTTGCGCCACTCTTCCATGAAGGTCGGATTCTGGGTGCAGCGGCTGATCGACATGGTCATGTCACCTGTGATGCAGATGTTGCAGCCGATGCATTCGCGGATGTCCTCGATACGCCCCTCCTCGATCTTTCTGGGCAGAAACGGATCGGCAATCGACGGCCGCGCACAGCCGATGAAATCCAGCGTTCCGGATGTCACCATCTTGACCATCACGTCGGGGCTGGTGAAACGTCCCACGCCCACGACGGGCTTGTCGGTCAGCTCGCGAATACCGCGGACCAGCTCGGCCTGCGCCGCCTCATCCTTGAACCGGCTGGGCCCCGAACACTCCTCCCAGGTGCCGTGCGCAAGGTCCCACAGGTCGGGCAGATCGTGATGCATCTCGACGAAATCGCGCAGCTCGGCATTGGAAAAGCCCAGATCGCCGATGGTTTCATCCAGGCTCACCCGCATGGTGATCGCCATCGTGTCGCCCACCGCGTCGCGCATGTCGGCCACCACCTCGCGGGCAAAGCGCGAGCGGTTCTCAAGCGACCCGCCGTATTCATCCCCCCGCTGGTTCGTGGCCCGGCTCAGGAAGTGCTGGAAAATCCCGAACCCGTGCGCGCCGTAAAGACAGATCAGGTCGAATCCCGCCGCTCGGGACCGCCTGGCGGCGGTCACAAACCAGCGCCGCAGGTCCCGGATCTCGGATTTCGAGAGGGCCCGCGCCTGCAAGGGATCGTTGGTGAAGGTACGGATCGGCAGCGCCGAGGGCGCAAGCGGCACCTCGCGCGTGTAGAGATTTGGCCCGTTGATCCCCGAATAGGCCAGCTGAATTCCCGCCAGCGCGCCATGTTCCTTCATCGCCTCGGACATGACCCGAAGGCCGGGAATGTCCTGATCTTCCCACAAACGAAGCTCGATGAAGGGCGTGATCTCGGATGTGTGGTGCATTTCGCATTGCTCGGTAAAGACCACGCCCCAGCCGCCCTCGGCCTTGACCCCGCGCATGGCCGCGGCGGCCGAGGGATCGCGATAGCCGCCGCCGTTGCAATGCGGCACCTGGAAAAACCGGTTTCTGGATGTCAGAGGCCCGATACGAACCGGCTCGAACAGGATGTCATATCGTGGGTCGCGCATATCTCAGCCCCCCGTCGGCGAGTTCAGGATTTCAGAATTAGGGATTAGGTTAAAGCAGACTGTGCAAAACCCCGGCATAGACTTTGGCAAACCCATCACCGCGCCTCCATCCTGAGGCCGGGAATGGCGGCGTCGGTGATTTCCGCCCGGCAATGGGCGACAAAGGCCCGAACCGTCAGCACGCTGTCCGCGCCCTCGACCATGGCCAGCCCCATGCGCATGGGGCGCAGGTTGTCCTTCAGCGGCACATAGACCAGGGCACCGCCATCCGCGGCCTGATCGGATAGCGGGCGCACATTGGCAAAGGAAAACCCGAAACCGTTGGCCACGAGGCTGCGCATGACCGCCATGTCACGTGTCCGCTCGACGATGCGGGGGCTCTTGCCGGTGCCGTTGAAGAACGACAGGAAATACTCGGCGCTCAGCGGCAGGTCGAGCTGCACCATCGGATGCTCTGCCAACTCGGCCACCGAAACCGAGGCGCGATCCGCCAGAGGATGCCCGGCCCCCATCACGGCAAGGGGCGGCAACTCCGCGAGCGGCAGAAAGGTCAGATCAGACGGGACATCGAGGTCATAGGTCAGCGCCACGTCGATCTCGGCCCGCCGCAGCCGCCGTATCAGCTCGGCCTGATCATGCTCGCCCTGCTCGATGCGGACCTCGGTGTGGCGGTCTTCGAAGCCGCGACGCAAACGCGGCACCACATGCTGGGCAAAGGTCAGCAGACAGCCCAGCGCCAGCGGGCCCTGTACCCGGCCCGACAGTTCCCCGGCCAACCGCCCCAGCGCACCCGCCTCCTTCAGAACCCGGCGGGCCTGATCCATGAACTGGCGTCCGGCCTGGGTCAGGCTGAGGCCATGGGCATGGCGGCGCACGAACAGCGGCAGGCCGAATTCGCGCTCCAGCTGCGCGATCGCCGCCGAGATCGAGGGCGAGGACACGTTGACCCTGTCCGAGGCAAGCGCGATGGATCCCGCCTCGCCCACGGCGACGAAATACTCCAGCTGGCGCAATGTGAACCTCAGCGGCATCTCAGGGGCCCCGTTTCGCTCACGCCTTTTCCGTCAGGGGCGGGGCCTCTGCATTGTGCTGCTCATAGGCGCGCTGGATGCCGATCTGGTCGGCCACATAGCGCGCATCATGCCACACACCCCAGATAAAGGACGATCCGCGCCGCGACAGCCATGGCAGGCCCAGGAAATAGACGCCCGCCTCTGTCGAGACACCCCGCTGATGCGCCGGCCTGCCCGCCTCGTCAAAGGCATCGACCTTGAGCCAGCTGTAGTCCAGCGCAAACCCGGTGGCCCAGATGATGCAGCTCACACCGGCCGCCGCGAGGTCCAGCTCATGCAACGGGTTGGTCACACAGTCCGGGTCGGGTCCGATCCCATGCGCCTCGGGCTCCTCGGGCAGGTCCAGCCCATGCCGCTGCACATAGGCATCCGCGTCGCGCAGCATCTGCAGATAGTTCTCGTTCCCCTCGGTGATGTTGCGCCCCAGATCGTCCTCGAAGGTGACGACACCGTCTGCATACGCCTTGGTGCGGCCCACCAGAACCATGCCGCGCGCGGCCAGGCGCCGGAAATCCACGGTCTTGCCGCCATAGGCCCCGCTCACGGCGATGGTCACATGTTCGGTCCCCGGCTCGGGCGCGGGAACATCCCACAGGCCCAGCACCCCCAGCCACCAGACGAAATCACGGCCCCGGTAGCGGCGCGGCGGACGGCCATGCGGGCCGACCGACAGATAGACTTCGCGTCCCGCCCGCAGCAATTCATCCGCAATCTGCGCACCCGACGACCCGGCACCGACCACCAGCACCGCGCCGTCGGGCAGCTGTTCAGGATTGCGGTAGTCGGTCGAGTGCATCTGCACCATATCCGCCGAGGCCGGCACCACGGGCGGGATCACGGGTTTCTGAAACGGGCCGGTTGCGGCGATGATGCGGCGCGCGGTGATCTCGCCCTGCGAGGTCTCCACCCTGAAACCCGGCGTCCCGTCGCGCCGGGTGACGGACAGGACCTCGACCCCGCACCGCACGGGCGCGTCGATCTGCCTTGCAAAGGCCTCGAAGTAATCGGCCACCGTCTCCTTGCCCGGAAACACCTCGGGGCCGCAATCGCTGAACGCCATTGTCGGAAAGCGGTCATGCCAGGCGGGCCCGTTCGCAACCAGCGCATCCCAGCGCGCGCTGCGCCAGCGCTCGGCGATCCGGTCCCGCTCCAGCACGATATGCGGCACGCCCTGACGGCTCAGATGTTCACTGGCGGCAAGCCCCGCCTGCCCGCCGCCCACAACGACGGTATCCGTCTCTTCACAAGCCATCTGACATTCCCCTGTTCGCGTGTCCTGGCCGATAATAGACGGCGATTCCCGGATTAGGCAAAAGAAAGGTCTTCCTTCTCATTGCAAAGCTACAGCCTAATCATGATACAGCTTCGCGCCCTCTGCGCTCACCAGCCCCTGCACCAGATCGCGGGTCAGCGCCTTGGCGTCGCGCGCGGCGGGCGGCCCGAATCCACCGCCGCCCGGCGTTTCGAAGATCAGCCGCTGACCCGGCTCGACGCGCAGCTCGCCCTTGCCGGGAATGTCCTTTCCGGTGCCCTCACGTCCGGTGCCCTCGAGGCGAATGCGCCCCGGCGCGCCCGGGCGGCCTCCGGCGCGTCCCAGCGCGGGGAATTTCAGCCGCTCGACCGACAAAAACACAAGGAACGCCGCGTCATTGGCGGCACTCATCTCGATCCGCTGGCCAAGGCCGCCGCGAAACTGTCCGGCCCCGCCTGAATCCGCGCGCAACTCGCGCCGCCACATGATGACCGGTGCCACGGCTTCGGTGATCTCGACCTGGCTGCCGAAAACGCCCGAAGGGTACGCCGTCGCCGACAGTCCATCCGCATAGGGGCGCGCGCCCGTGCCGCCGTTATGCACCGGCTCGATGGCAAACTCGCGCCCGCCGTCGCGGGCCACCTCGGGCGCATGGCGCATGGGCAGGTCGAACATGCAGGACGCGCCCTCGGCGGGCACCCTGTCAGGCAGCGCCTGGTGCAGACAGCCCAGAACCAGATCCGGCGTCACCTGACCCAGCGTGTGCCGCATCGCCACCGGCGCAGGCCGCTGCGCGTTCAGTATGCATCCCGGCGGCCCCGCCACCGTGAAAGGCGCCAACGAGCCCGCGTTGTTCGGAATATCCGGGCCGATGAGGCAGCGCAGCGCAAAGACCGAGTAGGCGGTCGCATAGTTCAGCGGCACGTTGATCCCCTTGGACGAACAGCCCGAGGTTCCGGTGAAATCCACATGCATCCCGTCGCCGCGCACGGTCAGCGACGCGTGCAATTCCAGCTCGTGCTCATAGCCATCGACCCGCATCATGTTGCGATAGACGCCTTGCGGCACCTCGGCGATGGCTGTGAGTGTGCCGCGCCGCGACGTGTCGATGATATAGCCGCCCAACACCTCCAGATCGTCGATCCCGAACTCCCGCATCATCTCCAGAAGCCGCGCCACACCCGCTTCGCAGCAGGCGATCAGCGCATAGATGTCGCCTTCATTGGCGATGGGTTCGCGCGAATTGGCCCGCACGATGTCGAGCAGGAGCGCATTGGGCACCCCCTCCTCGACCAGCTTGCAGGGCGGGATCAGAAGCCCTTCGTCATAGATGTCCGACCCTTCGGGGCCCATCCCGAGCCCGCCGAGATCCACAAGATGCGAGGTGCAGGAGGTGAACCCGACCACGCGCCCGTCCTTGAAGGCGGGCATCATCAGCAGGAAATCGTTCAGATGTCCCGAGGCCAGCCACGGGTCATTGGTCATGTAGATGTCGCCGGGGCGCATGGTCTGCGTCGGAAAGGCCGCCCGCAGATGCTGCACCGCCTCGGCCATGGTGTTGATATGCCCCGGCGTGCCGGTCACGGCCTGGGCCAGCATTCGCCCTTCGGCATCGAAAATGCCTGCCGATATGTCCCCGCATTCGCGCACGATCGGGCTGAAGGCCGCCCGGATCAGCGTTTGCCCCTGCTCTTCGACCACGGCGAGCAGGCGGTTCCACATGACCTGAAGGCGGGCAGAGGAAAGATCGGCGCTCATGTCGCGGCTCCTTTGGTCACTCGGTCCAGTACAAGATTGCCCAGCGCATCCACATGGGCGATGAAATCGGCGGATACCAGCGTCGTCGTCTGCGGTTCGGTGATCAGCGCGGGCCCCGCCACCTCGTCTCCGGGGGCCAGCTCGGCGCGCGCGATCAACCCGGCCGTGCGCCGGTCGCCCGTCACGTCGCAAAATATCTCGCATTCGGGCAGCTCCCGCAGGCGGCGACGGGCCGGAACGGCGGGCATCGCGGGAACGGCCCCGGATGGCGTGGCCACCCGGACCGCCCAGTTCAGTATCTCGATCCGCATCCCCGGCACCGGACGCGAAAATTGACGGCGGTATTCCTCTTCGAACCTGGCGGTCAGCGGGGCAATGTCGTCGGCACTCAGAGCCCGGTCGGGCAACGCGATCTCGATTTCATGCCCCTGCCCCGCATAGCGCATGAAGGCGTTTCGCTGGGTCACGGTCTGCGCCCCGGCAGCCCCTTGCGCGACCACGGCGCGGGCTTCGGCCACCATGGTCTCGAACAGGGCGTTCAGATCGTCCAGGTCGAGCGTTTCCAGAAGGCTGTAGCGCGAGCGGATGATCTCGAAACTCACCGGCGCGAACAGGAACCCGATGGCCGAGCCCACGCCGGGACCGGGCGGGATCACCACGCGCATCACCCCTGCCGAGCGGGCAACGCGGGTGGCGTGCAGCGGCCCGTTGCCGCCAAAGGCGATCATCGTACGCGCGCCGAGGTCCTTGCCCGATTCCACCGCGTGCATTCGGCCCGCACTCGCCATGCCTTCATCAACGATCCGGCTCACCCCGTCCGCGGCCCCCACAGCATCGGTGCCCAGCGCGGTGCCGATCCTGCCGACAAGAGCGCGCGCCGCCGGGTCGGGAAAGATGTCGATATGGCCTTCGGCAAAGCGTTCGGGCCGGATATAGCCCAGCGTGATGTCGCTGTCGGTCACCGTCGGCTCCGCCCCGCCCCGGCCGAAGGCCACCGGCCCCGGCTCGGACCCGGCGCTTTGCGGGCCGACCGTCAGCCGCCCGAGCCGGTCGACCGCCGCGATGGACCCGCCGCCCGCGCCGATCTCGATCATCTCGATGACCGGGATACGCACCGGCATCCCGCTGCCCTTGATGAACCTGGCGGCGCGGGCGATCTCGAACTGGCGCGAGGTTTGCGGGCGCGCCTGGTCGATGAGGCAGAGCTTGGCCGTGGTGCCGCCCATGTCGAAGGAAAGAACCTGCTCCAGCCCCGCCCGCGCCGCGATCCGCGCCGCGAGGATGGCCCCGCCCGCCGGCCCGCTCTCGACCAGACGGATGGGAAAGCGCGCCGCCGTGTCGATGGTGCACATGCCGCCGCCCGCGGTCATCATCAGGATCGGACAGCTCAGCCCCTCATCCCCGAACCGCGCCGCAAAGCGTTCAAGGTAACGCACCATCAGCGGCTGGATATAGGCGTTTGCAATGGTGGTGCAGAGCCGGTCGAACTCACGCGCCTCGGGGCTGACATCCGAGGAGATCGACACGACCAGCCCGGGCCGCGCGCGGACGAGAAGCGCCCGCAGCCGCCGCTCGTGCGCGGGGTTGGCATAGGCATGTATGAGACAGATGGCGACCGCCTCGGCACCGCTCTCGTCCAGCGCCTCCAGAAGTGGCGCAACCGAGGCCTCGTCCAGCGGGATCAGAACCTCACCCGAGGCCGATATACGTTCACGCACGATGAAACACCGCTCGCGCGGGACCAGCAGATCGGGTTTTTCGAGGCTGATGTCGTATTGCGCATAGCGCCGCTCGTAGGCGATCTCGAGAATGTCGCGAAAGCCCTCGGTGGTGATCGTCGCCACCCGCGCGCCGCGCTTCTCGATCAACGCGTTGGTGGCCAGTGTCGTGCCGTGGATAAAGC
>FYBJ01002165.1_pt1 | contig 37882 bp, 54 predicted proteins | sample 1134611 | NCBI WGS metagenome assembly FYBJ01 (sample SAMEA104116008, study PRJEB20421) | marine metagenome | isolation source: marine
ACATGCTTATTGTATTGTATCTGAGCAGCTTTAACTGGATCAGAATTTAAATAAAATATATTCATAATTTACTAAGTTTATTCTGTACTATTCTTATCTTGTTATTAATTATAGCAGCTTTTTCATACTGCTCTGACTCTTCGTACTGTGACAATAGCTTAATAAGTCTTTCATACTCTTTAATTAATTTTTCTTCCTCAGTTTGAGTAACCAACTTATTATCTTGGTCATATACTTCAAAGGTTACATCTTGTCCTGCCGCTTTTAACTGATCAATAAATTGTTTATCAAACTCAGCTTGCCTTGTTAATAGCTTTTGGAAAATTATTTCCGCTAGCTTTTCCATTTGCTTATCTGTCATTAATTTACAGGTTTATATTTATATATAGGTAAGATATATTTATTTATAAATTTACCTTTAGAAGCTGAAATACGCAACCCTTCAAACACGTGGTTTGGAACGTTTTTATAGTCATATAACATACCGTTTTTAAACTCTAATCTTAATCTATATTCATCATACTCATATCGAGCTTTTGAAATTACTGTAGAATTAACTTCTACTGTTTGACTTGGTAATACTAATTTGTTCATATTTATTTAATTTAATTTAATTTATTATCCTTAGTTATTCGTATTTTGTTTGTAAATTTATTCATTATAAAAATCTGCAATTGTTTTATTGTGAAAACCCATGGCTCTTACTATTTCTAGCCACATTCCATGTATATCTTCAAGAGTTACATCTGAGTAATCTATTTCTGTTGATATTTTTTTATTATAATATTCTAAAGTTATTTTTAATGGTTCTTTTGGCATCATAATTTATTGTCTTAAGTTTATTTAAAGTTAAATATAGAAACTATTAGTTTCTTTAATTGCTTATTTTTAAACTTGATATTCCAATCTGGAGTATCAAGTTTTAAAATAGTATTTTTAAACTAATGAAACACTAATCCTACTCTATTAGTATTGTTAAACCACTTCGTTGCCATCAAGTCAATAGAAGAAGCATCAGTATAATCAGCAGATAAAAGATCGCTGACACTAGAAAATATTTTGGTGTGTCTGTGTTTTCTTTCATTTATTAAATGTTTTTGTTTTCCTGAATCAGAAAAAATTATATCATAATTGTCTGGTAATGAGGCTTTTAGCATCATATCAACCATATTGGTGTAACTGTAAAACCGTACGCTAGGGTTGTGTATAGCAACTTCAATCCACTTATGCAGGTATGCACGGGAGTAGTAGTCTCCACTGTCATGGACTCTGACGTAATCAGGTTTCTTTTTACGTATTTCAGCGTTCATAGCTTCAACAAAGTTATCTGTCTTTGTTAGCTCGTAACGCTTTTCAAACGCAGGTTTTACATTACTCCAGATGTAGGCTCCTTTCTTGGCGTAACAGAACTTAACACAACTGTCAGCCATAGGGCACGTCAGTTTCCCACTAGCAGATTTGTAGGCAGGAATACCGAAGTTAAAAACCCGGAGCCCGAGTTCTTTTGATGTTTTTTTTAATTTAGAGTTTTGTGTAAGTAAATTCATAAGTTATATTTATTTATTTTTGTTTCGCATTTTCCAGTCAAGATATATAGGGGTTATAAAAGTTAAAGCGAACACTGTTAAAAGCATTGTATTTTCAATTATTATCATACAAATATATTATCAATTATTAATCGTATTTAGTTTGTAAATTAATCAAGTAATACGTAGTAAGCATCAGTATTATTTTTACGAAACCAAGTTAGCGCTTTATGAAAATCATTAATCTGTTTTTCCGTAACTGTCCTTGGAGCTACTTCAAACAAATGATTGCAACCCATTATAAAATCATACATAGATAATTCTAATCCGTTGAGCTCATATTCCTCATTACTGAAAGGGTTTACTACTACTTCTCCCTTATCGTAGATCATTCCTTTAAACCATTTAGGTACTACTTGTTCTTTAGTCTTGTTCTTCATAACCTTCTTCTATTAATTCGTTAACAACTTCTTCTTCAAACTTTTCGGATAAGTATATAAATAAATTTTCAATAGCACCGTCAATAAAGTCCTGGTAAAGATCGTCTACATATATTACTTCAGGATAGTCTTCAGTACCGTTAGAATATTTAATCTGCTCTTCAAGTGCATCACTAAGGTCGCTATCGTAGTAGTGTACATCTTCGCATACACTTATAGAGTTAGTATCGTTAGTAGCAACAAATACAGAGTAACCGTCTTTAGTTGTTTCTTCATATATATAATACTCTGCTTTATCAGTCCAGTCATAAGTTAGTTTAACGCCATAATGATTTAGTACGTTTTGCCTAGCCGTTTCTTCGTTTTCTTGTTGTTTTTCACCGAAACCTCTAGCTTCTAAACGTTCGTTGATTAATTCTTCTGTTATGTATTTAATTTTACTCATTTTTATTTGATTTTTCTATTAATTCTGTAATAAAACTCCACACTTGTATTTCTTTTAGAGTACCTTTATACATTAGTATTAACTCTTCTATAGTTATACTACCAGTGTTATCTGTTTTTATATCTTGTTTTAGTTGTTTAGCTTCTATATTTAAAACCGTTAGCTTAGCAAAAGCTTTATCACTAGCCCTGTTATATAATTCTGTATTAGTCATTATCTTTAATTAAAATGTTATCACCAAACTTAAAATCCCAAATAGATACCTCTATTAAATTAATACCAGCAAGGGTGTGAATTAAATCTATGTCGCTTATAGTTAGATCACTATAGAAAAAAGTACTATCTAGTTTTTTAAAAATTGATTCTACAGATCTATTATACTCAAGTTTATTTTTTTCAATAGAAGATTTAATACTTGGTTTTAATTTTTGTAATAGTGTTTTCATTATATTATATTTAGTTTGTTTCAATTATATTATCCATTAGTAATCGTATTTTGTTTGTAACTTATTTTATATAGTTTTAGATTTTATTTCTTCGTTTATTAAACTAGCTATTTCATTATAATTAGGTAATGCTAAAAATACTCTAGCGTAATCTTCTACATTATGTGACCCTTGCTTCATCTCATAGTTATCAAACACCATTTCTCCTGCCATTTCTATTAAATCGTCAGCAGTAACAGGTTCTGTAAATTTTATGTTGCTAAATAGATCCATGTTTACTCTCCATGTAGCGTAATCCGTATATCCGTTGTAACTCATTAGTCTTGGAATTTTTTAAGTGTCATACTATTTACTTTGTCAATAATCTCATTGCCTACCATAGTGAAATAACCCGGTGCATATATTGATCTTTTGCCAGCTGATTCAGCAGCTAATACATCTACTTCCGCTTGTTCAATAGCGGATCTTAACGCTGTTTGTATAAAATACTTTTCAAATCCGTTAAATTTAGTTTTACTCATAATATTTAATTTTAAATTAGTTGACTCACAAGGACTCGAACCTTGAATGACGGTACCAAAAACCGTAGTGTTACCATTACACCATGAGTCATTTGTAACTAGTGAGGAATCGAACCTCATATCCGTCGGTAGTGCCCACACCTAGTTATCATTCGTAGTAACTAGCTCGTTAAGACGTTTACTAGTTCAACTACAAAAATATTTTTTTATTTTACTTGTAATAATTTATTTAACGCTGCATTGAATACACGTTTTTTATATTTTTGAAAATCATCACCATCTAGTGGAACTTCTGATATTGCCCAATCAATACTATCTTCAATAATTTCTTTCACATGATCAGCAACTCCTTGTGCTATCTCATCTAATTGTTTCATTTTACTCATATTGCTGTTTCTTTATTTGTCATTTTAATGCGTGTTGTAATTCTTTACAAGCTTTTAATCTAGTTGCTACATTTGTTTCATCGCTTATAGCTATAAGATGCTCTTCCATATGATCTAAAGAAACTTGTAATACATTTCTTTCTGTTTCATTTAAAATTAATAACCCTGATCTATTCATAATTAAAATATTTTTATTTGTTTACATTTATATTATCCGAAGTTAATCGTATTTTATTTGTATTCTTCATATCTATGAGTTGCTAATCTCCTTTATAATGGTTAGTATTGTAAAATTCCGCTATAGCTTTGTTAGATAACTCTTGTAGTTCAATGTTTTTATCTCTATTATCTATGTATTTATCAATTTCAGAGTGCATTTTTTCTAAACTAGGTGAACTAAACGATACTGTATCTAAGCCTTCTAATAGTTTTTTATCACTACAAGTATAACCTCCAACTAGTTTTTTATCCCAAGTATATCGCTCGCTGTACTCAAACTTTACATTTCTATATTCTAACATGTCTTATATATTTTTTTAAAGTGTTTCTATTTTTACATTATAGTGACTCCATAGTTTGGTGTGTGAATGTTTCCTACCACGACTACCCGCTCCTTTAACTTTTGTTCTTACTTTATTGTACTCGCGATCCGTCAAACCACTGCATAGGTCACCTTGCGTTATCTCTTTCCTATGCTTTTTAGCTTCGGCTATTCGGGTGGTTTTAACGTATTCGCATGCTTCTTTCATTGTCATCATATATTAATATATTTAGGGTTATGGTCTCTATCTTCATAGTCTAACACGGAATGCACTTGATTTGCATTTCTAATAGCGAACTTTATACATTCTTCTTTTGTTTCAAAGTCATAATGATCTTCTATATAATCATCACCGTCTTCGGTATATCTTCTTAATTCTACTGAATATCTCATAGTATACTTTATTGTTAGTTAATTAAAAATGTTTAATATTCTTTAATAGCGCCTTTATTATTACTGTTCATATATTCGCTTCCGAATGCTAATCGCTGTAGCTCATGCACTTCATCAAGTGTTATTGTTTTGCTTACTAGTCTTTGATGTAATTCTTCATATCTTTCCATAATGTTATCTGTAGTTGGTTATACTCTTCATACTCTGTTTCACTTGAAAATTCGTAATATTCTTTCATATTAATTACTCCAAATATAAGTTAAACCTTTGTAGTTAAACCATTCTGTAATACCATCTTTTTCTTCATTCTCGTCATATATGAAGGCAAAACTTTTAGGTAAGTCACCGATAGTATAACCTTTATATAGTTTGTTATTAAGTAATAGAGATGTTTTTGATAAGAATTTAATTGTTTTCATTGTTGTTATATTTTATATTCATTATTATTATCCAAAGTGAATCGTATTTTATTTGTAAATATTTTCCATTAAGTCATTTACTAGATCTTCTTCTGTTTCGTTTTCTTCAGGTACACAATCACACTCAACAAAATCCTTCACCGACTCTCTCATTTGTTTCTCGTTAATGTAATTGCTCTGAAACCTGAAGTGTTGTATTGTTTCTTTATTCCATTTAAACTTACTCATATTATTGTTTTATAGAGTGAATCGCTCTTGAATACTGTTTTAATTCTGATTGAATTATTTTCACTATTTTAATTATTGTATCTATCATTTTACTTATTAGTTTGTTTATAAAAATTAATTCTATCTTGTACTTCAGATTTACTAATTTCACCACTCATTTGTTTAAGTATGTAACTAGAAAGATCTATTTTTTTACCATTAGGGCATTTTAAAATCCACTGCATAATATTATTTTTTATTGTTCTAATACTTCTCGAGCTATCACTGGTACACCTGTACTTGAAGTATATGATTTATACTTTTTGAAACAATTCATTTGTTCTAGTTTATCCTTCATTACCTCATACACTTTATCGTGATTGTAAGTGACTGTTTTACCATTTTTGAAGTTAACTGTTATTAGTTGATTTTTACCGATTAGAGACTTTCTTATTACAAATCTCTTTGAAATTAAATTTGACATAGTTTTATATATTTAAAGTTATTATTTATTTACATTATTATTATCCATTTACTACTGTATTATGTTTGTAAAGAGTGTAGTTTTATTTATTTGTTTAAAAGGGGTTAGAGGTTTTACTCTCTGTCTCCATCTACCAAGAAGTATAAATCATCCATAGTAGTTTCCATATATTTATCTCTACAGTCTTCTTTATTATATTTCCATATTGAATTAATAAGAAGTTTGAGAATAAATAGTTTAAGTTTTAACATAGTTATTAGTATTAGTTTGTTACATATATATTATCCAATAGTGATCGTAGTTAGTCTGTAATTAATACAGAGCGAACACTAACTGGAATACTAGTTGATGAGGTGTATGACTTGTATTTCTCCCAACAATTCATATTGTTTAACTTTTCTTTCATAACTTCATATGCTTCATCATGTGCATACTTTGCAGACTTTCCATTCTTGAATGTTACTTCAATAATAGTGTTTGTGTTGATAAGAGATTTTCTAACTAAGAATCTTTTTGATTGTAAAGTTTTCATGGTATTATTATTTAAATTATTATTATTATTATTAACTTGTTACATAAATATTATCCATTACAACTCGTAATTAGTTTGTAAAATAGTTTAAAAATTACCGGAAAAAACATAAAAAGATCTCACGTAACTGGTTGATTTTCACTGAGATATATACGGAAAAATATAAAAACACAGGGGGCCCACTAATTTAAAACGTAAAACGTAAAACGCTGATAACCAGCGAGATAGGGGGTAACCCCATAACTCATAACATCTAATAACATTTTTTCAATACTGTGACATTAGCCTATTAAGGTTATATAGTAAGGGGCAATTGTCACACTTTTAGTATTATTAAGTTACAACTAGTACACAAGTAAATATACGCTTTTTCGTGTAAGTATATAATGTATAAGACTAATATAAAATGTATGGCTCAAAAACTATCACCTAAAGCTGCAAAAGCTAAGAAGGTACGCGATTTAGCAGCGGCTAATTCAGATGACAGGAAAAGCAAGCGCGCAGAAAATCAACGTTTGCGTCGTGCTGCAGAGAAAAAACATGGTAAAAACTGGTTGAACGGTAAAGACTACGATCATACTAAAAAACGGTTTGTATCTGTTAGAGAAAACAGAGGTAATTACGGAAACGGAACTAAGAAATTATAATAAACACATCGACAATGGCACAAATAGCAACATATCCACTAATCACACCTAAAGCAGGTGACCTTGTAATAGGTTCTGAGACTTACGATGTAAGTGCAGCTACTCCTGTAACAGGTAATCCAACTAGAAACTTCACTGTTGGTAGCATTGTTCAATCAATATCATCGACATCTATATCTTTACCAGCATACGATAATGATGCAGCGGCTGGTACAGCTGGTCTAGCTTCAGGTAAACTGTTTCAAACAACAGGTAGTGGCTCAGCTCCTTTGAATGTAGCCGGGATTGTAATGATAAAACAATAATACATGGCAATAATATCATCATACCCGTATGATATAGTCATTCATGATAAAGATGCATGGATAGGTACTGATTCATTCAATAGGCAGACTAAACAATATACTGCTGAAGCTGTAGCTAATTACCTTAATATAAACGGTAAGGTGTCTGTAGGTGGTCAGATGGTATATAAGTTCTCTACTATACCTTTAAACGAAGCTGGTACATTTGCTTTACCCTCTGGTGGAGGTAGTGGTACAGGTTTTTCTGCAATATCTTCATTAAAGATATCAGTAACAGAAAAATCGGGGCAAAATGTTGTTGCTTGGTTGAATTATTTAGTCGGTGATCAGATATTAATAAGCTCTCAAGATGAAATTAGTTCTTTTGGGCATTATACAGTTACATCTTATGCTGTAGATCCATCTAATAGTAATTTCTATACTTTAGACTTAAGCTATATAGGAGGTAATGGAAACATTATAGCTGACAAGTATTATGATATCGTAAACTTTTCATTAGCTTCAAGTAGTGATAAAAACTTTGTATTTACTCAGGCAGTAGCCTCTGCAACGTGGAACGTACAACACAATTTAAATAAATTTCCTTCATGTACTATGGTCTTATCAACAGGTCAACAAGGATATGGAGATGTAACATTTATAGATGAAAACAATTTAACAATAACATTTGCTTCTGCTGAATCAGGCAAAGCATATATAAATTAAGCTATGGCAATACCATTTTTAAACAACATAAATCTTAGCGATAATGAACTACAGAATGCTAAGTTGCAAATCACAGGAACGGCTCCAACATCTGCCACTGGACAAATATATTATGACAGTAGTTTAAATGTTGCAAGATACTACGATAATAATGGGTGGTTAAGAATTACAGACTCAAGTGTAGCTTCTGGTACTTTTGTAAGCTCTACTTTATCTGGAACAAATAGCGAACCTATATTCACTGTAGAATTATCTGCCACTGGAACACCATCAAGCTCTACATTTTTACGAGGTGATAACACTTGGGCGTCTGTGTCTACAACAGATACAACATATGATTTAACTGGTACTGGATCATCAAACGGTACAGCTGGCGTTCTTTTAACTGGTAGCGATTCTACAACTGACACAGTATTAATAGTTGGTGCTGGAACCTCAACAGTAACAAGATCTGGTAACACACTAACAGTTACATCTAATGATCAGTATGATGGTACTGTAACAAGTGTTGGTCTTAGTATGCCATCTGCTTTTACAGTTAGCAATTCTCCAGTTACTTCCTCCGGAACATTAACAGTTGCAGGGGCTGGTACTACTTCGCAGTATATAGATGGTACAGGTGCTTTACAAACTTACGTTGATAATTATGTTAACTCTATAAGTTTCAGTACAGCAACAGGTATTTTAACTTTAGGTAGAACAGGAGGGCTTGCTAATCTTACTCAAGATCTAGACGGTAGATATTTAGAATTAGGTGGAGGCACAATGTCTGGTAATATCGCTATGGGTAGTAATAGTATAACAGGACTCGTTGATCCAACTAATAATCAAGACGCTGCTACAAAAGCTTACGTAGATGGTTTAGTTGAAGGAGGTCTTACTTTTAAAGATGGATTTAATGCTAATACAGGAGCAATTGATGGTGGTGGTAACTTAACAACGGGAGCATCTCGTGTAGCTTTAAAGGTAGGAGATTACTATGTCGTAACAACCGCTGGTAATTTTTACGGAAACTCAGCATATCCATTAACAGTGGGTGATTCAGTTATAGCTAAAGAAGATGCTGCAGCTGGAACTTCTGTAATAACAGACTGGGTTATTATTCAAGGTGATGAAGGGGTTGTTGATTTGACTTCTGGCAATGGTGGTACTTCAACTGGTAACGCGCTTACATCTAATACAGCAGCTAGAGGTTCTGTAACAGTAAACTCTTTTGCTTATGGTGGTACTACTAATGTAGGTCATGTACCAAGCGGAGGTTCAAGTTCTACTTTTCTGCGTGGTGATGGTACCTGGGTAACACCAACCAATACAATACCAAATAATGCCACGATAACTTTAGCAGCTGGAACCAATATAACTGGTGGAGGTGATTTCACAACAGATCAATCAAATCCCGAAACAATAACATTTAACGTAGCAACCGCAACAGCTAGTATTAATGGTGTTGGTAGAGTAGCTGCCGGAACAGGTATATCAGTTGGTTATAGTTCAGGTGTTGCCACTGTAACAAATACAGATACAAACACAAGTAACACTTACGCAACTACTATTACAGCTACAGGAGCAGTAACACATGGTTTAACAACTAAAGATGTTATTGTTCAACTATACGATATTGTTACTAACGAAACCGTATACGCTGACGTTGAAAGAAACTCTACGTCTCAAGTAACAATTACATTTGCTACAACACCTACTAACTCTGTTAGAGTATTAGTTCAAAAAATAGGTTAACAATAAAATATAATACATGAAATTTAAAAATGACATAGAAGCTGAAGCAATAATAGAGGTACAATCTGGTCTTAAAGACAAAGATAATCTATTAGGATCAGCTGGTCAGTTATTATCTTCTACAGGTAGTCAAGTTAGCTGGGTAGATGCTTCTGGTCTTTCAGCTAAAACAGCTGAAGCTGTTGTACAACCTATTAAAGCTAACGAAGCTTTAAGCAAAGGTGATCCTCTCTATATAGTAGGTTTTCAGGCAGGTCAAGATGTAAATATAGTAGCTAAAGCTGATGCCAGTAATTCAGCTAAAATGCCTGTAGTAGGTGTATCTGATGACGACTACTCAAGTCAAGACTTTGGTACAATGACTGCTTTTGGAAGCTTTAATGGAGCTTTCGATACTACTGGTGGTACTGAGAACTGGAGTGTTGGAGATATTATATATGTTAAACCAGGAGGTGGACTTACAAATGTAAAACCAACTGGAACTAACTTGATACAAAACATAGCTATTGTATCTAGAGTGCAACAAAACACTGGAGAATTAGAAGTAATAGCTCTTGGTAGAACAAATGATGTTCCTAATCTTCCAACAGGTAGACTGTTTGTTGGTACCGCTACTAATACATCATTGTCATCAAACGTTGTATATATAGACGAGGCTAATGATAGAGTCGGTATTGGAACATCTTCACCTTCAGCTAATTTAGAAATAGCATCTACAGGAACAGGTGACGCTATTCTAGTAACAAATAATGACACTACTAGTACTGCGGCTCCTGTCTTAACACTTAAAAGAGATAGTGCTAGTCCAGCAGACGGTGATTATTTAGGTCAAATAAAATTTAAAGGTGAAAATGATGCTAGCCAGGAAATAGTATACGCTAAAATAACAGCAAAAACATCTGATGTAACAGATACAACCGAAGATGGTCTTATAGAAACAGCTGTTAAAAGCGGTGGCTCAAATCTTATTGTCTCTAGACAAACAGGTACTGATTTAAAACTTATAAACGGTGTAGGTATTGAAGTAGATGGTGATGCAACTTTTTCAAGTGGAAATATAACGTTAGGCGGTACAGGTAGAATACAAGGTATAGATACTGTATCAGCTACTACAGATGCTGCTAATAAAGCTTACGTAGATGCTAATGCTGGAGCAACAGATTTAAATGGTTTAACAGATTGTTTAGTTGACAACGCTAGTTTATATGTAGGCGAAGTGCCAGGCGGATTAAGTGGAAATCCACAAGGTAACACTGTGCTTGGTATCAATGCTGGAAATGATATAAATTCAGGAGTAAGCAATACTCTTATAGGTAATAACGCTGGTGCGAAAATTACAATAGGGTCTGGAAATATTGTAGTTGGTAAGAATGCGCTTGCGGTATTAAACGCAAGTTATACTATTGCTATTGGGGAGTTCGCTGGTTTATCAGCTAGTGGAAATAATTCAAATTACATAGGATATCAAGCAGGTAGGGTTAATACTGCAAGTGGTCATATCGCAATAGGTTACGAAGCAGGTTACTCAAACACTTCTGGATTATCCAATACGAATATAGGTTATCAAGCAGGATATTCAAACACAACTGGTGGTTTTAGTACAACTATTGGTTACGAAGCTGGTAGAAATATAACTGGAGGTGTAAATACTTTTGTAGGAGCAGGTGCAGCTTCTGGTGGAACTGGCGCAGGGTACAATAATGCTTCATTAGGTCAAAATACTTTATTTAGTCTTACGACTGGATATGCTAATACTGCTATAGGAAGATTAGCTGGTAATACAACAACAACTGGGCATAATAATACTATGATAGGTTATGATGCAGAAGCTTCAAGTGCTACTGCTTCAAACGAAATAACTTTAGGAAATGCATCAGTTACATCTTTAAGAATACCAGGATTACAATCAAGTGCTTCTGACGGCGATGTGCTTACGTACTCTTCAAGTACTGGTAAAATAACATTAGCTGCTGCTGGTGGTGGTGGAGCATCTAGCTTGAATGGATTAAGTGATTGTTTAGTAGATACAGATTCTTTATATGTAGGTGAAGTGCCAAGTGGATTATCTGGAAATCCACAAGGTAATACTGTTCTTGGTATTGATGCTGGGGATTCTTTAACTTCTGGTAACCAAAACACTTTAATTGGTAATGATGCTGGTTTAAATTTGGCAACAGGTAATTCAAATGTATCAATCGGTTTTGGAGCTGGTAAAGCGCAAACAGATAGTCAAGCAGTTAATATTGGTGTATTTGCTGCGTTGGCAAGTGCAACTTTATCTCAAGCAGTGACAATAGGTGCTGAAGCAAATTATACTGGATTAAATGAAAGATCTATCGCTATAGGTTATCAAGCAGGTCTTTCCGGTTGGTCAAGAGATAGTGTTTTAATTGGAGAAAAAGCTGGACGAGCAGGTGGAGGTTTAAAAGGTGTTCATATTGGCGGTCAAGCTGGTTATAGTTATTTATATGGTGCTGATGGTGGTGTTTCACTAGGATATCAAGCAGGTTATTCAAACACTTCTGGTTTAGGCAATATAAACATAGGCTACCAAGCTGGATACTCTAACACAACTAACGCAGATAGAACTATAATTGGTTACGAAGCTGGGGAATTTAGCACTGGCGCTGCAAACACATTTTTAGGATTAGCTGCTGGTAAAGGTTCTTCTGGTAGTAGTACTGGTTCTTACAATACAGCTATAGGTAAAGAAGCTGGTTTATCACTTACCTCTGGTGGTCAAAATGTATTAATAGGTAGTTCTGCGGGAGACAGTATTACATCAGGTAATAATAATATTGTTATCGGTTACGAAGCTGATACTAGTGCTGGAAATGTTTCTAACACAATAACATTAGGTGGAGCGAGTAATAATTTACTTAGAATACCAGGTCTTGGATCTACAGATGGCCATGTGCTTACATATGAAGCTTCTTCAGGTGGTATTGTATTAAAAGCCGCTGGCAGTGGAGGTGTAGATGGTAGTGGAACAGCAAGTTATATTCCAAAGTGGAGTGATTCAGATACTTTGACAGATAGTGGTATTTATGACTCTGGAACTAACATTGGTATCGGTACAGCAACTCCAAGCGCAAGGTTACAAGTAATTGGAACTAGCACACCTGCTAAATTTTATTACAATAGTAGTTTTACAAATGCTCAATACACCGCGGTCAATATTGGTATGATGACTAGTGGTACAATAGCTGATGGTTTCGGACCTAAACTTACATTTAGGACGGGTGGTAATGGTTTTGATGGTTATGCAGCTGCGGATATTGGAACAAAAAGAAATGGGGCTGATAGCACGCATGATCTTACTTTTGCTACAAGCACAGGTGGTTCAATGACCGATAAAATGATTATAAAAAACAACGGTTACGTTGGAATAGGTACTACTAGCCCTTCAGCTAAATTAAGTATAGAAGGTACTACCGGTACAACAAGTAGTAATTTGTTGACAATAAAGTCTAATACTTCTTTTCCTTTTTCATCTATTCATATTGTAGATTTTATAAACAGCTCTGGTTCAACTGTAGGAAAAATTCTTATGAATACTTCGTCAGTAACATACTCTACCTCTTCTGACTATAGATTAAAAGAAAATATAGATGAAATATCTAACAGTATTAATAGAGTTAAGCAATTAAAACCTAAAAGGTTTAACTTTATAGGCGAAGCAGATAGAACTGTTGATGGATTTTTAGCGCATGAAGTAGCTGAAGTAGTCCCACACGCTGTTGACGGAGAAAAAGACGCTATAGATTCAACGGGTAAACCTATTTACCAAGGTATTGATCAAAGCGCTATTGTACCTCTGCTAACAGCAGCATTACAAGAAGCAATAGCTAAAATAGAAGATTTAGAAACAAGAATACAAGAACTAGAAAATAAATAAATTATGATTACATATAGTTGGAATTGTAAAACAGTAGATTGTTATCCTCAACAAGACAACGAAAATAATGTAGTATATAAAGTACACTGGCGAGTAACTGCCATTTCAAGCGAATTAAATACTGAAGGTCAACCTTATTTAGCGGATAGTATTGGTACACAAACGTTAGACACTGGTGATATTACAGATTTTATACCTTTTGAAGAGTTAACAAATGATGAAGTTACTGCTTGGACTAAATCAGCAATGGGAAATGAGCAAGTTGAGCAAATTGAATCTGGGCTTGAATATGAAATAAACTCTTTAATTACACCTAAAAGCATTACTCTTACTATAGAGTAACTATTACTTATAACATAATAACAAGGGTAAAAAAACAAAAAAACGAGTAATAATACAAACATACCAATTAAATATATTATTAAGTTAAATTAAATTAAATTAAATTATGTCAGACAAAATTGTCAAGAACCTTAATTTTGGTGAAAACGCCAAAAACACGGTTTTTAAAGGTATAGAAAAACTAACAAAAGCTGTTAGTTCTACATTAGGCGCAAGCGGTAAATGCGTTATTTTAGAAGACGGTAGTGGTAAACCTGTTATTACTAAAGATGGTGTAACAGTTGCAGATTCTATCGTTTTATTAGATCCAGTAGAAAATATGGGTGCAACGCTTTTGAAAGAAGCAGCTCGTAAAACAGTAAAAGAAGCTGGTGACGGAACAACAACAGCAACAGTGTTAGCTCATTCAATACTAAAGCAAGCTTACAAGTTAAACAATGAATATAATAGTAGAGATTTAAAAAACGGTATTAATAATGCTACAGAAAGAGTAGTTAAGTACCTAGAAAAAAACTCTATAAAAGTTACAGGAGACATGATTGACTCTGTAGCTACTATATCAACAAATAACGATCCAGCTTTAGGGAAAGTTATTGCAGATGCTTTTAGATCTGTAGGTGAAACAGGTGTAGTAATAATGGAACCTACTAGCGAATCTGAAACTTACGTAGATGTTGTAGAGGGTATACAGTATGATAAAGGACTTACAAACTCTAACTTTGTAACAAACAAAGCTAATAAAACAGCTGAACTAGAAAACCCATTAGTTTTGTTAATTGATTCACCTGTTGAAAGTATTAGACAAATACAGTCGGTATTAGAGTATGTAATCAAAAATAACAAACCTTTACTGATTATAGCAGACATAGAGCAACCTGTTTTATCTGCATTAGCTATGAACAAAGTAAAAGGTAATATAAAAGTAAACGTTATAAACGCACCTACTTTTGGTATAAGTAAAAAAGACGTTTTAACTGATTTGTCTATGCTTACTGGAGCTACAATCATAAACGAAGATCTTGGAGATGATCTTGATTTAATATCTGTAGATAAGTTAGGTGAATGCGTAAAGAGTATTACTAGTGATCAAGAAACTATTATACAGGTTAAAGAAGTATCTGAAGAAGTAAATGAGATTATTAGTAAAATAAAAGAGCAATTAGAAACTGAAAAATCTCCTGCTCAAGTTATAAGACTTGAAAAACGTCTTGCTCGTTTATCTGCTAAAGTAGCAGTTGTTAAGGTTGGAGCAAATTCAGAGATAGAACTCAAAGAAAAAACAGATAGAGTAGAAGATGCTATCTGTGCTACTAAAGCCGCAATAAAAGAGGGTATAATACCAGGTGGAGGTATTGCTTTGCTTAATGCGTCTACTAATACAAAAGCTAAAAATGAAGGTGAAGAAGTTTTGCTTAACGCTATAAAAGCACCTTACGAAACTATTTTAACTAACGCAGGTCTTGAAGTTGTTTATCCTCAAATAAAAAATAGAGGTTTAAATGTGGTTACAGGGAAAGACGTGAATATGGTACGAGCAGGTATTATTGACCCATTACTGGTTACTAAAAGTGCTCTTAGAAACGCGGCTTCAGTAGCAACTACAATATTATCTACAGATTGTGTAATCAATAATTTAAGAGTTGGAGATGAAAGCAATAGGTAGAAACTTAATAATAAAAAAAATAAAAGAAGGGACCACTAAAACAAAAGGTGGTCTACTTCTTGCTGAATCTCATAGAGATGATATAAGATATATAGAAGCTAGTATAATATCTATAGGAAGTGATGTAGTTGGCGTAAATGAAAATGATAAAATATTCTTTGATAAACACGCTGGTCACAAAATAGAAATAGGTAGAGATATTTATCACGTTATTAAACTAGAAGATATAGTTGTTGTTTTATGAAAAGGCTAGAAGCAAGAGATATAAAAGATATAAACTTGCTAAAACATTACCGTATAATACGCAAATGGGCTTGTAAAAACAACAACCTTAATGATGCTGAATTAGAGCTTCTAATATATCTTGACTGTATGGAATATTTTTCTAAACAAGACTTTAAAATAGGTACTTATTCTTACAGCTGGGATAATAGACGTTGGAATAAGCTTTTAAAATCTGGTTGGATAAAGGTTTGGAGACATAGAAATAGAACTACTCAAAAATATAATATATATCAAGTTTCTTTTCAATGTAAACAACTTATAAATAGAATGTACAGGATAATGCTAGGCGAAGAAGATATACCGACTAGTTCAAGAAGAAACAAAATAATAAGCGGTAATAGTTATACGGATAAAGTTTTAACTACGGCCATATATAACGTTAACAAAGATAAAAAAAGATAACTATGCCTACTTATAAGCAAGATTTAAAAGCTACATCAGGTAATGCACCTACAATGTATATTGACCCTGTTACTGGACAAGAGATTCCAAACCAACAATTAACTTATGCTACACCTGTTCCAGGAAATCAAATAGGTGTTGCTAAACCATTATTTAACGACTCAGTTACGGCTGCAGGTAATAAAATTTTTGGTAACGTAGATCAAAGACAAAGATCTCTGCAAAATCAAGCAGGCGTTATTCAATCTCCAATGTATTTTAAAGATCAAACAGGTGATGGTAAAATAACGAAAGCTGATGTTATAAAAGCTAGAATAGAAGGATATAAAAAATAAATAAATAAATTATGGCAAAAAAAGCAACAAAAGCTGATACTAACGCTGGTGGCGTAGTTGGTGAAAATACAATATGGGACGGTCCATTAAGTCAAGTTGGTAGACCTCACGGTAAAGGATCTAGTAGTGGTATTAATGGTATGAAATTAAAGTTGGATAGTGTAAACTATTCCGCTGGACCTATTACACAAAAAGCAAAAAAATAAAAGATGGGTTCTTTCAGCGATATAAAACTTTATACATTAAACACAAGTGTATTAGCTATTTCGCTAGCCAATGTTGATGTAGTATTAAAGTTAGCTTTATTATCTATATCTATTGGTTACACCGTACAAAAATGGTATTACTTGAATAAAAATAAAAAATAGATGGCAAAGTTAGATAAATCTAAAATGGCTTGTAATAAGCCAAAGAAAACTTCTAGTCACCCTACTAAATCACACGTCGTTAAAGCTTGTGAAGGCGGTAAGGAGAAAATAATTAGATTTGGACAACAAGGAGTTACAACTGCAGGTAAACCTAAAAAAGGTGAATCAGCTAAGCAGAAGGCTAGACGTGCTAGTTTCAAAGCTAGACACGCTAAAAATATTAAAAAAGGTAAAATGTCTGCCGCTTGGTGGGCTGATAAAGTTAAATGGTAAAATTAAAAAGTCATGAACAAAGGTAGAAAATACGATTACAAAGAAGCTTATAACAAAAATCTAACAGCTAAAGCTAGGTTACATTATTTAGAGAACGCTAGACACGATGCTGATTCTCCTGCAAAGATGGAATCTGCTAAAACAGAAAAAAAGAACTTACTTAAATACAACCCAGTTGTAAACAAAGCATCAGGATCTTTTATGTCTAAACACTCTCAGTCAGGTTTTGCTTCTCCAATTAAGAAAAAAGGCTGCAAAAAATACTAATATGAGTTTTAAGCTTAAACCACCATTTGAGTGTGATAATACTCCCATATATCAAACTGATATGGAAGAAGGTGTTTTAGGTATGGCTAATAATAATGGTACTATACTAATAAATAAATACTTGAGTCCAGCTAAAGCCAAGGAAGTTATAAAACATGAAAAAGTACATATTGATCAGATAAAACGTGGAGATCTTGATTATGACGATAATAATGTTTATTGGAAAGGTAAAAAATATTCTAGAAAAAATATGAAAGAAGGGGCTAAAAATTTGCCCTGGGAAAAAGAAGCATATAACAAGGTATGAAAAAAATATTCGAATGGCTAACAGGTGGTGTTATTAAGGAGGTTGGTAACGTAATAGATAAAATTACAACTACAAAAGAAGAAAAACTAGAGGCTCAAAGAAAAATACAAGAAATATTAGAGAAAGCTGATAGCGAAGCTCAATCACAAGTAACTGATCGTTGGAAAGCTGATATGGCTAGCGATAGCTTTTTATCTAAAAATATAAGACCTATAGTTTTAATATATTTAACTTTTATATTTACAGTTTTATCTTTTGCTGATGGTAATATAGGTGGTTTTAAAGTAGATGAAGCTTATACACCTATTTTTCAGTCTTTACTGATAACAGTATACGGCGCTTATTTTGTAGGTCGTACCTGGGAAAAGAATAAAAAATCAAGTGATAATAGTAATAAATAAATAAAAAAAATGTACAAAAACGTAATTACATCAGAAAATACTTTAAATAATCATAAGGAGGTTATTACTTCACAAGTACCAGATCAATTATTAAAGATAGGTTCTGATGAAAACGTAGAAGCAATCAAAGAACATTTTAAGTGGGTTTTAGCAAATGACTTTTATAAAGATGAGTTAAGTGCTGAACAAATTGCAGAAATGGAAAGCTATCTACCAAGTGATTATCAAGATGAATACGAAGATTTACCGGTGTAGAAAAGTAAAATATAGTGTAACTATATAACTGTACAATAATTAAATTAAATCAAAATGAGTAAAATCAAAAAAGAACAATTAGAAAAAATTCAAGAACAACAAAGTAGGTTGCAAAGTATTTTAGTCGAGATAGGTGTGATGGAAGTTCGTAAACACGAAGCTACACACGCACAATCTGTTTTATCTCAAGAAATAGAGGCGACTAAAAAAGAACTTGAAGAAGAATATGGAGCTATTAACATTAATATGCAAGATGGCTCTTACACTATTATTGAAAAAGAAGAAGATGATGACACAGATCTAACTGTGGTTAAATCTGAGAACTAATGAGTAGTGTAATTAGAAAAATAAGTATAGGTTCTGATTACAAAAATGATGCAATGCATTATGCTGTAGGTCAACAGGTTTATGGAGGTCATGAAATATCTCATATACTTCATAATGAATCTGAAGACTCTTATAGTATTCACATCAAGAAAAACAATGAGGTACTGCCATGGAAGAAGTTTAACTCTAACATGGCTGTATCTATTGAGTATGATTTAGCATATTAATGAAAAGTTTATTTGATTTTATTGTAAAGCCAGTTAATAAGCGTTACGATAATGAAATTAAAATAGGTGACAAAAGCCTTATAACTAATACTAATACAGAAGACTTTAAAGCAGTGAGTAACACGGCGGAGGTTGTTTCAATACCATCTGCTTATTCTACAACTATTAAAAAAGGTGATATAATAATTATTCACCACAATGTGTTTAGAAGTTTCTTTGATATTAGAGGTAAACGAAAAGATAGTAGATCTAAATTTATAGATAATTTATATTTTTGTTCACCTGACCAAATCTACTTGTACAAAAGTGATAGTAATTGGAAAGCCTTTCAAGACAGGTGTTTTATAAAACCCTTGCTAGATAACAACGATCTAACACTTGATAAAGAGAGAAAGCTTATAGGAATACTAAAATATGGTAATAGTTCCTTAGAAGCTGTTAAAATCGTTCCTGGTGACCTAGTAGGTTACACGCCTTATGGTGAGTTTGAGTTTATCATAAATGATGAACGATTATATTGTATGAAATCAAATGATATTGTAATTAAGTATGAACGTAAAGGAGACGAAGAAGAGTATAATCCAAGCTGGGCAAAGAGCAGTTGAAGAATTAATAAAAGTAGCTAAAGAAGCTATTGTTGATTCTGATGATGATATTTCTGCAGATAGATTAAAAAATGCTGCAGCTACTAAAAAGCTAGCTATATTTGATGCTTTTGAAATACTCAAACGTATTGAAGATGAAGAAAACATACTTAATGATAGACCTAGTGAAAAGAAAGAAAAAGCTTTCAAGGGGTTTGCTGAAGGAAGATCTAAGTAATGTACGAGCAATCATTATATAAAATATTACCTGATTATATTAAGCCTAAAATAATAAATAAAAAAAATAGGTATAATAAGTGGGAGTACGGCTATAACGAGGAGTTTGATATTGTTGTAATAAGTAAAACTGGTAAGATCGGTGATATATACGAGATACAAAACTTAAAAATAGCTTTACCAAAACAAAAAGATGTTCACGAGTTTGAAGAAAATAAATGGAAACCTTTTGAATATCCTAAAGAACTACAGAGAATAAAAACTATATTTGATTGGAAAACATACGACGAAAGTTTTAAAGAAAAATGGTACGATTATATAGATAATGAGTTTAAACGTCGTGAACAAGGTTTTCATTTTAAAAACAATAATAAACCTACTTATATTACTGGTACTCATTATATGTATTTACAATGGAGTAAAATAGATGTAGGTAATCCAGATTTTAGAGAGTCAAATAGGTTATTTTTTATTTTTTGGGAAGCTTGCAAAGCTGATAAAAGATGCTTCGGTATGTGTTATTTAAAAAATAGACGTTCTGGATTTTCTTTCATGGCGTCTGGAGAAACAGTAAACGAAGCAACAATATCTAGTGATTCAAGATTTGGTATATTATCAAAATCAGGTCCTGACGCAAAGAAAATGTTTACAGATAAAGTTGTGCCAATATCTGTTAACTACCCTTTCTTCTTTAAACCCATACAAGACGGTATGGATCGTCCAAAAACAGAACTTGCATATAGAGTTCCAGCGTCAAAGCTAACAAGAAGAAATATAACTTCTACAGACAGACCGGAAGAACTACAAGGACTTGATACGACTATAGATTGGAAAAATACAGGTGATAACTCTTATGATGGTGAAAAACTAAAGCTATTAGTTCACGATGAAAGCGGTAAGTGGGAAAAACCTAACAATATACTAAATAATTGGCGAGTAACAAAAACTTGTTTACGATTAGGTTCTAGAATTATTGGTAAGTGTATGATGGGTTCAACATCAAACGCTTTAGATAAAGGAGGTGATAACTTTAAAAAACTTTATTATGCTTCAAACGTCGAAAAAAGAAACCGTAACGGACAGACTAGTTCGGGATTATATTCTTTGTTCATACCTATGGAATGGAATTACGAAGGATTCATCGATTCTTATGGCTTACCTGTATTCGAAACACCAAATAAAGAAACCTACGGACCGTTCGGTGATGAAATAACTCAAGGTGTTATTGAACATTGGCAAAATGAAGTTGAAGGTTTAAAAGACGATCAAGACGGGTTAAATGAATATTATAGACAGTTTCCAAGAACAGAGGAGCACGCTTTCAGAGATGAAGCAAAAGAGTCTTTATTTAATCTAACTAAAATATACGAGCAAATAGATTATAATGCTGATTTACATAATACATCTACAGTAACAACTGGTAGTTTCCAGTGGGAAAATGGTATTAAAGATACAAGGGTTTTATTTTATCCTAATAAAGATGGTAGGTTTAAAATATCTTGGATTCCTCCAGTTAATTTACAAAATAAAATAGCCATAAAAAATGGTGTTAAATACCCTGGCAATGAACACTGCGGAGCTTTTGGTTGTGATAGTTACGATATATCAGGTACAGTAGACAAAAGAGGTTCTAATGGATCCTTACATGGCTTAACAAAGTTTAGCATGGAAAACGTACCACCAAACTTATTCTTTTTAGAATACATAGCTAGACCTCAAACCGCTGAGATATTCTTTGAAGATGTTTTAATGGCTTGTGTATTTTATGGAATGCCAATATTAGCTGAAAATAATAAACCTAGATTATTGTATCATTTTAAGAGAAGAGGTTATAGAGGTTTCTCAATGAATAGACCAGATAAAATATACAATAAACTATCCGTAACAGAAAGAGAAATAGGTGGAGTACCAAATTCTAGTGAAGATATGAAACAAGCCCATGCAGCTGCTATTGAAACATATGTAGAGGAAAACGTAGGTAACACAGTTGATGGATATGGTAATATGTATTTTCAAAGAACACTAGAAGATTGGGCTAAATTTAATATTAATAATAGAACAAAGCATGATGCTTCTATAAGTTCTGGTTTAGCTATTATGGCTTGTAACAAGAATAGATATACACCTGTTGCTAAAAAAGAATACAAAAAAATAGATTTAGGTATAAAACGATACGATAATAAAGGAACATCGTCAAAAATTATAAGATAAATGAAAGTATACACTAATACTAACAGCTCTTTTCCTAGCCAAGTAGTTAGCGATGAAGTAAAAGCAAGTTTAGACTACGGGATCCAAGTCGGTAGAGCTATTGAAGGAGAGTGGTTTCAAGAGGGTCGTTCTGGAAACAGATACGCTCAAAGTTATAGTAATTTTCATCAATTAAGATTATATGCTAGAGGTGAGCAATCAATAGCTAAATACAAAGACGAGTTATCAATTAACGGTGATTTGTCTTATTTAAATTTAGACTGGAAACCAGTACCTGTTATACCTAAGTTTGTAGATATAGTTGTAAACGGTATGTCTAATAAGTCTTATGATATTCAAACAGTAGCACAAGATCCTTTTTCTATAGAACAAAAAACTAAGTATGCTACTGCTGTTGCTAGAGATATTAATATGAATCAAGTTTTACAAGGTTTTAAAGATAACCTAGGTATAGACTTGTATAATGTTCCAGACCCAGTAGATTTACCATCAAGTAAAGAAGAGCTTGACTTATATATGCAAATGAGTTACAAGCAAACAGTTGAAATAGCTGAAGAAGAGCTTATAGATAACACATTAGCTATTAATAGATATAATGAAACAAAAAGAAGACTAGCTTATGATTTAACAGTGCTAGGTATATGTGCTACTAAAACAAACTTTAATCAAGCTGAAGGTATTAAAATAGAATACGTTGATCCAGCTTATATGGTTTATTCATATACAGAAGATCCAAATTTTGAAGACATATACTATGTCGGTGAAGTTAAATCTATAACAATACCTGAGTTAAAAAAACAGTTTCCAGATATATCTGATGAAGAGCTTGAGGCTATTCAAAAAATGCCAGGTAATTCTCAATACATAACAGGTTGGGGTAATTATGACTCTAATACTGTACAAGTAATGTACTTTGAATATAAAACATACCAAGATCAAGTTTTTAAAATAAAGAAAACAGATAATGGTTTAGAAAAAGCTATAGAAAAAACAAGCGAATTCAACCCTCCAGCTAATGATAATTTTGAGAGAGTTTCTAGAACTATAGAGGTTTTATACACTGGGGCTAAAGTGTTAGGAAATAATCATATGCTAGAGTGGAAGCTTGCTGAAAATATGACAAGACCATCTGCTGATTCTACAAAAGTAGAAATGAATTATTGTATTTCAGCTCCTAGAATGTATAAAGGTAGAATCGAGTCTATTGTTAGTAGAATTACTGGTTTTGCTGATATGATTCAATTAACTCATTTAAAGCTACAACAAGTAATGTCTAGAATAGTACCTGACGGTGTATTTTTAGATATGGATGGTTTAGCTGAAGTAGATCTAGGTAATGGTACAAATTATAATCCAGCTGAAGCACTAAACATGTATTTCCAAACAGGTAGTGTTGTAGGTAGATCACTTACACAAGATGGTGGTATGAATGCTGGTAAAGTTCCAGTTCAAGAATTAGCTTCATCATCTGGCCAAGGAAAAATACAAAGTTTAATTGGCACCTATGAGTATTATTTAAAAATGATCAGAGATGTCACTGGACTTAATGAAGCAAGAGATGGTTCTATGCCTGATAAAGACGCTTTACTTGGTTTGCAAAAATTAGCTGCTAATGCTTCTAACACAGCAACTAAACATATACTAAATTCTTTGTTATACGTTAGTCTTAGAATTTGTGAAAATATTAGTTTAAAAGCTGCAGATGTTCTAAAAAACCCAATGCTTAGAAACTCTATGGCTAATTCTATAAGTACATTTAATACTAATACGTTAGAAGAGCTTGTTAATTTACAACTACATGACTTTGGTATATATTTACAATTAGAACCTGAGGAAGAAGATAAAGCTAAGTTAGAGCAAAATGTTCAGATGGCTATACAAACTGGAGCTATATCTTTGTCAGACGCTATAGATATTAGAGAGATTAAAAACATAAAATTAGCTAACAAGTTTTTAAAACTTAGACAACAACAAAAAATACAACTTGAACAACAGCAAGCACAAGCTAACATACAAGCACAAGCGCAAGCAAACGCTCAAGCTAGTGAAGCCGCTGCTATGGCTGAAGTTCAAAAACAACAAGCATTAACCCAAGAAAAAGTCAGTATAGAGCAAGCTAAATCTCAATTTGAAATACAACGCATGCAAACTGAAGCTCAAATAAAAAGAGAGCTAATGGCTGAAGAATTTAATTACCAAATACAGTTAGCGCAAGCAAGAGCTGGTGTTGAAAGAGAAAAAGAAAAAGAAATAGAAGATCGTAAAGACGAGAGAACAAGAATACAAGCAACCCAACAATCAGAGATGATAGCTCAAAGACAAAACGATGAGCTACCTAAAAACTTTGAATCTGCTGGGTTTGACAATCTCGGAGGTTTTGGACTAGAACAGTTCGACCCTCGCTAAAAGTAAATTTTTAACTATTTAATTATATTATATTATGTCACAAGAAAAACAAGAGGGAGAGTTTTCTTTAAAAGGTAAGAAAACTAAACCGAAAAATTTAGGTAAAACACAAGAAGGACCTATTAAAGTAAACTTATCTACTCCAGTTGAAAAACAAGTAGCAGAAGAAGAAAAAGATGTTACTAGAGTAGTAATTGGTTCTGAAGAAAAACAACCAGAAGAAAATGCCAATACAGAGCAAGAAACAACAGAAGTGGTTGCAGATAAACAAACCGGAACTGTACAAGAAGTGGGTGAAGAAGTATCACCAGGGGAAAGCACCGTTCAAGATGAAAATCCAATCATCCAAGAAATAACTGAAGAAGAAGTAGAAAAAGTTGAAAAACTAGAAGAACAGTTAGATAAAGCTATAGAAAATAAATATAGTGATAATAAAAAACTACCTGAAAATATTGAAAAACTAGTTTCATTCATGGAAGAAACTGGTGGTAGTATTAGCGACTATGTTAGACTAAACGCTGACTATTCTAGTGTTGATAACAATACATTACTTAAAGAATATTACAAGAAAACAAAACCTTACTTAGATAGTGAGGATATAGGTCTCTTACTTGAAGATTTTTCATATGATGAGGATATAGATGAAGAAAGAGATATACGCAAGAAGAAACTTGCATTTAAAGAAGAAGTTGCAAAAGCCAAAAGCTTTTTAGAGGAAACAAAGAGTAAGTACTACGACGAGATCAAGTTGAGACCGGGCGTAACTCAAGACCAACAAAAAGCAACGGACTTTTTTAACCGATATAATGAGCAACAAATAGTAGCTGAGCAACAGCACGAGGAATTTAAAAGCCAAACTAAAAAACTTTTTAACCAAGATTTCAAAGGTTTTGATTTCAACTTAGGTGAAAGAAAATTTAGATACGGTGTTAAAGATCCTTCTAAAGTTGCAGAAAATCAATCAAACATTAATAATCTTGTAGGGAAGTTCCTTAATGAAGATGGTAGTGTAAAAGATCCGGTTGGTTATCACAAAGCTATGTATGCTGCTTCAAATGTTGACACTATTGCAAATCATTTTTATGAACAAGGTAAAGCTGACGCTGTAAAAGAAGTTATTAGTAATTCTAAAAACCCTAGTTCAGCGCCTAGGCAAACACCTCAAGGTGAATTTAAAAATGGTATAAAAGTGAAAGTGTTAAACAACGATGCGCTTAGTGCATCAAAACTAAAGATTAAAAAAATAAAAATTTAACATTTAAAATTATTTAAAAAATGGCTTTATCACCAACATTCGGTTCAATTAAACCGAGTCAAAAACAACAATTACTGTCTGATAACTATTTAAGTTTTACAGATGGATCAGGTAACGACTTTGCACAACAATATCTACCTGAAATTTATGAACAAGAAGTAGAGCGTTACGGAAACAGAACTCTTTCTGGATTTTTACGCATGGTAGGAGCTGAAATGCCTATGACTTCTGACCAAGTAGTATGGTCTGAGCAAAATAGATTACATGTAGCTTATGACAATGTAACTAAAACTGCTGCAGGAAATACTTTAACTTTCGTTTTAAACGCTACTGCTGGTAACAGCTTTGTTGCTAATGTAATTTCACCAAACCAAACTATCGTAGTTTTAGATCCTGCTACAGGAGCTGAAGTAACTGCTTTAGTTGAATTAAGTGTTAACACATCAGCTGTCCTAGCTACACTTACAGTTGCTACTTATACAGGTGCTGATCTTGACGCTACTTTTGGCGCTGGTGCAGTAACTGGTCTTAAAATCTTTGTTTATGGTTCTGAATTCAAAAAAGGAACTGGAGACGTAGATCTTAAATCAATCACTCCTTCTTTCACTCAATTTTCTAATTCACCTATCATCATCAAATCTAAATACGCTATTTCTGGATCTGATGCTGCACAAATTGGCTGGGTTGAAGTTGCTACTGAAGATGGAACAGGAGGTTATTTATGGTACTTAAAAGCTGAGTCTGAAACTAGACTACGTTTTGAAGACTATTTAGAAATGTCTGTAGTTGAAGGAACTAAAGCTGCTGCTGGATCTGGTGTTGCTGCTATCGCTGGAGACGTTAAGTACAAAGGAACTGAAGGTCTTTTCGCTGCTATCAAATCAAGAGGAAACACTTTCTCTGCGTTTGCACCTGCTGCTGGAGTTTTAACTGACTTTGATGCTATTCTTAAAAATCTTGATACTCAAGGAGCTATTGAAGAAAACATGCTTTTCGTAAATAGACAACTTTCTTTAACTATCGACAACATGTTAGGTGGTGTATCAAGTGGAGCTAACGGTGGTGTTGCTTATGGATTATTTGAAAATTCAGAAGATATGGCACTTAACCTTGGTTTCTCTGGATTTAGAAGAGGTTCTTATGACTTCTATAAAACTGACTGGAAATACTTGAACGATGCTTCAACTCGTGGAGCTGTTGCAGATGCAGGTATCGAAGGTGTATTAGTACCAGCTGGAACTTCTACAGTTTATGACCAAATTTTAGGAACTAACATCAGACGTCCATTCTTGCACGTACGTTATAGAGCGTCTCAAACTGATGACAGAAGAATGAAATCTTGGTTAACTGGATCTGTTGGAGGAGCTTACACTTCTGATCTTGATGCAATGGAAGTACACTTCCTATCTGAAAGATGTTTATGTGTTCAAGGTGCTAACAACTTTGTAATCTTTACTGATTAAGAGTAAATTATTGTAATTACTACCCTCGTTGAACTGACGGGGGTAATAATTACTCTTATATTTTTTATTAACATTTTTATTATATTATATTATGGCTACAAAAGCTAAACAAGCAACAGAAAAAATTGAGGTTGCGCCTCAAACAGTTAGTGCTAAAAAAGTACAAACAAAACAAGAACCTGCTAAACCAAAGTGGGAAATTAAAAATAGAACCTATATTTTAAAAGGTGCATACACTCCATTAACTCATACTTTAGCATCGAGACATTCTGCTAGATTTCCTTTGTTATGGTTTGATGAAGAAACTGGAGAACAAAAAGAATTAAGATATGCTACAAATCAAAACTCACCACTTGTAGAAGAACAAAAAGGTGAAGCAACTCTTGGGCATATTATATTTGATAACGGTACTTTATTTGTACCTAAGCAAAAACAAAATTTACAAAAACTTTTATCTATTTACCATCCAGCGTTAAACAAAAAATATTATGAGTTTAATAAGGTTGAAATAGCTGAAAATGAGCTAGATGATTTAGAGCTAGAAATAGATGCTTTAAATGCTGCAAAATCTATGGATATAGATCAAGCTGAAGCTATATTAAGAGTAGAGATTGGATCTGAAGTAACTAAGATGACTAGTAGAGAAATAAAAAGAGACTTACTTATGTTTGCAAAACACAATGCGTCTTTATTTCTTGATTTAGCTAACGATGAAAACGTACAACTTAGAAACTTTGCTATTAAAGCCGTAGAAGCTAATATAATTAACTTAGCTGGTGACCAAAGAACATTTACTTGGGCTACAAACGGTAAAAAATTAATGACAGTTCCATTTGATGAACATCCATACTCAGCTATGGCTGCTTTCTTTAAAACAGATGAAGGTTTAGAAGTTTTTAAATCTATAGAGAAAAAACTCTCATAACATGTAATACTAATATATAGGAGATCACTTATGTGGTCTCCTCTGTATTATAATAAAAAAATAACAAATGGCAATAAATGTAGATACGGTTTACAAAACAGTCTTATTGATATTAAATAAAGAACAAAGAGGTTATATGACGCCTGATGAGTTTAATAAGATAGCTACTCAAGTTCAGCTTGAAACTTTTGAAAATTATTTTGAGAGTTTAAACCAACAACTACGAGTGCCAGATAATGACAGCGAATATGCTGATCGTATAAAAAACATTGAAGAAAAAATATCTATATTTAAAAAATATGCAGCTACTACTTATTCAGTAGATCACTTCACTTTACCTGCAGATTTATATAGACTAGGTACAGTTGTGTATAAAGACGAAACAGAAGCTCAACTAATTCAAAGAAATGATCTTCTATACGTCAACCAATCACCATTAACAAAACCCACAGACAAATATCCATTGTATTTATACGAAGATAATAAGCTATATTTAAAACCAGCTAGTATAAATTCTAATATTAGTGTTTCTTATGTAAAAAAACCTGCTGATGTTATATGGAATTTTACGATACCTCAATTTCAAAACTATTATCAGTTTGATGCAGCTAATTCAACTAACTTTGAGTTAGATGTATCAGAACAACCTGAAGTAATTGTAAAAATATTATTGTACGCAGGAGTTGTTGTAAAAGATTACAATTTAGTAAACTTAGCAGCTCAAGAAATACAATCAGAGGAAATAAATCAAAAAAGCTAATAAACTATGCCTACACCTAATGGAGGTTTAATAACCGAAAACAATCGCCAATATTACGCTGGATCGCAAAGCTTTTTAAGCATTAGCGGATCAGGGCAAGCATTTACTACCACTTTTGATACAGATTTAGTTTTTGGTAGTTACAATCCTACAGAAACTAATTACGCTTTAAACAACTTTAAATTATATACAGCTGCTGCTGGTGCTTTAGTTTATACTGAATATACTTCAGCTTACACAGTTGTTGGTAACACTATAACCATAACAGGTGCTTTAGCCGCTAACACTGCTGTTGTAGTTCAATTAAAATCAGTTGAAGGTGGAAACTATGGTAATAGAGATGCTTATGGTAATACTGTTGAAGAAAACTGGGGATCATACTCTTATACTAAGCTAGACGATGTAATAACTAACTTTATGGTTGCTTATGTTGGTACTGGTAAAATCATATCAGATGTAAAAAGAACTGATGTAGTTTTCTTTGCAAAAAGAGCAATGCAAGAATTTAGTTATGATACGTTAAAAAGTATAAAGTCTCAAGAATTAACTATACCACCTAGTCTTAGTGTGCCTATGCCACAAGATTATGTGAATTATGTTAACATGTCTTGGGTTGATAATTCAGGTATAAAACATATAATATATCCTACCACATTAACAAGTAACCCTTACGAAAATCCAGTACAAGATGCGCAAGGTATTCCTACTCAAGGAAATTTTAATCAAAACTTAGAAGGAACATCGTTGACTGAAAAACTTTGGGACGAAAACGGTATTGGTGTTATAAACAATCAATTACAAGACGGTTCACCTGTTTGGGCTAATGTATACGGTGGAGGCTTTGGTCAAGGATTTGCTTGGCAGAGTGGTTTTTATGGTATACAACCAGAAGTTAGTCAGATCAATGGTTGGTTTACTATTAACGAAAGAGAAAATAAGTTTTCCTTCTCTAACGATCTAGTTGATCGCTTAATCATTTTAGAGTATATTTCTGATGGTTTAGCATATGATCTAGACACTAGAGTACCGAAAATGGCAGAAGAAGCTATGTATGCTTATATATTACATGCTATTGTTTCTACTAGAGCTAATCAACCGGAATATCTAGTACAAAGACTACGTCAAGAAAAAAGTGCTAAATTAAGAAATGCTAAAATAAGATTATCTAATATCAAGCTTAATGAATTTGTTCAAGTTATGCGAGGTAAATCTAAATGGATAAAATCATAAATTAAATGGCTGAAATTAAAAATACTTTTCTAAGGTCCAAAATGAATAAAGATTTGGACGATAGATTAATACCAAACGGTGAGTATCGTGATGCGCAGAATATATCTGTAGGTAAATCAGAAGATGCCGATGTAGGTGCTTTAGAAAATATTATAGGTAACGCTAATATAACTAGTTCATTACCGTATGATTCTAGTTGTGAAATCATAGGTTACTTTTCTGACAATAGTAACAACAAAATAATAACTTTTGTAACTAACTATACAGATCCTAATCCATCTAGTCCAACATATGTATCTGATGCTAATAAAGCAACACCAACTCCTAACCCACTTAACGAGTGTCATATATGTATTTATGACCAAAATAATCCTGGTTATCAAAAAATAGTAAGTGGAGAGTTTTTAAACTTTTCTACAACTAATAAAGTTTTAGGTGTTAGTTTAATAGAAAACTTATTATTTTTTACAGATAATAGAAATCAACCTAGAAAAATAAATGTTGAAACAGCTATAAGTAATCCTAGTTATTATAATACTGAAGATACTATATCTGTAGCTAAGTATAATCCATACGAGTCTATAAGTTTACTAAAAAAAGTAAAGGGTAAAACTACTGCTGCTACCACTAGTGGGTCTACTATAACTCTAGAAAGTGTTGACGGTATTGAGCAAGGTATGTTTGTTACCGCTGTTAATGATGATGAAGGTATAGCGATACAAGGTTTAGATTTTGTAACCGTAGCATCTATAAATAGTACAACAAAAGTAGTAACTTTACAAACGCAAGTTGGAGCTACAACAACTCCAGTAAGTGCTAGTGTTACTGTTACTGATAACGCTATAGTTACATTTTTAAAGTCTACAATGACTAATGAAGAAGATGTTGCGAGTTGGCCAGGTGATCCCGATTTATTAGAAGATAAATATGTTAGATTTTCATATAGATTTAAGTTTGATGATGGAGAGTACTCTTTAATGGCTCCTTTTACTCAAATAGCATATGTACCTAAACAAAAAGGTTATTTTAACAGCGGAGATGAAGACGCTTCATATAGATCAACAATTTTAGATTTCATGGAAAATGAAATGAATAACATGGAGTTGTTGATACCTTTACCTTCAAAGGGGACTAATTTAGAAGAAGAATATAAAATAACCTCTATAGATGTATTATATAAAGAGTCAGATGCTTTAACTGTTAAAGTTTTAGAAACATTACCTATAGGTAAAATACCAGCAACCGACTTACAAACAAATATTTATTCTTATCAATACCAATCAAGAAAACCTTATAAAACATTACCTCAAGCTGAAACAACTAGAGTTTATGATAAAGTTCCTGTTAGAGCATTATCTCAAGAAACTTCAGGTAATAGAGTTATGTATGGTAATTTTTATGATAAATACTCCTCACTTGATTCTATTGATTACTATGTAGGTACTAACCAAAAAAATACTACTAGTTTTGATTCTTGGGTAGAATATCCTAACCACACTTTAAAACAAAACAGAAACTATCAAGTTGGCTTTATTTTAGCAGATAAATTCGGAAGACAAACACCTGTTATATTATCTCCTGTAGACTTAACTGGTATAAATAGTGGTACTGTAGAATTTAAAGGTGGTTCGACTATTTATCATCCTTATTATGATAGCTCTACCCAACCAAACATTCAACAATGGTTCGGAGATGCTATCCAAGTAGTTGTTCAAAACAAAATATCAAACGGTGTAAACGATAAAAACACTTTAAGCGAAGCAGGTTTATATGCGGTACAATATCAAGACCCTACTAAAAGTGGTGTTGGTTTTTCTATTAGCTCAGCTACGTTTAATTCAGTTGACCAAAAAGAGATAACATTTATTTTGAATACTAGTTTTCCAAATAATGCTAGTCTGCCTAGAGTTGGTGATTATTTAAGAGGTCAATATAGAGATTATGTAAAAGTAACTAATGTTAGTTTAGGCCCAACAATTATCACAGCTGATGGAGCTATAAGTGATAGCTATTTACATAAAGAGTTTTTAACTAACGATATAAAATTTGCTTATACTGTAAATCAAATTGGTTGGTATTCGTATAAAGTTGTAGTAAAACAAACAGAACAAGAGTATTATAACTGTTATTTACCTGGAATACTTAATGGTTATCCAAGCCCACAAACTGGTGCTCCAGCATATCCAACAGGTGAAACCAATAAAACTGCTCACATAGTATTATTAAATGATAATATAAATAAAATACCTAGAGACTTATCTGAGATTGGACCAGATCAAAAACAATATAGAAGCTCTGTACAGTTATTTGGTAGAGTTCAAAATAATTCAGCAACACAAAACACACAATACTTTCCAGCTAGAACTACAGATACAGTGTCTACAATAGCTACAGCTAATGATTTAAACATGAGTAGTAGTGATATAAGCAGTATTTCTAATTTTTATCAACTAGATACTAACCCGCTTATAGGTAGAATATCTACATTGTCACAGGCAATAGGTGTTACTGAAAGCACTATGGTACCTATATTAGCTGTATATGAAACAGAACCTGTAAACTCTTTGTTAGATATATTTTGGGAAACCACTACAACTGGATTAATTTCTGATTTAAATGAAGATATTCTAACTGGATCTAATTCTCCAGTAAGTTTATCACCTATTGGTTTTTCATTTTTAGAAAATCAAGATCCTAATGGTTCTGGAACAGGTACGGGTAGTAGTAATTCTCCTTATGTAACTGATGTTTTTTATCCTGTATCACCAGAAGGAAATTCTTTAACTAATACTACATATGTTAGTTTTACGGCTACAGATAATAACAACCCAACAAATAATTTAGGTGAATTTTTTATTATTGAACAAGACACCGTTAGCACTAGTCCTACTTTTGGATCTTATAGAATTAGATTAAATAATAATCCTTTTTTAAACTTTGGTTATACATATTTTTCTAAAGATTATCTAACTAACAACTCTTATAATTTTTCATTAAGTATACGAGATACAAGTAACGATATAGTTACATTCAACTTTACAGGTTCTTTAACTAATGTTGATCCATACTTATCTCAAGCAACACCACCTTTAATGAACCAACCATCATCGCCTTTATCTTTAATAACTGTGCAACAAGTTGGTGATTCTGGAAATAGTTTACAAATTGGAGATTTAGGTTCACCAGTTAATGGAGCTTTTAGATATTCTCCTGAGGCTATAAGTCAAGTTGGTGTATTTTTTACTAGCGTACCTCCTGTACCTACTACTGAAATAGCAGACTCTGTAACTATAAATCACGAAACAGCTATTGCTTTTAGAGGGTATGAATGGTCTGAAGGTTATTACACTTTAGGTTTAAAAGTTAAAGACGCCTTACTAAGTTTTAATTCAGGTCAAAACGGAATTAGTTCGCAACCATTTGTTTCTTCTGGCACTAATACTAGTATATTATATGAACAGCCTGTTAGAGTTGTTCCTGGTACATGTAACTTAAACACTAGCTGTCAAGTAGATCCTGCTAGTGGTACTAGAGAACAATCTTTTGCCACTACTACAACTTCAACACCATATAAGAACTATGGTTGGAGGTTTGGTTCTGCAAGTGGAGGTAACCCTGTTGATCCTAGCGATTCTCTTGGCTTTACTGATGTTCAAGAGGTTTCGATAGATGGTTTGAAAAATGGTACAGTTCTTTTTGATTTAATGGTAGAAACTGAATCAAACTCTATAACAACCTTAAATGGTAATTTTAAATGGAGGATATGGTATAGATCCAATAGTTCTAGTACTTGGACCTTAAATAATGTTATTGATACTAACGGTGTTGATTTAAATACTAGTAATGGTACAGTTTCTTCAAACGGCTGGATAGATAACGCTGGACAGGACCTTGAATGTCAATCTACTACTACTTCAGGCAATAAATCACAAATACATATACCTATAGCTTTAAGTAAAAAAGGAGAATACTTTATACAGGTTAGAGGTTATAAAAATGGTGATTACGGTGATGCAACGTGTTGGGTTAACGCTACAGATGCTAATTATCCTTCGTGTGTGCCTCAAGAAGGAGTTAACACGATAAGCGGTACAGGTAGAGATGCTGATTATTTTGAATATAATTTAACAACTAACTCTTCTAACCTTTCGTGTCCTTCAGATGCTTTAGATAAAACAGCATACGCAAGAACACCTTACGCTCATGTTATTAGTCAGTTGTTTACAGATACTGCTTTAACAACTGGTTATTCTGGTCCGTGGACAAGTAATGAATACAATTCTTATATATATAATCCTCAAACACCTGCTAATAGTATTACTACCACTAAATATAGTGCTCAGTTTGAAAACGACGTAATTAATCCATCTAACGGTAGAACTATAAAAGGTATCGTTAAGAATATAACTGGTATTGATAGAATAAATTGTGATACTTCTGGAACATTTCAAGGTCTTCAGTATAGAGTATACTATAATATAAATTATTAATGTAATATATTAATAAAATAAGTGATAATAAAATATGTCAGCAACTTTAGAAGTAAAATATTTTAACTCTTTCTGGATAAAGAAAATGAAGTCTATAACCGACGCGGCTACAGTATATGAAGATATTGTACCTGGTGGTTATGCTGCTAGTACGTCTAGTCCAAATGAAGACTGGTATATAGAAGAGGCTAGAATAAGAGGTGGTTATAATAATACTTCAGTAGATTTTGGTGTAAAAGCATATTTAGTTGAAGAGAATATTCAACAACAGCATAGATTTAATTCTATTATATATTCTGACGTATTTAATTCTAGAACAGGTATAAATAGAACTAATGTATTTTCTGTTGGTGAAGACATAACTAAATCAGCAGACCCTGCTAATGGCTCTATACAAAAATTATACGCTGAAGATACAAATTTAATAGTTTTACAAGAGGATAAAATTAGTAGAGCTCTTATAGATAAAGATGCTATTTATTCCGCTGAGGGTAATGCTGCTGTAACATCATCAACACAAGTAATAGGTCAAATAGTACCTTACGCTGGAAATTATGGTATAAGCACCAACCCTGAGTCTTTTGCTGTTTATGGCTATAGAAAGTACTTTACAGATAGAAAGCGTAATGCTGTTTTAAGACTATCTATGGATGGTTTAACTGAAATATCATCTTATGGTATGACGGATTTTTTTAGAGACAATTTAGGTACTCTACAGGCTTCAGATGATATAATAGGTGGTTGGGATATACATAATAAAAACTATGTACTATCTATACAACAAAATGGCACATATCAAACATTAACTTTTGATGATAGTGTTAATGGTTGGACTAGTTTTTTAAGTTTTAAACCTGATTTTGTATTTAGCTTAAATACTTCTTTATATTCCACTCACGATGGAAAAATATGGCAACATTATACTTTTGAAAATAACTCTACAAAAAGAGGTGTTTTTTACGGTGTAGAAAATAATTCTACTGTAACCTTCGTGTTTAACACTAATCAATCTTTAATTAAAAACTTTAAAACTATTAATTATGAAGGTAGTAGTGGTTGGGAAATGGTATCTATGAATACATCTGTAGACTCTTCACTACCTATTACTAAGGCTATAAATATAGTAACACAGGCTAGTACACTTCAAGATTTACAAAATCAACTACTACAAAATAACTTTAAAGAAAAAGAAAATAAATATTTTGCTAACTTAATTAATAACACATCGTCTCAAGCTGGTGAAGTACTTTGGGGTCAAGATGCTTCTGGTATTAAAGGTTTCTTTGCCACAGTGCAAATGAGTATCGATAATAGTTTAGGTGGTAAAAAAGAATTATTTGCTGTTTCTACAAACTATGTAGAGTCATCATATTGATATAAAAAATAAAAAAAATGGAAGATATTTTAATTGCACAATTACCCGAAGCAGGAGAGTATATACAAGGTTGGCTTGGAGCTGCTTTAGGTATTGGTGGTAGTATCATTAGTGGTATATTTGGAAACGCATCTGCAAAAAGAGCTGAAAGAGAAGCAGCTAAACGAAAACAAGAACTAGAAGCTAAGTTGGTAAGTTTAGAAAACCAAAGACAACCAGTTATTAATCCATACGCTGAAATAGAAAGTGTTGCTGGATTAGCTGAAAACCTAAGTAGTCAAATGTATAATCCTATGGCTAGTTTAGGAGTTGCTACTCAAGCAGCAGAAATGCAAGCTGAACAAGCTGATATTGCATTAGCTAATACGTTAGATACTATTAGAGCTACTGGTGCTAGTGCTGGCGGCGCTACGGCTTTAGCACAAGCTGCTTTAGCAAGTAAAAAAGGAGTTGCAGCTTCTATTGAAGCTCAAGAAGCTAACAATGAAAGATTAAGAGCTCAAGGAGAACAAACTCTTCAAGCTCAAAAATTAGCTGAAGAACAAAGAATTCAAGGTATACAAATGTCTGAAGCTCAAAGGTTGCAACAAGCAGATGTCTCAGGTAAAACTTTTGAATATGGAGAGAGAGAAAGAAGACAATTAACTGAGTTAGATAGAGTTCAAGCTCAGATAGAAGGTGCTCAAGCTAGAGAGCAACAAGCAAGAGCAGATAGAACAGGTGCTATAACTGGAGCTATTGGAGGTATTGCTAGTGGACTTAGTGGTTTATCCAATGTTGGTGTTTTTGGAGAACAGTTTATACCTAAAACTAAACAATTTGACACTAGAAACTCTGATGTCACTTTAAAAATAAAATAATAAAACATGAGTTATAGAAATCCAAAGCAATTCGTAGACACTCAAACTGCTCAGTACTATAGAAATCTTCAGAAAACCATGACAGGTATTACTGACGACTATATAAACACTATAAAGCAACAGCAAGCGGCAGAAACAAAACGATTAAAAGAAATAGCTAAAATAAATAATGAGCTAAGAGTAAAACAAGAAAACTATAGAAGTAGAACAGGTCAAGCTTTAAATAATGCAACTGGTGATAGACCAGATATATTTAAAAATCCAGAAGTACAAGGACAGTTTATTAATGCTATTGATACTACTAGCGATCTTATGTATTTACCAGTTTTAAACGCAGAACAAAGAGTATATAAAGACAATGTAGCTGGTTTAAGTAAAACTATAGTTGAAGATTTAACAAATTTAGAAGCTCTTGGTGGAGATTACCAAGAAAGATCTGCTAGAAAAAATAGTATGGGTGGTATCTCTCCATATAACGATCCAAATCAAAGAGCTGCTGTTGCTAGTATATTTACACAAGGAGTAGGTGGTAAAAATAAATTTAGCTTTGATTTAAACCAACCAGGAGGTGCAGAAACAAGATATACATATATTAATGATAAAGGTGAAACTTACACATATACAGGATCAGAGTTAAAAGGGATAATTGCTGATCCAAGAAGAGAGATCATAGTTACTATACCAGACGAACAAGCTAACATGCAAAGAATAGCTAACACGTTTGGATATGAAACTGATCAAAACGGTGAACCTACAAGTAGAATAAAACAAAGATACTACGAGGGACAAAAAGAACAAGATAGAATCAACGAAAAAGGAGATAGAGAGTATTTTAAAACTGCTAATGAAGATTTATTTCTACAAGATATAAAACAAGAAAGTATAGCTAATGTAGATGCTTTATTAAGACCTAACCAATTAGCTTTATGGAATTATTTTCAAGACACGTCTGTAAAAGATGATAAAAAAGGTGAAGATGATAAAAAAGGTGAAGATGATAAA